>Ga0126377_10003815_pt1 | contig 10788 bp, 9 predicted proteins | sample PanSoiMetPlot_22_FD_92647 | JGI IMG/M metagenome (GOLD analysis project Ga0126377, IMG submission 92647) | Tropical forest soil microbial communities from Panama - MetaG Plot_22 | ecosystem: Environmental > Terrestrial > Soil > Tropical forest > Bulk soil | place: Panama | collected 2016-02-17
CGCCGGTGAAGACCATCTCGACGTAGTGATCACCCGCTCGTTCAACCACACCGGCCCTCGGCAGACCCCAGACTTCGCTATTCCCAGTATGGCGCGGCAAATCGCGCTCATCGAGGCAGGGGCGATGGAACCGGTCATCAAGGTCGGCAACCTCGACGCGCGTCGCGACCTCACTGATGTGCGCGACGTCGTCCGCGCCTACGAGGCACTGATGGCGTCGGGCTCGCCGGGAACCGTCTACAACGTCGGCTCCGGAGTGGCGCGCTCGATCCGTTCGGTCCTCGATGCGCTGATCGAGCGATCGAAGGTGCCGGTGCGCATCGAATCCGATCCCGCCCGCATGCGGCCGAATGACGTGCCCGTGCTGGCCGCGAACACGTCGCGACTCGTGCGAGCCACGGGTTGGCAACCGCGCATCTCGTTCGATCAGATGCTCGACGATCTGCTGACGTACTGGCGGGGCCAGGCCCGGACCTGACCCCGCCCTGTTCCTGGCCTGACCCCGTGATAGACTCCATGGCGAACATACGACGAATCTCTATGAGTTTGCTATGGAAACTGCGCCACTGCTGTTCGACCTCGGCCGGTCCAAGCCCACCACCCGTCAAATCGCGGACGTCGTCAAAGAAGGCGGCGCAGACGCGCTGACCGACGCGATGAAGCGGGCCGACGCCGCCCGCTACCTGGAAGTCGTGTGCCGTTCGGCGCTCAATCCGGTGAAGGGGATGCCCTTCGCCTGGACGCTCAACCCGTATCGCGGATGTACTCACGGCTGCCACTACTGCTACGCGCGGCGATACCACAAGCAATTCGAGCTCGGCGCCGACGACGAGTTTGCGTCGGTCATCCTGGTGAAGACGAATTTCGTCGACGTGCTCAGGAAGGAGCTCGCAAAGCCGTCGTGGGCAGGCGAGCTGGCGGCGATCGGCACCGCGACCGACTGCTATCAGCCGATCGAAGGGACGTACAAGATCACACGAGGCGTCCTCGAGGCTCTCTGCGAGTTCCGCAATCCCGCCAGCGTGGTCACGAAGGGACCGATGATCATTCGCGACAAGGATGTGCTCGCGGACCTGTCTGCGCGAGCTGGATGTCACGTGGTTGTCAGCGTGCCCTGTGTCGATGAAGAGGTCTGGCGCTCGCTCGAACCCGGTACCGCACACCCGATGCAGCGGCTCCGCGCCGTGCGCGAGCTCGTCGATGCCGGCATCGACGCGGGCGTGCTGATGTCACCGATCGTACCGGGCATCTCGTCGAAGCGGTCGCTCATCGAGCGCACGATCAAGGCGGCCGCCGACCACGGCGCGCGAGTCGTCGGCTGCAACGTGATGCACCTCGAGGGCGGCACGCGCGACCACTTCATGCGATGGCTGGAGCAGGAGCATCCGAGCCTCGTCGACGGGTATCGTCAGTTGTATCGGGGCAGGTACGCGTCGGGCGAGTATAGAAACGAGATCAAGAAAGTAGTTGATGGGATCAGGGCGCGGGTATTCGCCGGCCCTTGAGAACAGGGCCGGCCTACACTGTCTCTAAGCGCTAAGCGGCAGTGTAGGCCGGGCCTGTTTCGTAGGCCCGGCGTCTTTCCGAAACTCTCAGACCGCAATCGCATCCGGATCCGCCGACGCGAGCAGCCGCGGACCGACGCTTTCGACGACGATCTGATCGTCTTCGAGCGCCACCCGGAACGCGTTGGCTTCCTTCCACCGCTGGCTGAGCGGCAGCTTGATCCGATCATCGATCACGCGTTTGAGGAAGCGCGCGCCGTACGCCATGCTGTAGCCCTCGCTGACCAGCTTGTCGAGGGCGTTCGTCTCGATCGAGAGCGTCTTGTTCCATCGCTTCAGCGATGCCGTGACCTGGTCGATGTACTTCACCGCGATCTGTTTCACTTCGTCCATGGTCAGCGGCTCGAACACCACCACTTGATCGATGCGGTTCCGGAACTCGGGCGGGAACCGTCGCTCGAGCTCCTTGTTGATGTCCGCGAGCACCTGATCGACCGCCTGCTGCCCGCCCGACCCGAATCCAAGCGGGTTTTGCAGCTTCCGGAAATGCTCCGACCCTGCATTCGACGTCATGATGACGATCGCGTCCGACAGATACACGCGCTTGCCGCGCCCGTCCGTCAACCAGCCTTCGTCGAACGCCTGCAGAAACAGGTTCAGCAGGCTCGGGCTCGCCTTCTCGATCTCGTCGAGCAGGATGACCGAGCACGGATTGTCCTTGAGCTGATTCGTCAGGATGCCACCACGCTGGCTGCCGACGATCCCTCGAGGCATGCCGATCAACTTGTCCACCGCGACGTGCCCGTCCTGGTATTCGGACATGTCGATCCGGATCATTTTCTTTTCGTCGCCGAACAGGAACTCCGCCGCCGCCTTCGCGAGCTCTGTCTTGCCGACACCGGTCGGGCCAAGGAAGAGCAACACGCCGTCCGGGCGATCGAAGCCGTCCTTCAGCGGCCCCTTGTTCATGACCAGGCGATGCGCGACCGCCTCGATCGCCTTCCGCTGGCCGATCACGCGCTTGCCGAGACGCCCCTCGATGTCCTTGAACCGATCGCCCACGTCGCGGAAGACCATGTCCTTGGGAATCTGCGAGGAGTGCGAGATCACATCGATCACGTCGCTCGACGTCACTTCCCATCGGCGATCGATTTCCACCCGCACCGCCGCGGTGTCGAGCCAGCCGATCACCTTGTCCGGCAGATGGAGATGACGCTGATAGCGGGGCGACATCTCGAGCGCCGTCTCGATCGCCTCGTCCGCGAGACGGACCGAGTAGTTGCGTTCGAGACGCGGCCGGACCTTGTAGAGGATGCGCCGTGTCTCCTCGACGGTCGGCTCCACCACGTTCACCGTGCGGAAGCGACGCGACAGCGCCTCGTCTTCCTGTATGTATTCCTTGTACTCGCTGAGCGTCGTCGCTCCGATGATGCGCACTTCGCCGCGCGCCAGCACCGACTTGAAGACGTTGGCCGCATCCGACGGCGCGCCCAGCGCGGAGCCGGCGCCCACCATGGTGTGCGCTTCGTCGATGAAGAGTATGAGGTTCGGGCGCTCCTTGATCTCGCGGATGACGTTCTGGATGCGATCTTCGAACATCCCCCGGAGCATCGTTCCGGCGACCATGCTGTTCATCTGCAGGTTGACCACCTGGCAGTCGCGGAGACGCACGGGCACCGATTCAGGCTCGAACTCGATGCGCCGCGCGAGACCTTCGACGATCGCCGTCTTGCCGACGCCGGGCTCCCCGATCAGCATGACGGAGTTCGAACGTTCGCGATGGCACAGGATCTCGAGGACCTGCTGGATCTCGAGATCGCGCCCGTAGACCGGCGCGATCTTGTCCTGCCGCGCGAGCAGGTTCAGGTTCGTCGCAAAGTTCTTCAGGAACGGGGGCAACTCGAAGCGCTTGCGCAGGCGCTCCTCACGCAGTTCGTTGTCCCGCATCCGGCTGTTGATTCTCGACACGAGCACGTCTGGCTCCACGCCGTGGCGGCGAATAATCGAAGCGGAGATTCCCTGGCTTTCCTCGAAAATAGCGGAGAACAGATCGGATGATTCGATGGTCTGGCGGCCGGCGCGGCTCGCCTGATGAAACGCCAACTTGAATACCAGCTTGGTGGCGCCGGCGACGCGGAGATCACGTCCGGGCACGCGACGCAGATCGCCGAGTTGATCCTCGAGCTCGCCGAGAATCTCGTGGGGATTCAGTTCCAGCTCGCACATGACCTGCGCGAACGTGTCCCATTCAACCTGCGTAAACGCAAGGAAGACGTGTTCGTTGGTCAGCTCAACGTGGTCGCGACGCCTCGATTCCTCAACGGCCCGGTCCACCACCCGTTGCGCAGACTCACCGATCTTGCTGGGTGCAATGTCGAAGTCGTCCACGGACGAACCCTCCTGGACCGGGTTACAGCAACCCGAGCCTTGATGCCCTCGGAGGCAAGATACGATCCAGCGGACGCAGAGGGTCTTATCGGCTCAAAACAGAAGAATCGCACGAGCGGTGATGTCGAATTGGCGCACGAGAACGGCTCCCACGCGGACATGTGATCGCCTAATCATCGACATAGGGTGAGTGCAGACTTGTGCGATGAGCGTATAAAAGATGCCCACGAGAATTCGTGGCTTGATGAGATTCGGGCCTGATTTTCGTGGTTCTTCCAACCTGATAGCGGCCAATTGCGCGCGGTGCGCCACGACCGGGCGCGGCAGGGGGCAGTTGTTCTTATAATGGTGCCATGCGCGTGTGGTCTGTACTCGCTCTCGCCATGGTGCTCGTGTCAACGGACAGCCACGGGCAGACGCCGCAGCCGTTCCCGAAACCAGGCCAGGCCTCCCCACAGAAACCGGCCACTCCCCCGCCAGCGCCCGTTGCGCAGCCCGCACCGCCGCCCGCAGCCGCGAAGCCACAGGCCAGTACCGATCCGAACGTGCCCTCGGCGGCAACCCTGTATTTCCCGGTGTACCCCTCGGCGCAAATGGTCGGCTCGTACGACGCAGGTCGGGGCCAGCGCTATTACCTCTTTGGCTCGACAGCCCCCTTCGCTGACGTTGTCACCTACTACCGCACGCAGCTCGATGAACGGGGCACGCTGGTCTTCAAGGAACCGCCCACGCACATGTTCGAGATTGGCCGCTTCCGGGAAGAGACGATGGCGTTCCCGCCTGGTGTCACCGTGAAAGACTGGACCTGGGGATCGCAGGGATATCCCAACCCGAAGCTCCGTGCGCAGCCGGCACGTTTTCCCACGATCATCCTGATCGTTCCGCCCCCGTCTCCCGCGGCTCAGCCGGTCCGCTGAAGTCTCTGTAAGGAAACGACGCGTCATCGGACTACCTCCATCAAGGAGGAGATCGATGATCGAAGTCCGGGCTCTGCACATGCGATTCGGGGCCGTCAGGGCCCTCTCGGGCGTGTCGCTGTCGGCGCTCGACGGCGCGATCACAGGTCTCGTCGGCCAAAACGGCGCAGGAAAGACCACAACGCTCAATATCGTGAGCGGCCTGCACGAACCGAATCAGGGCGCCGTCGTGCTCGACGGTGTCAGCACCACTCCACAGGATCGGCGTTCGAGAATCGGCGCACTCCTCGACCAGAAGGGCCTGTACTCGAGGCTGACGGCTCGCGAGAACGTCGAGTACTTCGGGGCGTTGAGAGGCTTCGAGGGCGGGGAGCTCAATCGACGAACGCAGCGCGCGCTCACAACTGTGGGGTTGGACTCCGTCGCCCACCGTCGAACCGAAGGGTTCTCACAAGGTGAACGGATGAAAGTCGCGCTCGCACGCGCGATCGTCCACTCGCCTCAGCACCTTTTGCTCGATGAGCCGACGAACGGACTCGACGTGCCCAGTGCCCGTGGCTTCAAGGCTGCGTTGCGACGAATGCGCGATGACGGTGTGTGCGTCGTCGTGTCGAGTCACATGATCGAAGACCTGGGCACACTTTGCGACTCGATCGTGATCATCGCAGGAGGACGAGTGGTGGCGCAGGGGTCGGCCTCCGACCTGTGCCGGCAGACCCGGTCCGCGACGCTCGAGGAGAGCTTCATGGTGTTCAACGGCCTTCCGGGGGAATGACATGTTTCCCTGCTTCACGATCGCCTTCAAGGAAACCAGAGACCACGTACGTGACACCCGATCGCTTCTGTCCGCCGCGATGTACGCGTTGATGGGGCCGGTTGTGATCCTGCTGGTCTCGCAATCCCCGCTTGTGGCAAGAGGCGGGGATCGTCTGTTGCTCAGCATGATGTCGGTCTTCACGCTCGTCTCCGCGTTTACCGGCGGCATGTTCATCGCCCTCGATTCGACTGCTGGTGAGCGCGAGCGCGGTTCGCTCGTTCCGCTCCTCCTCAACCCGGTGTCACGGATGCATCTGATCGTCGGCAAGTGGATCGCCGTGGCCGTGTTCGCGCTCGCTGGGCTCGCGCTCAACCTCACGGCGTTCACCGCAGTCTTCGAGTGGCGGGGCATCGACCTGCCGAGTCACATCAAACTGGTGTTCCGGTTGTGGATCGTCGCCGGTCTCGTTCCGCTCACGCTCTTCGGAGCGGCGCTTGATTTGCTGACGGGAGCAACGTCTCGAACGACGAAGGATGGACATACGCGGCTGTCGCTCGTCATGCTGGTGCCAATGATGGTCGGCATGTTCCTCGTGTTCTTCCCTTCGTGGATCGGTCGCTGGTGGTTTGCCGTCCCGGTCGTAGGGCAACAGGCGCTGATCGGGACCGGACTGCGAGGTGAGGCGGTACCGCTGTGGCAGGCCGGCGCGCTGGCCCTGCTGACGATTGCAACTGCGTTGGCTGCGCTATGGGCGGCTGCACGTGCTCTCAGCCGCGACGAAGCCGTCGTTGCCTGATACAGCGGGCGCCGCCGAGTGGTCCGCGCTTTCCGCGGACGAAGTCGAGCGTCGGGTGACGCGCCTTCTGGCGGCGCACGCTGCATCGCTGTCGCGACTCGCCCGGGCGTACGTCAAGGACAAGGCCGATCGAGATGACCTCCTTCAGGACATCGTCGTCGCGATCTGGCGCGCGCTGCCTCACTTTCGGGGCGAGTGTTCCGAGCGGACGTTTCTCTTCCGCATCGCGCACAATCGCGCGATCGCGTATATCACTCGACGACGACATCACACGATCGAAGTCTCAGAGGAGATGGAGATCCAGGATGCCCGCCCCAACCCGGAGGAGGCGCTGTCGACCGAGCAGCAGGGACGACGGCTGCTCGATGCCGTTCAGCGTCTGCCCCTCAACCACCGCCAGGCGGTGACACTGATGCTCGAGGGACTCAGCTACAGCGAGATCGCCGATGTCCTGGGCATTACGGAAACGAACGTGGGCGCGCGCTTGACGCGTGCGCGACAACTCCTGCGGAAGCTGCTGTAGAAGGAACGTATGCACGAACCCGATGTCGAGCTCGAGGGATGGCAGCGTCAGTGGCAGTCGCAGGATGCCGTTCCTCCCGACCTCGTGAGGGCCGTCAACAGAGGGACTCGCCGGATGCGCCAGGGCATCGTCTGGGAGGTCGCTGTCACGGTGGTGATGGGTGGCGGCGCGCTTGCGTGGGCCACTACGTCTCCTCGCTCTGAGGTCTTCATCCTGTCGATTGCCGTGTGGCTCTTTATCGGAATCGCCTGGATCGCCTCGACACTTCTGCGTCGCGGGGCGTGGCATCCATTGGGTTCCACAACCGCGGCGTTCGTCGAGATTTCAATACTGCGATGCCAGCGGAACCTGCAGGCACTCTGGATTCAAGCCGCGCTGTACGTCGTGATCTCCACCTTCAATCTGGTGTGGATCTACAAGTACCAGGCGCGAACGGGCGTCATCGAGTTCCTCGCCGAGCCGATCGTGATCGGCTTTCTCGTGTTCGTGACTCCCTCGCTCGCCGGCATCTGGTGGTGGTATCGACGCCGCCTGCTCCGCGAACTGGCCAACCTTGTGAGTCTCAGTCGCGGCATCCGCCTTTAGTCAGACCCTACGTCTAGGCGGTCGTCGACGTCGGCGTCCCTTCGCGAATCGCTTTGAGGGCGAGCCGCTCCTCTCGATTGGGATCGTTTACCACCGTGCACTCGTTGCCGAACACCATCGTCGGGTATGTGCGCGCGTTGAATGCCGGCCACACCGGGAGGTCGGCATGGTCCGGGTTGCCGGTCTTCGCGAATGCCGCGAACGCGGCGCTCATCTTGTGCGCCAGCGCATACCGTTCCTGCATCGCGCCGGTCATCGAGGCAGCCTGATCGATGTTGTACAGCGCGAACGGAATGTCGAGCGTGTGATATGCCTTCATCTGCCCCTTGTGGACGGGCGAGCGCCAGTTGAAGAAATACAGGTACGCGGGCGCCTTGGCTTGTGCGGCTTTCAGCTCGCAGAGCAACTGGGCGTTGGCGCGGCGCGTATTGTCGGCGTTCATGATCAGATACACGTCGGTATTGCTGATGCCGGGGTGCGTCTTGCGATACAACGCGATCATTTCGAGGGCCTTGGTCTCGTCGTTGCGGACGATGCGGCGCACGCGCGTGATCATCTCGTCCTCGGGCATCTCCAGCGGCGGCGGCGGATCGTTCCACGCGTCCTCGGTTTCAACCGAGCTCATCATCAACGGCACATCGGCCGACACCGCGGGCGCATCTGGCGACCACTGATCGCGCGGCAGCGAGCGGCCGTCGACCACGGGACCGCCGGCGAGCCCCTGAATCCTCGGCTCGCTGTAGAACGCACCCTGCAGCTGCTGCCACGTGAAGTCCTGAAGCCGATCGAGATGATCGGGTCTGACTCCGAGCTTGGCGAGGAACTGCGTGGTCGCACGCGTCGCGTTCTCGCGCGTCGCGCCTCGAATCGCCGAACCGCTCATGGCGATCGCGCGATGCATCAGGCCCTTCGCCGACGGCATCGCCATCAGCGTGGTCACCTTGCCGCCGCCGCCCGACTGCCCGAAGGTCGTGACGTTCGACGGGTTGCCGCCAAATGCCGCGATGTTCTCTTTGATCCACGCGAGCGCGGCAACGATGTCCTGCATGCCCATGTTGCTCGAGTTCGCCCAGCGCTCGCCGCCACCCAGATCGGACAGGTGGAGGAACCCGAACACGTTCAACCGGTGCGTGACCGAGACGACGACAACGTTTTCCTTCCTCGCGAGGTTGGTGCCCTCGTAGAGAATCCAGTTGCCGGATCCACCTGCGAAGCCTCCGCCGTGAAGCCACACCATCACCGGACGATTGCCTGACCCAACGCCGGGCGTGAACACATTCACGTGGAGGCAATCCTCGCCCATCGGTTCTTGTCGATCGAGCGCGAACACTTCCGAGATCGGACCGTCCGGATCCTGTGGCGCGCGGTGCCCGACCTGAACGCACTCGCGCACGCCGGTCCACGGTGCGGTCTTCGCGGGCGGCATGAATCGATTGGCGCCTTCGGTCGACGCCGCGTAGGGAATGCCCCAGAACTGATTCACGCCGAACTTCACCACACCGAGAACCCGACCGGCGGACGTCCGCACGATCGGCGTGAGCGGCAAGCCTCGCGTGTCCTGCGCCCACAACGGCACGGCGCGCCCGTGGGCAAGAAGACCTGCCGTCGCCACTGCGCTCATACCGAGAAACTCGCGACGATCGATGTGCGTCATCGTCTGCTCCTGATGGAGAGGAATGCGGATCAACGCTCCTTGATGAACGTCCCGCGTTGGAGCTCGTCGTAGGCCTGCTGCAACTCGGCCCGCGTGTTCATCACGATCGGACCGTACCACGCGACCGGCTCTTCGATCGGCGTGCCGGACACGAGCAGGAATCGGATGCCGTGATCGCCCGCTTGTACCGTGATCTCATCGCCGTTGTCGAAGAGCACGAGCGAGCGATTGCCGACGAAGTCCGGCCTCGTGACGCCTTCGCTGACCATGTCGGTCTGGACGGCTCGCGGCTCGGACGCATCGCGGAACGTGCCCGAGCCCTCGAACACGTACGCAAACGCATGTCGCGATGTTTCAACTGCAAGCCGCTTGCGCTGACCTGGCGGCACGGAAATGTCCAGATACCTCGGATCGGCTGCGACACCATCGATCGGGCCCGTCTTGCCCCAGAACGAGCCACACACGACACGCACGCGCGTGCCGTCATCGTCGACGACTTCGGGTACGTCTTTGCCGGACACGTCCTGATATCGAGGCGCAGTCATCTTCAGCGAGGACGGCAGATTCGCCCACAACTGGAAGCCATGCATGCGTCCCTGCGGATCGCCCTGCGGCATCTCCTGATGCAGAATGCCACTGCCCGCGGTCATCCACTGAATATCACCAGCCCCAAGACTTCCCCGATTGCCGAGGCTGTCGCCGTGCTCGACGGTGCCGGCGAGCACGTAGGTGATCGTCTCGATGCCGCGATGCGGATGCCACGGGAACCCCGCAAGGTAGTCGTTGGGACGATCGTTACGGAAATCGTCGAAGAGCAGGAACGGATCGTAGTCGGTGGTATCTCCGAACCCGAACGCACGGCGCAGCTTCACGCCGGCGCCCTCGAGCGTTGGCTTCGACTCGAGAACACGCTTCACAGGTCTGATGGACACAGCGTTCTCCCAAAGGAACAGGCGGGTCGATGGCTCTACGTCTTGACGTAGAGCTCACCCGATTTCCTGAACTCGACCGACTTCTCCTGCATCCCGGCCTCGCGAATCTGCTGGGTCAGTTCCATCGAGCAGAACTTCGGTCCGCACATCGAGCAGAAGTGCGCGACCTTCGCACCCTCAGCGGGCAGGCTCTCGTCGTGATACGCGCGAGCGGTCACCGGATCCATCGCCAGGTTGAACTGATCCTGCCAGCGGAATTCGAACCGCGCCTTCGACAGCGCGTCGTCCCAGGCTCGTGCGCGCGGGTGTCCCTTCGCCAGGTCTGCGGCGTGCGCCGCGATCTTGTAGGCGATCACGCCGGCCTTCACGTCGTCGCGATTGGGAAGACCGAGGTGCTCCTTCGGCGTGACGTAGCAGAGCATCGCCGTTCCGTACCATCCGATCATCGCGGCGCCGATCGCCGACGTGATGTGATCGTAGCCAGGGGCCACGTCGGTCGTGAGCGGCCCCAACGTATAGAAGGGAGCCTCGCCGCACCAATCGAGCTGTTTCTCCATGTTCTCTTTGATGAGATGCATGGGGATGTGGCCCGGGCCTTCGTTCATCACCTGCACGTCGTACTCCCAGGCGATGCGATTCAGCTCTCCCTGGGTCTTGAGTTCGGCGAACTGTGCTTCGTCGTTCGCGTCGGCGATCGATCCGGGCCTGAGCCCGTCGCCGAGCGAGAACGA
>Ga0126377_10003816_pt1 | contig 10788 bp, 14 predicted proteins | sample PanSoiMetPlot_22_FD_92647 | JGI IMG/M metagenome (GOLD analysis project Ga0126377, IMG submission 92647) | Tropical forest soil microbial communities from Panama - MetaG Plot_22 | ecosystem: Environmental > Terrestrial > Soil > Tropical forest > Bulk soil | place: Panama | collected 2016-02-17
CAGCTCTGGTCGCGCCTGCAGCGGGCCATCGAACTGCTGAGCGGCGGCGCATCCGCCACCGATGCCGCGCACGGCGCCGGTTTCGCGGATGCACCGCATCTCACGCGCACCTTCCGGAAGATGATGGGAATCGCGCCAACCTGGATAAGGCTCGACTGACGAATTCTTCAAGCCTCGTCAGCGCAGCGGCAGGGGCTGCAATCGCAGTGTTCGCCGCAACCGCAGGCAACCGCCTGGGCATTCGATCCGGTCTGCGCGGCCTGGCAGCCGCAATTGCAACCCTGTGCACAGCCCTGGCAACCGTAAGTCGTGTTCGAATCGTTCATGATGTCTCTCCTGTGTGTGTGTGTGACGGGAGGCATCGTAGAGAGCCGGCCGGCGGCAGGCTTGAACGAAAGGGCTGACCTTGAACGAAGACATCTATGCCCTGGGCGGGCCGGCGGCGTCGCAGTACTCGGCCATCGCCACCGCCAGGTGGTCGAACATCGTACGCACGCGTTCGACTTTCTTCTGGTCTTCGTGCATGACCACCCAGACCTCGAATGACATCGAGTACTCGCGCGTGAGCAGGGGCACCAGATCGCTGTAACGGCGCGCGATGCCGTACTGGCACACCGCCACGCCGATGCCGGCGCGCAACGCGGCGAGCTGCGCGGATTCGTTGTCCGTCCGGAAATTGAACAGCTCGCGCGTGACCGGCTGGCCACCGAACTTCAGGTCCTTCGCAAAGGCCGGCATGCGGTCGAAGCCGATGATCACGTGGTGCTGCAGGTCTTCGAGCCGCAGGGGCACGGGGTGGCGCTCGAGGTACTGCCGATGCGCGTGCAATCCCAGCGCGACCCGCCCGACACGTCGCGCGAACAACGCCTGCTGGCGCGGCTGCACCATGCGCACGGCGACGTCGGCGTCGCGCTTCAGCAGGTCGGCGCTGAGATCCGACAGCGCCAGCTCGAGCGTGATGCCGGGATGCGCGACGCTGAACGAGCGCAGTGCCGGCGGCAGGACCTCGACACCGACGGTCGCGCTGGCGGTGATGCGCACCGTTCCCTTCATGGCGCCCTCGCCCGACGACGTGCGCAGCAGCATCGCGGCGGTGGCCGCCATGGTCTCGGCGTGCGGCTGCAACTCGAGCGCCGTTCGCGTGGGCAGCAGGCCCGAGGGCGAGCGCGTGAACAGCGGCTTGCCGCCCAGCGACTTCTCCAGGGCCGCGATCTGCCGCCCGACCGTGGGTTGCGTGAGCCGCAGCTCGCGCGCGGCCGCCGACAGGCTGCCGTTGCGGAGCACATATAGAAAGGTGCGGAAGTAATCCCAGGCGGGTTCGGCGCTCATACGAAAATGTATAGCAGGTCTGCGCGTACAGGCAATTCCGTTCAACGCGCCGCGCGCCAATACTGACCCCATCACGAACCCCTGGAGAGGCACATGAAAGACACGGCACTGGTCATCGGCATGACGGGCGGAATCGGCGGATCCACGGCACGCGCCCTGCTGGCACGAGGATTTCGCATCCGCGCACTGACCCGCCGCGAGCGGGCGCCGCAGCGCGGCGTCGAGTGGGTGCCCGGCGACGCCATGAACGCCGCCGACGTGCGGCGCGCGGCCGAAGGCTGCGATGTCATCGTCCACGGCGCGAATCCGCCGCAGTATCGCAACTGGCGTGGACTGGCACTGCCCATGCTCGCCAATTCCATCGCCGCGGCGAAGCAGACTGGCGCGACGATCGTGTTTCCCGGGACGGTGTACAACTTCGGGCCCGACACGGGGCCGCTGGTCGACGAGCAGGCGCCGCAGAATCCGCTGACGCGCAAGGGCGCCATCCGCGTGGAAATGGAGCAGATGCTGCGCGCCGCCAGCCGCGCGGGCGCGCGGGTACTGATCGTGCGCGCCGGTGATTTCTTCGGCCCGGGCGCGGGCAGCAGCTGGTTCTCGCAGGGTCTGATCCGGCCGGGCCGTCCGTTGGCGCGCGTCTGGTATCCCGGCGCTCGCGACGCGGGTCATGCCTGGGCCTATCTACCCGACCTGGCCGAGGCCATCGCGCGCCTGGTGCAGCGCCGGCACGAGTTCGCGGACTTCGAGACCTTCCACTTCGAAGGCCACTGGCTGCCGCGCGGCGTGCAGATGGCCGAGGCCATCTGCGATGTCGCCGGCCTGCCGCATTCGCGCATCGCGGCTTTTCCCTGGTGGGGCGTGCGGCTGGTCTCGCCCTTCGTGAACGTGGCCCGCGAGATGCTGGAAATGCGCTACCTGTGGCAGCGCGAGCTGCGGCTCGACGGCCGAAAGCTGGCCGCGGCCCTCGGACGCGAGCCGCACACGGACCTGCACGACGCGGTTCAGGACGCGCTCGTGAGCCTGGGATGCCTCGACGCGACTGGACAGGACGCCAGGAACAGCCTGGGTACGTGACGTGCTCAGGCGGCGTGGCGGAAAACCTGGCGCAGGTACGCCAGGAAGGTCTCGTCCTTGCACAGCGTCTTGCCGGGAGAGTCCGATAGTTTTGCCACCGGCTGCCCGTTGCACTCGGTGAGCTTCATGACGATGTTGAGCGGCACCGGCCCGAGATCGTTGCTGAGATTCGTGCCGATGCCGAAGCCGCAGGGCACGCGGTCGGCGAAGCGCGCGTAGATCTCCAGCGCGCGCGGCAGGTCCAGCCCGTCGGAGAACACCAGGCGCTTGTTGCGGGCGTCGATGCGCAGCTTCTCGTAGTGCGCCAGCGCCTTCTCGCCCCACTCGAGCGGGTCGCCGGAGTCGTGGCGCAGGCCGTCGAACAGCTTGGCGAAGTACAGGTCGAAGTTGTCGAGGAAGGCGTCCATGCCGACGACGTCGGTGAGCGCGATGCCGAGATCGCCGCGGTATTCCTGCACCCAGTATTCCAGTGCCGCCTTCTGGAAATGCTTGAGTTGCACGCCCACGGCCTGGAAGGTCTGCAGGTACTCGTGCGCCATGGTGCCGATGGACACCAGCCCGTGCTGCCGCGCCAGCTGCAGGTTCGAGGTGGCCTTGAAAAACTGCGGCACCTCGGCCTTGAGCCGCGCCACCACTTCCTCGTGCCAGGTGCGGGAAAAGCGGCGCCGCGTGCCGAAGTCGAAGAACTCGAACGGGAACAGGCGCCGCTCGCCGCGCGCGATGAAGCTGCGCAGCTGGTCCACCTTGGCGGTGAGCCGGCGGCGACCCTCGGCGATGACCTCGCGGGTCTCGAAACGCCGGAAATACAGCTCGTTGACGATGGCCAGCACGAAGATCTCGAATGCCATTACGTGGATCTGCGGGCCGCGCGCCGTGATCACCAGCTGCGGCCCGTGGGCCGCGACGGTGATGTAACGCCGCTGCAGCCGGAAGATGCGCAGGAAATCGATGAAGTCGCTCTTGAAGAAGCGCTTGGTGGATAGATAGGCCAGCTCTTCCTCGCTGAAGGCGAGGCTGCACAGGTGCTCGAGCTGCGCCTCGACTTCGGGCACGAGCTCCGCGAGCGGCCAGGCCGGCTGATTGCGGCAGACGAACTCGTAGGTGGCCTGGTTCTGCGGGAAGCCATGCAGGAAGGCCTGCAGCATCGTGTACTTGTAAAGGTCGGTGTCGAGCAGCGACTGGATGACGGGTGTGAACAAGACCTGGACCCTCGATTCAGCTCAATGCGGCCCGGGCTTCGGCCGTGGTCATCACGCGTACGCCCTGCGTCCGGGAATCCGCGAAGAATTTCTCCGCCTGCGTCTCGAATCCCGGCACCGGGCTCATGCAATCGCGCAGGATGATCACGCGGCGGCGCTCGTCGGCGGTGAATTCGCGCAACAGGTCTGCGACCGTCGCGGCCACACAGTGGCTGGCGGCTTCGCCCGCGACCAGCAGAACATCGCCGTCCGGCCGCGCGCTGGCGATGAGCGCGCGGTTCAACTGCGTGGTGCTGTCGTGCTCGATGGGCACTTCGGCCTGCACGGCGCTGTACTGTTCGGTCATCGGGTTCAGGCCCTTGAGCACACGGCTGACGCTGCGTTGATGCTCGTTCTCCCAGCGCGCCAGTTCCGCGGCCACGCCGGCATGGATGTTGTGGCCCCAGGTGCCGAGGACGCAATGGACCGGCCAGACCAGCAGGCGGTACCGCCCGCCCCGCTCCAGCGCCTGAAGGTAGGCGAGAACTTCGGCGGTCCGGGCCGCATCCTTGGGCACGAAGCGGCCGGCACGCAGGTCTGCGGCCGTGATTTGCGTGAACGGCTCGACTGGCTCGCCGGCGCCGGTGCTCCAGAACGTGGTGCGTTCGATGCCCACGGATGCATGCGAATCCAGCGTCACCGTGATTCCGGTGATCTGGTCGATCGCGCCACGCATGAAAGCGGCGAGCCTGCCGAGGTCGGCGTCAGCGCCGGGCACCGGCAGCGCGGCGCCCGGGATGTCGCAGAAATCGTTCTGCGGATCGATGATGAGCAGCCCGGCCTTCGTGGCTGGCTACTCGACCGTGACCGACTTCGCCAGGTTGCGCGGCTGATCCACGTCCGTGCCCTTGAGGATGGCCACGTGGTACGCCAGCAGCTGCAGCGGAACGGTGTAGACGATGGGCGCCTGGAAGTAGCTCACGTGCCGCGGCATCTGGATGACGGTGACGCCGTCGGAGGGCTCGATGCCCGACTCCGGGTCCGCGAACACGATGAGCTCGCCACCGCGCGCGCGAACTTCCATGAGGTTGCTCTTGAGCTTCTCGAGCAGGTCGTTGTTGGGCGCAACGGTGATGACGGGCATGTCCGCGTCGACCAGCGCCAGCGGACCATGCTTGAGCTCGCCGGCGGCATAGGCCTCGGCATGGATGTACGAGATTTCCTTGAGCTTGAGCGCGCCTTCCATCGCGATGGCGGACAGCGCGCCGCGCCCCAGGAACAACGTGTGATGCTTGTCGGCGAAACGCTTGGCCAGCTGGTGGATGACCGGATCCAGCCCCAGGGTCTTTTCGACCAGCGCCGGGATCTCCACCAGCCGCTGCACGAGGCTGCGTTCGCGCTCGGCGTCCGCGGCGCGATTCTTCGCCAGCGCGATGACCAGCATGCCCAGCGCCGCCACCTGCGTGGTGAAGGCCTTGGTCGAGGCCACGCCGATCTCCGGGCCCGCGCGCGTCAGCATCACCAGCTCCGACTCGCGCACCAGCGAGCTCTCGGGCACGTTGCAGATGGCGAGACTGGATAGATAGCCGGCTTGCTTCGCAAGCCGCAGCGCCGCGAGCGTGTCCGCCGTTTCGCCCGACTGCGAAATCGTCACGAACAATGAATTCTTCGGCACCACCGGGTTGCGGTAGCGGTACTCGCTGGCGATCTCCACCGTGCACGGCAGCTTGCAGATCTGCTCGATGAAGTAGCGCGCGACAACGCCCGAGTGGTAGCTGGTGCCGCAGGCAATGATGTGGACGTGCTCGACCTTCTTGAAGATCTCGGTCGCGGCCGGGCCGAACGCGGCTTCGAGCAGGCGGCCGTTGGCGACGCGCTCCGCGAGCGTGTCCGCGATGGCGCGCGGCTGCTCGTGGATTTCCTTGAGCATGAAGTGACGGTACTGGCCCTTCTCGGCCGCATCCGCCGACAGCTCGCTCTCGCGCACCGGGCGGTCGGCCTTGTCGCCGCTCTTGTCCAGCACCTTGATCGAAGTACGGCGGATGTCGGCGACGTCGCCTTCCTCGAGGAACATGAAGCGGCGCGTGACCGGCAGCAGCGCCGCCACGTCCGAGGCCACGAAATTCTCGTCGACGCCCAGGCCGATGACCACCGGGCAGCCCTCGCGCGCCAGGATGATGCGCTCCGGCTCGGCTTCGCTGACTACCGCCAGCGCGTACGCGCCCTCGAGCTCGGCCACGGTGGCGCGCACCGCCTTGAAGAGATCCTTCTGCGATTGCAGGTGATGGTGGACGCGGTGCGCGATCACCTCGGTGTCCGTTTCGGAAGAGAACGTGTAACCCAGCTTCTTGAGCTCGGCACGCAGTTCCTCGTGATTTTCAATGATCCCGTTGTGAACGATGGCCAAACCGTCGTGCGAGACGTGCGGGTGCGCGTTGCGCTCCGACGGCACGCCATGCGTGGCCCAGCGCGTGTGCGCGATGCCCACCTTGCCGTGCGTCGGGTCCGCATCGATTGCGTCCTGGAGCATCTTGACCTTGCCGACCGTGCGCAGCCGTTTCAGGTGCGCGGTGCCGTTCAGCACCGCGATACCGGCCGAGTCGTATCCGCGATATTCCAGCCGCCGCAGCCCTTCCATGAGGATGGGTACGACGTTGCGTTCAGCGATGGCTCCGACGATGCCGCACATTTGACGATGTCCGCGGATTTCAGGGGGGCGCTAGTTTGCCTGAGGCGGGGGTCGGATCGGAGGGGCAAAAGCCGCCTTAGGCGTCCTTCTGATACCCGGCTCACATGGGCGCGATGGCCGACACGTCAGGTATTGGAAATCAACACCTTAGGCGGGCTTTGGGCGCCATGGAACACCGGCCGTCAGGCAAAAGACGAGCCCTGCCAAGGCGCCGCACCCCGCCCCCCAGGGCATGAGCACCCAGATGAAATCACCGCGGGAGAAAAGAGTCATGGCGACGGGGAGGATCAGGGCACCGACGAATATGGTCAGCGCGCAAACCGTCAGTACTCCCAACAGCCTGCGCTCGCGGAACAGCATCAGCACCGGCATGGCGAAGAGAAACATGGCAATCGCGGAAACCGGCACGCCAATGAGAAACGGCAGCAACAGCAGTTCCGACACGCGTTTCACACCGGCCATGCCGCCCGAAATCGCCGAGGTGACGAGCATGAACAAGGCGAACGCCGTCGGGACCGCAATGCAGGTCACCAGCGCCGCCAGCCAGAAGGGCCGCCGGTGGGCGCGATGGGCCGGCTCGTTCATGGCGCGGGGCTCACCCCTTCACCGCCTCGTCCAACAGTCGCGCCAGCTTGCGCGCCTCATCGGCCGTGAACTTTTTTGCGGTGTATTTCCAGGCGAGCCAGCCTGAAGTGGTCTCGGCGATTGCAACCTGGCTAGGCTGGCCCAGCTCGCGCTCGAGAACCAGCACGCTCAGTTTCCCCTTCATGCCCATGATGCGCAGGCTTTCGACGGAACCGAGCTCGCGCTTGATGCGTGCACCCACGCTCATGCCCGCAAAGCTGCCGAAGCGGAGATAGCGATACACGAAGACGGCAAGGACGCCGCCGAGTACCACCAGGGGGAACAGGCGGAAGTAATTGTCCATCAGGGAACCTCGGCGGAGTTGTTTGCGCGAAATGCCGGCCGCACGGACAACCGTTGGTAGTAACCGTGCAGCGCGTCGAGATGTGGCTTCTCGATCGGGCTGTGCAGCCAGCGGTGGGTAGATAGACCGAGCACCACGTCGGCCAGCGTGAAGAACTCGCCGGTGGCGAACTGCCCGCCTTGCGCGAAGTGCGCATCGAGCAGTCGCATGCAGGCATTCCAGGCTTCGAGACTGGCGGCGATCTGCTGCGGATCCGTGTGCTTCGGACTCTTGCGCACCAGCCCGTAGAAACTGTAGCGCCAGGCGGTGTTCAACTCGGTGGCCTGCCAGTCCATCCACTGCTCGACCAGGCCGCGCGTCGCGTTGTCGTCGGGCAGCAGCGTGCCGTGCGGGTGCTTGCGCGCCAGGTAGCGGCAGATGGCGTTCGACTCGTACATCACGAAGTCGCCATCGCGGATCACCGGTATCAGGCCATTCGGATTGCACGCCAGCAATTCCGGATCCTTCTCGACGCGCTCGAAGTGCAGGTCGAGCTCGGCGCAGGTCCACAGCACCTTGCGCACGTTGATGGAGGAGGTTCGCCCCAGTACCCGCAGCGTCATGAACCGGCTACTTCTTCTTGCGCTCGATGCTCTTGATTCTGCCGTCGATGATGATCACCACCATCGGCGCCGCTCCGGTGCCGCGGTCATAGGTCCAGGTCTCGATGACCGTCTCGCCCACCTTCATGTTGCCGCCGGTGTACTGGTTCGGCGAGCGCACGTCCTCGACGCGGCTTTCGCGCGTGGTGGGCGGGCCGCACTTGTGCAGCAGGTCCTCGCGCGTGGTGTCGTCGTCGATGATCCATTTGCCGCAGCGGAAGGTTTCCGCGGAGGCGGAGAACGGCAGCAACAGCGCGAACACCGCGAGGGGGAGCAGGGTTTTCATGGGCCGATGGTACACCTGGACCGTCGCAAAACGTGGCCTACTCCACGCTCGCGCCTCTTTCAACCAGCAGCTCGCGCAGCAGCGAACGATGGCAGCGTTGCTCGTTCTCGCAGTAGCAGCCGACGGAGAAGTTCGCGTGGTGCGAGAGCGCGGCGAGCACGTCCAGCGACTGGCTGGCCGCCGGCACACGCATCTCGGCCCGGTAGCGGCGCGCGAACGCGGCCCACTGCCGGTCGCTGCTGGCGCCGAGCCCCAGCTTCATGGTCGCGACGCTGGGCGCGAGCACGGGGAACCAGGTGTCGTACCAGTCGAGCCGCGCGAAATCCTTTTTTGGCACGCCGCGCGGCGGCCGCCGCACGGTGCCGAGCCGCGTTCCCTCGTGCGGCGCGCGCGGCTGGCCCAGCCGTACGATGCGCACGGTCATCGGCGCTTCTCCAGGTACACCAGGGTCACGGCGGGAGACACGACGTGCTCGCGGCAACGTTGGTACCCCAATCGTTCATAGAGCCGGATGTTCGCCTCGCTGCGACCGCCGGTAAACAATTCGAAACGCGCGACGCCCGAAAACTCGGCTTCGATGGCGTGCATGAGCCTCGTGCCCAGTCCCAGGCCCTGCCGATCCGGTGCGACGATCAGCCGCCCGACGTGGCAGGTACCTTCGGCCTCGCGTGCGCGCACGGATCCCACGATGCGCGCGCCATCGGAAGCCTTGAGCACCCTGCTGCCCGCGAACTCGGCCCGCAGCGAATCCAGTGTTTGTTCGAGCGGCGGCAGCTTCCAGTCGTCATACAGCCGCGCTTCGGATTGATAGGCGAGTTTCTGCAGCTCGAGGATGGCGACGGCATCGTCGACGTGCGCGTGGGCCACGTCGAACGGAGCTCGCGGCGCGGCCTTGCTCATGGGCAGGAAGCGTATGGTGATGCCGTTGCCCAGCGGCCATTCGATCGGCGCCGTGCCGAGGTAGCCACGCGCCTCGTACAGCTTCACGCCGGGCATGGTCGCCATCAGCTCGAGCCGGCGAAAGCCATGCGCGCCGGCATCGCGCTCGCAGCGTTCGAGCAGCCGTGTACCCAGTCCCCGGCGCGCAAAGTCCGGATGGATGAAAAACGCGCGGATCTTGGCCGCGTCGGTGGCGGGATCGAGCTCGGTGGCGTCGCGGTCCGCGCGTGAATCGCTGCCGAACAACGTGCGCCGCCGGCTCCAGCCACCGCAGCCGGCCAGCCGCTGGCCGGCCTCGACCACGTAGTAGCTGCCGTCGCGGATGAGCTGGGTATCGACGCCGAAGGCACCGCGCAGCGCCGCCTCGACCTGCTCCGGCGCGTAGTCCGGGCTCAAGGCGCGCGCCGATATCGAGATGAGAGTCGTCAATGCGGGAACATCGTCGAGAGTGGCGCGCCTCAGGTGGAATTCCGCAGGAGTCACGGGTTCAACCCGCCACCGGCAGGCACAGCTCGCAGGCAAACGTGCCGGTGCGCGGATCGAAAAAGGCGCCGCGGGGATAGTGTTCGAAGGGCGGACGGGAATCATCGATGCGACGTGCGGGGTCCGACAGGAATTCGCCGATGAACGCGCCCCATGCCGCACCGATGTCGGCACCCGTGCCCCTGAAAAGGGTGACGGCGTAACGACCACCGCGAATCATGGTCTCGGCTGCGTCCGGCAGCGACAGGCCGGCGGGTAGTTCGACGCAGGCGTCGTAACGCAACTGGTCCGGTGGCGTGGTCGCCGGATCGTCGAGCGTCACACCGTAGCGCGGGCAATCTACCAGGCCGTGGTCAGCCAGCCAGGGCGCGACGGCGCCGCGCCAGAACCGGCCCAGCCGCTCGCCGAACGGCCCCGTGTAGCGCAGGTAAGCCACGCGCACGGCGCTGCGCTCGGCGAAGTCGATCTTCATTCGCCGAGTCTACACGCGCCGCCAGTCGCTGCTTCAGTGGCGCTTGAAGTATTGCACGTCGCGTTCGTGTTTCTCGGCCGCCGCGCGCGAGGCGAACGTGCCGAGATTGCGGCGCCGGCCGGTCTTCGGGTTCACCTTGCGCGAATACAGCCGGTACTGGCCGGTGCTCAACTTGCGGATCATGCCTTGCAGTGGAGCACCACCGGCGCGGGCGCACTGCCCCCGTGCGCCGCCGGCGCCTGTCGGACACTATGCCTTGCCGAGTGCGAAACGATGCATCTCCTCCCAGCGGCCGCTGGAATTCTCGATGAGCACCATTTCGTGGCAATGCGCCCGCACCCCGCCGCTGCCCAGCGCAATGCGCAGCTCTATCTCGATTTCGCAGAGCTGCGGCTCGTCGCCATGCGCCACGGTGACGTGCGGCACCACGGTGTCGAACTTTCCGGCGAAGGGTGGATAGTCCGGAAACGCGCGCCAGATGGCGTTGGTGAGCTCGGCGAAACCGGCATCCGGTTGCGGCGCCAGGTACAGCGCCACGGGAAAACGGCGGGTCTCCGCCAGGCGATAGTCGAAGCAGCGCACGCCGCCCGCGATGTCGCGCAACTTCGCGATGACATCGGCGTCCACGTCCGGGAGTGGCGCGAAGGGATAGAGGATGGTGACGTGCGCGGGTACGTTGCGCCGCGCCGACGGATCGTAGCGCTCGCGGTAATGCGCGACGTAGCGCTCCGCTTCCGGCACGCGGCAGATGACGGCAGTGTCAGCGCTC
>Ga0126377_10003818_pt1 | contig 10788 bp, 12 predicted proteins | sample PanSoiMetPlot_22_FD_92647 | JGI IMG/M metagenome (GOLD analysis project Ga0126377, IMG submission 92647) | Tropical forest soil microbial communities from Panama - MetaG Plot_22 | ecosystem: Environmental > Terrestrial > Soil > Tropical forest > Bulk soil | place: Panama | collected 2016-02-17
GATCTCGAACGGTCCGATCGCAGCCACGATCCGGTCGTAGGTCATCGCCGCGCCGTACGCGAGCGTGTTGCCAACAAGCAAAGCCCACCACGCCCAACGCTCACCATGCCGGAAGGGAACAGCGGTGATGGCAAGCGCCAGCAGCCCGAATGCAACGATGTAGGCGCCATACAGACGAAAGAGCAGCGTGACGTAGCCGGCCGTCCTCGGAGATGCGTGCGCGAGCTCTTGCCAGGACCCGGCTGTGAAGCCCTCGTAACCGGCAGGCAGAATCGGAACGCCTCCCGGTCCCGGCAAACGGTCCGGTGCGAGAGCTGCCATCGCGCCCCACGCGAGCAGTCCCGCATCGGCGGCCAGCATCAGAATCCATGCGACGTGACGACGTCCGGTCATGTCGGCAGTCCTCCCGTGAGTTTGAGGATCAACCGCATGCACGTGTGACCGAAGTCGGCGCCAGCCCCGTACATCATCGGGCAGGCACCGGCGATGACGCTGATGTCATGTCGACGGCAGTAGTCGACCGCCTCCGGCGAGACACTCGATCCTTTACGCATGGATTGGTGCATCCAGACGCGGCGCACGCCGGCACCGCTGCACTGGTGAACGATGCGCTCGGTGGTTTCCGGTCGCGTCACGATCACCACCCCGTCGACCTTGCCCGGAATCGATTGCAGGTCTGGATAGCAGCGATCGCCTTCGAAGTTCTGCATGTGCGGATTCACCGCGAAGACGTCGTGGCCGCTCGTCTTCAATCGGCGATAGATCAGATTCGCGGCGGGGTGGCCGCTGTTGTTCCGCGACACGCCCACCACCGCGATCCGCTTCTGCGCGAGGAAGTCGTCCACCTTCTCGTCGAGTGTGGTCGGAGTCATACGCGCACCTCACGATCCGCCCGAACGATCTGCGCGGGAGCTGGCTCCAACCCCCGATGGAATGTGAACCACGTGAAGCCGACCGGATGTTTCTTCAACAGGTCGAGCAGCGCCTGCGATGGTTCTCCAAAGAACGTCATGAAATGGTTGTCAGCGTAGTCCTTGAACAGCTTCGTTCGAGCCTCGAGGATGTGGCTGTTGTGCTCGATCAGCCCTTCCGGGCCGGTGTACGCCTCGCGAACCTCGCACGTGGTGCCATCGCTGCTGAGGAACCAGTCGTAGCGCAGCGTTCGTGTGTCCTCTTCCTTGGTGATCCGGATGCACTCGGCGGCTTGCCTCATGAAACCATCGAGGCAGCCCGGGCGGACGGTCAGATGCGCGCTCACTTCCAGGTAACTGCCCATCGCTTCCTCCATGAAGCGGTCGGCCTGCAACTCTCTTGCTAACTGCGTGAGTGAGATCGCTGTGATCGAAAACGGAGGCGAGTCGAGTGCGTGGTGTCTCGGGCGCGGACTCGTTCGCGCGGTGCGCGAAAAGATCCGCGGTCAGAGTCGGGTCGTCGATCCTGTCGGTTGAGCGTCGCCTTGCGCGGCGACGGCAGCAGAGATCGTCGCTTCCGGAACGACTGACGGCTGATGCGCCTCCCACCATCGCGCGGCGTCCACCTCAGACCAGGTACGTGCGAACGGCACCGCGGCGAGACGCGCGGAGAGCTCCTCCGCGCTCGTGGGGCGCGCCGCAGGATCCTTCGCCAGGCAATCGAGGACAACGCGATCGAGCGATTCGGGGATCGGAACCTCGCTGATGGTGCTGGGCGGCAATGGCGTCTTCTGAACGTGCGCGAGGACCACGGCTAGCGGCGTGGTCTCTTCGAAGACGACGCGGCCGGTGAGCAGCCAGTACGCGACGCAACCGAGCGCGTAGAGGTCGGCGCGGGCATCCACGGTCGACGCCATCGCAACCTCCGGAGGCATGTAGGCGGGCGTCCCCGTCACCGCATCAGAGCGTGTGAGCACTGAGACCGCAGCTGCGTCCGTCGTCATCACTTTCTTGACGATGCCGAAGTCGAGCACTTTGGCGACGTCGTGCTCCATCGCGCGATGGCACAGATAGATGTTGGAGGGCTTGATGTCACGATGCACGAGGCCGTGATGATGGGCCTCCTCGAGCGAGGCGCATACCTGACGCAGCACGTGGACGACACGCTCGGGCGGAAGCGGCCCGAACCGCCGGACGATGGTCTCGAGGTCGATGCCGTCCAGCAACTCCATCACATAGAACAGCGCGCCATCGTCGGTCTCGCCGAAGTCGTAGAGCGCGACGGTGTGCGGCGACTGCAGGCTGGCGGTGACCTGCGCCTCGCGTTCGAATCGTTCGACGGCGACCGACGCCATCGCCGGGTCGCTGGCGAGCGCGTCGCGCCGAATGAGCTTGATCGCCGCCGGTCGCGCAAGCATGCGATGTGATGCGCGCCACACTTCGCCCATGCCACCGCGCCCGATCAGCACCTCGAGACGATAGCTGCCCATCTCGTGCGCTTGACGCATCTCGACACCGAGCTGATGGACGACGCGGGCGGCGACATAGGCGAGCGTGACGGCGGCCATGTACGGAAACACGAATACCTGCAGGAATGGAAACACCATCAGCGCGGGGGCCCAGCCCTCGCGGACCTGCGCGAGGTAAACGATCGGGACGGCCGACGCCGACGCGATGAGTGCGATGAGCGCCTCGCGCGGCCGCGCCGGGACGAGCACCGTGAAGAAGAGCGTCCATGGCGCAACACCGCTGAGGCCTGTGCGCTCGATGGTCAGGCTGGCGGGATCCACATCGCGAAACGTCCCGAGGTACGCGGCGCATACCAAGGCCACGCTCATGACGACTTCGTAGACCAGCCCGACGCGGATGAGCGTGGGCGATATGCATCGCCCGCTGCGTGCGATCGCCAGCATCGCGGCCGATCCGACGATGATGGTCACCGGCGGCACCCACTGATGCAACGACTTGAACTCTTCGCCCAGCGTGCCCTGCAGGAAGTGGATGAGACCCCACAGGATCAGCGCGAGGATGAGCACGGTGAGGCTGACGATCTCCAGCCGGCGTGCGGCGCGGACGACGAGATGGCTGGCGACTCGCGAGTCGTGCGGTGTTGTCGCCCGCGTCGGCTTCAACGCCGCGAGCACGCGATGCTTCGCAGGAGCGTCGAGTGGAGACGTCACAAGGCTTTCACTATAGGCGGGATTAGGGGCGGCGAGGCTCGGCTATGTATCGATTGCGAGAGCCACCTCGAGCCACCTCGATCCGACGATCACTTGGGTGAGAGGCGAGTTGCACATCGAGCGGGTGGCGGTGGGAGGGGCCTCCCTGTACCGCTCGCCGCGCCCCTTCGACTTCGCTCAGGGCAGGCAGGCGCCTTCTCCGTGATCCGTCCTTTCGTCCCCGTGACAGTTCGACCTAATTTCAGCGCCTCGTCGAGAACGATGAGACCTCGATTCCGGTCTCCGATGGGGAAGTAGGAATGACCAGTCATTCTGCTCTGTTCGATCTTCCCCGTCGGGACGTTTTCCAAAACGAAGGGGCGGTCGCGAGTTGAGGCTCAGCCCTCCCTGATGATGACCAGCGAGGAGTGCGCGCATGCCTGTCACAACGGTTCGATGGGTCTTCCTCATGCCGTTGCTCCTGCTATGGGGGAGTGAGGCCTTGGCCGCCGACGTATACGGACGCGTGTGGGTCGCGGCAGGCAAGAACAATACGCCGCTTGCACACGCTTCGGTCTTTGTCGCGTGCAATGACTCGGAGCAGAGCGGAACCACCGACGGCTCTGGCAACTACCGCATCCCCGCTTCTGGCAATGGGAACTGCTGGATTCGCGTGACGGCGGGTTCTGGAAAGAACTCTAACCGAATACGAGTGCTCGTCTCCAGTTCGGGCACACGCGCCGATCTAGAGCTGACCGAAAGCGGTGATCGATGGTCGGTGACGCTGCGGTGAGACGGGGAATGGAGCTTATGCAATCTGACACCATTCTCGAGCCATCCGAGGTCCCCAAGACCGATGCGGCCCCCAACGACGAGGCATTCCAGATCAGCCCGACTTGGAAAAAGTTCGAAATCCTGAGTAGTCCGATCGGAGCCTTTCTGACGGCCGCAACTGTAGCTCTACTGGGTCTGTTCAGTCAGAACATTGTCCGCAATTGGGAGGAGACGCGCGTCTATACCGAGATCCTCAGCAGTCGTGAGGGTGCAGACAGTGAGTTGCGAACGACGATGTTCAATACCATCCTGTCTGGGTTCCTGAATGCGCCTGCTAACGCTGAGGAACCGCTGACCTCCAGGCTGTTGAAGCTTGAGCTCCTTGCGTTGAACTTTGGTGACTCGCTAAGTCTGAGCTCGCTATTCGTACAACTCGACAAGGAAATCGACCAAGCCCATTTGATACCGCCCGAGCGGGCTACGCTTCGAAGACGGTTACAAAGTGTCGCCAGACGTGTCTCGAGCGCACAGTTGTCCGCGCTCGCGGCTGTCGGCACTGACTTCAGCGCCCAGATCCCGATTCGAGAGGCGCTACGAGGCCGGACGTACCGATGGCCTGACGCGTTCATCGCGGAAGAACGGGCAAGCCTCGAGAAGCTGTCTTCCAACGAAGCAATCGAAGATCGCGAGGTTCGATACGCCCAGCTCGCCGTTAGAGAGCTGAACAACGTCAGGCGCACCTACGCGATGGAATTCTCGAACGCGGACGAGGGGTTGAGCAGCGCCCGTGTCACCTTGCAAGTGACCGCTGGCCCTGGCATCAAGCCCACCACAATCTCTTTTCAGCTCAATTTCTACAACTTCCCGGTTATCGACAACACGCGACTGTCGGGAGACCAGCGAGTGGCGCTGGTGCTCGATGACTTCGACGTCGAGAGTGGCGTGATGCAAGTACAGGGCGTCATCTTTCCGGGGGTCTACGCCAGCTTGCGAGACAAGCCGTTTCTCGACGACGTAATTAGGCGTCTCGAGCTGCTGAACAAACACTAGGGTGGCACGGTTAAGGAGCATTCTCATGTCGACGGCCAGTCGTTTGATAGCAACCGCTGTGCTCTTGATCATTGCGCGACCACTTGAGAGGCAGACGGTTTGGGCCCAGTCCGACGCGCTCACTGGAAAGTGGCAAGGTAAGGCCGTGTTCCGGATGACCGGTGAGCGTGCGGATGGGAACGTGGTGTTCGAGCCACCAGACGGCCGACGAGGTACCTTCCTCAGCCAGCCTCTCATCGACGTGCGGCGTGGCCAACAGACGATCACGTTCACGTGGGGCGAGGGGAACGACGCCGTCCGCTGCGCGCTCCCCTGGGACGGAGAGAAGAAGAGCTTCCGTGGCGAGTGTGTGACTTCGGATGACAAGCCCGCTGCGGCGCTCGAGTTCATCCCCCTATCGCAACCCGCCGAGCAGCCGGATGCGGACGCCAAAGCAGACCCGCCGACAGGACCCGCGAGAGATGTTCTTCCTCGATGACCCAAGTGATCATCGGGCCGTGAAAGCCCGCGTGTTCTCCACGCCTCGCCACAGGACGTACGAGAGCCCCCACAACACCCCGGTGCCCGCCGCCCAGCCCCACGCCTCCGGGCCATCACCGACAGAGAAGTGCGCGATGAGTGCAGACGCGAGGGTGATCGCGAAACCTGCATAGGCCCACTCCTTGAGTCGCGCCGGCACCGGCGCAAGCAGCAGCACCACCCCAAGGAACTTGGCCCACGACAGCTCCACCCGGAAGTAGTCCGGGAAGCCGAGGTGCGTGAACGCCTGCGCCACCTGCGGCAGCGCCAGTTGCGCGTAGGCCGTGAAGCCGATCTGCAGGCAGAAGAGCGCGGTGGCGATCCAGAAACCGGCCTCCATTCCTTTGGAGCGGGGCATGCTCAGGTCGCTGGGCGTCAGGGCTGGTCTCGGTGCAGCGATCGTCTGCCCAGTGGCGTGCATGTTCATGACGTGCCTCCTCGAGGGCGCCGCGATGCCGTTTCGATCGCATCCGCTTGATCGGCCCTCGCACGCATGACGGAACGAACGGAAAAAGTGTGACCGATCGTAGAGCGCAGGTTTAAGCCAGCGCGCTACAGGTGCGACAGATCGAGCCGACTGAGACGGTCTGGATCGGCCAGGATGTCCATCTCGACGACCTTGCCGCCCGCGACCGTGAAGCCGATCACGGAGAACAGGCGTCCGTCCGGCAGGCGCGCCACGACGCCGATATTGCCATTCACCAGGACGACTTCACTGATCAAGCCAAACTTCGAGAACGCTTCTGCCTGTGACGCGACCGCCTGAGCCCCACGCACGAAGCGCGACATGCCTTTCACGGCTCCGCCGTCTGCCCGCAGCACGATCTCAGGATCGAGAACGGTGACGAGCGCTTCGAAGTCGCCGTCCCGGACGGCGGCGAGAAACGCGTCGACGACGCGGCGCTGCTGGCGCAGGTCCGCGTCCGAGGTCGGTGCCTGGCCCTGGACGCGTCGGCGCGCGCGGCTCGCGAGCTGGCGCGTGGCGACGACCGAGCGATCGACGATCGGCGCGATCTCCTCGAAGGTCATCCCGAACACATCGTGGAGCACGAACGCGAGTCGTTCCGCCGGCTCCAGCTTCTCGAGGACGACGAGCAGCGCCAGACCCACCGAGTCGGCGAGCACGGCCTCGGCCTCGGGCCCTTCGTCTCTACTGATCGCGCGAGCGATGATCGGATCCGGCACGTGCATGTCGTCCAAGGGATTCTCCCGGCGGGACGCTCGCGTTCGCAGCATGTCCAAACAGACGCGCCCCACGACCGTCGTCAGCCATCCCCGCAGGTTGTCGATGCCGCTGACATCCGTGCGGCTGAATCGGATCCAGGCTTCCTGGACGGCGTCCTCAGCCTCGGCGACCGATCCAAGCATGCGATAGGCGACCGCCCGCAGGTGCGATCGATGCGCTTCGAACTGCTCGGCGAGCCGCTGAGGTAAGAGCATCAGTCACACTCCTTCGTCGCGGTCCGTCATGCTGATGACGGACGAGAGGTCGCTGATGTGACAGATCGTGCGTACAAGGAGAACTGACATGAAAATCAAACTCACCAGTGTCTACGTAACCGACCAGGAGAAGGCCCTGCGCTTCTATACAGAGGTGCTGGGCTTCAAGAAGAAGGCCGATTTCAGCAATGGCCCATATCGCTGGCTGACCGTCGCTTCACCCGAGGAACCGGACGGCACCGAGCTGCAGTTGGCGCTGAACAACAACCCCGCGGCCAAGACGTATCAGCAGGCGATCTTTCAGCAGAACCAGCCCGCGGCCATGTTCTACACCGACGACGTCAAGGGCGACTACGAGCGGATCAAAGCCCGCGGCGCCGAGTTCACGATGCCGCCCACCGACGTGACAGCCTCGACCATCGCGATGCTGAACGATACCTGCGGCAACCTCATTCAACTCACCCAGCTGGCACGGTATTGAGGGCCGCCTGAAGGCGGCCCCTACGAGGGCGGGCATCGTGATGCGGTTCAGCGGACGACGAAGCGCTCTTCCTGCAGGAGCGCGCCGTCCGCGGCCCGCAGCTCGACTCTCCAGTCGCCGGCGCGTTCGCGGATGATCCTGTTGCTGCTGAACGTCCGATATCCTCCTCTTGGATTTGGGGCCACACGAAGTCGCATGACCTGATGCACCTGTCCGTTGAAGTACCAACGATGTTGCACAGTCATGCTCTTCGTTGTCATCAGGCGCGTGTAGAAGATGTACGTGCCCGGTGGTAGACCTGTCTCGCCGGAGCCTTGGCGAAGGCGGGAGCTCGCTGGTGTGCACCGCCAATCGGGTGATCCCGTTCGATCGAGCGCGCTGCACAACTGCGCTTTCAGGACCGTCACTGGCGGAGAGGTGACGCTCGTCGCGCGCGAGGCGGGACGTTCAACGCGTGCGGCTTTCGTGTTTGGAGTGGCTTCGACAGCGGCCGTTGGCTTCGTCTCCAATGCGGGAGCTGATGTCGTCGTCGGCGGCGGCGGCGGAGTCGAGGTGGTCGTGGAGACTGTCTCACGCGGTCGCACCATGAACCCGACGGCGACGATGGCGGCGATGCCGATCGCAAGCGGCACGATCGTCCGATGTGCCGACTGGCTGATGATGGGCGCGGTCTCGCGATGAAACACCGGCGCAGTATCGATTTCGGCGTCGGCTGCGGCGTCGGCTTCGACGTCGGTTGCACCGTTGGCCTCGACCGCCTGCACGAGCGCAGGCAGTGTCACCTCTGTATCTGCTGTATCTGCGGGCGGTGCCACCTCAGCATCTGCGGGTAGTGTTACCTCTGCATCCGCGGGCAGTGTCACCTCTGCATCAGCCGCGAGGTCCTCGCCGGTCCGATCGCGATCGTCATCTGAGGGACCTTCCCGCGGCGTCCAGATCGGAATGTTGTGCGCGGCGCAGAAGTCCACGAGGTTCTTGATGCTGTTCGTCACGAACGGATCGCGCGGACCGAGGGAGGCGACTGCAATCGCGTGGGCGCGCCGATGGCATTGCTCGGCTTCGGCGACGTAGTTCGCACGCTCGCACACCAGCGCGAGCACGTTCAACGTCTTCGCGAGCTCCGGGTGAAGCGACCCCAGAGTCGCCTCCTGGATGACGGAAACATCGCGCAACAGGCGTGCGGCGGTAGAAAAGTCGCCTGCGGCAGCGGCCTTCCGGGCTGCCTCAACCATCGAGCCGAGATCGAGTGCACCGTCCATTGAGCTCTGCCAAAGACTTTACGCGTTTTCGCGACGGATGGATGCACAGTCCGAACGGAAGAGCTTCGATTCGCGATAGGAGTCTCAGAGCCTGACACCTGCAGCCGGCAGGCGACGTGAGAACAGCCAGTACGGGATCGTGAGGAGGGTCTTATAGAAACACGCCTTTTGCCCGATGCCGCCGGCGATGAGCTCGGCGAACCGGGCGCTCACGTGCGCGTTCCTCACCATGCGATAGAACCCGAAGATCGGATGCGAGAAGAACAGTCTCGCGCTGGCTTCGGAGTACGTGAGCTCTGGCTGGATTCTGGTCTTGACCAGTTCCGTGTAAGCGCGCTCGTTCGGTCGATCGAAGGTAGCCGCAAACGCTTCGGCCGCCACCAGCGCGCTCTCGAGGGCGAAGTAGATGCCTTCGCCGTAGAACGATTCAGCGAAGCCGGCGGCGTCACCCAGCAGGAGCACATGGTCGCGCTCGAACGCGCGATGCCTGTTCTTCACGGGGATCGAAAATCCCAGGTGTCTGACGTGAAGAGGAGAGTCGAGGATGTCGTACCGGGCCATGAACCTGGCCAGGTCCGCCTTGATCGATTGCGTCCGGTAGATCGAGAAGACGCCGACGTTGAGATGGTCGTGCTTGGGAAAGATCCAGCCGTATCCGTACGGCATGCCGCCGAAGTCGAACAGCACGCGATTGGCGATTCGATCGGCCTTGTCAGGTGTCACCGTGACGAGCGCCTCGACCGCCGGCATATACGTCACCACGTCACGCCCGAAGACGTGCTGACGAACCGCACTGAAGACGCCATCGGCGCCAACCAGATAGCGGGCCCCGAGGATTCCGCGCGAGGTGGTGACGGCGACGGTGTCGCCAGTCTTCCTCACGCTGACAAACGATGTGCTCCCAATGAACCGCGCCCCGGCACTGATGGCTTTCTCGAGCAGGAAACGGTCGAACTCCGATCTGATTACTGCTGCGCCGCCTCGTTCGCCGAGGTCCATCACTGCGGTGTCGCGGTTCTGATAGGTCAGGAAGGCGCCGGTCACACGCCGCCGCACGACCGGGCTGATGTCGAACGGCAGCAGCTCGATGCTCTTGCGGGAGAGGCCGCCGCCGCACACCTTGTCCCGCGGAAACGTCGCCTTGTCGATGATCGTGACGGTGTAACCGGCGCGCGCGAGAAGATACGCGAGGAACGATCCGGCCGGCCCTGCGCCAACGATCAGGACGTCCGAGCTGGCGGACATGAGATGTCGAGCGAAACGATCGGGCCGACGTGCTATTCCAGCCGCACCAGTCCTCGACGGGTCGCGATCTTCACGGCTTCCGTGCGACTCGTGACGCCCAGCTTCTCGAACAAGTGACCGAGGTGCGTCTTCACCGTGCGGTCGCTGATTCCCAGCTCGTTCGCGATCTCCTTGTTCGACTTGCCGTCGGCCATCAGGCGCAGCGAGGCCAGCTCGCGCGGGGTGAGCTGCACGCGCGTCACTTCTTCGGCGAGCTTGGCCGCGGCAGCGGGTGCGAGATACGTCTTGCCGGCCAGCACGTCGCGGATGCACGTGACGAGGTCGTCGGCGGAGATGTCCTTCAGCACATACGCCTTTGCGCCGGCTTTCAACGCGCGCGAGATCTCCTCGTCGGTGTCGTAGGTGGTGAGCACGATCACGCGCGCCCGCGGATCGCGTTCGCGCAAGCGGCGCACGACCTCGACGCCTTCCATCACAGGCATCCGCAGATCGAGCAGCGTGACGTCTGGCTTGTGGCGCTCGTAGGCCTCGAGCGCCTCGACGCCGTTGCCGGCCTCGGCCACCACGAACAGGTCGGTCTCGTGGTTGATGATGTTCGCCACGCCGGTACGGAGCAGGGCGTGGTCGTCCACCAGAAGGACGCTGGAGCGTGTCGTCGCCATAACGTAGCGTGCGTCGGGCTTGCCTGCCCCGCGAAGCGCAGAAGCGCTCAGCGCGGACGCGGGAGTTGCTTCAATTGTAGGCATGGACCTGTGTCGGCAGCTGAGACGGCTCCCACGCGAGCACGACTTCGGTTCCGCTGCGTGGCGCGGTGACGATGGTGAGCGAGGCACCGATGCGATCGGCGCGCTCCTGCATGCTGGTCATCCCGAATCCGCCCGATGAGCGCTCCCGCGGAATACCCCGCCCGTCGTCGACAATCGAGAGCCGCAGGCCGAGTGAGGTGGACA
>Ga0126377_10003819_pt1 | contig 10786 bp, 3 predicted proteins | sample PanSoiMetPlot_22_FD_92647 | JGI IMG/M metagenome (GOLD analysis project Ga0126377, IMG submission 92647) | Tropical forest soil microbial communities from Panama - MetaG Plot_22 | ecosystem: Environmental > Terrestrial > Soil > Tropical forest > Bulk soil | place: Panama | collected 2016-02-17
ATGAAGCTGGTGATCAAACAAGGACTGGCCCTGGCGATAGTTGGAGTAACCGTGGGACTTTCCGCTTCTTATTTGCTGACAAGGCTGCTGGCCACTTTGTTGTTTGGCGTGAAGCCTACTGACCCGGCGACTTTTATTATGAGTGCGCTGCTACTTGGCTCAACGGCCTTGCTCGCATCTTTCTTACCGGCACGTCGGGCCACGAAAGTCGATCCTTTGGTGGCGCTGAGGTACGAATAGAAGAAACGTAGTTTGTTCTTTGTCAGTAGTCAGTAGTTAGTGGTCAGTAGTTAACGGCGGAATAGGTCCGATAGGTCGAATAGGTCCTATAACTACTAATCACTAACCACTAACATCTTGGATTTGCGCTTTTGGGATTGTCGATTTTCGCAATCGGGATCGTAGCTTCTGCCCTTCGCCGTGGCCGCCGGAAATTGGCCAAACTACTCCAGCCTTAGCTGGCATGCCTGTTGCCGCACTGTTTGCGTCAGAGTCGAATGTGGATCATTGAGCTCTGAAATCTCATCCCACTGAACCCATGACGACTGACCACTGACTACGAACTGCTACGACCAAAGGCCGAAGACCGAAGACCAAAGCCTGAAAGGCAACCGCCATGACTTCACTCTGGTTAGACGTGCGCTACGGGATGCGGATGTTGTTCAAGAACCCAGGATTCACCATCCTCGGAATCCTTACCCTTGCCCTGGGCATCGGTGTCAACACCGCCATCTTCACCATGGTCAACGCGGTGCTGTTGAAATCTCTTCCTTATGCAAACGCCGACGAATTGACCGGGGCTTATCTCGTTTCGATGAAAGGCGGAGACGAAGCAAAATATCCGTTCCCACCTGCGCTTTACCTCAATCTCAGGTCGCGCACCAATGCTTTCACTGATGTGGCCGCCCTTAGCAACAAAGGTTGGGCCGCGAATCTAACAGACGCGGGCGAGCCAGAACGATTGCAGGGCTTTCAAGTCTCCGACAACCTGTTTTCAGTGCTGGGCGTGAAACCAGAACTCGGCCGCAGCTTTTTGGCAGAAGAAGATCGACCAGGCACAAATCGAGTGGTGGTGATCAGCCACGATCTATGGCAACGTCGATTTGCGAGTGACCGCAACGTGCTTGGACGCCGTATCACTCTCAACGGTGAGTCTTACGCGGTAGTTGGTGTGATGCCTGCCGACTTCAGGTTCTACAGCAAGACCGACGTGTGGACTCCCTTAGCATTTTCGGTTGACGAGCAGAATGAAAATCACTCGAACTACCTGGAATTGATCGCCAGGCGCAAACCTGGGGTAACGCCAGAACAAGCCGCCGCCGATACCACCCGCGTCGTGACGGCATTCATCAACGACCCAAAGTCCGACATTGAGCCACGTTTAGTGCCACCGCAAACGCTGCTTACCAGCGAAGTGCGACCCATGCTGCTGTTGTTGCTTTCGGCAGTTGGTTTTGTGTTGCTGATCTCGTGCGTAAACATGGCTAATCTGACTTTGGCTCGCGGCACCGTCCGGCGTCGAGAGTTAGCCGTTCGGGTGGCGCTTGGGGCGCGCCGTTCTCGCATCGTGCGACAGTTGTTACTGGAAAGTGCGCTGCTCGCGCTGCTTGGAGGCGCCGGCGGATTGTTGTTTGCCCAGTGGGCTTTGAAGTTTCTCATCGCGGGGTTACCGGAGTACCTTGCCGACGCAAACTCGCACGTAGCTTCCGTGCACGTCGATACGACTGCGTTGGCCTTCACGCTTGGCGTCTCAGTCTTGGCAACCATCCTGTTTGGTTTTGTGCCGGCGTTGCAACTCTCCCGCATCGATCTGAATAGAGAGTTGAAAGACGGCGCCCGAACCGTGGGCACTCGCAGCCGGTTTCGTTCAGCACTGGTGGTTACCGAGATCACCCTGGCAATGGTTACGCTGGTGGGCGCCGGTTTGATGATTAAGAGTTTGTGGCGCCTGGTCCACGTCAACCTCGGCTACCAGCCTGAGAAAGTGTTGGCTGCTCAAATTGATCCCTCAGGATCCAGATTCGAAAAGGATGAGCAGGTTGATGCGTTCTATAATGAGCTTCTACCACGCATCACGGCGATTCCGGGTGTCAAACACGCGGGCTTTATCAACAGTCTCAACGCCTCCACAGATTACAGCGTTGACGAGCATCCGAATGAGCCGCCAGATCGGCGACACTCAGCCCAGATGAATCAAGTAAGCCCCGACTACTTTGCGGCGCTGGCGATCCCACTCCGCACTGGCCGATTTTTCAATGAACATGACATTAGAAGTGCGCCGCGAGTGATCGTTATCGATGAAAGTCTCGCCCAGGCTGTTTTCCCCGGTGAACAGCCAGTCGGCAAGCACCTGAATTTCTGGAAGAACTCGTGGGAGATCGTGGGAATAGCCGGTGGCGCCCGGTATTGGGAAGTTAACAAAGATCCGGTACCGCATATCTACTTCTCCTACCACCAGGTCAACTGGCATTCGATGACTTTAGTGGTGCAAACGGACGCGGGCGATCCTATGAGACTGGTTGGCCCAATCCGCGCCCAGGTCGCCGCGGTGGACAAGGACCAACCGATTCATACTTTCAAGTTATACGAGGCGATCGTTTCCGATCTCGTCGCGCCGTGGCGATTCACCACGTTCTTGCTGGCTGCGTTCGCGGCGTTGGCGGCACTGCTCTCGGCAATTGGAATTTACGGGGTGATGTCTTACTCGGTTACACAAAGCACTCGAGATATCGGCGTGCGCATGGCGTTGGGGGCACGATCGGGCAATGTCCTGCGATTGGTGGTAGGAAAAGGTATGGTGCTGGCGGTGATCGGAGTGGCCCTTGGGCTCGCCGGGTCCTACGCTTTGACTAGATATATCTCGACACTGTTGTTCGAAGTTAAGCCCACTGACGCCATGACGTTTTTGCTGGTTGCGCTTGGTTTGCTGTTGGTAGCATTGATTGCTTGTTACATACCGGCGCGCCGAGCTACGAAAGTAGATCCACTGGTAGCGTTGCGCTACGAGTAGAGTTTTGGCGAGCCACATTCTCTTCGGCTTCGTCGCCTCACAACCGGCGGCGAAGCCGAAACCATTGCCTCACTGTTTGGTTGCGCTAACAGCGGCGTTGCGAGTTTCATTTTGTTATTTGCCTGTTCCAAAACAGGCATTGAGACGCTTGCGGTGAACGCCTTTTCAATGCCGGCCCAATCATTAAACAGATCCTTTCTAGCCCGTTAAAAAATAGGCCAGCAAAAAATCGAAAATCCTTAAGGTCGTTGCACTTGGTTTGCTAGGGATCTTGTTAGTTACTGATCCGCTGCATTTCGATTCGAGTGCTGAGTGACATTTGCTCAACCTGTTGCAGCAAAAAACTTAGGTTTTTCGCAGTTTTTGGGCCAGTCGCCGCGAGGGGTTCAGCTCGAGTTTCGATCCCATATCTGAGATCTCAGATCTCGGTAATGGGATTCAAATAATTAGGCACGACATTCAGAAAAGAAGATGCTCCTCGGCCTCTTAAATTAGGGAATTGAACTCATGGAAACTTTCTTACAAGACGTTCGCTTTGGCCTACGCATGCTGTTGAAATCGCCGGGAGTAAGTATCGTGGCTACGATCGCTCTCGCCCTGGGGATTGGCGCAAACACGGCAATCTTCAGTGTCGTCAACGCGGTCCTTTTGCGACCTCTTCCTTTCCCAAATTCCGATCAGGTGATGTCAATTTTTGAGACTGACCTGCAACGCGGCCAGACACGTGGCTCATACTCCTATCCGAACTTTTTTGATCTGCGCGAGCAAAATCGTGTGTTCGAGAAAGTAGCGAGTTACCACACCAGCGATTTTATCCTGACGGGCCACGGCGAGCCGGCCCGACTTCAGGGTGCGGTGGTTACCGCGGATCTCTTTCCCTTGCTTGGTGTAGCGCCCGTTTATGGACGCACTTTCGTCGCCGATGAGGAGAAACCTGGCGCTGGAGGACGAGTGGTGGTTCTGGGCCAGGCGTTGTTCCAAAGATTTTTCAGCGGCGACCCGAACATCGTCAATCAACAGATCACCCTTGATGGTCAGCAGTACACCGTCGTGGGCGTCATGCCCCAGTCGTTCGAGTTTCCCATTCAGAACGAGCCGGTTGAGTTGTGGACCACCATCGCATCAGACGCGTCCGGTACGTCGCCGATGACGGGCCAACGCGGGGCGCATTTCCTTGGTATCACCGCGCGTTTGAAACCAGGCGTGACAAAGGAACAGGCGCAGGCTGAAGCAAACACGATTGCCGCGCGACTGCGCGACCAGTATCCCGACACCAACGCCCACAGCGGCATCTTTGTGGAGTCAGCGCTGGTCGCGCTTGTCGGTGATACGCGGCCCGTATTGCTCATCCTGCTCGCCGCCGTTGCCTGCGTGCTACTGATTGCTTGCGCCAACGTCGCCAATCTTTTGCTTGCCCGCGCCATGACGCGACACAAAGAGATGGCCATTCGCACCGCCCTCGGGGCCAGTCGCTTTAGGGTAGTGCGGCAACTGCTGACAGAGAGTGTCTTGCTCTCGCTAACAGGCGGTGCGGTCGGACTCTTGCTTGCCGTTTGGTGGTCCGATTTGCTGATGGCCCTCGGCAAGGAAGATCTTCCCAGGGCTCAGCACGTGGGCCTTGATTGGCGCGTGCTGGCGTTTACCTTTGGCATCTCAGTGCTTACGGGCGTGGTTTTCGGACTCGTACCGGCGATCCATTCTTCTCGTACCGAACTTACTGACTCGCTGAAGGAAGGACGTGGTTCAGGTGAAGGGGCTCGGAGAAATCGCATTCGCGGCTTGCTGGTAGTGATCGAATTAGCCACCGCCGTGGTGCTATTGGTCGGCGCCGGGCTGCTGATGAAAAGTTTGTGGCGACTGCAGAACGTCAATTCGGGACTAGAGCCACACAACATTCTGACCTTCAATCTTGCCCTGCCCGATTCAAAGTACAACTCGGAAAAGCAGGCGCGTTTTTATCACGACTTGAATACTCGATTGGCCACAATACCCGGCGTGCAGTCGGCTAGCTCCGTAATACCGCTTCCCCTGAGCGGCGACCGCTTTGGCATTTCTTTTCAGATTGAAGGCCGGCCCGTAGCGAAGAAGGATGAGCCATCTGGCGATGTTTTTATCGTGGACGTTGGCTACTTCCGTTCCATGGGCATCCCCCTCATAAAAGGACGCGACTTTAACGACCGCGATCAGCACAGCTCAACGCCCGTGATCATTGTGACTGATACGTTCGCGCGGCAGTACTTCCCAAACGAAGAACCACTGGGCAAGCGAATCCAACCGGGTCTCTCGACCTATGACGACGATAAGTCGACGATGCGCGAAATCATTGGAGTCGTGGGCGACGTCAGGAATCGCGCGCTGAATGTAGAGGCCAAGCCTGCTTACTACCTCCCGCAAACTCAGGTGCCCTTCACGCAGATGGTCGGTGTCGTCAAAACGAGTGTCGATCCGAAGAGCGTGCTTTCGGCAGTAACCAAAGAAGTCGCCGGCTTCGACAAGGATCTGCCGGTGTTTGCAGTGAAGACGATGGACGAGTACTTGAGGTCGTCAGTTGCCGCTCCTCGTTTCAATACAACCTTGTTGACGATCTTTGCCGGCGTCGCCTTGGCTCTGACCATTGTAGGTTTGTACGGTGTGATGAGTTATTCGGTGGCCCAAAGAACTGGGGAAATCGGTATCCGCCTGGCACTGGGAGCGCAGACCAAGGACGTCCTGGGAATGATCGTGAAACAAGGGTTGCTGCTGGTGGTGGTGGGATTAGCGATTGGTTTGTTGGGAGCCTTCGCATTCACAAGAGTCATCGCTGGTTTGTTGTTTGGGGTAACTGCCAAAGACCCGTTCACTTTTGTGGCGGCGGCGGTGCTCTTGCTGGTAGTGGCTTTGCTGGCTTGCATCATTCCAGCGCGTCGCGCCACCAAGGTTGATCCGATGACGGCATTGCGCTGCGAGTGAAGAGATTTTTGAGTTTTGAGTTTTGATTTTTGATTGGTGTGAAGAATAGGACCTATGCGACCTATAGGACCTATTTAGAAAGCAAAAGACCAAAGACCTAAGGCCCAAGACCGAAGACCATGCTCCTGAAAGACCTCCAATTCGCTATCCGTGGCTTGCTGAAGCATCCAGGTTTCACCGCTATCGCGATCATCACGCTGGCGCTGGGAATCGGAGCCAATACGGCGATCTTTAGTGTGACCGACAAACTGCTGATCAGATCGCTACCCGTGGAGAAACCTGACGAACTAGTCGCCATCACTTCCGTCAGCGTCAACCCCCACTTTGTCAGCAACGCTTTCTCTTATCCAAATTTCGCCGACTACCGGTCCCAGAATCAAGTTCTCTCCGGGCTACTAGCGTTCACCAGGCAAGAATTGGAGTTCAAGACCAGCAATGGAATTGAACGCGTCAACAGCGAGTTGGTCTCAGCAAATTATTTTGACGTGTTGGGCCTGACACCCGCACACGGACGATTCTTCCTGCCAGAAGAGGATCGAAACCCGGGTACCCAGCCAGTTGCAGTCGTCACCGAGAGCTTCATCAACAAATACCTGGGCGTTGGTTCCGATCCATTGGGTCGGAAGATCACGCTCAACGATATTCCCCTGACGATAATCGGAGTTGTGCCGCCAACCTTCAAAGGGATGGTTCTCGAGCAGCCGACTGAGATCTGGGCGCCAGTGTTGATGCATCCACAGTTGACCCAGTCCAAGTTTATCGAGCAGCGCAAAGGTGCTCTCCTGCAACTGCTTGGTCGGGTAAAGACCGGTGTGGGCCACGCACAGGCTGAGTCGGAATTGGATTTGGTGTACCAGCAAGTCAAGGAAGCAAATACGCCGGCAGGCACCATTACCAAGGGCCTGCCGTTTAGCGAACAGCATATTAAGTTTGAGCCGGCCGGCAAGGGAATTTCGCTTTTACGGAAACGTTTCGCTGGTCCGTTAAAACTTTTGATGGCGGTGGTTGGGTTGGTACTGCTGATTGCCTGTGCCAACGTAGCGGGATTGTTGTTGGCGCGTGGCGTGGCACGTAGAAAAGAGATGGCCATCAGACTCTCGCTAGGCGCGAGCGGCTGGCGACTCGTTAGACAACTGCTGACGGAAAGCATGCTGTTGGCGTCAGTTGGTGGCGCTCTGGCTCTTCTGCTTGCGCCCTGGTTGGTAGCGTTGCTGGTGAAGAGTCAATCACGACTCGAATTGGCCCAGGCACTGATGGGTAAGAGTATCGATCTTCGCGTGCTGCTCTTTACTCTCGCAACTACCACCATTGCGGGCATTGTTTTTGGCTTGGTTCCAGCCTGGCAAAGCTCGCGCGCTAATTTGCTGCCGGCACTGAAAGATGAGAGCACGGGTTTGCAGCTGCGCGATCGACGTTTCAATTTCCGCAGTCTGATCGTCGTCACTCAACTCGCGTTGGCTATCGTCGTGTTAATTGGCGCGGGCCTTTGTGTCAAGAGCTTACGCAATCTGCTGGCGATCGATCCCGGTTATCAAACCGAGACGCTACTACTGGCCCCCTTGGAGCTGGATGAGAAGCGGTATGACGAGGTAAAAGGCCGGGCGGTCCAACAAGAACTTTACGAACGACTAACCAGGCTCCCTGGAGTTGAGTCCGTGAGTTATGGCTCGGTGTTGCCGTTGGGTGGCAGCCGTTACATGAAGAGCATCTTTGTGCCCGGTCGCGAACCGTTGCCATCTGAACAAATGGCCTTCGATGCAAATGTTGTTGGTCCGCACTATCACGAAACCATGGGCATTGCGATGGTCCACGGCCGTGATTTTACGGAACAGGACCGTCAAGGCACGACGCCGGTGGTCGTTATCAGCCAGGCGTTAGCTCGGCGACTCTTCGGCGAAGAGAATGTTGTGGGCCGGCAGTTGAGTCTTAAGACAAGGGGCGGCGCGCCAGTCGAGATTATCGGTGTTGCTCGCGACATTAAATATCACGACCTCACCGAGGATCCGTTACCACATGTTGATCTGCCCGCGCTGCAGAGTGATTACGACAGCTACACGACGTTCGTAGTGCGCAGCCGCAGCGAAGCGTCCGGTTTGATTCCGGCAGTGCGCCGAGATTTCCTCAGCCTCGATCAAACTCTGCCAGTTATGGAGATTGGGCCGATGTCGGCTCAGATCAGCAACACGCTGGCAGCCACTCGATTGGCTTCCACGCTCATCGCAATCTTCGGTCTGTTGGCGCTCATGTTAGCCAGCATCGGACTGTACGGCGTCATGTCGTGGATGGTGGGTCGTCGCACCCACGAGATTGGTATTCGCCTGGCGTTGGGAGCGCCGCATTCCACTGTCCTCCGACTGATCCTCTGGCGCGGGCTCTCGTTAACAACTGTGGGCTTGGTCCTCGGTCTGGCGGTGGCGTTTGCGACGACTCGTTTACTTGAATCGCAGCTATATCAAGTCAAGGTTTACGACCCATTTACCTTTGTTTCGGTCGCCTTGTTATTGACCTTCGTCTCCCTGTTGGCTTGTTATTTGCCCGCCCGACGGGCAGCGAGGGTCGACCCATTGGTGGCGCTGAGGTACGAATAGATGACATTTTTGATTTTTGATTGCCGATTTTTGATTGCTCCTCTCGTCAGACGGACGCTAAAGAATCAACAATCGGCAATCGAGAATACTCAGCGGCCAATCCGCTACCGCGAGATGGTACTGACTGTTTGTCTCTGGAGTTGATGTCGACGTAAGGGACGAAGAACAAGGCGCAAAGCACTAAGTACAAAGCACGAAGAACAAAGGACAAATCACCAAACACGAAATCAAAAATCAAAATTCAAAAATCAAAATCCCAGAAGCCCAAAAGCCATGCAAACTCTCAATGATCTCCGCTTTGCCATTCGTGGCCTCTTGAAACGTCCTGGCTTCACCCTTGTCGCCGTCATCACCCTGGCACTCGGCATTGGGGCTAACACCGCCATTTTCAGCATGCTCGATGCCATCATGTTTCGGAGTTTGCCGGTCAGGCAGCCGGAGCAACTGGTTAAATTGCAAACGTTACGACCGAACGGGCAGGTCAACGCAAACTTTTCCTACCCGGCTTTTCGCGATTACGCTCAACTCAATCAAGTTTGCTCCGACCTCATTGCCTACTATCAAACTCCACTCAACCTTAGCGGTGGTAACGGCACTGCCGAACGCATCTACGGCACACTCGCCAGCGGTAACTACTTTGCGATGTTGGGCATCGAGCCAGCCCAGGGGCGATTGCTTTCAACCGCAGATGACCAAACGCCGGGGGCGCATCCGGTTGTCGTCATCAGTTATAGCCTGTGGCAGCGTCGGTTTGGTGGCAACGCTGACGCCATCGGTAAGAGCATTGAAATCAATCGACATCAATTCAACATTATCGGAGTCGCGCCGCAGAGCTTCACCGGCACAGTGCGTGGTTTCTCTTCTGAGCTCTGGTTGCCGATGATGATGCACAACCAGGCAGTTCCCGATGATCCACCAGACACTCTCAGCAAGCGCACTTTGATCTGGCTTGATGTGATGGGCCGTCTGAAACCAAGTGTCACACCCGCACAGGCCACCCTGTCGCTCCAAGCCCTGGCAAACCAGATCGCCGAAGCGAATGGTCGAACGGCGGTTGAAAAGTTGATGGCCGTGCCGGGAGGAAAAGGAGAAGCGTTCCTGGTCTCCGACTTCAACAAACCGCTGCTGGTTTTGATGACCGCCGTTGGACTGGTGCTCCTTATCGCCTGCGCCAACGTCGCAAACCTGTTGCTGGTACGAGCGGGAGCCAGACGCAAGGAGATCGCCGTCCGGCTAGCGCTTGGTGCGACGCGCCAACGCCTGGTTCGTCAGCTGTTGACCGAATCCATCCTCCTGGCCTTGCTTGGCGGCGCTGCTGGATTGGTAGTGGCCCTATGGGCTGATCGCTTCTGGTTGTTGATAAAACCGCGCGACGAGTTTCTGCCACTCACCATTCAAAGTGGATTAAATGCGCGCGTCCTCCTCTTTGCGTTGCTCGCTTCCGTAGTGACCGGTCTGCTTTTTGGTTTAGTACCCGCACTGCAGTCATCAAAGTTTGATTACACCCCGGCGTTAAAAGACGAAGTGCCGTCCTGGCGTGGTGAGCGACGATTTGTCTTTAGGGATCTGCTGGTGGTTCTGCAAGTCGCAGTTTCAGTGGTAGTGCTTGTCGGTGCAGGGTTGTTCGTAAGAAGTCTGCGTCAATTGCAGAAGGTGGACGTCGGCTTCCGGCCTGAGCACACCCTTATCGTCTCTGTTGATCCCAGCCTACAAGGGTACGACCGGGCCAGGGGCTTAGAGTTTTACCGTACCTTCCTCGATCGCGTTCGCGCCCTGCCAACGGTGCGCGCAGCCAGCCTGGCTGCAACGGTAAGTCCGAACCCTGGCGGTGGGAGAATCGAAGACGTAATCCAGATCGAAGGTCAACCAGTTGGTACTGAGAACTTCTCAGTTGAATACAACCGGGTCGGTCCAGAGTATTTCGCCACCATGAACATGGCACTTACTCGAGGTCGCGACTTCACCACGCAGGATAGGAAAGGTGCGCCGTCGGTGGTGGTGATTAACGAAACCATGGCCCGGAAGATCTTTCCTCACGAGGATCCCATTGGTAAACGATTCCGCTTTGGAGATTCCGATCCGTTTTATGAGGTGGTGGGCGTCGCCCGCGACGGCAAGTACCGGAACTTGCGTGAAGACCCTCTGCTGACACTCTATGAGCCATTCTTTATGGCTTACAGGCCGGAGATGAACCTGGTGGTACGCACTGATAGCGACCCCAGATCGTTGTTGCCGGCCA
>Ga0126377_10003820_pt1 | contig 10783 bp, 7 predicted proteins | sample PanSoiMetPlot_22_FD_92647 | JGI IMG/M metagenome (GOLD analysis project Ga0126377, IMG submission 92647) | Tropical forest soil microbial communities from Panama - MetaG Plot_22 | ecosystem: Environmental > Terrestrial > Soil > Tropical forest > Bulk soil | place: Panama | collected 2016-02-17
AGCCCTGCCACGGCAGACAAGACGAGCGCGGCGCCGACGAGCGTCGCCGCGTCGCGGGGCTGAAGACCGTAGATCAGCCTGGTGAGGAATGCTGCCGCCCACAGGCTGATGACGGCGCCCGCGGCGATGCCGGTGCCGACGAGCAGGGAGATCTGCCCCAGCACGAGCCCGATGACACCCGTTGGCCGCGCACCGAGTGCGAGGCGAATGCCGATCTCCGTGCGGCGCCGAGACACCATGTGTGACGTGACCGCGTAGAGGCCGAGTCCGGCAAGCAGCAAGGCGAGGCCGCCGAAGAATCCGGCCAGGCGCGCCGTCAGCCGTTCCTGCGTGAGCGCTGCGTGCACGTGATCCGCCAACGGGCGGAAGGTCAGCGCGAGGTCCGGGTTCACCGAGGCGATCGCTGCGGCCATTGTCGTCGACGGCACCGACGACCCCGTCCATGATCGCACGCTCATCCTCAGCGACGGCATCGTGAGCTCGGGCATATCGAACTGCGCCAGCGGCGCGTACCATGTTGGCGGCACGTCGACGCGCAACGAGGAATACACCGCGTCGCCGACGACACCCACGATTTCCATCGGCGGCATCGCTCGCGACGTGTCTGGATACAGGCTGACCGTGTGTCCCAACGGACTGGCGGCGGGGAAAAACATTCGCGCGAATGTCTGGTTGACCACAATCACGCGCGGCGCCCCGCGCCGGTCTGCGTCGCTCAGGTCCCGTCCGGCGAGAAGCGGCGTGCCGAAGGTCGCGAACCATCCAGGCGAAATCAGGTTTCCGAACAGCCGTCCCTGGATGGCCACCTGCGAACCAGAAATCCTGACCGGCGGCGTGAAGCCGCCGGTGAATGGCGTGATGTTCGAAAGCGCGGCCTCGGCGACGCCGGGCACCGCGCGGACTGCGTCACGCGCGCGCTCGAATGCGGCGAGCCTCCCAGCCTCGGAACTCAACGGCGCTCGGCGCGCGTCCATCGACACGATGGTGACCGCCTGGGGTTCAAAGCCGAGCGGACGCGCTGCGAGTCGCGTAAAGGTTCGGACGAGCAGGCCCGCCGTCACCAGCAACACGATCGACAGAGCGACCTGCGCCATCACCAGCGCGCCAGCCAGCCGGATGCGCCCGGGTGTCGTCCCGCGGCTGTGATCCTTGAGAGCATGCATCGGCACAACGCTCGATGCGCGAAGGGCAGGCGCGGTGCCGAAGACCGCTGTCGTGAGCGCTCCGAGCACCAGCATGAACGCGACGATCCGGCCGTCGATCGACAGATCGAGGACGACGGTGCTGATGGATGTGGAGAGCTGTCCGACGAGGAAACGCGCGAGCCCCATGGCCAGCCACAGGCCACCCGCCGCGCCGGCCACAGACAGCAGCAGGCTTTCCATCATCATCTGGCGCGCGAGTTCCGCGCGCGAAGCGCCTAACGCCAGACGAATGCTCAGTTCGTGCTGTCGTGCGTTCGCGCGTGCCAGCAGCAGATTGGCGACGTTCATGCACGCGATCAACAGGACGATCGCCACGACCACGAGCAGCGTCCACAGCGGCCGCTCGTATCGTCCTCGAAAGTCTGAAGCGCCTTCGAAGCCGGTTCCTCCTGGCAGCACCACGAACGGCGCCGTCAGGTACCGATCGACCGCTGCGCCGCCGAATATGCTCAACTCGCCGCTGGTCGCCTCGCGGATCGCCGGCTGAGCGTGGCGCAGGCCGCTCGCCGCAGCGTCGGGCGACTGCTCTCGGCGAAGGCGGGCCATGATCGTGAGAAAACTCGTGCTGACCGAATCGAGGGAGGAATCCCTGCCGCGGCTCAGAGGTTCCGCCGTCAGCGGCACAGCGACGTCGAAGGCTCGGCCGACCTCTGCCCCGAAGAACTCCGGAGGTGTCACGCCGACGATGGTGAACGCTGCGCTGTCGAGGCGGATCTGTTGCCCGATCACCGTAGTGGCGCCGCCAAAATACCGCTGCCAAAAGCCGTAGCTGACCACCGCCACCGGCCCGTCGGCGCCTGGATCGCGCCGATCGTCTGCGGCAGTCAGCAGTCTGCCGGCGTACGGCGTCACGCCCAGGGTCTTGAAAAACGATCCGCTGACCCATAACCCGTCGACGAATTGCGTCTCGCCGCCTCCAGACGTCAGGTTGAACCGCGTGAACGACCACGCCGCCGATTCCTCGAACAGGTCCCGGCGCTGGTGAATCTGCATCCAGATGGGATAGCTCCAGGCCCTGGCGTGATCCGAGGTGTCAGACACCAGGACCAGGCGGTCGGGATCCGCCACCGGCAGCGGCCGCAGCACCAGGCCGTTGACGATCGAGAAAATCGCGGCGTTTGCGCCGATCCCCACCGTCAGCGACGAGACGGCCACGACGGTCACGACAGGCGTCGCGCGCAGCGCGCGAACGGCAATGCGGAGATCGCGGCGGAGCGTGTCGGCGAGGCGAACGCCCAGCGCGTCGCGATATTCCTCCTTCATTTGATCGAGCCCGCCGAATTCGAGTCGAGCCCGGCGCATGGCCTCGGCACGATCCAGGCCCTCGCGCTCGTACGCCTCAACCTGCCGCTCGAGATGAAATCGCAGTTCGTCATCGATGTCGCGCTCGACCGCGCGGCGGCTGACGAGCGCCCGCAGCCGGAAGAGGAGGTCGGTGAGCATGCGCGTCCTACACCGTTTCGAGAACCTGGGCCACCGCCGCGCTTAGTTTCCGCCACGCGTCGGTTTCCGCCTCGAGCTGCGAGCGGCCTTTCGGCGTGAGCTCGTAGTACTTCGCGCGCCGGTTGTTGTCCGACGTCCCCCAGCGCGCCTTGATCCAGCCGCGCCGCTCGAGCCGGTGGAGCGCCGGGTAGAGCGATCCCTGCTTGATTTGCAGCGTGGCGCTGGAGATTTGATGGAGCCGCTCGGAGATGGCCCAGCCGTGCTGGGGCTGGAGCGCGACCGTCTTGAGGATGAGGAGGTCGAGGGTCCCTTGCGGAAGTTCCACGCGGTCGGCCGCCATAGGATGACGCTTCCCTTCTGCTTCGACAGGAGAATAGCCGTTCTCTTGTCGAAGTGCAAGGGGGAACGTATCCCTCGGCTCCGGCAGCCCAGCCAGAAGTGCCGGCCAAGACGCGGCACGTCCAATTCAGGGTTTGCTGCGTAGAGACACTGTAATCGCCGACGTGATGCGGGAGGCTGCGTGACGAGTCGGGTTGGACGCGTCTGCGTGCTCTTGTTCGTGACTCTGGGACTGGCCGCGGCGGCGTCTGCTCAAGCCGTGACGGGGACGGTTCGCGATGAAACCGGCGGCGCCCTGCCGGGCGTGACGGTCGAAGCTTCTGTCGCGGACGCCGATGTCAAGTCGATCGTCACCGACGCCAGCGGGTCGTATCGGCTGGAGCTGTCGCCCGGCCGGTTCGAGTTGACGTTCGCGCTGGTGAACTTCGCCTCGGTCAAACGTCCGATTGCCCTGACAGCCGGCGCGTCGCCGGCGTCGGTCAACGTCGTCATGCACCTGGCTCTCAGCGCCGACGTCATCGTCACCGGCAAGCGCACGTTCACGAACCTGGCGGACGCCGAACGGCCAGCTGAAGATCTCGTCGGCATCGCGCAGGCGGCGAGTCAAGGCGCGATCACCGCGCGCCAACTCGATGGACGGCCGGTCATGCGCACCGGCGAGGTGCTCGAAACGGTGCCTGGCGTGATGATCTCGCAGCACAGCGGCGAGGGCAAGGCGAACCAGTACTACCTGCGCGGCTTCAACCTCGATCACGGGACCGACTTCGCCACCACGCTGGCCGGCATGCCCGTGAACCTGCCGACCCACGGCCACGGGCACGGGTACTCGGATTTGAACTTCATGATTCCGGAGCTCATAAGCGGCGTGCAGTTCTCGAAGGGTCCGTACTTCGCGGATCAGGGTGACTTTGCGACGGCTGGCGCCGCCAACATCAACTACGTGACGTCGCTCGATCGGCCGATTGTCCGCATCGGAGGCGGCGAAGAAGGATTCGGCCGCGCTCTGTTCGCCGCTTCGCGAAAAGCCGGTCAAGGTCAACTACTCGGCGCATTTGACGTGCAGCACAACGACGGCCCGTGGGTGAACCCCGACGACTACCGCAAGATCAACGCTGTCGCGCGGTACAGCCGTGGAGACACGGTCAACGGGCTCTCGATCACGGGGATGGCCTATCGCGGGAAATGGAACTCAACCGATCAGGTGCCGCAGCGTGCGATCGATTCAGGCGTGCTCGACCGCTTCGGCGCGATCGATACGACCGATGGCGGGGAGACGTACCGGTATAGCGGAACGGTCGACTGGCAGCGGACGCGGGGCAATGCGTCGACGAAGGTGACCGCATACGGCATCGGCTACGACTTGAGGCTCTTCTCGAACTTCACGTTCTTCCTCGACGATCCCGTTGACGGCGATCAGTTCGAGCAGGCCGATCACCGCCTCATCACAGGCGGCAAGGTCACCCATCGGCGGCTCGGGCACTGGCTCGGTCATGAGACGCAGAACTCAATTGGCGTCGTCTTGCGCAACGACATCATCACCAACGTCGGGCTGTATCACACGGTCGCGCGCACGCGCGTGAGCACGACGCGGCAGGACGCGGTGCAGCAGACGAGCGCAGCCGTCTACGTGCAGAACGAGACGGTGTGGTCGTCCTGGCTGCGGACGCTTGCCGGCGTCCGCATGGATGGCTATCGCTTCGACGTCGACTCGATCGATCCGGCCAACAGCGGCACCGCGTCGGCCGGTCTGGTGAGCCCGAAGGGCGGCGCGGTGATCGGCCCGTTCCACGGCACCGAGGTCTACGCCAACGCGGGTCTCGGCTTCCACAGCAACGACGCGCGGGGCGCGACGATCACGCGCGATCCCGTCACGGGTGAGACCGCCGACCGCGTCACACCGCTCGTGCGCGCGAAAGGCACCGAGGTCGGGGTTCGAACGGTCGCTGTGCCGCACCTGCAGAGCAGCGTCTCGTTCTGGACCTTGAGCCTGGACTCGGAGTTGATCTTTGTCGGCGATGCGGGGACGACAGCGGCCGGCCGCCCGAGCCATCGGTACGGTGTGGAATGGGCGAACTACTACGCGCCGCGGCCGTGGCTGATGTTCGACGTGGACTACTCGTGGTCGCGCGCGCACTTCACCGATGCCGATCCCGCCCTTCGACCCGGGGATCGCGTGCCGGGATCGATCGTGACGGCATTTTCGGCAGGGGTCACCGTGGACGGCATCCGCAACGTGTTCGGCAGCATCCGATCGCGTTATTTCGGCCCACGTCCCCTCGTCGAGGACGACTCCGTTCAATCGCACGCCACATCGCTCATAAACCTTGAGGCCGGCTACAGGTTCTCACCGCGTGTGCGGCTCAGCCTCGACGTGTTCAACCTGCTCAACGCCGCCGACAGCGACATCGATTACTACTACGCGTCGCGCCTCCCCGGGCAGCCCGCAGAAGGCGTGAACGACATCCATCTGCATCCAGCGCTGCCCCGTACCGCACGGTTGAACCTGATCGTCGCGTTCTGACGCACCGCACACCCGCTCTCCGCGTAGAAGAAGGCGAGCCGCGTCCGCGCTACAACTGCTTTTCCTCGGGCGGCCGGACGGCCGCGAATGCGCGATACAGCAGCAGGTCGTACGCGATCTTCAGCGTCCCGGCGATGTAAAAGGGCGCGTTCATCAACACAGGGTTTGCGAACATCAGCCCGACGAACACCGGGCTGATGGCCGCGCCGGTCGTCCGCGCCACGCCCGCGATGCCGGCGGCCGCCGATCGCTCCTCGGGTTGGACCACCGCCATCAGGTAGGACTGCCTGGTCGGCACGTCCATCTGGCTGATGCTGAAGCGCACGAGCAGAACGGCAATCGCGAGCGGAAGCCTCGGCATCAGCGGTATGAGGATCAGCAGCACGTTCGACGGCAGGTGCGTCGCGACCATCGTCGTGATCAAGCCGATGCGCGCCGCGAGGCGGGACGCCAGCAGGGCCGATGCGCCACCGAGGAGGTTCGCCCAGAAGAAAATCATGCCAAGGGTTCCCGCGTCGACGCCGAAGCGCAGGTGGAACCAGTAGGCGACGAAGCTCTGGACGACAAACCCGCCGCCGAACGCATCGAGCGCAAAGAGCCCGGAGAGTTTGAGCACGACATCGCGTGAGTGATGGACGCCGGTCAGGTCCGCAAACTTGGTCTTCGGCAGGATCGATTCGCTGCTCCGTTTCATTTCGGCCGAGTGCGACAAGCCAGACACCAGCACGGCCAGCAGCACACCAAGCGCGGCGTATAGCACGACGACGACCCGGTAGGTGCTCACGCTTTGCCAGCCGGCGTCCTGGAGGATGCGGGTGACGGTCCCCGCTGCCAGTGCGCCGAGTGCCGTCGCGGTCGAGCCGGTCAGCGTGTACCACGCGAACACTTCCGTTCTCGTCCGATCCGTGACCACGTGCGAGAGCGCGGCCTGCTCGACGGGGAGGAACGGGCCGACCTCCTGTCCGCTGGGACTGATGACGCCGATGACGCCGGCGACGACCAGCAGCCACAGGGCCGTCGTCGACGCAAAGGTGAGACCCGCTGCCGCCATCAACAGCGCACCGGCCGCCAGCACACGCCGCCGCCCGATGCGGTCCGCGCGCGTCGTCAACAACAACGACACGGCGGTGTCGCCGACGAGCGTCAAGGTCAGGATGAGCCCAGCTTCCGGCTCCGTCAGCCCGATGCCGACGAGATAGAGAACGAGCACGACCGACAGCGCTCCGTACGCGAACAACCGGATGAATCGCGAGGCGAACAGCAACCATCCGTCGCGCGTGAGGCCTTGCAGGGCGTCCGGCACGCGGAACATAGTGGATGATCGTAACGTGAGGGACATCATGAAGCTCATCCCATTCAGCGCCGCCAGCATGCTGTTGATCGCAGCTGCCGCGCCCGCGCAGGACATGCCAGCCGAGTATCAGCAGGTGCTGACAGCGCTCGGCAAGCAAGGCGACTACAAAGCCAACGTGCTGAAGGTCAACATCCCGCGAAACGACATCAGCGTCACCGTAGCGAACGTCAAAACGCCCACGCCCTTCGGCTTTGGCGGTTGGATCGCGATGACGAAGGGCTCAGGCGGGATGGACGTGATGATGGGGGAACTCGTGCTGACGCAGGAGGAAGTCAACCCGGTGATGTCCGCGCTGCTCGACAACGGCCTGACCGTGACCGCGCTTCACAATCACTTCTTCTGGGACGAGCCGCGGATGTTCTACATGCACGTGCACGGTCACGGGAAGCCTGCGGACCTCGCGCGCATGGTGAAGCCGGCAATCGATCTCATCGGGAAGAATTCGAACCGGTCCGCGAGCCCGGCGGTGCCGCCGGCCCAGGCGCAGACCACTCTCGACACCGCGAAGATCGCGCAGATCGTCGGTGTCCAGGGTGAGCAAACCGGCGCGGTCTACAAGATCACCATCGGCCGCGACAATCTGAAGATGACCGAGATGGGCGCCGCCATCAACGCGCGCATGGGTCTCAACACGTGGGCCGCGTTCGTGGGTACGAACGACAACGCCGCGATTGCGGGCGACGTGGCGATGGTCGCGAGCGAAGTGACGCCGGTCCTGAAGGCGCTTCGCAAGAACGGGCTCGACGTGGTCGCGATCCACCACCACATGGTTGACTCGCGGCCCACGGTCTACTTCCTGCACTACTGGGGCACCGGCCCGGCGGAGAAGCTCGCGGCGGCCTTCAAGGCCGCGCTGTCGGAAACCGCGAAGACGACGTCGGCCTCGCGGTGAGGGCCGTCCGCGCTCTCGTTCTGGTCGCAGCGCTGGAAGAGGCACGGCCGGCCGACGCGCAGCCGGATCGTCCGCTGCAGCTGCGCGCAGGCGTGCTCGCTGAAACCTTCGCGATCGACGGACGGCTCGACGAAGAGGCGTGGCGGACCGCGGAGATGGCCGACGGCTTCACGCAAGTCGAGCCGAGCGAGGGGGCCGCGGCAAGCCGTCCCACGCGCGTACGCGTCCTCGCCGGATCGAAAGCTCTCGTCATCGGCATCGAGTGTGAGGATGCCAATCCCGAGGCCATCGTCAGTTTCAGCAAGCAGCGGGACGCTGAGCTCTTCTCGGAAGATCACGTGCGCGTCGTGCTCGGTCCGTTTCTCGATGGGCGATCCGGGTACGTGTTCGCCGTGAATCCGTCCGGCGCGCGCTACGACGCGCTCATCGAGCCAGGTGGCGAGGACGACAATCCGAACTGGGACGGTATCTGGGAAGCGGCGACGACGCGATCGGGCCGCGGCTGGGCGGCGGAGATCCGGATTCCAATCGAGACGCTGGCCTTCAAACGCGATGCGCGGGAGTGGGAGTTCAACGTCGAGCGGCGCATCCAGCGGCTTCTCGAAACGGATCGTTGGGCCGGCGCGGCCCGCCAGTTCCAGGTCACGCAAACGAGCCGGGCCGGTCGGCTGATCGGTCTACCCGACTTCGCCCTCGGCCTCGGACTGACGCTGCGGCCGTCGATCACCGCCGGCGGCGGCGTAGCCGAGCCAGGCGCAGGCGTCTCGGGCGAATCGCAACCGAGCTTCGACCTCACGCAGCGTGTCGGCGCGAACGTGTTGGCGTCGGCGACCGTCAACACCGACTTCGCGGAAACCGAAGTCGATACGCGGCGGACGAACCTCACGCGATTCCCCCTGTTCTTTCCGGAGAAGCGCACGTTTTTTCTCGAAGGCGCGGACATCTTCTCGTTCGGTCTCGGTCTCAATGAGGACGTGATCCCCTACTTCAGCCGGCGTATCGGACTGGTCGAGGACGAAGAGGTGCCCATCCTGGCGGGCGCGAAGATCAACGGCCGCTCGGGCCCCACGAATTTCGGAGGCCTGGTCATCGGGACGAACGATCAGGCTGACGTGGTGGCGAATCGCGCGCTCATGGCGGTCGGCCGCGTCAAGCAGAACCTCTGGCAGGAGTCGTGGGTCGGCGGCATCGCCACGGTCGGCGACCCGCTCGGCCGATCGGGAAGCTGGCTCACCGGCATGGACTTCACGTACGCGACGTCGCGGTTTCGCGGGGACAAGAACTTTCTCGTCGGCCTGTGGGGCCTCGCGATGGATCGCGAAGGCGCGGGCGCCGATCGAACGGCGCATGGGCTCAAGATCGACTACCCGAACGACGAGTGGGACATCGCGTTCACCTACAAGCGGATTGGCCGCGACTTCGATCCGTCGATTGGCTTCGTGCCGCGCTCGGCGGTCCACTTGTACAACTTCGGTGTCGACAACCGGACGCTCGTCGCCAGCGGTCGATTCCAGCAGCTCGAGCACGAAGCCCGCACCTCTGTTGCGACCGACCTCGCCGGTCGATGGGAGAGCTACGAGGTGCAGGTATCGCCGGTGAACTGGCGTTTTCGCAGCGGCGACGAGGTGGAGTTCGCTGTGGTTCCCGCCGGCGAGCGGCTCGTCGAACCGTTCGAAATCGCCGACGCCCGCTTCATCGAGCCCGGCGCCTATCATTGGCGGCGCTACGAGTTCGAGGTCCGATCGGCCCGCAAACGCCGCCTGTCCGCCGAGTTCGGCTGGGCGTTCGGGCGCTTCTACGCCGGCCGGCTCGACCAGTACGAATGGTCGGCCGTGTGGAACCCGACGCCGCTCCTGACGTTCGAGTTGTCCGGCGAGCGCAACGCCGGCCGGCTTCGCGCCGGCGACTTCGTCGAGACGCTCGTCGGAACCCGCGCGCGCGTCAACCTGTCGCCGGACCTGAACGTCGCCGGCTACGTGCAGTACGACACGGAATCGCAGTCGGTCGGCCTCAACACGCGGCTGCGGTGGACCTTCAAGCCGGTCGGGGATCTCTTCCTCGTCTACAACCACAACGTTCGGGACCTGCTCGATCGCTGGCGGCTCGAGTCGAATCAGCTCCTTCTCAAGCTGCAATACGCCTTTCGCTATTGAGTAGTCGCTGGTGACAGATCGCCAGCCGTCTGGTGTTAAATCCCTGACGAGATGGACGAGCTCGACGTCGGCGCGCTCAGCCACCGTTACGGACCGATGGTGCTGAGGCGTTGCCGCCAGCTTCTCCGCAACGAAGAAGAGGCGCTCGACGCGTGCCAGGATGTGTTCCTTCGCCTCATCGAGCGCCGGAGCCGGTTGAACGCACAGTATCCATCGAGCCTGCTGTATCGCATGGCTACCAACGTCTGTCTGAACCGCATCCGCGACCGCGGTCGCCGGCCGGAGGATCCGGACGAGGCGCGTCTGCACGAGATCGCCGTCCTCGAGGAACCAGGCGGGAGCAGCTACGCACGGCTGTTGCTCGAATGGCTCTTCGCGCGGCACCCGGAGACGAGCCGCGCGATCGCCGTCCTGCGCTACGTGGACGGCCTGACGCTCGAACAGGTCGCCGCCGAAAGCGGGATGTCGGTCTCCGGAGTGCGCAAGCGCTTGAACAGACTCCGCCAGGACATGAAACGATGACTGCTGACATCATCCCGGACATCGTGCTCGAACGCTATCGACTGAACGAGTTGCCGCCGGCCGAGACGGCGCGGATCGCCGAACGGCTCGGCGTCGACGTTCCGCTTCGCCAGCGGCTCGAAGCGCTCGACCGGTCCGACGAATCGCTTCGCGAGCCGATCGATCGCCTGCGATCGCGCCCCACAGGGCCGACGATTATTTATGTCACGCTTCAGCGAACGGCTGAGGAGCTTGCGGCGAAGCTCGTAATCGACGATCTCGGACACGCAGACCGCGAAATGAGAATCCTCGAGGAGACGGTCCACCAAAGCTACGACTGGCTGGCTGTCGTCTAAATCGGGCCGCACTAACTTC
>Ga0126377_10003821_pt1 | contig 10782 bp, 9 predicted proteins | sample PanSoiMetPlot_22_FD_92647 | JGI IMG/M metagenome (GOLD analysis project Ga0126377, IMG submission 92647) | Tropical forest soil microbial communities from Panama - MetaG Plot_22 | ecosystem: Environmental > Terrestrial > Soil > Tropical forest > Bulk soil | place: Panama | collected 2016-02-17
CGGCACCGTGCAGGGCATCGGCATGCGCCCGGCGGTCTACCGCCTCGCCACCGAGCTCCGCCTCGGCGGACTGGTGCGCAACGATCCACAGGGCGTCTGGATCGAGATCGAGGGCGACGCCGCCGCGCTGGCCGGCTTCCTGGACCGGCTGCCCGGCGCCGTACCTCCGCTCGGGCGCATCGATCGCGTCGACGTCGTCGACCTCGCGCCCGCCGCGGGCGGGGCCGGCGCGTTCTGCGTCGAGGAGAGCGCCCACCGCGGGGACGCCGGCGCCGACGTCCCCGCCGACGCGGCCACCTGCGACGCGTGCCTGCGCGAGCTGTTCGACCCGCGCGACCGCCGCCACCGCTACCCGTTCATCAACTGCACCCACTGCGGACCGCGCTACACCATCGTGCGGGCGGTGCCGTACGACCGCGCCCGCACCTCGATGAGCTCGTTCGAGCTGTGCGCCCGCTGCCGCGCCGAGTACCTCGACCCCGCCGATCGCCGCTTCCACGCCGAGCCCAACGCCTGCCCCGAGTGCGGGCCGCGCCTCGCCTTCTGGCGCGACATGGCGCCGCCGCTGGCCGGCGAGGATGCGCTGGCAGCGGCGATCGCCGCGCTGCGCGACGGCCTGGTCGTGGCGGTGAAGGGGCTGGGCGGCTTCCACCTGGCGGTCGACGCGGCCCGCGAGGACGCGGTGGCGCGGCTGCGCGAACGCAAGCACCGCCCCGACAAGCCGCTCGCGCTCATGGTCCGCTCGATGGAGCACGGCGAGCGCATCGCCGTCCTCGACGACGGCGCTCGCGCCGCGCTGTCGTCGCCGGCCCGGCCGATCGTGCTGGTCCGCGCGCGCGCCGGCGCGCCCATCGCCTCCGGGGTGGCCCCGCGGCTGGACGAGCTCGGCCTGATGCTGCCCTACACGCCGCTCCACCACCTGCTCCTGGCCGACGGCCCGCCCATCCTGGTCATGACCAGCGGCAACCGCGCGGAGGAGCCGATCGCCCGCACCAACGGCGAGGCGATGGAGGCGCTGGCCGGGATCGCCGACGCGTTCCTGGTCCACGATCGCGAGATCCACACGCGCGCCGACGACTCGGTGGTGCGCGCGGCGGCCGGCCGGATCCAGGCGGTCCGGCGATCGCGCGGGTTCGTGCCCGACTCGATCGCGCTCGGCGTGTCGGCCCCGCCGGTGCTGGCGGTCGGCGCCGATCTCAAGAACACGGTCTGCCTGACCCGGGGCGACCGCGCGTACCTCTCGCCTCACGTCGGCGATCTGGCGACGCCGGTGGCGCACGCCTTCTTCACCGAGGTCATCGACAAGCTGGGCCGCCTGCTGGGCGTCGCGCCCGAGGTCGTCGCGCACGATCTCCACCCCGACTATCGGTCGACCCGCTGGGCGCTCGCCGCCGGGCTCCCGCGCGATCCGGTCCAGCACCACCACGCGCACGTGGCCTCGTGCCTGGCCGACAACGAGCGCGACGAGGCGGTGCTCGGCGTGGCGTTCGACGGGACCGGCTGCGGTCCGGCGGGCGACCTGTGGGGCGGCGAGATCCTGCTCGCCGATCTGACCGGGTTCACGCGGCTGGCCCACCTCCAGCCGATCGCCCTGCCCGGCGGCGAGGCGGCCATCCGCGAGCCATGGCGTCTGGCCGCCGCCGCGCTGGCCGACGCCCACCTCCCGCTCGATCTCCTGGCGCGCATCCCCGCGGCGCGCCTCGCCGCGGTCGCGCGCCTGGTCGCGCGCGCACCTCGCGCCACCGGCGCCGGCCGCTGGTTCGACGCGGTGGCCGGGCTGTGCGGCACGTGCGACGCGGTCAGCTACGAGGGGCAGGCGGCGGTGGAGCTCGAGGCGCTCGCCGCCGCGGCGTCGCCGGACGAGGCCGCGCCCTACGACTTCGCGATCACCGAGGAGCGCGGCCGCCCGGCTGTCTTCGATCTGCGCCCGACGGTGCGCGCGGTCGGGAGCGAGGTCGGCCGCGCGGTCGACGCGCCGATCATCGCGGCGCGCTTCCACCGCACGCTGGCCGAGGTCATCCTGGCCGCGGCGCGGCGCTTCGGCCCGCGCACCGGCGTGCGCCGGGTGGCGCTTTCCGGCGGATGCTTCCAGAACCGGGTCCTGACCGAGACGGCGGCGGCCCTGCTCGCGCGCGAGGGCTTCGAGGTCCTCGTCCACCGCCGCATCCCCCCCAACGACGGCGGCGTGGCGCTCGGCCAGGCCATCGTCGCTGCCCACCGCTGGCGCCGCCGGCAGAACGGGAGCACCGATGTGCCTGGGCATTCCGGGTGAGATCGTCGACATCTACCAGGACAGCGGCCTCTCCGTCGGCAAGGTGAAGTTCGGCGGCATCACGCGAGAGGTGTGCCTGGCGTGCATCCCGGACGCGCAGGTGGGCGAGTTCGTCCTGGTCCACGTCGGCTTCGCGCTCGCCCGGGTCGACCGCGAGGAGGCGGCGCGGGCCTACGCGCTCCTCGAGGAGCTCGGTCTGCTGGCCGAGCTCACGGACGACGGGGGCCCGCCGCCCGACGGGGGGCCGTCATGAAGTACGTCGACGAGTACCGCGACCCGGCCGTGGCCGCGGCGCTGGTCTCGCGCATCGCCGCCACCGTCACGCGCCCGTGGGTGCTGATGGAGGTGTGCGGCGGGCAGACCCACTCGATCGTGCGCCACGGCATCGACCGGATGCTGCCGGCAGATGTGGAGCTGGTGCACGGGCCGGGCTGCCCGGTGTGCGTGACCTCGCTCGAGATGATCGATCGGGCGCACGCCATCGCGTCGCGCCGCGACGTCATCTTCACGTCGTTCGGCGACATGCTGCGCGTGCCCGGGTCCAGCGGCGACCTGCTCCACCTCAAGAGCCGCGGCGCTGACGTGCGCGTGGTCTACGCGCCGCTCGACGCGGTGCGCATCGCGCGCGCGAACCCGACCCGCAAGGTGGTCTTCTTCGGCATCGGGTTCGAGACCACCGCGCCGGCCAACGCGATGGCGGTGCACACGGCCAGGCGCCTGGGCGTGCGCAACTTCTCGATGCTGGTCTCGCACGTCCTGGTGCCGCCCGCCATGGCGTCCATCCTGCAGACCTCGGGCAACCGCGTGCAGGGCTTCCTCGGACCGGGCCACGTCTGCACCGTGATGGGCACGCGCGAGTACGAGGCGCTGGCGGCCACCTACCGGGTGCCGATCGTCGTCACCGGCTTCGAGCCGATCGACATCCTCGAGGGCATCTACCTGACCCTGCGCCAGCTCGAGAGCGGGCGCGCCGAGGTCGAGAACCAGTACGCGCGGACGGTGGCGCGCGACGGAAATCGCGCCGCCCGGGACCTCGTCTTCGAGGTGTTCGAGGTGTGCGATCGCAAGTGGCGCGGGGTCGGCTCGATCCCCAAGTCGGGCTACAAGCTGCGCTACGAGTACCGCGATCACGACGCCGAGAAGCTGTTCGAGGTCGACGCCATCGACACCAGCGAGCCCGCCGCGTGCATCAGCGGGCTCATCCTGCGCGGCCTCAAGAAGCCTTGCGACTGCGCCGCCTTCGGAAATGCCTGCACGCCGCAGAGCCCGCTCGGCGCCACCATGGTGTCGGCCGAGGGCGCCTGCGCGGCCTACTACCAGTACGGCCGCTTCGTCCGCGCCGGCGCGCCCGACGGGGCGCCCGAGGGAGCGCCCGGGTGAAGGACGCCATCCTGCGCAAGGCGCGCGAGAGCGCCGACCTCAAGCTGCGCTTCTGCGAGGAGAACGCGGCGGAGCTCGAGGCCTGCGCGCGCTCTCTGGCCGGGCGCCTGGCCGCCGGAGGGCGCCTCTTCTGCATGGGCAACGGGGGGTCCGCGTGCGACGCGCAGCACGTGGCGGTGGAGTTCCTCCACCCCATCATCGAGAAGCGCCGCGCCCTGCCGGCGCTGGCCCTGTCGGCCGACACCGCCGCGCTGACCGCGATCGCCAACGACAGCGACTTCGCGCGCGTGTTCGCCGAGCAGATCGAGCTCCTGTGCCGGCCGGGCGACGTCGCCCTCGGCATCTCCACCTCGGGCGCGTCGGCCAACGTCAACCGCGGCCTGCGCCGGGCCCGCGAGCTGGGCCTCCTCACCATCGGCTTCGCCGGGCGCGACGGCGGCCAGATGGCCGAGGCCTGCGACCACTGCTTCACGGTCAGGAGCTGGTCGATCCACCGGATCCAGGAGACGCACACGTTGCTGCTCCACCTCCTGTGGGACCAGGTCCACGTCGCGCTGGGGGCCGACGATGTCCTCTGATGACCGCGCCGACGCTCCGTTCGGGGCCTGCCCGGTGCCGCTGGTCGACGCCGAGGAGATCCTGCTCGGCCACGGCAGCGGTGGAAAGCTCACCTCGCGCCTCATCGAGGGGCTGATCCTGCCCGCGTTCCGCAACGCCGCGCTCGAGCCGCTCGACGACCAGGCGGTGCTGCCGATCGACGCGCCGGCCGGCGCGCGGCTCGCCTTCACCACCGACTCCTACGTGGTGACGCCCATCTTCTTCCCCGGCGGCGACATCGGCGAGCTGGCGGTCAACGGCACCATCAACGATCTGGCCATGGGCGGGGCGGTGCCGCGCCACCTGTCGCTCGCCTTCATCCTCGAGGAGGGGCTGCCGATCCAGGACCTGGCCCGCATCGTCCACTCGGCGCGGCGGGCCGCCGACCGCGCCGGCGTGGCCGTGGTCACCGGCGACACCAAGGTCGTCGGCCGCGGCAGCGGCGACAAGGTCTTCATCAACACGTCGGGGATCGGCTTCGTCCCGCCGGCGGTGGCGCTGTCGTCGCGCCGCGTGGCGCCCGGCGACGCCGTGCTCCTGTCCGGCACCATCGGCGACCACGGCATCGCCATCCTGTCGCGCCGCGAGGGGCTCGAGCTCGACGGGCCGCTCGAGAGCGACACCGCGCCGCTCCACGAGCTGGTCGCCGCGGCGCTGGCCGCTTGCCCCGACATCCACGCGATGCGCGACCCGACGCGCGGTGGGGTCGCAGCCACGCTGGTCGAGATCGCCAGCCGCGGCCGGCTCGGCGTCGAGATCGACGAGGCGGCCGTCCCGGTCAAGGACACCGTGCGCGGCGCGTGCGAGATCCTCGGCCTCGATCCGCTGCTGGTCGCCAACGAGGGCAAGCTGGTGGCCTTCGTGCCGGAGGCGGGCGCCGCGCGCGTGCTGGACGCGCTTCGCCGGCACCCGCTCGGGCGCGACGCCCGGCGCATCGGCGCGGTCACCGATCGCCACCCCGGCTTCGTCGTCGTCCGCACGCCGATCGGCGGCGAGCGCATCCTCGACCTCCCCTTCGCCGAGCCGCTGCCGCGCATCTGCTGACGGACCAGGACCGTGATGGATCAGGACTGATGGACGAGGATCGCGCATACGTCGAGCTGCAGTTCTGCCCCAGTCCGGAGCTCATCCCGATCGTTCGGCGCTTCGTGTCGGCGTTCTGCGAGCGGCTGCTCAGCCAGGCCGACGCCGCGTCGCGCCTGGCGCTGGTGACCCACGAGCTGCTCGAGAACACCGTCAAGTTCTCGATCGACAATGTGTCGTCCATCCACCTGGGCGTGGCCCGGGAGGACGGTGCCACCGAGGTCAGCATCCGGACCCGGAACCGGTGCAGCGCGGAGGACCGCGACAGCGCGCTCGCGGTCGTCCGTGACATCGAGAACAGCGGCGACGCGTTCGTGTACTACCAGCAGGTCATGCGGTCGAACGCGAGGCGGCGCGACGGGTCCGGCCTCGGCCTGGCCCGCATCTGCGCCGAGGCGGAGATGTCCCTCGACTGCCGGGTCGAGGGAGACGAGCTCATCCTGGTCGCGCACGCCACCCTGCCGGACGAGCCGGATGCGCCGATGGTCCCCGACATCGACGACCCCACCTTCGCCGCGAGCTCCAGCTTCGACGGCCGCGCTCTCACCGTGCGGCTGACCGGCAACGCCGACCTCGCGACCCACGGCCTCCTCGAGTCGCTCCTGCCCCGCGTGCACTCGGAGGCGCTGCGGGTCGCGGCGCCCGAGGTGGTCATCGACTTCACGCGCCTCGAGTTCATGAACTCGTCCTGCTTCCGCAGCTTCGTGTCCTGGCTCAGCGACGTGCAGGACCTGCCGCCCGAGCGGCAGTACCGGGTGCGCCTGGTGGCCAACGCCACGATGCTGTGGCAGCGCCGCAGCCTGCACGCGCTCCGCTGCTTCGCCCACGAGCTGGTCAGCATCGAGAGCTGACCGGCCGCCCGCTGCGCCGCGCATCACCGTGCGTCAGGGGGCGCGGTAGCGGATCACCATGAGCGTGATGTCGTCGTGCTGCCGGGCCATGAAGCGGCGCACCGCGGTCAGGATGTTGTCGCGGATCAGCAGGGCCGGCTTGTGCTGCGCCGACTGCACGGCGGCCACCAGGCGGTCGAGGTCGAACATCTGGCCGCGGGCGTTCCTCGCCTCGGTCACGCCGTCGGTGTAGAGGACCAGGAGGTCGCCGTCCTCCAGCTGGAGCGCCGAGTCGACCAGGTGCACGCCGATGTCCTGGCGCGCGCCCAGCCACGGTCCGGGCGTGGCGATCGTCTCCGCCGCCCCGCTCTTGCGGCGCACCAGGATCATCTCCTCGTGCGCGCCGGCGAACACGATGCGGCCGTCCGCGGTGTAGCGCAGGAGCGACATGGTGACGTGATCGCGCGCGCCCAGCCGGCCGCGCACGTTGTGCACCAGGGCCAGGTTGACCAGCTGCAGCACCTCCGCCGGGGTCGCGTGCGGCCGGGCCGTGACGGTGGTCAGGACCGCGCTCTGCAGCATCAGCATCACCAGGCCGGCGTCGAGGCCGTGGCCGGACACGTCGCCGATCGCGATCCAGCAGCCGTCGTCGACCCGCAGCACGTCGTAGTAGTCGCCGCCCACCTCGCTGGCCGGGATCATGCGAGCCGCGATCTCGAGGCCGGGCACCGCGATCTTGCGCGGCAGGATCGCGGTCTGCACCCGCTGGGCGATGGCGAGCGACTCCTCCTGGCGGGCCGCCGTGATCGCGCGCTCCAGCAGCACCTGGTGCGCCTGCTTGACCTCGGTGATGTCGAACGCCACGCCCTGCAGCAAGGTGGGGCGGCCGAGGTCGTCCTTGATGATGCGCGCCTCGCCGTGCACCCACACCACGCGGCCGTCGCGGGCCAGAAACCGGCAGTCGGCGCGGAACGGTCCGCCGCGCAGGCAGCCGCGCGTGAACTCCTCGTTCCACATCTCGCGGTCCTCGGGGTGGAGGCGCTCGTACCAGAGGAACGGGTCCTCGAGCCACTCCTTCTGCGAGTAGCCGAGCAGCGCCTCGATGTGCGGGCTGACGTAGACCTCGTTCATCCCCTCGCCCAGGACCGCCATGAACGTCACCGCCGGGATCTGCTCGACCAGCGTGCGAAACTTCTGCTCGGCGGCGCGCAGCCTGGCCTCCGCCGTCTCGGGCGCGCTCGCATCGGCGCCTGCGCCGGTCCGCTCGCCCCATGTGAGCTGGTCCAGGCGGATGGCGGCGGCCGGCACCGGGAACAGCGCCGACGCCATCTGGGCGAGGATCGCCTCGGCCTCGGCCTGGCCGGCCAGCGGCGCTTCGTCCGGCTCCGGCGCCGGCTGCCCGCGCCTCTCAGGCCGGCGCGCCACGCGTCACCGCCCGTGCCCGGGCGGCCGCTGCGGCAGGCGCGTGATCGATACCAGCGGCGACGTGTCGAGACCGTGGATCTCGACCGAGACGATCTCGGGAGCCGCGCGCCCGATGGCCTGCTCGACCATCGTGCGGATGCGCGCGTGGCTCGCGTGGACCTCGCCCGCCGCCTTCACCCGGATCTGCGCGGTCTCGTCGGTCACGCCCCCCAGCTCGACGGACACCCCGACGTCGAGCAGCGTGGCGCGCAGGTGGTCGACCGCCGCGCGCACGCGGGTCTCGACGTCGTGGGGATGCAGGCCGTGGAGCGAAAGGAGCAGCGCGACCGCCTGGTCGCCGGCCAGCTCGTCGACCAGCGCGGCTCCGTCCTCGCGCGCCCCGGCGACCGCGAGCGCGCGCGCCAGCCCGATGCGGTGGATGTCGAGCACGGCCTGCACCAGCGCGCGCGCCCGCTCGCGCGCGGGAGCGTCGGGCAGCTGCTCGAGGCCCTCGACCAGCTCGCTGATCCGGGCCAGCGGATGTTCCAGCTCGGAGCTGTCGCCCCTGTTCATTTGCGCCCTCCCCCCGCGGTGTGGTTGGTGCGGCTCGCGGCCGGCGACGGCTCGACCTCCAGGCCCCGGCGGTCCGGCTCCTTCTCCAGCGCGGAGCGGGTGAAGTTGCGCAGCGAGCGGACCGTCCTGCCGTACATCAGCACCGCGGCGGTCGACAGCTTGGCGCCCGGGGGCTCGTCGAGAAACGGCATGAACTTGTCGGGGAAGCCCGGCATCGTGCATCCGATGCAGACGCCGCCGGCGTTGGGACAGCCGCCCACTCCCCCCATCCAGCCCCGCCTGGGCACGTTGCAGCTCACCACCGGACCCCAGCAGCCGAGCTTGACGATGCACTTGGGCGAGCCGAACGCGCTGGCGAAGTCGGCCTGCTCGTAGTAGCCGCCGCGGTTGCAGCCCTCGTGCACCGTCTGGTCGAAGAGCCAGGTCGGCCGGTTGACGCTGTCGAGCGGCATCATCGGCGCGTGCCCGGCCGCCTGGGTGAGGAGGTAGACCAGCACCTCCATCAGGCTGTCGGGATGCGTCGGGCAGCCCGGCACGCACACGATGGGCAGGCCGCACGAGCTTCGCCAGCTCCACCCGAGGTAGTCGGGCAGGCCCATCGCGCCGGTCGGGTTGCCCGCCATCGCGTGGATGCCCCCGTAGGCGGCGCAGGTGCCGGCTGCGAGCACGGCCCAGGCGCGCGGCGCCAGCCGATCGATCCAGTCGCAGGTGGGGATGGGCTGGCCGGTGGCGGGATCGCTGCCCAGCGCGGCCCAGTAGCCCTCGTGCATGGTGCTGTCGTCGGGGATCGATCCCTCCACGACCAGGATGAAGGGCGCGAGCTCACCCCTGGCCGCCTGCTCGAAGGGTGCGAGGAACTCGTCGCCGCTGGCCGGATCGAGGAACGGGTTGTGCAGCCGGACCCTCGGCAGCCACGGGATGCCGCCGAGCAGGATCTCCTCGAGCGAGGGCTGACTCGCACCGGTCAGCGCGATCGTCTCGCCGTCGCAGCCGAGGCCGGCGGTGATCCAGAGGATGCACATCTCCTCGTGCGCGGCCGCGGCGAGCTGCCCGCCACTCTCATCCCCACGTGGGTTCCTGGCCATCCCCGCTCCCCGCACCTTCGACCGCGACGTCCTCGGTCCCGACGCCCAAGTGTAGTCCGGGTGGACTCCGCGGGAAAGCGCGGGTCCGGCGGGCGGGCGAAGCTGACTCGTCGGGAGGCGCGGCGCCGGCCGCGCTATCGCGCCGTCGCGGCGAAGGCCTGGCGGAGCTCGGCGATGGACGCCATCTCGGTCACGAAGCCGAAGCTCCCGGCGCGCATGTCGCGGGCCGCGCGCAGGAAGGCCTGCAGCGCGACGCGAGAGAGCGCGCCGCCGATGCTGACGCGGCGGACGCCGATGGCCTGCAGCTGGTCGAGGGTGATGGACGGGTCGGCGAAGCCCATGACCACATTGACAGGCTTGCCGACCGACTCGACGACGGTGCGCATCTGGTCGAGCGTGCGGAGGCCCGGGGCGTAGAGGACGTCGGCGCCGGCCACCTCGAAGGCCTGCAGGCGGCGGATGGTGTGGTCGAGGTCGTGCACGCCGTGGAGGAGGTTCTCGGCCCTCGCGGTGAGGGTGAACGGGAGCGGGAGCGCGCGGGCGGCCTCCACGGCGGCGTGCACGCGCTCGACCGCGAGGCCGACGTCGTAGATCGGCGCGCGAGGGTCCCCGGTGGCGTCCTCGATGGAGGCGCCGACCGCGCCGGCGGCGTACGCCTCTCCGATCATCTTCGCGGCCTCGGCCGGCCCGTCGGCGTAGCCGTTCTCGAGATCGGCGGTGACCGGCAGCGTGGTGGCCTCGCAGATGGCCCGGCAGTTGTCGAGCACGTCCTGCCTGCTGGCCCGCGCGCGCCCGAGCATGTTGGCGACCCCGAGGCTGGTCGTGCCGAGTGCCTCGAACCCTGCCGCCGCGAGCAGCCGGGCGGTGCCGGGGTCCCAGGGGTTGGGGAGGAGCAGGGGCCGCGCCTCGAGGTGGAGGGCGGCGAAGCGGGCGGCCCGCGCGGTCAAGGCATCGTTCATGACCGATCCATGCCAGATGGACCGTCAATCCGTCCAATGCATAGTTCTTTCGCGCCGAATCAGGAATACTGATGGATGGCAGTGCGACCGCGATGACCGTCGACGAGCTGGAGTCCTTCCTCTGCATCGCCGAGCTGGGCGGCTTCACCGAGGCCTCGCGCGTGCTGGGCCGCTCGCAGCCGGCGATCAGCCGGCGCATTCACCAGCTCGAGCAGTCGCTGGGCGCGGCCCTGTTCGAGCGCGTCGCCCGCCGGACCTCGCTGACCGAGGCCGGGCGGGCGCTCCTGCCCCACGCGGAGGCGGCGCTGGCCGCCATGCGCGACGGCGAGCGGGCTGTGCGCGACCTGGCCGACCGGGCCTCCGGCGCCCCGCCGACCCTCCACCTGGCGCTGGTCGGCACGCTGGCCGACTCCCACATCGTCGACGCGCTGCGCGCCTTCGAGTCGCGCTTCCCCGACGCGGCGGTCGAGCTGCGCACGGCGACCAGCCGCGAGGTGAGCGCGCTCGTCCGCAGCGGCCAGTTCGCGCTCGGCATCCGCTACTTTCCGGACGGCGACGCCAGGCTCGAGTCGATCGTGCTCGGCCGCGAGCGGCTGTTC
>Ga0126377_10003822_pt1 | contig 10782 bp, 7 predicted proteins | sample PanSoiMetPlot_22_FD_92647 | JGI IMG/M metagenome (GOLD analysis project Ga0126377, IMG submission 92647) | Tropical forest soil microbial communities from Panama - MetaG Plot_22 | ecosystem: Environmental > Terrestrial > Soil > Tropical forest > Bulk soil | place: Panama | collected 2016-02-17
GGCGATGACATCGCCCGGCTCGAGGGTAATTGCCTGTGAAATGTAATGTATGAGATAAGCCACTGGGAAGATCATCTCGCCGGTATTGGCCGACTGCATCGTTTCACCATTGAGAAGACCTTCGATCTTGAGGGACTGCGGGTTCGGAACTTCATCACGCGTCGTAATGAACGGGCCCAGAGGAGCAAATCCATCGAGGCTCTTGCCGCGCACCCATTGGCCGTCACTGAACTGCAGATCGCGCGCACTGACATCGTTGATGCACGTATAACCGAAGACATAGTCGAGCGCCTCGGCTTCCTTGACTTTGCTCGCGCGCCTGCCGATGACGACGGCCAGTTCGGCTTCGAAGTCGATCTGCTCAGAAATCGAGTGTAAGCTGACCGGCGCATTGTGCGCATTGAGCGAATTAGGGAACTTGGTGAAAATCAGCGGCGATTTGGGAGGCTCACTGCCTCCCTCGGCCGCATGCTCCTTGTAATTGCGTCCAATGGCAACGATCTTTCCCGGGTAGACGACCGGAAGATATTCAACCGCCTCGAGCCCATAGGCGGTCTTAGTGGTTCGCTTCTCTGCTGCCTGCAGGGCAGATGATCCGGCATCGATCAGCGAGAGCATATCCGGCGCGATTTCCGTAATATCAACGATGACTTCGCCTTTGAGCAGGCCAAGCCGGTCTCCTTCAGCAGTTTTGGTTTTGAATTGTGCAAGTTTCATAGTTTTAGGTTTGGGTTCTAAGTCTTTCTACTCTTCTACGTTGGAATTCGTCGAATGTCACGGCCAGGACAATAACCGAGCCGATGACGATCCGTTGAATAAAGGGTGAAATCTGTAAAAGGTTCCCGCCGTTGGCAAGGACACCCATAATTAACGAGCCGATGATTGTACCGATAACAGAGCCCTGCCCGCCGCTCAAACTGCCGCCTCCAATGACAACCGCGGCGATCACGTTGAGTTCATACCCTTCACCGGCGTTCGGCTGGCCGGTCACGGTTCTTGAGGTGTCGATCGCTCCGGCCAGCCCGCTCAGCGCCCCTAAAATAATGTAATAGAGGATCTGGTAACGCGAGACGCTGATCCCTGCATATCGTGCCGCTTCGAGATTGCTGCCCATGGCGTAACAGTAGCGACCGAGTTGTGTGCTGCTCAAAAGAAAATGAACGACGACCGCGATGACCAGGACGATCAAAAGCAGCAACGGGACGAAACCGAAAAAGTTCATCTCTGCCAGGTAACCGGCGCTTTCCGGCAATCCAACCACGGCATTGCCGTCGGAAATATATAACGCTAATCCCCGATAAATACCCATCGCTCCCAATGTCACGATAAATGCCGGGATTTTCAAGGTGGTGGTTGCTGCGCCGTTAAGCAGGCCGGCAGCCGCGCCGGCCAGCAAGCAGATCAAGAAGCCGGCCAGAGCCGGCGCGCCATGAGTCATGCTCATAGCTCCGAGCACTCCAGATAATCCAACAATCGAGCCGACAGAGAGGTCGATCCCGCCGGAAACCATGACCATGGTCATCCCCATGGCCATAATCGTTATGACGGCGGTCTGACGCGCAATTGCCGCAAGATTTCCCGGAGTGAGAAATTTCGGATCGTTTCCGAGAATTGTATACTCACAAACGGGAATCAGCGCAGACAAAACGATCAGGCTGATGAATGGCAGTAATCGTTTGATCCAATCCTGCATGAATTTCGTCCTTGCTTATTGATCTTCGACCGCCGCATATTTCAGTATCTCTTCCTGAGAAGTTTCTCTGGCATTGAGCTCGGCCACGAGTTTACCTCGACGCATGACGAGGATCCGGTCGGCCATTCCCAGCAGTTCCGGTAAATCTGATGAAACCATGACAATCGCAGCGCCCGATTCTGCGAGATCGTTGATTTCACGATAAATCTCCGCGCGCGCGGCGACGTCAACTCCTCGCGTCGGTTCATCGAGCAGGAAAACTCGTGAATGGGCAAAAAGCCAGCGGGCGAGCAGCGATTTCTGCTGATTTCCTCCACTGAACCTCCCGATGATCTGTCCCGGTGAGGAGGGTTTGATGTTCAGCTGTTGAATATATCGCCGGGCAGCGTTTGTTTCGATCTTGCGTCGCACCCGCCAGCCCCGCTTTAAGGCATGAACATTGGCGAGGGTGATGTTTGTCGCCATCGACAAATTTAAGCATAACCCAGTGCGCTTACGGTCCTCAGTCAACAAAGCGAGCCCGTTTAAAACAGACCAGCTGGGTGGAGAAAAGGCAATATTCCTGCCGTCTAATTCGATTTCACCAGTCTTTGGGGGTTGCACTCCGAAGATCGATTCGACCACTTCGGTTCGACCTGCGCCTGCCAGTCCTGCGAGGCCGACGACTTCGCCGGCGCGTGCCTCGAAGCTGACTCCTTCGAATTTCGGCGGGCGCGAAAGATTATTGACCCGCAGCTTCACCTCACCGATCCTGGAATTTCTGCGGGGAAAGATCTCCTTCAGCTCACGCCCGGCCATATGCCGGATAATTTGATTGGTGTCGATTTCTCCCCAGGCGCCCGTGAAGACGACCCGTCCATCGCGCAGAATGATCAGGCGATCGGCGATTTCGCTGAGTTCTTCCAGACGGTGTGAAATATAGATGATTGCCAGACCACGTTCTTTCAGGTGCCGAATCAATTGAAACAGCTCTCCCACCTCGTGTGTCGTGAGCGATGAAGTCGGCTCATCCATAACAATGACGCTTTTGGCTTCGACGATTGCCCGGGTTATTTCGACGAGCTGTCGATCCGCCGCGCTTAATCTCCCGGCACGCTCCCGCGGATTGATCTTGAAACGGTATTGATCGAGGAGATTTTTCGCCCGCTCATTCAATTTCCGGCGATCGATATATCCGATCCGGCTGAATTTCAGGGGTTCCCGCCCGAGAAAGATGTTCTCAGCCACACTCAGATGAGGGGCGAGCGAGAGTTCTTGATAGATCATGGCGATTCCCGCTGCGAGCGCATCGGCAGGCCGAGTGAAACGAACTTTGCGGGAATCGATGAGGACCTCACCGGAATCCGGTCTGTGCACGCCGGCGAGAATTTTCATGAGGGTGGACTTGCCCGCTCCATTTTCTCCCACCAACGCCAGCACTTCGCCTCCGTGTGCCGTCAGGTCGACATCAGCGAGGACGGTATTACCGGCGAATGATTTGGTGATGCGGCGCATTTCCAGCGCGGAGGAGTTAGAATCAGCCATCACTTAATCAACTGTTGCATCTCGGGGCTGTCCATATTTTCCTTCGTCAGCAATTTCACACCGGTATCTATTCGCCGGTTCGGTTCTTTTCCGTTGAGTTTGTCGACCAGAGTTTTGACGCCTTCATAGCCCATTTTAAATGGGTTCTGCAGGACCAGCGAGTCGATTGCACCGTCTTTGACGTTATTGACCAGATCGGGAGTTGCATCGAAACCCACGAGCACCACCTTGTTCGCCAGGTTTCGTTGACGGAGTGCGCGGACAGCGCCGACAGTCGATGACTCGTTCGAGGCAAAAAGGCCGTTCAGATCGGGATGGGCCGTCAGAATGTCTTCAGCTCTGGTCAGAGAAGTAACGGCGCTTGCCTCGCCATAGAGCAACTGGGTGATCTGGATCCCGGGAAATTGTTCTTTAATCGTCGCCGCAAACCCATCCTCACGTTCGTCGGTCGAGACCGAACCTTTTTTGACACCGAGAATGGCAACTTTACCCTTGCCTCCTAACTTCTCCCCCATACGCCGGGCGGCGACCACACCACCCTGACGATTATCAGTTGATACATAAGAGAGGTATTGTTCGGTCGAAATACCCGAATCGAAGATCGTCACCGGAATGCCTTCTTTCTGCGCGCGTATAACCATGGGGACCAGCGCATCACCGTGCGAAGGCGCCAGGACGATGCCGTTGACCCGCCGGTTGATGGCATCCTCGACGATGTTAATCTGGCCTGGAATATCGGTCTCTGTTGCCGGGCCCTTCCAGTCGATCCCGACATTGAGGTCTTTACCGGCAGCATCCGCCCCCGCTTTGACTGTCTGCCAGAAGGAATGCGAGACGCCTTTGGGAATGACAGCGATGATCGTCTTATGGTTAGAGCTATGCCTGCATGCGACTATCACCAGAAGAGCGATGATAGCTATAGCGATTTTTATTTTCTTCATAGTTACGGTTAGGGGATGAAGAGAGATTACGAAAAAGACGAAAATAACGAAATAAAGGAAAATTTTCGTTTATTTCGTTATTTTTCGTCTCTTTCATAATCTCTCTTCATCCCATTAACACTACTCCTTTAATGTAATCGGCACCGAAGTGATCGCGCGCAAAAGCCTGCGGTACATCATCGAGTTTGTGGTAACGATGAGTGATCAACTGTGAAACATCGATCCGTCCCGTGGAGAGCAATTCGAGCGAGCTGCGATAGGTGCTTGGTCTCGCATCTGCCTCAAATCCACCCGAAGCTCCGATGGGGGCTATCATTACCGGCTCCAAAAATTGCACATTATTGAGCGCACCGAGATCGACACCATGATGACCGTGGCCATAAAGCAGGACCGTCGCCTGCTTGCGCAAAAGTCCGGGCATCTGTTTGAACAATTGTCCGATGCCGGCCGATTCGATCAAATAGTCGATCCGCTCACCATGAGTCAGATCGCGGGCTGCCTCGACCAGATCGACAGTCGATGGATCGATCGAGGTCGCGCCGAATGCCTCCGCGAGCCGGCGGCGCATGGCATTCGGTTCCGAGACAAGCAGGAGACCTTGATAACCGATGACCTGACGCAAATACTGAGTGAAGAGAAGGCCGGCAGGCCCAGCCCCGCAGATGAGCACTGAACGAATTGCTCTTTCCCCATTGAAGCGGTAGCGCGCCGAGGTTTTAAGCATCATCTCATTCGAATGGATAACGCAGCCAAGTGGTTCGGTGAGCGCAGCCTGATCTACCGGCAGGTCACTTTCGATCCTAACAGCATTGACCGCTGGAACCACAATATATTCAGCCAGCGCGCCCGGTAATCCCGTGATCCCGTGTTCCTGGTAATGGGCGCATTGATGTGAATCACCGGTGGCGCAATATTCGCATAGTTGCGCCTCGTCCCGGCTATGACAATTCAAGCCCTGATCGACGACGACTCGATCACCGGGTCTCAAGTCGCCGACCGCGCTGCCCGCCTCTACCACACTTCCGCAAAACTCGTGGCCGAGAATCTGCGGGTGCTCTTCAAAGGGAATCGGGCGACCATTGGCGTCGGTATTGTAATTTGCTGTTCCATCGAAGATATGAAAATCGGTCCCGCACAATCCGACTGCTCCGACTTTGACCAGTACATCACGCGGACCCGGTTTGGGAACGGGGTGCTCGCGCAATTCCATCTTTTCTGGTGATGTGAGAACTAGTGCACGCATATTTGTCATTTTGGAGATGAAGAAGGATTACGAAATAAACGAAATAAACGAAACAAACGAAATTACTTTTTGCGTTTGTTTCGTTTATTTCGTTTATTTCGTAATCCTTCTTCATATATTAATCGAGATCGCTCGTATCCAACCGGCCTCGACGATGAAGCAGAGTGAATCTTTCAACCGTTTCCCGGATTCCCCGCGATAGCGGTGTGTGGGGAATGTCCCCCAGGGCACTGATAATCGCCGTATCATCGAGCGCCGAAGGTATGGCCATCGCCGTTTCATCGAAAGTGATGGAACCCTTTGCCCGCGGAATCAACGTTTCGATCTCGTTCACCACATCGGCAATCGGAACCGTTTCCCCGTGAAGATTGAAGACGTGAGCCCCCGCGATATCGGAGTTCGCCGCTTGCACAAATGCATCAGCGCAGTCGGCGACATAGAGAAAATCTGTTTTCCCACCAAAGCGAATGTGGAATGGGCGACCGATGACGGCGGACTTCATGGCTTTCGTCGGGTCGGAAGTCATTCCAGTGTCGCGCCCTGCTCCATAAACGGTCATAGGCCGTAATCCGATACTGCTCAGTCCATTTTCGAAGAAATAGACCCGGGCATTATCCTCATTGCAGCGTTTGAAGGCGCCATAATGTGTATTCATCCCTCCGGCTTCGCTTTCACTGACCGCCCGGTCTTGATCGTTCGCCCCGAAAACTGCAGCTGAACTGGCGTATACGATTTTTTTAACCCGCCCATCGCTATTTTTTGCCGCTTCAAATATATTTATTGTGCCGATGACATTGACCGCTGCGCCGAGTCGCGGATTGGCACGGCAAGTCGGCACTTGTAGACCGGCCAGGTGAATTATATGACTGATCCGGTGGTCAGCGACGATTTGCGAAACCAGGTCTGGATCGGTGATATCACCCTCGGTGAAGATCGGCCGAGCACATTCCTCATCATCCATTATCATCCGCATCCGGTGTGGGTCGTCGCTCTTGTCGAAGATGACCACTTCGGCATTCTCGGCGAGCAGTCTTTTGACGACCCAGGCACCGATAAAACCGTGCGCGCCGGTCACCATGTAGATCGGTTGAGACATCGAAAATCTTGCCTATTCAGAAAGATAGCGGACACCTGACATGGTCCAATGACGGAGCATCATAACAAGTGAAACTCAAATTGGGAATGCCTGAGATTGCTGGTTGCAGTTTGCATATTTTAAAATTAGTATATTATATGCACCCCTTAGATAGGTAGTATTTTTTCTCCCACAGCTGATTCTTCAGTGAAAATCGCGCGCGAGCTTTAGGTTCGCCGGATAAAAATAATAATCGGAGAGAGAATGACGCAAACTTCCCCCTCGATTCTAATTCTAGCCTGTATAGTGATCTGTGCTGGAAACATTGCCTGTAATCACAGTACTAACGAGGTCTCGAGCACCTCTCCTGCCGCGACTCCCGAACCACCATTGCCTGATGTAGCGAATATGATCAAACGTATGGCCAGACAGGACGGCTCCAGGAACTTCATCGCCGAGATGCGATTGATCGTCGAAGATAATCGCGGAAAGGAAAATCAGGTCGATTTCAAGATTCTTCGCAAGTATACGGATGGTGGCGCGCTGACCTTTTTATCTGTTATCGCACCGATTAAGGAGACCGATAAGGCATTCCTGGCAATCGAAGAGGCAGGTCAACCTACTCAGGCAATATCTTACCTTCCCGGGATGAAGAAAATGACCAGACTCAACTCTGCCAAACAATTGGGAATTGGTGGCACGAGAGTTAGCTTGCAGGAACTACTCGGGATGGAGCTCAATCAGTATTCGTATACCCCGGGAGAACGTGTCGTTGAAAATAATGAGCAGATGATCAAAGTCGAGTTTAAGGAGAATCCGGCTTTCAGCCTGGCTTATCCCCGAATTATTGGATTCTTCCGCGAGAAGGACCAACAGCCGGCGCGATTCGAGCTTTATGACGCCCGTGATGAGTTGCAAAAAAGAGTGACGATCGAAAAAATCAAAGCAGTTGAAGGTCACCAGACCATTACCGGATTGGCAATCGATGACCTGGCACATAAACAAACGCTCAAACTCGAAACGCGTAAAATCGAATATGATCGTAGTCTTCCCGATAGTATTTTCACGGAAAATCACCTTAAAACCTATGTCGATGAAGCAAGTCGCAAGCTCGATCAAATCAACTAAGCGGGATCTGGATGAGTAAATTTATCGTCCAACATCCGCGTGCGGTCATCGCGATCGTACTTTTGTTCACCGTAATCTTTCTCTGCGGGTTGCGACGTGGTCTGACGCTCGATGCCTCACCGCTCGGATTCATCGAACGCAGTAGCCAGGCCGGAGCGGATTTCTCGCAAACACGAAAAGAGTTTGGACCGGATGATTACCTGGTGGTAGCGGTCAGCAGCGAAGACATCTTCACCCCGGAAAATATCGCCCGGTTGCGATTCCTGCACGAAAAGATCGAGCGGATGAGTGGTGTCAGAGAGGTGCTCAGCCTGATCAATGTTCCCTATGCGTGCAGTGTCAATGGCGTGGTCGAGGCGAACAGGCTGATTTCCAGCGATCAACCCCAGGTCCTGGCCAAGGCTCGTGCCGTGGCGACCAGCGACAGGCTTTACCTCGGAAATCTGGTCTCATCCGATGCTCGAACCGCGGCACTCAATATCCTATTTAAACCTGAAGTGCCGACGCGTATCCGCCATCTTCTGACCAAAAAGATTTACGAGCTTGTCCGCCATTCGGAATTCAGTCAAAGCTTTTTCACCGGTGATCCGTTTGCGCAGTGGCGGAGCACCGAAGCCATCAAAAGCGATCTGAAGGTTTTTCTTCCATTAACGATTATCCTCATCGCCTTGCTTCTCTGGCTTTCGTTCCGATCAACGGTAGCGGTTTTACTGCCGCTGCTCACAATCGGCATAGGACTTGTCTGGCTTTTGGGATTGATGGCCTGGCTCAACGCTCATTTTACCATCCTCTCTTTGATGCTTCCGACGATCATGTTGGCGATCGGTTGCTCATACATGATCCACGTCGTCAATCAGATCGGGATTACCGATTCCGTCAATAGACATTCCGCCACACACTCGCGGAAAAAAGAAGTTCTCACTGAAGCGATGCGCTTCATTAATCTGCCGGTCATCGTCTCCGCCCTGACCATCATTGCCGGATTCCTTTCTCTCGCCTTTGCGAAAATTCCGGCCATCCGCTCGTCAGCAATTTATGCCGCGGTAGGAGCGGCAGTGACCATGGCGCTCTCGCTGACTTTTATCCCCGCGATGCTCAGTGTATGCCCCCACCGCATCATGGAATTTCGTATCGGATTAGGGGGCAAAATGGTCAAACTCCTCGAACGGACGGGGAACTTTGCCGTCTCACACCAGGTTTTTCTCTACGCTCTGACCGCCTTGATCATTATCGCCAGCTTGATCGGGATATGGCGCATCAAGATCGACATCGACTATTTCCGCTTTTCCAAAGCAAAGTCGGAAACGAGCATCGGGGTGGATCAGGTCGGAAAACGTTTGTCGGGAGCGGTCTCCTTTGACCTCATCGTCGATGGCCGGCACGCAGGGGCGATTGAAAACTCCAATACGCTCCAGCGCATTGCCGAATTGCAGGCATTTGCCGAAGGACTGCCCAAGACCGGTGGGCAGGGAATAGACCGGACCCTCTCAGTAGTGGACTTCGTCAAACATCTCAATCGTGCATTTCACGATAACGACCCGCAATATTATTCGATTCCGGCGGAAGAGAATTCTGTTCAGGAACTTCTTTCCGATCGCCAGTATCTGCAGGGGTTTCTTTCATCCGACGGCCGCAAGGCCCGGATTATGATTCGTTCCACCCTGACCAGTTCGCAACTGATGGCCGGTATGATCCAAGAAGTTGAGGCGCAAGGGCGCCAATTGCTGCCTGAATTCCGGGTCTTCGCTACTGGAACCTTCGTGCTGCTTAATCGCACATCGGATCAGCTCGGAGGTGAACAGATCAAAAGTGTATCGATCGCTCTGGTGACAATCTACCTCATGCTCTCCGTCCTGTTTGGTTCGTTCAGGGTGGGGATGACCGCCCTGATCCCCAACCTGATTCCCGTCCTTTTCTTCTTTGGTTTTATGGGATGGTCAGGGATCAATCTGAACTTGACGACCTGCCTGGTGGCAAGTGTAGTACTTGGGTTGGCAGTCGACAATTCCGTACAACTAATCGTCCGTTTCCGCCGGATACAGGTTGAGACTCCAAACCTCTGTGATGCGATCATTCACAGCTTGCGCCTCTCGGGTAGGCCGATCATCTATGCCAATATTGCGCTCGCCGCAGCCTTTGCAATCTTCGCGGTCTCGAACTTCAAGCCGGTTGCATCATTTGGACTGCTCGCGGCGGTGACGATTATCGGCTGTCTGATCGAAGACCTGGTTCTCTTGCCGGCGCGGTTAACCTCGCCCATCTTTCAGGCAGTCGATCAAAGAAAAATCTCACATCAACTGGCCATCCAACACGATGTCAGATATGACAAGTGACTTGGGGGAGAGGCCATTAAGTCAAAAGTCAAAAAGCAAAAGTCAAAAGTGTGAACCTTTGCCAATAGAGCAATTTACCCTTGGATGGATGGCGAACGGTCAGTTCTCCAGATCCTCAATAGCAACTCGCTCTAAAGGAGTATTCCGATGCGTTACGAACATTTGACGGTTTTGGCAATCCTTTATGGGAGCTTCCTCTATTCACCAGTGGCGTTTGCCCAAGTAAAACCAGCGGGCTAAATCAGAGCAGGAAATGAGACAACGTGAGTTCGTGTTTTAGGTGTCAACGACGGCTTTCTGAATGTTGACTTAATACAGTCTCTTTTTCTCTAATCACTTCCCATGCCTCACGATCCCTGAGGAGTGTCGAAATCAACATTGTGTGAAGTCCATGCCCTGAACGCGTTGCATGGACGTGACCGAGAATAGGCATTCCGCAAAGAGCTAAATCGCCGATAATATCCAGGATCTTATGGCGGACGAATTCATTCTCGAACCGTAAAGGTTCAGAATTTAGAACCCCATCCCGCGTCAGCGCAATCGCATTTTCCAGCGAACCGCCCCGGGCCAGGCCATTCGCCTGAAGCTTCTCTATTTCTTCGACGAAGCCGAAAGTTCGCGCCGGGGCAATCTCACGGGAGTAATTGCCGTCTCTGAATGTGATGTCATATTTCTGCTGGCCAATCAGCGGATGATTGAAATCGATTTCGCAGGTGATCCGGAATCGATCGGAAGGCTCGATCGAGATTCTCCGGTCATTTTCGCAGACTTCAATCTGCTTGAGCACACGCAAGTATGCGCGCGGAGCTTCCAGCTCAACAATCCCCGCACGTTGAATCGATTCA
>Ga0126377_10003823_pt1 | contig 10780 bp, 10 predicted proteins | sample PanSoiMetPlot_22_FD_92647 | JGI IMG/M metagenome (GOLD analysis project Ga0126377, IMG submission 92647) | Tropical forest soil microbial communities from Panama - MetaG Plot_22 | ecosystem: Environmental > Terrestrial > Soil > Tropical forest > Bulk soil | place: Panama | collected 2016-02-17
CGGATTTCAGACGCCGACCGGGAACGCGTCGCGGCCCGGCTGCGGGAGCATTTCGCCCAGGGCCGGCTCTCCTCCGACGAGCTGGACGAGCGGATATCGGCAGCCCTGACCGCCAAGACCGTCGGGGACTTGCGGCCCGTCTTGGCCGACCTTCCCGAACCCGGCCCGGTAGTACCGCAGACCCGGCAGTCCCCGCCCTGGGCCATGCGCCACGCGCCCGCCTTCCGCCGGGGCCCGCGGCTGTTGCCGCTGGTGATCCTCGCGCTGATCGCCACGCTGCTGATCCCGGGCGCGAGCTGGGCGCTCTTCGCGTTTCTCCAGGTCGTCCTGGCGTTGTGGCTGGTGGCCTGCCTGGCAGGGATCTTCATGGTGGCCCGGTTCCGCCGGCACATGCGCCACTACTGGGAGTCCGGTGACGGCACCCACTGGCACCTGGGGTCAACGACGCGCCGCGGTTGTGGCTGATCCAGGTCACGACGGCGTTCCGACCGGACCGCCGCCCCGGCAGCCGCCGGGAACCCGGTCCGTCGCGGGTGCGTGAAACACTGCTGGAGCTGACCATTACGGAGCCGGCTGAGCAGGCGGAGGGCAACCCCATGGTGCTGATCTCCGCGCACCAGGGTGGCTCGGAGGACGCTAGGCCGGCAACATATGAGGCATATAAAGCCGCGCCTGCCAGCGGGGCGGAGTATGCCGAGCTGGATATCCGCAAGACCAAAGACGGCATCCTCGTCGTCTACCACGATGCCCGCGCCTGGACCGCCGGGCCGCGTCTCGCCAGCCTCACCCACGGGCAGCTCTGCGACCGGCTGGCGTATCAGGTACCGCGGGTAGACGAGGTGATGGGGCTGCTGGCGAGCCGGATGCGCGGGCACCTCGACCTGAAAGAAACTGGTTACGAGGATGAAGTCGTCAAGCTGGCCCTGGAGACTTTCGGGCCGGGCAATTTCGTCGTGACAAGCCTGGAAGACGCCTCGATCGCACGGATCAAGCAGATGTTCCCCGACGTGCGGGCCGCCCTGTCCATCGGGCGGGACCTGGCCGGGGTGCCCTGGCGGCACTGGGCCCGGATCCGCCGCGAGGAACTTTTCCCGCTGCCGCGCGTGCGGTCCTGCCGGGCCGACTGGGTGGCCGCGAACCATACCCTGGCCCGGTTCGGCGTGATCGGCCAGTCCCACCGGAACGGGATCGGCGTCATGGTCTGGACGGTCAATTCCGGCCGGTTGATCGACCACTTCCTAGCTGACTCGCGGATCAACGTGCTGGTCACCGACCGGCCGCGGCGCGCAGTCAGCCGGCGGGCGGTGCTCTCCCAGCCAGCGGCCCGGTCGGGCCGGCCGGGGCGGCCGTAGCGGCTGCGCCCTCTCGAGCCCAAGGGCCTGCGCGCGGAGCGAGATTTCAAGTCCAGGCAAGGTGCCGCGCGATCATCCGCGGCTTCTCAGGTCATCGGGCGTCGCGGCCGCGAACCGCCCCAAGGCGGCCAGCGACTCGGCGATATCACGGCGCATCTTCGGGACAAACAACCGGATCAGCGGCGCGATGCCGCCTTCCACCTCGACCCTCTTGACCACGCGGACGCGGCGCTTGGCGACCGGATCGAGCCTATGGTCGAAGACAACCTTGCCCAACAGCACCGGGCATTCGCTCACCCAGCGCCGCCCTGGGTCCACCACCGTAATGGTGAAGGACCCGCCCAGGTTGCCGCGCTGCTTGGCCCAGCCGGAGACCCCCGGCTCGAACGGGCCATCCAGCCGCGCGATTTCCTTGCTGACATCCCACTCCGGCCAGCGGGCCACGTCGGTCCACACCGCCCACACCGCAGCCGGCCCGGCTTCCAGTGTTGCCTCGCATTCGAACAGGTACATGCCTGGCCCCCGAGAGCTCAGCCGATATCAAAAGTTAGCCGGCTAGCGCACTCGAAAAAAGGCATTCGCGGGGCCCGGCCACCGAACCGGTTGCTTCAGCAGCCCTGGCTGGATGGCGGGGTGCACTCGGGGCCGATGTTGCTTGACGGCCTTGCCGAGCAAGGCATGCAGGGTTTGCCGCTCCGTGCCGGTGAGCGGCGCGAGGATCTGGTCGTCCACGCGGAGCAGCCACCGGTCCAGGTCTGCGAGAAGGTGCTCACCCTGGGGGACAGCGCGATGATCGCCCGGCGCCGGCCGGCGCGGTCGCGGCGGCGTTCAATCAGGCCCTCGTCTTCGAGGCTGTTCAGGACCGCGACCAGGTTGGTGGCGTCGATGCCGGTCAGCTCGGCGAGCATCTGCTGAGCCGATGGACCCCGCTCCGGAGGTGCTGGAGGGCGAGCAGTTCGGTTGGGCGCAGGCCCGTGGGCGACCGCGAGCCCAGCAGCCGGATCACCGTCATCCTCATCCCCAAGACGCTGGCTTCTGATCCGCCTCCGCGCCGGGCTCAGGCGGCGGCCTCTGCGGTTTCGATCACGCAGCGCAGCCGGCGGAGCCCGTAGTGGACCCGGGTGCGCAAGGTACCGGGCGTAATGCCGAGCTCGGCGGCGACGTCGGCATAGGGACGATCGCGCAGGACCGCTTCGACCACCGCAGACCGCTGGCGAGCCCCGATGCTGGACAGGGCATGCCGCAGCTGGGAGCGCAGGATCAGCAGGTCGATGCCGTTGATGTCGGTCGCGGGCGCGTTCTCGTTGGCCGAGCCGGATGCCAGCGGGGGTCGCCGGACGCGCGCCTTGACCATGTCGATCGCGGTGTTTGCGGTGATGGCGAGCAGCCAGTTCGCTAGCGGGCCGCCCGCGGGATCGAACGAAGAGCAGGCCCGCCAGGCCCGAAGGAAGGCCTCCTGGACGACATCTTCCGCGAGGTCGGGGTCGACGACGATCCGGCGAGCGCGAGCGAGCATGCGCGCCTGGTGGGCGGCGTGTGCGGCAACTGTGCCGTGCTCCGTGCAGAGCTGGGCGCATCCGTCAGGACTGCACGTGTCCCGGCCAGCTGCGCTCGCCGGGACCGGTGGTTTGGGTTTCATGACCCGAGCCTGACGCCGATGCCCGGCTGCCTCATCGGTGAGCGCTGCCTATTCATGCCGGCACGCCTGCCTATCCGTAAGGCGCGGGCCGCGGTTCGCGGGCTTACCGATCCGCTGGCCTGATGGGAGAATGATGCACGTGCTGCCGTACCTGCTGGAGCGGCAGGCGGAGCTGCAGGTGCTCGGTACGGCCGTCGAGCGCGCCCAAGCCGGACGGGGGTCGGCCGTACTCGTGCTCGGTGAGGCTGGTATCGGCAAGACCAGCCTCGTGCAGGCTTTCCTGACCGCGGTGCCCGGCCGAACGCGGGTGCTCGCCGGTGCGTGCGAGGACCTGCTCACGCCGCGCGCACTTGGCCCGCTGCGAGATGCGGCCCGATCAGCCGCGAACGGACCGCTCGCCGCGGCGCTGTCCCCTCGCACCGATCCGGAACTGGTGTTCACGGCCGTGCGTGATGAGCTGGCGTCACCGCCGTCACCGGCCGTGCTCGTCATCGAGGACGCCCACTGGGCCGACGGGGCGACCCTTGATGTGCTGCGCTACCTCGGTACCCGGATGCGAGACCTGCCTGCGGTGCTGCTGGTGACCTACTGCGACGACGCCCTTGACCGGGGCCATCCGTTGCGCGGGGTTCTCGGCGTGCTCGGCAGCAGGGCCGCAACGCGGTTGCAGTTGCCCAGGCTCACCTCGGACGCGGTCCGCGAAATGGCGGCCTCGTCGAGCGTCGATCCCAGCGAGCTGTTCCGGCTCACCGGCGGCAATCCGTTTTTCATCTCCGAGGTGCTCGCAAACCCGGGTGCAGTCGTGCCGCCGACGGTCGTTGACGCCGTGCTGGCACGGGTGGCCACCTTGAGCCCGGCGGCGCAAACCGTGCTCGACCGGCTGGCGGTCGTGCCCTCCGGCGCGGAGGTGGGCCTGCTGCGTTCCCTGGTCTCCGACCTGGCACCGGTCGCCGAGGCCGAGCGCGCGGGCGTCGTGGAATTGCATGGCGACGTCGTCGCCTTCCGGCACGAACTCGCTCGCCGGGCTGTCGTGGAATCGCTCCCGACCAGTGTCCGGCTGGAACTGAACGCGGAGGTGCTGCGCGTTCTGCTCGGCCGCCCGGACCGTGATCCGTTCCGGATCTTGCACCATGCGGTGGAGGCAGGCGACGACGCTGCCGTCATCACGCACGGCCCGGCGGCGGCGCGGGAGGCCACGCGCGTCGGCGCGCATTCGCAGGCGGCGGCCTGCTATGCCCAGGTCCTTGCCCGGGGAAACGGGCTGGCGGCCGCCGAGCGGGCCGCGCTAAGCGAGGCGTACGCGTGGGCGCTGTCCCACAGTAACCAGCTGCATGCCGCGGTGGCTGCCGCGGCCACGGCGGCCGAGCTCTGGCAGCAGGACGGTGACGACCGGCGGCTCGTCCGCGCCCTGGTCACCCTCTCCCGGCAGCAGTGGCTGACCGAGCGCACCGCCGCCGCGCGCGCGTCGGCCGAGCGCGCGCTCGAGCTGGCCCGGCCGCTCGGCGACAGCTACCAGAACGCGCTTGCCACGGGAAACCTCGGCAGCCTGCTCATCGTCATCGACCGGGAACAGGAGGGGCTGCCGTACCTGGATGAAACGATCGGCATCGCCGGGCGCTCCGGCGCACCCAGCGTAGCCGCGCTGGCCCGCAACTACCGGGGCTCCGCGTTGCTCCAGCTGGGAGACCTCAGCGGGTGCGATGAACTACTGCGCAGCCTGGCCGAAGCCGGCGAGCTGGGCAACCACGAGTTCGTTATGCGTGCCTACTACAACCTCATTGAAGGCCTGTGGCGGCTCGGCGACTATCGCGGGGCACTCGGTTACCTCGAGCGGGCAGAGAACTTCGGCCGCAACAGGGACTTCCGTGTCCACGGGTACATGTTCGCCGCGCGCCGATACCGGCTGGCGCTGATGCGCGGGCAATGGGCCGAGGCCGAGGCCGGGCTGCGGGAACTGCTGGACGGGCAAGACGATCCCGGCATGATCGGCCGCGAGACCGTTCCCATACTCGCCCGGGTGCTGGTGCGGCAGGGCAGTGCGGACGCCCCGGCGTGGCTCGCGCTCGCGGCCCGCCACGCGGCCCGCGCGGACGTGCTGGAGTGGCTGGTACCGACCGGCCTCGCGCACATCGAGCACGCGTGGCTGACCGGTGATCGGGGCCAGGCCGGGCCCTATCCGGAATTGCTGCTGGAGCGCACGGACCGTCCCGGCATGCTCGTGCAACGCGGCGAATTGCTGGTGTACCTGCGCCGGCTCGGCTACCCGGCCGGGCCCTTCCCGGGCTGCCGGGAGCCGTACGCCTCGGCGCTGCGCGGAGACTGGCAGTCGGCAGCGGATGCGTGGCGCAGCGAAGGCGATCCATACGAGCGTGCCGTCGAGCTTGCCGAGTCGGGGCAGGTCGAGCCCACCCTGCAGGCGTTGGCGGTCCTCGACGGCCTCGGCGCCGAGCCGGCGGCGGCCATGGTGCGAAACCGTCTTCGGGGCCTGGGTGTCGCCCGGCTGCCGCGCCGGCCGCAGCCGGGCACGCTGACAAACCCGGCGGGGTTGACCGGCCGCCAGCTCGAGATCCTGCGGTTGGTCGCGACCGGGCTATCGAACGCGGAAATCGCGCGCCGGCTGGTGGTATCGCCACGAACCGTGGACCACCACGTCTCCGCCGTCCTGCAAAAGCTCGGCGTGCGCTCCAGGCGCGAGGCAGCGGCCCGGGCCGCCGAGCTTGACAGCGGCCCTCCCCACGCGGAGTGAGCTGATTCACCCTGGCGCGGCGTGAACATTCGCCCTTGCCGTGTCGTGCCCCTCCGCGAGTACACACGACACGAAGGACTAGAGCGTCATGCCAGTACCCGACACCGCCGTATCGGCCCGGCGGAAAGCTGTGCCGTTCGTTCGCGACGCGGTGCCGGCGGATCACCCAGCGATCCGTGCCATCGTGACCGCTGCGTACAGCCAATACGCAGACATGATCCCGTCAGTCATCTTCTCGAACTACCGTGCCGACCTGCTCGACCTGGACAGGCACGCCAGCCTCGGGCGATTGCTCGTCGCTGAGGCAGATGAACGGGTGTGGGGATTCGGGGCGTTCTACCCGGACGCCTCGGTGCAAAGCTTCGGCTGGCCGTCCGGGTGGGCCAGTGGGCGCGCGCTCGCCGTCCACCCGGCTGCGCGCGGGCGCGGTGTCGCGCGCGCCCTGATTGCGGCTGTCGAGCACCTCGCGCTAGACAGAGGAGCGCCGGTTTTCGCATTCCACACGGCCAGCTTCATGACCGGTGCCATTGCCTTGTACGAGCGGCTCGGCTACCGCAGGGCGCCGGAGTTCGATATCGACATGGGGGTGCACTTCGGCGGGCTTAGTGCCGTGCCGGTCACGGCGCTCGCCTACCTCCGCCACCTGACCAGGACGCGCGCACACGTCACCGGCGTGCGGCAGGCCGGCTGCCCGGCCAGGTCCGTCCATCCGAAGCAGCGGGACCACCAATGACCACCGCGCTTCACACCGGCTTCGCATCTCACTCCGTGGAGGATCCAATGACCGTCTGCACGCGCACTCGACAGGCCGGCGCGACCGGCTACTACCTGGGCCGTCCGGCCGCCTTCTGGCGGGCCGTACTGGCGCCGCGGTCGGCAGCGGCACGCCCGCCGGCCGCCACATCCCAGCACCAGGCTCGCTGCAGCGGCGGCAGTGCAGCGAGCACCCGGCGCGGTATGAGCACCGGCTGACCCAGGCCGCCCGATGAGGTCGATCCGCCTGAATCCGCGTCGATCCCGTCAAGCGCGGTCTTGGGCGTCGAGGATGGCTTCGCCGTTGGTTTCGGCCCGGCCACCGTCATCCGGCGCTTCGGCGACAAGGCCGGGCTGCTCATGGCGTTGCTCGACGAGCAGGAACGCGAGCTCCAGGACGCGATGCTGCGCGGCCCGCCCCCGCTCGGTCCCGGCGCCCCGGCCCGGGAGCGCGTCTATGCGTTCCTCAGCGCCCTGGTCGCCCTGACCGACGCGAACGCCGACATCCTGCTCGACTCGGAAACGGTGAAGGCCGGCGCCCGCTACCGCACCGGCGCCTACTCAGCCTGGCGCCAGCACCTGGCACTCCTGCTCGGCGAGGCCCGCCCTGAGCTCGACGCCCCGGTCGTCGCTCACCTGCTCCTCGCCCCCCTCGCCGCCGAGTCGTACGACCAGCTTCGCCGCATCGAACGGCGATCCCGCAGCGAGATCCAGGCTGCGCTGTGCACGATCGCCGCAGGCGCACTCGGCGATCCCTCGCCCTGCCAGGTCAACGGGCCATGAGATCGGGATCCGTCGCCTCACAAATGTGGCCGGGCCGGGCTCGGCGCAGGTCGCGCGGCGGTCACAGGTCACAGTCGGTCGACGTAGCTGACGAGCAGGTCGCTCAGTTCCTTGGGGTGGCTGAGCGCGACGCAATGACAGCCGGGGACCTCGTCAGCGACGGTGCCCAGGCGCTGGAGTGCCAGCCGGCGCATGTAGGCGGCGGGGAAGAAATGGTCGTCTTTACCCAGGATGAACTTGGTAGGCACGTTCGGCCAGGCATCGAGCGGCCAGGGCGTGTTCCAGACCGTCGATGACTCCCCGCGCGCGCCTCTGCGCAGGGCTTCCTCGGCCAGCGGGCGCGGTACTCCGTTGTAGAAACTGATGAGCAGGTCGTCGTGGCCGGTCTTGCCGCCGTCAAGCCTGGCCTGCTGTTCGACGGCCTGCTGGTATCCGGTGTTGGCCCACCATTCGCCTGGGCTTTCTCCGGGGGCCGGGATCATTCCGGCGAGCAGGACGAGCAGCCGCGCGGGAAGCTGGGCGGCTGCCAGGGTCGCGGTGAACGCGCCGTAGGAGTGGCCCACGATCACCAGGTCCTGCTGGCCGCTGGCCGCGTCGATCACGGTGCCCGCGTAGTCATCAAGGCTCGCGGTGTCGTTGTCGCACGGCAGGTCCGGGGCGATCGTGCGGTGCCCTCGGGCTTGCAGCTCCGCTTCGGTCAGGTGCCAGTACCAGCCGGCATCGCCAGCGCCATGAATCAGCACGAAGGTCGCCATGGCGGCAGACTAGGCGACGGTGCTGACAACCTCGGTCTGCTGGCTGTGTTGAGCGGCGGTGGTGCGTGCCCGGAGCTGGCGGGGTGGTGCGTGCCCGAGCTGGCGGGGTGGTGCGCGCCCGAGCTGGCGGGGTGGCTCGGCCCCGGGTCACAGGATGCGGAGAATGGCGGCGCGCTTGATGGCGGACGAACGAGAGGTGGCACCGAGCTTCATGTAGGCGTGCCGCACGTGTGTCTTCACGGTATTGAGCGACAGGTACAGCTCGGCAGCTATTTCGGTGTAGGTGAGCCGCTGTGACAGCTTTTCCAGCACGCGTATCTCAGCGGCGGTCAGCGGATCAGGGAGCTTGCCTTGCCCGGAAGCGGGTGTCGCGCTCTTGCGCGCTTTGAGGCCAATGGTGATCAGCGCAGCCCGTTGCTCAGTCCGGGGGTAAAGGTCCGGGTTGGCTATCAAATGGTCCACCAGCTGCGGAGCTGTGTCCACGACGGTCTGCAAGAAACCGTGGCGTTCAGCCACCGCCAGGGCCTGCCGGGCCAGGGCAGGTGCGTGGGGTGAGGATTGGCTGATGGCGGCGCTCGCGCGCAGCAGCCGCAGTTCCAGGTCGGCCCTGGTCGTGGCTCCCTCCGCCGGGGCGTTGCTCAGGGCTTGTGCCGCTTGTGCCGGATCCCCGGCGGCGAGAGCGATGGCCGCCGACATGACGATGCGCCGGTCATCGGGCAATCGCCTGGTGGCGCTTGTGGCACCGGTCTGGTCGCCAAGCCCGAGCCGGAGGCGGGCTTCGAGTTCGTCGGCCATGGGCAGCAGGACTGAACGGTCGCTTTTGAGCGCCGACCGCGCCGCCGGCAGCGAGGCGAGGGCCTCGTCAAGGTTGCCGCCGGCCGCCCAGATCCGGGCCCGGTCCAGCTGGGCAAGGTAGTTGAAGACGGGCCGGGCGCCATTGACCATCTCCAGCGCGCGTTCTGTCGGTTCCGCGGCCGCGGCCAGATCGCCCCGCTCCAGAGCGAGCAGGGCCGTTGTCCGCAGCGCGTGGAAGTTGAAGTAGTGGCGGTCGAAGTGGAGCCGGCGCGCCGCGGTGAGGGCGCTGGCGGCCTGCGCGCCAGCCTCTCCCAGGACCCCTTCGAGGAGGGCGGCCTGGCTGATCACTCCGGGACAGAGAATTTCGGTGAGCGGAGCGCTCACCTGGGCCGAGGCGAGGGCCTTGGCGAGCTGCCGCGCTTCGCTGAAGTGGCCCACGCAGGTGTGGCAGTACATCGCCAACGTGTCGAGTGTCACGATCCAGTCGCTGACCCGCTCGGCTTTGGCTTCGAACGGCCGCGCCCACTCCCTGTGCGCCAAGGCATCGTAAAACTGGCCGATGAACGTGCAGTGCAGCATGGTCACCAACGCCAGCCGCACCGCCAACTCGGGCTGCCGGCTGGGATCGATGTGGGCCTGCTGGGCGAGCGCAACGGCCCGTGAACCGCGTTCGAAGGCCCCCCGCCACAGCAGCTCAGCAGCCAAGGGCAACAGGAACGCGGGTGCGCCCGCGAACTGCTCCGGCCCGATCTCGTCGAGGTCAAGCGCGCTGCTGACGATCGGGTTGGTCAGGACGTCGCGCACGACCCCCTCACTAAGCAGGCTGAAGGCAGCGGCCTGCGCACCGGCGGCTAGCAGATGCCGCGCTGCCGCTCCGGTCTGACCGGCCTCGATCAGGTAGTGCGCGGTGGCCTCATGCAGCCGCTTCTCACGCTCCGGGTCCCGGGCATGCAACTCCGTTTGCAGAACTTCCCTGATCAAGTGGTGATAGCGGTAGGTGCCGGCCTGCTCATCCACGATCGCCACGAACATATGCGCGCCGTAGAGGAACTCGAGCATCCTCGCTGATCCCTGGCCCCACACAGCGGTGCAGGCAGGCACCGATAGCTCATCGAGGATAGCGGTCGCCAGCATGAAGTCGGCGACCTCCGGCGGCTGGTGGGACAGGACCTCATCCAAGAAATACCCGGCGACAGCATGGCGGCCCAGCTGTACCCGGCTCGCCGCGGTGGCCGGATCAGGCGAACCATGGATCGAGATCGCGGCCATCTGCAACCCGGCCACCCACCCCTCGCTGCGCCGGTGAACCAAGGCCAGTTCCGGCTCGTCAAGCCGCACGCCGAACCCGCCGAGCAAATTCCTGGTCTCCTCCACAGAGAAGGCCAGGTCCCCGTCCCGCAGCTCGAGCAGATCCTGGTGTGCCCGCATCCGGTGCACCCTTAGCGGCGGATCCACCCTGCTGGCCACCACCAGCTGCAGCGACGGCGGGTGATACTCCACCAGCCAGCGCAGGGCGTCGGCGCTGGCCGCGCCGGCCATGTGAAAGTCGTCAATGACCAGTGCCCGCATCCCGTCCGGCGCGTCGAGGTCCTCGGCCAAAGCCGCTACTGCATCGGCCGATACCTCGCCATCGAGGCTCATCAGCTGGAGCGCATCCTCGCCTATGCCCGGCTGACCAAAGCCATAGCGTGCGGCCTCGACAATGGCAGCGACGAACCGCACCGCGTCGGTGTCGGCCGCGTCGCAGCTCAGCCACGCCGACGCCCGTTCCGGGCGGGCTGCCAGCCAGTCGGCCAGGAGCATGGTCTTGCCTGCACCCGCCGGGCCCACCACCAATGCAAGGCGAACTTGCTCTCCCCGGTCCAGCAGGTCGAGCAGCCTTGACCGGCGCACGAGCCCCGGGACGAGCTTGGGGGCACGGAACTTCGAGGCCGGGAACCGGGGACTTCGAGGGCCA
>Ga0126377_10003824_pt1 | contig 10780 bp, 7 predicted proteins | sample PanSoiMetPlot_22_FD_92647 | JGI IMG/M metagenome (GOLD analysis project Ga0126377, IMG submission 92647) | Tropical forest soil microbial communities from Panama - MetaG Plot_22 | ecosystem: Environmental > Terrestrial > Soil > Tropical forest > Bulk soil | place: Panama | collected 2016-02-17
CGCGCAGGACCCAATTGGTCGGCTTGAGTTCAGGCGCTTCGAGATTGATGGCGTTGGTCGGCCCGTTGATAGAGGCGATGAAATCGTAGTTGGTATCGCTCGGCGTCGCGCCGGCCAATGGCCAGACAACGGCAGGACCGTACTCGCGCAAATCCGCATGCCGCCACTGCTCGGCGTTTTGCGGATGTGGACGGATCAGTACGCCCGCACACACGCCCGATTGTCGGAGGTGCTGCAGCCACGAACGGACGAACGGCACTTCCTCAGGCGCGATGAAGCGCGACGAGCAGACATACAGAATGTAGGGACGATCCGCAGGCAGACCAACCTGACGGCAGAACGCTTCGCGCCCGACGCTTGACTGCCACCCGAACCAGTGGTCGAACGGTTGCGCACCCGTCACGACGACCTTCTCCTCGGGAACACCGTGGTGGGTGATGGCCTCCTCCTTCATCATGGCGTTCCACACCGTGATGAGATCGACCGGACCGTGGATCAGTCCTTTGTTGGTGAGATTGTCCCAGCTCGCGACGCACAGGGCGGTTGGAATCCCGAGTGCGCGTGCGCTTCGCACGTACTCCGCTTGAGGCGCACCAGGCTCGATGAGTGGAGTAAGCGCGATCACGTCGGGACGATGCACTTCGAGGAACGCATCGATCCGTGCATCGGTCGGAATGGCCCGCAGCAGCGCGCGCAGCGTTCCACCCAGCATTGCACGGCCCGTCGGCGTCTTGCCGGGGCCTTGCTTGGTTCGCTCGAGCAGATAATCGGGCACCTCCCGTTCGGCACGTTCGCGCAGCTTCGGAGCATTGCGGTAGGCGGGACTAAGGTAGCGAAGATAGTCGAGCCCCAGACGCAGTTCGCGGGCGACGTATCCCCACGAGTCGTCGCGAACTGGAATGGTGCTGCGCGAGAATCTCGGATACGTGTCCGCAAGCTGCGTCGTCATGTCGGACGGATCGAGGAGCCAGTGCGTGCCCGCGATCTGGAAAGCCAGATCGACCGTGTGTCCCCGGTCGCACAGCATCCGCAGCGTCGACTCGAAGTTGCGCACGTAGCCCGAGTGGCGCATGACGAACAGAATCTTCATGACGGTCGGGCTCGCCTGCGCAGGCGGGGCAGCTGTCGCGCCAGAGAGAACCATAGATGAACGGCGGCGTACGACGCGCCGGCAAACCGTCCGAATTGGGGACGCCCCTTCCCGCGGATCCCGAAATCCCACAGCAACGAGGCGCAGTGCTGCATGTGTGACGGGAAATACGCGTAGAGCGGCGTGCCGTCCGGGAAGAAGACCTTCCGCTGGCGCTCGAGGTCGAAGTCACGTTCCATTTCCCGATACCACAGAACTTCCGGGACGTGACGTACACCTCCGAAGAGCGACAGCGCCAGCAGCACCCGCCGGTCTGGCGTGACCACATGATGGAAGACGCCGGCAGCTTCGAGCGTGCGTGCGCGGATGAGACCGTAAATCATGTCGCCGGCGAGCATCTGCTCCGCGGCCCGAGCGATGCGCGTCGACGCGCGCCTGATTCCTGACGTGTCGAATCCCTTCTTCTCGAGCCACGCGTCGTCGGAAGTCGTTCGCAGGCTTGCCGAATAGGCGACGACGACACTCGGTTCCTGATCAAGCACGGAGACGAGCGTTTCGAGCCAGCGCGCATGCCACACGTCGTGATCGCTCACCCACGCGAAATAGTCGCAGCCCGGATAACGAGCGCGGCCCTCTTCGAACACTTTCCGCCAGTTGCCCACCATGCCGAGGCGAGCAGGGTTGGCTGCGTAGCTAATCCGCGGATCGTCGCGTGCATAGCGATCGACGATGGGCGCCACCGTCGCATCTGGAGCATCGTCAACGACCACGAGCGCGAAATCCTGATAGGTCTGAGAGAGGAGCGACTCCAGCGCCCTTGGCAACGAATCAGGACGGGCAAAGGCGGGCAGACCCAGGACGACCCGCGGCGACGTCTTCACACCAGGAGCCGTTTCCACGCCAGCAGAAATGCGCCGCTTCGCACCAGCAGGTGGCGGTCGAGGTAGGCGCGAGCCGCCATCGGATGCAGCCAGTACCGCGCCTCAATCGTCGATCGCACGATCGATGCGTTCTGGGTCTCGTCGTCGCCGCAGATCGACAGCAGATAGCGGCAATCGATGTCGAACGCGTGTTGAATATGCGCACTGATTCGATCTGCGTTCATGCGCTCGAGCATCCCGATATCGAGCATCACTCCGAGGTTCGGCGGATACAGCTGATCGATCGCGCTGTCTGGCGCAAAGGCGAAATCGATCGTGTCCCAGTCATGCACGAACCCAGCAGGATTCGCTGGTTGAAAGAACCGAAACTGTGCGTTTGGGAACAGCGTCATCAAATACGTCGCGGAGAGCAACAACAGGGCAGGGGGCGCAGTGATCAAGTACGTGACGTCTGGAAGCAGCGTCTTGAAATAGTGTGCGAAGCCGCCCCAGCCACCGCCGATCTCCCACAATGTCGCGCGCGGCGTTCGCACTCGGAAGTTGTCAAGCAGGGCCGCATCGTTCAGCAGGCATGCAACGCGAAAGAACCGCAGCGTGTCTTCGTTGAAGAAGACACGGTCACTATGCAGTCCGAAGCCGCCCAGGACTGCCGGTTCGTTCACCCAGAGCGCCGGGTCACCATGTTCGAGAAGCTTGAGGCGATCTCGATCCAGGCGCTGCTTGACTAGTTCGGAGCGTTCACCTTTGTAGTTCGAACGGCGGACGCCGCTAATCGCCTTTCCAAAGCGTCGAAGATCCGCGACTGTCTCCGCGTCGGCGCGCCACAGTTCGTCTAGATCCGCCAGCAGGGCGCGCTCGGAGGACGTGAGAGCGTCATCGCTAGGCCCGTGGGCCGTCATTGGGACGATTTCTACTCGCGCCCGTTGATACGATTCGTACGCCGACGACGCGGCTTGGATCTTCTCGGCTTTGGCGTGAATGCTCACTCGGTGGCGTTGCCGGCCGACTCTCGTTCGAACAAGCCATACCAGACCGACTGCTTTCCCGCACGATTCGTCACGAAGAATCTCGACACAAGCCGGAGGCCGTGACGTTCGATTGCCTGCGTCACCTCTGACGACTCGTCCACCGTCACCTCAACAAGCATCGACCGCAGCGTGCCGCACGACAGCGTCCGCGACGCTCCCGCGATGACGTCAAGCTCGCCGCCATCGACATCCATTTTGATATGGTTCGGCATGGGAACATCGAAGTGCTCGATCAGGTCGTCCAGGCGAAACGTCATCACCGGCTGGCGGAACGCCACGTGGCCGTCATCCGGCATCTGATCACCGAGGCCGTGACGCGCGCTGCCGGAATCGAGGTCGCGCAGATTCAGCACGTTCATCCCCGTCGACGCCGAGAGCGCGACTGGCATCGGCGTGATCTGGCCGCCGAGATCGTTCAACGCGATGTTCGCGGAGAGCGTCGCGACATTGACGTAGCTGGCTTCAAACGCATAGACGCGGGCCCCGCCGCCGCGCTTCTTCGCGGCGACCATCGAATAGGCGCCCACATTGGCGCCGATGTCGAACATCACATCGCCTTTGCCGACGCGATTGTGAATCCAATCGATCGTGAAGGGCTCTTTCGCACATGCCTTCACGCGGAACATCTCGGTCTTGTTCGTTACGCGCAGGTAGATGTCCGCATGCTCGTAGTCGAGCCGCTGCGGCTTGCCGGCTGCGTGAAGCTCCACGTACGACGCGAGCGGAATGTCGTCCACGACCGCATGAAAGAACTGCCTTCGGTCCACCTCTCCCATCTTGTGGAAATCGGCGGTTGCGCGCTCGAGCCGCTGTTGGCGGACGACATCGCCGGTCGGGCCGTGGATTGGTTGGTGAGGCGCCGGTTTCGGGACGTTCCGCGTCCTCGGACGCATCATCGTTCTGGCCAGTCGTGCGCCATACGATTGCGGGTCCGTGGATGCGGCACGCTCCAATGCGACGGCACGGCGCGCCAGAGGCCAACGGACGAGCGGTACCCATAGCGGAGATCCGGATGACACGGCGATGGGCTTGCCTGCAAGCCCTTCGAGCGCTTCCACGAGCAGCGGTGTCGCTGCGTTGTTCACGCCATGGGGTCGTACGAACGCCTCGACAAAGCGGCGACACCGCTCATCGTTGGCTGCGGCTTCGTGAACGGCCTTCTCGAGCTGCGTCACATGCTCGTCGAGGTCGCGTGCCACGTGTACGAGGCCGCCGTTGACCTCGCGAAGATGACGGAAGTGCAGCGTGCCTTCCTGTGTGTGTCGAAACTCCGGCGCGAGAACGGTAAAGACCCGGCGGCCCACGATCGCGCTCTCGATTTGTGCCGTGGTGTTGACTCCGACCACCGCCACGCTGTGATGGATCGAATCGAAGTATTCGTTGCGCGTAACTGCATCCGCTGGTGCCGCACCGGAGCGCGGCCACACCGCGACGTTGTCCGACGCTCCGAAATCCACGTCGCGCCATTGATCCGCATTTTGTGGATGCGGCCGTACCAGGACGCCGGCCTCGCGCACCGTTCCGGTCGAGCGCCGAAGTTGCTCGACCCATCGACGCACGAACGGGACTTCGTCTGGCGCGACAAATCGAGAGGAACAGAGGTAAAGCAGATAGGGACGATCGGCTCGCAACCCCACACGCGCGCAGAACGCTTCGCGTGTGGTGCTCGGGCGCCAGTCGAACCAGTGGTCGAAGGCGACTGCCCCAGTGACAGCGACTCGCTCCGGTGCGACGCCGTGAAACCGCACCGCCTCATCCTTCATGGCGTCATTCCACACGGCGACCAGATCAACGCCCTCGTGAATCAGCCCCTTGTTGGTAAGGTTGTCCCAGCTGGCCACGCAGAGCGCTGTGGGAATGCCCTGTGCACGGGCACTCGTGACGTAGTCCACCTGCGGAGATCCCGGCTCGATGAGCGGCGTGACGATCAGAAGGTCTGCGTTGAATTCCCGGACGAAACGGTCGATTGCGGGGTCTCTGGGAATGGCCGTATTCATCGCCAGCAGCGACGACGAGAGGACCGCACGGCCAGCAGACGTGGCCAGAAGTCCGCGTTCGGCGCGCCGCACGACCCACGGCGGCGCATCACGCGTGGCACGTGCTCGCAGCTTTGGAGCACCGCGGTACTCGGGCCGCAAATACCGCAGATAATCCCGGCCGAGGCGAAGGTCGCGGCCGAGCAGCCCCCACCCATCATTACGAATAGGCGCCTCGCCGTATGTGAATGTCGGGTACCGGTCGGCAAGCTGCTGCGCGATGTGCGTCGGATCGAGCTGGTCGTACTTCGTTCGGCCCTGAAAGCCGAGATGCACCACATGGCCGCGCTCACACAACATCCGCAGCGTCGACTCGAAGTTCCGCACGTATCCGGAGTGACGCATGACGAACAGCACCGTCATCGAAAGCGCCCTTTACTCGCGCGTATCAACTGATGCACTACTGGTCATGCCAGCCCTAGGAACACGCTTGTGCTGACCGCGACAACGGCGCCCAGTCGTGGCTTGGGAAGGACGCACCGCTAAAGCTGATCACCCAGGTACGCCTCGGCGCGCAGGAAGAAGACGACGCTGACAATGAAGAGGATGATGTTGGTCGCAAACGACAGCGCGAGGTACCCAGTGTTGAGCGCCCCGCCAATCAATGCCCAGCGTGAGAGCTCGACGATGGCGGCCATCGGGTTGAACGCGTACATCGCCCAGCGGTACTGCTCCGGGATGAACGTCACCGGATAGACCACCGGCGTCAGGAACATGAAGACGCCGGCGAAGGAGCGAATCGCATACCGCACATCGCGAAAGAACAACGCGATGACAGCTGTAGGCATGCCGACCGTGAGCGCGAACATCAAAGCGCCGATGACTGCGGGGATCAGCCCGAGCATCTGCCAGCCGACGCGCAGCGGCAGTTGCCCGTCGTTCCACCATGCCGAGACGACGACCACGACGAACGCGACCAGCAGCAAGGCGAATTCAATCAATGTTGGTGCGAGACCGGCGAATGGCACGAGCAGCCGCGGGAAATATGCGCGCCGCATGATCGACTGTGTCCACGTCATCGTCCGCGGCAGGAAGTTGAGGGCGCTCTGGAAGATGCGCCAGGTGATGTAGCCGCTCAGGAAAAACACCGAATACGGCACACCAGCCGACGTTTCCACCGGTTTGACGGACGTGAACGTGAAAATCAACGTCACCACCGGCATCAGCGGCCGCAGCAGAACCCACCAGAAACCAAGCAGCGTGCCGCGCGCCCGTCGCATCACGATTTCCTTGGACAGGAAGCCGAGAAACGCCCGGTACTGCCACAGCGATCGCAGCCGTGCACCGATGGTGTCCGGGCGGGCTTCGATAACGATGGTCGGTTGAGAGGACATCGAGGCTACTGCGCGCGTGACAGCCGCCACGTCAGCCGAGGGCTGATGAAGCCCTTGCTCGTGCCGGTCCACTCGTTCCACACGGACTGTTCGCGGTGGACGTTAATCACCCGGAAGTCGAGACGTTCTTCTGTGGTTATCGCCGGTGCACCGGCGGAATCGTAGTGGGCGACCGCCCGCACGCGAAAGCGTGCCTGATATTGCTGCTCGTTGAGGAAGTCCCCAGGAAGGTGGACGGCGGTTCGAAACGTCGTCGGCTGTGGCGCTTGCATCGGCGGACTCGTGACCGTAAAGAGGTGATGCTCGTGGAGCCAGAGCTCGATGTCGACCAGCGCGGTGACGTCCGGTCGTGAGACTCGAACCAGACAGTCAAGGTAGCCGGCGTTGGTGATGCTCAACGCCCCGACCGGCGCATGGCTGTCGTCAAGCAGACGCGCTGCGAGCAGGCGGCAACTCGCCGCCAGCGCGTCGCCGGTCAAAGGTGCGAGCAGGCGACCGGCGAGCAATTCAGTCATGTATGCAGCGATCACGTCGTCGGTCGGCCCGATCTGCACGACGTGGCCTCGATCGATCCAGATTACGCGGCTGCAAATACGTCGAATCGCCGCCATGTCATGCGAGACGAACAGCACCGATACGCCAGCGGCACCGACGGCCTCGACCTGCTCCTCGCACATCTTGCGAAACGCCGCATCGCCGACTGCGAGCACTTCGTCGGCGAGAACGATCTCGGCACCAAGGCCCATCATCGTGGCGAATCCCAGCTGCACGGCACTGCCGCTCGGGCATAAGCGCAGCGGAATGTCGCGAAACGGCGTCATGCCGGAGAGTTCGAGAATCCTCTCCTCGGAGGCGAGCACCCGCTTGCCCGGGATGCCCGCGAGCCGTCCCTGGATCTGAATGTTCTGGCGAACCGTCAGGTCGGGCGCGAAACCGATGCCGAGCTCGAGCATCGAAACAACGCGGCCGTGCATCGTGATATGTCCGGCGGTAGGGCTGAGGACGCGCGCAAGGATCTTCAGCAGCGTGCTCTTGCCTGCACCATTGCGTCCGATGATGCCCACGATTTCGCCAGGAGCCACGTCAAAGCTGACGTTGTCGAGGGCCCACAGTTGATCGCGTTTCTCCCGGGTGTGTCGTTCGTGCTCGCGCCGCATGGTCTTCTGCAGAAGGTCGCGGAGGGCCGGCCAGCCATCCGTGGAGATCCCCCTGACGCGCGTGGCCTTTCGGCGCGGAAACATTTTCGAAACATTGCGAACCGAGACTCGAGCGGGTGTCACACGTGTGCCTCGGCCATCGATTCGAGTTCCCAGGGAAAGGTGACGGTCAGCAGCGGCCGTCGGCGGTCCTCTGCAGAATCCGCCCCGTGACGGACGTTCAGCGTGATGGCATCGCGCGCTTTCAGGTGATACAGGTTGTCCCGGAGGTACGTGTGCATGTCGAGCGTCAGCAGATACGTGCCGCTCGACAGGATGTGCAAGGGAATACGGACCGTGCAGCCGAATCGACGGGAATCGCCCAGCTCGATCTGTTCCGGATAAAGACTTCGGAACAAGACCTTCTTCTCGTGTCTCACCGTAACCGATGGCCGGCAGCGAGAGCCGAGTACCTTGGCTTCGAACGCGAGTGCGACGTCAAGGTACATGTCGTCGGCATCCCGCGAGCTCTCGATCTGCATCGCACGCAGGGCCACGACGTCGTTTTCCGGAAAATTATCCGAGGCGTGCCAGTCGAATTCGGCGGTTGATGCGGATGGGCGATCGAATGTCAGGCGCTTGGGCGGCGAGTCGTCGATGATCTGGCCGTTGCCGAGTGTCAGGATGCGCGTCGCGATCGTATCAATCAGCGTGTCATCGGACGAGGCAATGACGAGTGTGCGTCCCTCGGCGCGCAGGGCATGGAGTTTGTCCACGACTCTTTGTTGAAACGCGATGTCGCCCACCGCGAATACGTCGTCAATCAAGATGATTGGCGCGGTGCTGCACAGTGTGAGCGCCACATTCAGCCGCATCAGCATGCCCGTGGAATAGGTGCGCAGGGGAACATGTTCGAATCCCTGGAGCTCGGCGAAATCGATCACCTCCGCCCGGAACCGTTCGACGAGGTCGGGCGTGGCCGTCCGACACAAGGGAAAGTTTTGAATGTTCTCGTGCGCGGTCATTCGCTGATCGACGTTGTCGCCGGAGGTCAGCAGCCGCGCAACGTCGCCATAGATTTCGACGCGGCCGCGTGTAGGAGCGATCACGCCCGCAAGAATCTTCAACAGGACCGATTTCCCGCATCCTGACGGACCGTACAAACACGTCACGGCCCCTTGCTCGATATCAACAGAGATATCGCGCAGTACGTGGCCGGGCGCTGTCACCACACCCTGCGTGAGTGGCTCATCGTCGCTCAACCGTGCCTTCGGTGTGATTCCGGCGATGCGCAGCAACGACCGCCACGCCTCACGGGGCTGCGCGCCGCCGTCCATCATTACCGGTTCGCCGAAGTACCGGCCCACCTCACGGATGCGGATCGCGATCACGCCTCAACCACCCTGACTCGTGCCCGGCAGGGACGTGGAGGAACCGGTCACTATAATGAACAACCTCGAATGAGCATTGTGGAGTCGCCGTACCCGGCCAGCCGGAGATCGGCGACAGAAATTCGTGCGCGCTGGATGCTGTACGCCGTCGTCGCTGTGCTCACACTCGCAGTGCTGATGTACAGCGTCGTGGAGCAGCTCTCAGACACGAACTTCTATTTTGTGTGGCAAGCGACGGCGCTACTGGCGGGGGATCACCCGTATCGCGACTTCTACGAAATGGGGTCGCCGTTGATGACGTTGATGTCCGCGCAGATGCAATGGGCCACCGGCTATCGTCTGATCGGCGAATTTCTGATCCACTGGACGTTTATTGTCGCCGGCGTCGTGATCAGCTTGCACCTTGCACATCGCCTCAGTCATTCCTTGTGGGCGTCGCTTACGACGACGCTCATCGCGATTGCAATCATCGCCGCGACGCCGACGTACCACTTTCCAAAGCTATTCTTCTATCCGCTTGCTGTCTGGGTGCTGTGGCGGTACATGGAAGCACCGAGCGTCCGGCGTGGCGCGGTGGTCGGTCTCGTCACTGACGCTGCGTTCCTGTTCCGACACGACCACGGCATCTACATCGGAACTGGTGCCGTGCTCGCGTTCGTCATGGCACGCGTCATCAATCCGGCAGCAAGAGGCTGGCGATCGTCCGCTCGCGAGATCGTGGCGTTCACCGTCGCTGCGGCTGTGCCTCTTTTGCCGTGGGCGATTCTGGTGCAGCGCAATGAGGGGCTGATCGAGTACGTCCGAGCGCGAGCCGCCTGGGGCGACACGCAGGCACCAGCCGGATTGGCTTATCTGATGCTGCTGCTGCACGACTTCAATCCGGCAACGATCCTAGGCGTTGGAGGGCTTCCGTCGCGCGAGGCGGGCCAGCGCTGGCTGTTGCAGCTCACATTGCTGCTGCCCCTCATCATGTTGGTATCGGCGGTCATCGACATCGTGACGCATCGCCGCGACGAGCAGCCGCTCTCGCTTGAAACAGCTCGGGCCATCATCGCGGCCGCAATGGTCATCATTGTGGCGATTCGGCTGTCTCGTGAGGACAGCTACTTCGTCGTCGCACTGACGCTGTCCACTGTGTTAGGCGCGCGGCTGCTCGCCGCAACGGGGCCGTCGGCGACACGAGTATGGCGAATCGTGCAGCCGCTCCTCGCGGTGAGCACGCTGGTCGTGACCGGCGTCGCAGTCGCCGGCTACGTCGCAGCCTGGGATCTGCTGAAGGCGTCCGAGGCCAGGGAGCTGGCTCCGACGTTCCATCAGCTGTTGACAACACCGCCGATCGATGCGCTTCAGCCCGTGACCCGCGCACGCAGCACTCAACCGGCGGATTGGCTGGAGAACGAGAGCGACGCGCGGCTGCTCCTCGCGCTCCGTTACATGCACGATTGCACGCGTGATGGCGACCACATTTTCGTGACGGGCTCCACGCCGTATCAGGTCGGCTATTACACACAGAGGCCGATTGCCGGTGGACACCTTGAATGGCATCAAGGCTGGCTCTCCGATCCTGCTCATGAGCGGCAATCGCTGATGCTCCTGCGGAGGCAGCCGGTGCCGTTCGCGTTCTCCACCCACGACCCCGTGCTCGACGATCTCCGCGCGTACCCGGACATTCGCCGATATTTTCAGGAAAACTACGTGCCCATCGAGGGGGCTGGAGGTTTGCTGCTCGTTGATCGCCGACGACAGGTGACTGGCCATTTCGGCGCGGTCGGCTTTCCATGCTTTCGCTAAATCCCTGGCGCCCGCTGGCGTGCGGTCGCGGCGGTCCAGTCGGGCCGCAGCATGACGATCTTCTCGGATGGAACGCCGAGCTGCCCAAGCCGC
>Ga0126377_10003825_pt1 | contig 10780 bp, 10 predicted proteins | sample PanSoiMetPlot_22_FD_92647 | JGI IMG/M metagenome (GOLD analysis project Ga0126377, IMG submission 92647) | Tropical forest soil microbial communities from Panama - MetaG Plot_22 | ecosystem: Environmental > Terrestrial > Soil > Tropical forest > Bulk soil | place: Panama | collected 2016-02-17
CCGTCGCCGGTCACGAGGGCTGCGACATCGGCGGCGACTGCCGCGGTCCAGAACGCGACCGGGAAGTGCGCGAGTGCCGGGTGCAGCGGATGATCAGTCAGCTTCAAGTGATGATCACAGCAGGCCGAGGACACCCACCACCAGGATCAGGAACGCCGCCACGGCGAGCAGCGCATGGCCTGCGACCAGGCCGGTGGGAAGCGGGCGCTTGCGCGCGTGATAGCCCAACGCCAGCGTGAAACCACCAACCGCCGCGATCAGGAACAGATAGAGCGCCCAACGCGCGGCGTTGCCCGCGCCCTGGTTGAACACGGCGAGCAGGAGCAGCACGAGTCCCGTGGCGGCAAATGCGCCATGGATCACTGCCACACCCACCGAGGGCGTGCGTCCCTTGAAGACACCGATGGCCATGGTCAATCCCGCCACCGCCGCCAGAGCGAAAACCACTATTGCCCAGGTCACCATCTGCCATCCCCCAATATACAAGTAAATACTTGCATAATGCTTATACCGCGCTCCCGGGCGCGCGTGCAAGGGCGCAGTGCCGCAAGCTGGTGTCAGACGAGTCCGGCACGGGTGGTCGGGGCGGTCCGGGACCCGGGCCCATCCCGCGGCGGCGTCCTGTTCGATGTTTGGGCGCAAACCAGCTACAGTGCGCGCCGGTCGGGACACTGCCTGAAGAACGGGTTTCTTGGCCGCTATTACTTCCTCCAGCGAGACTATCAATGACAAAACTTTATGTGGGAAACCTGCCGTTCTCGGCGACCGAAGCCGCGGTGCGTACGCTGTTCGCGCAGCACGGGACCGTGGAATCGGTGACCCTGATCTCCGACCGTGACACCGGCAGGCCCCGGGGCTTCGGCTTCGTGGAAATGTCCAACGCCGATGCGGCGCGCGCCATCCAGAACCTCAACGGCTACCAGATGGAAGGCCGTGCCCTGAAGGTCAACGAGGCGCAGGAAAAATCACGCGGGCCGGGCGGCGGTCGACCACGCCGCTTCTGAGCGAGGCCGCTCTGCGAAGCGGCGGGACGCCCGCGGCGTCCGGACTCGAGGCGTGGGCGCCTGCTGATTCGGCGTGGCGCACCGACGGCGGGGGATGAGGTGCCAGTAATCACCAGCATCGCGGACTTGCGCGCGGTTGCACGCCGTCGCGTGCCTCGCGCCATGTTCGACTACGCGGATCGCGGCTCCTACGATGAAGTGACCCTGCGCCGCAACCGCTCCGACTTCGAGGCGATCGCCTTGCGACAGCGGGTGGCGATCGACGTGTCGGCCCAGTCGCTCGCGACGACCCTGGTGGGTGAGCCCGCGGTGATGCCGCTCGGCATCGCGCCCACCGGCCTCACCGGGCTCTTCTATCCGGACGGCGAGATCGTAGGCGCGCGCGCCGCGCAGGCCTTCGGCGTTCCGTTCTGCCTGAGCACGCTTTCCATCTGTTCCATCGAAGACGTGCGAGCCGCGGTTTCCAGGCCCTTCTGGTTCCAGCTCTACCTGATGCGCGACCGCGGCTTCAATGAGGAGCTGATCGCGCGCGCCACGGCGGCGCAGTGCTCGGCGATCGTGTTGACGCTCGATCTGCAGATGCAGGGCTTGCGCCGCAACGATCTCAAGAACGGCCTTGCGATCCCGCCGCGCCTGACGCTGCGCAACGCCCTGGAAGCCGCCCTGCGGCCCGCGTGGACGTTCGGTGTGCTGTTCGGCAAGCGCCGCACCTTTGGCAATCTCGCCGGGCGGATGCCGGGCGCGGACGGACTGGTGACCTTGTCGGAATGGATCGCGACCCAGTTCGATCCCACGGTGAGCTGGAAGGATGTCGAATGGGTGCGCAGCCGCTGGCCGGGAAAACTGATCCTGAAGGGCGTGCTGGATGCCGAGGATGCGCGACTCGCCTGCGAGACCGGCGCGGATGCGTTGGTGGTTTCCAATCACGGCGGGCGCCAGCTCGACGGCGCGCGCTCGACGATCGCGGCCTTGCCCGAAGTGGTCGAGGCCGTCGCAGGACGGCGCGAAGTGCTGCTCGATGGCGGCGTGCAGTGCGGACAGGACGTGCTGCGTGCGCTCGCGTTGGGGGCACGCGGCTGCCTGATCGGCAAGTCGTTCCTGTACGGCCTGGCTGCACTGGGCGGCGAGGGCGTGACCACGGCACTCGAGCTGATTCGCAAGGAGCTGACCGTGTCCCTTGCGCTCACCGGCTGCAACGACGTGCGGACCGTCGATCGCCGCGTCTTAGCCGGCAACGGCCGGCTGCACCTTTGAGGCGCTGAGCGGTCCAAGCGCTCCTGGCTGCCCGGCTGACGAAATGCGACACACGCACACCTGGTTGCTGCTTGGACTCCTGTGCGTAGCACCCTCGCTGACGCAGGCGGATGATGTGCGCGAGCGCCAGCTCGAGCTCGACGTCGAGCAGCTGAAGCGCGAGTTGCAGGCGCAGTCGCGGCGCCTCGATCAGCTGGAGCGTGGCTCGACGCGCTCCACCGAGCGCTCTGTGTCAGCCGCGGCACAGACTGCCCCGTTGCCGCCGCCGAAGGTCGCGCCGTGGCTGGTCAGCGCGAACTGGGAGCGCGTTCGTCCCGGCATGACCCAGGATGAAGTCACGAAGATTCTCGGACCCTCGACCGCCGAGCGTGCCGGCAATGGAGGCACGACGCTCCTCTTATATGCGCTGGAGATCCAGGAGGGAGTTTTCCTGGCGGGCAGGGTAGAAATTCAGGCGGGTAAGGTAAGCAACGTCCAGAAACCCGCGTTACGCTGACGCCCCTTACTGCACCCGACGCGAACGGCAGCAGAGGCCATCATGGGCAGGAAATTCGACAACATTCTCGGGACGATCGGCAACACACCGGTCGTGCGCATCAACAAGCTCGCCCCGGCGCACGTCAACCTGTACGTCAAGATCGAGGCCTTCAATCCCATGGGCTCGGTCAAGGATCGTCTCGCACTCGGCGTCATCGAAGATGCGGAGCGCTCGGGGAAGCTCCGTCCGGGCCAGACCGTGATCGAAGCGACCAGCGGCAACACCGGCATCGGGCTCGCGATGGTGTGCGCGCAGAAGGGTTATCCGCTCGTGGTGACGATGGCGGAAAACTTCAGTGTCGAGCGCCGCAAGATGATGCGCTTCCTGGGCGCGCGCGTGGTGCTGACGCCCGCGGCACTGAAGGGCAGCGGCATGCTCGCCAAGGCCGTCGAGCTCGCCGAGACGCACGGCTGGTTCCTGTGCCGGCAATTCGAGAACGAAGCCAATCCCGACATGCATTCGCGCACCACGGCGCCGGAGATCATCGCGGCCTTCGAGGGCGAGAAGCTCGACTACTGGGTGACCGGCTTCGGCACGGGCGGCACACTCAAGGGCGTCGCGCGCGTGCTTCGCCAGCAGCGCCCTGAAACCAGGATCGTCGTGTGCGAGCCGGACAACTCGCAGCTCCTCGGCAGCGGCATTCCGCAGCCGCGCGGTGCCGATGGTTCGGCGAGTGGCAGCCACCCCTTGTTTCGCCCGCACCTGATGCAGGGCTGGAGCCCCGACTTCATCCCGAAACTCACCGAGGATGCCGCGCAGCAGAACCTCTTCGACCAGGTGCTGCCGATCAACGGCGCGCAGGCGCTCAAGTGCTCACGCGATCTCGCACAGAAGGAAGGCATCTTCGTCGGGATCACGGGCGGCGCGACGTTCGCCGGTGCGTTGCAGATCGCGGCTTCGGCACCGCAGGGCGCGAACATCCTGTGCATGCTGCCCGATACCGCGGAGCGCTATCTCAGCACGCCGCTGTTCGCCGATATTCCCGCGGACATGACCGAGGAAGAGATCGAGGTGTCGCGCTCGACGCCGAACTATCGCTTCGACGTCGCCGCGCCGGCACCGGCTCCGCAGCCGCAGGCCGCGAGCGCACCGCCGCCGGTGGAAGCGGATGCGGCCGCGTTCGTCGCGCAGGCCGTGAGCGATCGCAGCCAGCCGGTGGTGATGTTCGCGCTGGAATGGTGCGAGTTCTGCTGGTCGGTGCGGCGCATGTTCGGCAAGTACAAGATTCCGTATCGCTCGGTCGATCTCGATTCGGTCGAGTACCAGAAGGACAACCGCGGCGGAAAGATCCGCGCGGCGCTCACCGCCAGGACCTCCGTCGCGACCATTCCGCAGATCTTCGTGGGCGGAGAATTCCTCGGTGGCGCCACCGATGTCCTCCAGGCCGCCAAGGAAGGCCGTCTGCAGAAGCTGCTCGCTGCCAACCGCGTCAAGTACGACGAATCGGTGCGCGACGAACCGTTCAGTTTCCTGCCGACCTGGCTGCATCCTCGCTGACCGCGTTCGGCTCCGGCCCGCTTCATTGAATCCGCGCTGAGGCTCCCCGCGAACGGGTGTACAGGCTTCTCTGTTGCCTGTCGTCGTGTTCCGGCTGCGGGGACGAACCGGAAAGCGATCCACAGACATCCGCCGCCGCGTCCCCGCGCCGCGGTGCGATATCTGGCCGGCTCGCGACAGAGAGTGAGTGCGGGACAACCGCAGACACTCACAACCGCCCTGCGCGGACGCTCCAAGAACCACGTGTGTCGCGAACCATTCGCTAGTCAGTCGTTCTGCAGAGCTCCACAGGGCGGTGTGCTGAGTCCACCCACCAGGACCAGGAGACCGTTCATGAAATCCTCACTCCCGCTGGACCGCCGGGCGCGGGTTGCTTTTGCCTGCATCTTGAGTGTGGGTGTGCTGTCGATCGGCTCGGTGAGCGCACTGGCGCCAATGTCCGGCGAGCGCGCTGCGCGCACGCCGGGCGATCTCGTCACCGATCCTTCGACCTCGTCAGGCGCCAGGACTCTCTACCGGCGCATTCACGAGGCCGCGTTTGCCCGCTGTGGGGGCAAGCCCGGAGTGGTGAGCGATTACCGGATCGAGGGCAGTGATTGCTATCGCGACGCGGTCGCCAATTCAGTCGCGGCAGTCGGCAGCCCGGTGCTTTTCACCCTGCATCGCTCGGAAGTGGCGCGCATCGCCAACCGGTGAATGACCGCTCGAGTGCGATGACTCGGCGCCCGGTTACAGAGACCTGCAGCAAGCCCGATTCACCGTTTCGACTCTGTCATTCAAGGGCGATGAGTGTGAACACTGGGATCCTGTTGCTTTCGTGTCATGGGGCGGGTGCCTTCCGGGGCAGCTCGGGATATTCGAGTCCTGCTATGCCCGGTCTGCACGGTGGGCTCCCGCCCCTCCGGGCACCCGCAGCGGCAGCCGCCGCGCTTGCAATTCCAGCAGCATCCGGGCTGAATGCCCCGGCATCGAGCAGCGTCGTGCGATCGAGGGAACCAGGGGGCGCATGGCTGGCCTGCGGCCCACAACCAGAACATTCACGGACGGCGTCGCGGTCACTGCATGCGCAATTGCCGGAATCCTTGCGACCGCTCCCGCCGGAAGCAGCGACGTGACATGCGGCGCGCAGCAGCGAGTGCAGGTCTCCGATGGCAAGCCGTGGCGCTGCCAGGTCGAGCTGCAAGCCGGTAAGAGCTATCTCGCCGACGTCGTGCGCCAGAGCCGCGACATCACGCTCGAAATCCTCGCGCCCGCCGCAAAGCCGTTGCTCAAGGTCGACTCGCCGACGCTTCGCACCGGACCGGAACTGCTGTTCTTCACACCGCGTGCAAGCGGGCGATACACGCTCGTCGTCAGCCCGGTCGAGCGGGCCGTGCCGGCACGCACGCTCGAAGTCGCGTGGCGCGAAATGCCCGATGCGCCGGCCGGATCGGAGCTCGCGCGCGGCTACACGGACCTGACGAGCGCCGCGGCAGTGGCCGACACTGCGCGCGCCGATGACGCGCAACGGCGGCTGACGGGCCTCGAATCGGCGCGGGCGCATCTGCAGGCTGCGCATGCCGACGCGCTGCAGGCCGAAGCGCTGCTGCGTTCGGCGAATATTTACTTCTGGGCCCTCGGCGACTGGACGCGCGCTGCGTCCAACGCCGCGTTATCGGCCAAGGCCTTCGCGCAGGTGTCCGATCCGATCATGTCGGCGCAGGCCGAGGCGTTGCGCGCGGAATCGCTCATCGAAGGCGCCGGTGAAAGCCGCAGCAATCGGCCCGTGCCAAAATCGGGCCGCACTCCCTTCGATGAGGCCGAGCAGATCCTGACCGCTTGCGCCCGACGCTTCGCAGCCGCCGGCATGACCTACGACCAGGCCGCGGCGCTCAACTACCTCGGTGTGTCGGCGCACTACCAGGGCCGGTTGAGCGAGGCGCGCACGCAATACCAGGGCGCGGCGCGCCTCTTTGCGACGCTCGGCGAGTCCGCGAGTGAAATCCAGTCGCTGCAGAACATCGCCGTAGCCGACTTTCAGCGCGGTGACTATGTCGAGGCGGTCGCGGCGTACAAGCGCCTGTTGCCGAGGCTCGATTCCACGAGCAATCGCCGCACGTACATTGCCATCGCCAACAACCTGGCGGTCGCGCAGTACGCGCTCGGCGAGTCGGACGAAGCGCTCAAGTCGCTCCTCGCGATACTGCCGCTGACCGAGGCGAGCACCGAGGCCGCGGATCGCGCGCGGACCTGGCACCTGCTCGGCCGGATCTACGTGACATTGGGCGAGCGCGAGCGCGGCGCAGTGTTCCTGCAGCAGGCGCTGGACCTGCGCCAGTCGAAGGCCGTGCAGGATCGCCAGGGGTTGCTCGCGAGCCTCGCCGAGATCGCGGACCTGAAACGCGACAGCGGCGACCCGCAACTCGCGCTCAAGCTTCACCTGCAGGCGCTCGATCATGCCGTGTCCCCACCCGAGAAGGCCCGCGTGCTGCTCGGCGTCGGACAGGACCAGATCGCGGCGGGCTCGATGCGGGCGGCGGCCGATACGCTCGCGCGTGCACTGAAGCTCGACCTGCCGGCGCAGTCGACCGTTCGCTACCAGCTCAGCGGCGCCTACGGTTACGCGCTGAGCCGCAGCGGCGACGCCGCGGGACGCGACCTGCTCCTGCGCGCCGCGCGCGAGCAGGAGGCGATCGGCGATGAGAACTATGCGGCCGAGAACTATGCGCTGCTGGCGAGCGAGGAGCGCCGCACCGGAAAGCCCGATGCGGCGCTCGGTCACGTCGGCCAGGCGCTCGCGCTCTACGACGCGCAGCGCATCCGCGCAGTGAATCCAGACCTGCGTGCCACCTACATTTCGAACCGCGCGGCCGCCTACGAATTGCAGGCCGATCTCTACATGGAGGAGTGGTTGAAGGCGGCATCGCGCGCCGACCAGGATCGTCTCGCCGCCTCCGCCCTTGGCACCGCGGAGCAGCTTCGCATGCGCGCGCTCGAGGACTTCCGCCAGTTCGCGCAGCAACAGGTGAAGCCCCTGGGCACGGCGCCCATGAGCGCACTCGCCGAGCTCGACTCGCGTCTTGCCGCGAAGCGGCATCGCCTGACGACGCTCCTCGATCTCGATGAACCACCGGCGGAGCAAGTCGCTGCCCTGCGCCGCGAGATCGCGCTGTTGCGGACCGAGATCGATGTAGCGCAGCAGAAGCAGGCGCCCGCGAACGGGAAATCCGCGCGAGGCACGCCGGCCCTGTCGCTGCCGCAATTGCAAGCCTCGCTCGCTCGCGATTCCGCCGTAGTCACCTGGCTGCTCGGCGCCGAGCGCAGCTGGATCTGGTGCATCACGCGCGATACCGCGGTCGCGTTCCCTCTCGGAGCGGGCAACAAGATCGAATCCGCCGCGCGCGATCTGTACGCGCTGTGGAGTCGGCCGCCGGATGGCAGTGATACGCGCTCGCGCGAGGTGCAAGCGAGCCAGGCGATTCTCGGCTCGGCCACGCCGGTGATCGCGAAGCAGCGCGCTGTCACGGTCGTGGCTGATGGCGCTCTGCGCTCGATTCCGTTCGGGGCGCTATGGCTCGAAGGCCAAGCGGGCGCCCAGCGCCTCGCCGACCTCGCGACCGTGTCCTATCAGCCCGCGCTCGATCATTGGCAGCACGCGAAGGGGAGGCAGCATGCCATTCAGCCCGCAGAGCGCATCCTGCTCGTGGGTGACCCCGTGGTCATCGGGGGCGCGGACACGTCGGGGAGCATCGCGCAGACGCGAGATGCGGTTGCGGCGGACGGCGCGTATCCGCTGCGCCGGCTCCCGGCATCGCGCCGCGAAGTCCAGGGCATCGTGAAGATCGCTTCCGGCTGGCAGTCCGATGTGCTGCTCGCCGAGGCGGCAACCCGGGCTGCGGTGCTCGCGCAGCCGCTGAGAGAATTCCGCGTACTGCACTTCGCCACCCATGCACGTCTCGACGTGCACGACCCGCAGCTGTCCTCGATCCTGCTGTCCACGCGCGCCGGCGATAGCGCGCAGGAGGACTCCGCCCTCAGCCTGCGCGACATTGTCGGGCTCGGCCTCAATGCCGATGCAGTAGTGCTGAGCGCCTGCGAAGGCTCGCTCGGCAAGGAGTACCGCGGGCAACTCTCCTTCGGCCTGTCGGAAGCGTTCCTGCTCGCGGGAGCGCGCAACGTGCTGGGGAGCTTGTGGCGGGTATCGGATACCGCCACCGAGGCATACATGCGCATGTTCTACGAGGCCTACATGACTCGCGGCCTCGATTCGGTGGCCGCCGCGCAAGTCGCGGCGCGCCGCATGATGAGCGATCCGCTCTACGGACACCCGTTTTACTGGGCCGCCTTCGTGGTGCTCGCCTCCTGAAGGCGCGACCGCGTGGGCGTGGTGACAACAAGGCGTGATGAGAACTTGAGGAGCAGGACCATGAGAACTCATACGACAAGAACGCTGCTGACGCTCGTTGCTGTAGCGGCGCTGGGCCCCGCGTGCTGGGGCCACGACGAAGCCGCCCCCGCGGCGTCCACGGCGGCGGGAAGCGGCTCGACCGGGGCAGTGCGGGACGCCAAGTACATCGTGTGCTCGGTCGGATATCCCGAACCGAGTGCGGCTGCCGATTCGCATCTCGGTCTCGGAGACGAAATCGAAATCCGCAAGGGCAAGCTCATCACGAATGTGAAGTTCACGGTCTACAACCCGGCGCGCTGGACCTCGATCAAGGAGATGCTGGCCGCCAAGGGCGCGACGAGGCCGGTAGCCGCCAGGTCGGAACTCGTGCCGCTGCTCACCTGCTGCGGCGGGGATCGCCTCGGCGGCCAGATGGGATTCCTGCACAAGGAGCAGCGTGCAACTCACTTCGTCGTCATCGAGAACACGCCGGCGTCGGAGGGCAAACCGCAAGGCTGCGTACGCGACACCCCGATCATCACGGTCAAGTTCTGCTACCCGGGTCGGGACGACAAGGGTGCCGAGGGATGGGCGTGCGAAGGCCGCAACCCGCACCAGGGCGATGTGCATGCGCAACCGTAGTCGCTCCGGGACGAAACCCGAAGGTTGATCATGCACCGGCCCGCCATTACGCTCGTGTCACCGATCAGGCGGCTCACTCCCGTGCCGCGGTCGGAGACCGTGGCCGAAACCAAGGCTGATCGTCCACAACGCGACCAGGACTTGCGCCCAGCGACTCGCACGGATGTGAGCAAAGCGGCGATCGAGGCCCTGATCCGTGACAACTACTCGGGTCTTCGGCTCCTGATCGCGCGGCGCACCGGCGATCCGGACGTGGCCGCCGATCTGCTGGGCGAGGCCATCTGCATCGCCTGGGAGAAATGGCAGGCCGGCAAGGTCGAGCGCCCCGAGCAGATCGCGGGCTACATCTTCCAGGTCGCGATCAACCTGCTGCGCAATCACCGGCGCACGTTCGCCGGCCGGCCCGGCGCGCGTGCCGACAGCGCGCAGCTCGATGCGCTCGCGGCCGATGACACGGCCCGCGACAGCTGGATGGAGCGGCAGATGGCGGCGCGTGTGAAACGCATCATCGGCACGATGAACACCCCGCGCGACCGGCAGGTTCTCACTCGCTTCTACCTGGCAGAAGAGGACAAGGAATCGATCTGCCGGGATCTCAACCTGGAAGCGGGGCAGTTCGACAAGGTTCTGCACCGGGCACGCGGGCGCCTGAAGGACCTCCTCGAGGCGCAGGGCCTGAAAAAATCCGACTTTCTGTCTGTCCTGGTGATGCTATGAACTACGGTCGTCGAGGGGTATTGGCCATGAAGGTGAACAAGTTCACGGATGATCCGACGATTGCGGGTCGCTATCTCGCAGATCAGCTGACGGATGCGGAACGCGACGAGTTCGAGGCGGCGCTGCTGCAAGACCCGGACGTCGCGCAGGAGCTCGAGGCCACGGCGCGGATGAAGGTCGGGCTGGCGAGGCTAGAGGAGAGCGGCGAGCTCGAAAAGCTCGTGCAGGCGCGCCCGTTCTACGAGCGCCCGTCATTCTTCGCGGCTGCGGCGTCAGTCGGGGTGCTCGCCATCGGGCTCACGTTCTTCCGCTGGCAGGGCGAAAGCGGGCCGTCGATGCTCGCTTCCTCGGAATCGGCGTTGAGCGATGACTCGGGCAAGGCGCTGGCCGTCGTCTCGACGCCGCCCATGCTCCGGGTTCGCAGCGACAAGTACGACGCCGAGATCGAGCTGCCCGCCGAACGGCATTCACTCAAGTTGCGCCTGCTGCCCGCATCACCGGGCAAGGCCGACGAATTCAGCGTCTCTCTCGCCCGAATCAATGACGATGGAACCACCGAAGCGCCTACCGTGCTCAAGGACCTGCGGCCCGCCGGCGATGGATTCATCAACGTGTTTGCCGACTCGGCGCTGCTGCGCCCGGGCCGTTATCAGCTCACCTTGAGCGGCGAGGGGAGTGAGGCACCGGTGTACGGAGAGACTTTCGTCATCCGGGTGCGGGCGCCTGGAAGCGGTTCCGTCGCACCGGAGTGACGCCGAGCAC
>Ga0126377_10003826_pt1 | contig 10779 bp, 10 predicted proteins | sample PanSoiMetPlot_22_FD_92647 | JGI IMG/M metagenome (GOLD analysis project Ga0126377, IMG submission 92647) | Tropical forest soil microbial communities from Panama - MetaG Plot_22 | ecosystem: Environmental > Terrestrial > Soil > Tropical forest > Bulk soil | place: Panama | collected 2016-02-17
GAGTCTTTCTTCATCGACTCTTTCGACATGCTGTCCTTGGACATGGTGTCCTTTTTCATGTCGTCAGCAAAGGCCGCCGGTGCAAGCGGGGCAAGGGCAAGGCCGACGGCGATCGCAGCCGACACGAGGATGCTCTTTTTCATGAGACGTCTCCTGGGAGAGTTACGTTGCGCTTTCTCGGCTATCACACGCACCAAACACGCCCTCATCAGTTCCCGTTGTCGCAAGCTGGCATTCGCCTCACGGTTTTGTGAGAATGGCCGAGCGTTACCGGACCTGATTGGAGTTGATTTGTGAGCGCCAGAACCGCCCGAGGCAACTTCTTCGAGGATTTTCAGCTCGGGCAGACGATCCGGCATGCAACGCCGCGTACCGTCACGCTCGGCGATGTGGCTCTTTACAACGGGCTGTTTGGCGCGCGTTTTGCGGTCCAATCTTCCGACACCTTCGCACAAAAGATCGGTTATCCGCGCTCGCCGCTCGATGACTTGCTGGTTTTTCATGTCGTGTTTGGCAAGACAGTCGCTGACATTTCGCTCAACGCAGTGGCCAACCTCGGCTATGCGGACTGCCGGTTTCTGAAACCTGTATTTCCTGGCGCCACGCTGACCGCTACCTCCGAAGTCATCGGGCTGCGGGAGAACTCCAACAAGAAAACAGGCATTGTTTATGTACGCTCGCGCGGCTTCGACGAAACCGGCGATGCAGTGCTCGACTTCGCGCGCTGGGTGATGGTGCGCAAGCTCGATGGGACAGCCGCTGCACCCGCCGAGAAAGTTCCCGATCTGCCGAAAAACGTCGAGCCCGCGCAGCTCGGCGCGGCATGTTTGAAAATCAACACCGCCGCCTACGACACGGTATTGGCAGGGAGCCCGCATCGCTATGGCGACTACAAGTCTGGCGACAGGATCGACCACATCGACGGAACTACGGTCGAAGAGGCCGAGCATCAGATTGCCACGCGACTCTATCAAAACACCGCCCGCATCCACTTCAATCAGTTCGCCGAGAGCAAGGGCCGATTTGGGCGTCGGCTCATCTATGGCGGTCACGCCATTTCACTTGCGCGCGCGCTGTCATTCAACGGCCTCGCAAACGCTTTCCATGTCGCTGCCATCAACGGCGGCAGACACGTCGCCCCGTTATTCGCCGGCAACACGGTTTTTGCTTGGTCGGAGGTGCTGACCACCGCCGACATACCCGGCCGGGAAGATGTCGGCGCGCTCCGGCTGCGCACCATCGCAACCAAGGACCGGCCATGTCCCGACTTTCCGCTCAAGGGCGGCGACGAATATGATCCGGCCGTGATCCTTGATCTTGACTACTGGGTCCTGATGCCGCGCTGAACGTCCGGGTCAGAGTTCGCGTTGATTTGCAGCGACCACATCCTCGTTCCAATCCAGCCCCAGGCCGGGGGCGTCCGGAATACGGAGCAGGCCATCCTCGATCCTGTACGGCCGCTGCAAGATCGGATCAGCCCAATCTTGCCACTCGAGCCAATGCGCTGTTTCGGTCACGCGCATGACGTGCGCGGCCACTTCCGGATACAAATGAGTGGACATCGGAATTCCCGCGGCCCCGGCAATCGCGGCAGCTCGCAGCCAGCCTGTCACCCCGCCGATACGCATGAAGTCCGGCATGACATAGTCGCATGCGTTGCGCAGGAGTGCAGTGTGCAGATCGCGCGGCCCGTAGAAATTTTCGCCGATCTGAATCGGCGTTTTCAGCTCGCTTGCGAGCCGCGCATATCCGTCAAGATTATCGTAGACGATTGGCTCTTCGATCCAGGCAAGGCCGAAATCGTCGATGGCGTGACACCGCTGCAGCGCCTGCCCGAAATGCAGGCCCTGATTGAAGTCAGCCATGAGATGGATATCTTCCCCGACCGCAGCGCGCACGGCATCCAGCGTGGCCTCGTCATCGCGAATTTTCTCGCGGCCAAGGCGTAGTTTGAGCCCACGGAATCCTCCTTCATCGCGCAGCTCGATCGCTTCAGCGGCTACCGCTTTCGGCTCCCTCAGCCATAGACCATTGCTGTTATAGGCGTTGACCGGCCCAACGGAGCCGCCGAGGAGAACGCAAAGTGGCACGCCTGCCGCCTTTGCCAAAGCGTCCCAGGCTGCCATATCGAGCCCTGACACGGCGATCATCGATATGCCTTGATAGCCGACAAAGTGAAGCGACTTGCGTGCGACGTCGTACAGGTCGGCCGGCGCGAGCGGACGGCCTTTCACCAATTCGCCAAGGTCGTGCAGCGCAGGAATCAGGTACCGCATCGTCTTTACGGTATAGGGCTCGAGGTAACTGCGGCCGACGACGCCTTCGTCAGTGTAAAGGTCGATCAGAATCAGGGGCCAGTCGGTGAGTGTTGCAATTCGGGCGACCACCGGCCGTTTCAGCTTGAGCACGACCGGCCGAGCCCGGATGCCTTTGATTTTCAGCGCGCTGATATGCATTGCATTCCGGCCTTTTCCTGCAAACGCAGAATGCGTTGATCGCCGCCGGAGACTTTTTCAAATTGGGCAAAAGCTGTAAATTTACTACTCGGTATACTTTTGGCAGCGAGGTTCCATGCGCATCAAGACTGATAAAATGCGCCAGCGCATTATCGATGGCGCGTACGAGTCGTTCTGGCGCGCGGGCTTTACGCGCACAAATGTCGACACGATCGCCGATCGTGCGGGCGTCACCAAACGAACGCTCTATTCCTATTTTCGCAGCAAGGACGACCTCCTGGCGGCAGTGCTATTGCGTTATGGCGAATTGGCTGCCCAACGGCTCCAGCGGATCGGCGAGCGGATGCCAGCCGATCGCGACGGAATGATTCATTCTTTTTTCGAGCAATTGGCCGGTTGGGCAACCACGGCACCACGCTGGTCCGGTTCCGGCTTCACCAGGCTGGTGGTGGAGCTCGCCGATCTTCCAGGTCATCCCGCCCGTGCGCTTGCACGCCGGCACAAGATCGCAACGGAGGCCTGGCTTGCGCGCCGGCTCACCAGAGCGCGTATTGCGAGGCCAAGAAAAGGCGCGCGCGAATTAATGCTGCTCATGGAAGGCGCAATGGTCCTCATGATTGTTCACGGCGATCGACGCTACATCGACGCCGCAGAGCAAGCAGCAATGAAGTTGCTGAAAGAAAATCAGGTGCCCGCGCGAAGATGATCAACCAGTTGCCGCGCATAGGGCGGCAACACGTCGACGTCACGAACGCAAATTGTCAGTTCGCGCAGAGCCCAAGGATCGGTGAGACGTACGGCGCTGATTCCCATGGTTCGTTCGGTCCGTTGCACCGTCGTTTCTGGAACGATGCCGACCCCAACATTGCATTCAACCAGCCGGCAGATGGCATCGAAACTGCGCAGCTGGACGCGCAGGCGCAACGGTCGCCCGATCCGATTGGCCTTGTCTGCGAGAAAGCGTTGGATCGCGCTGGCGCGGTCGAGCCCAACCATGTCGTAGTCGAGCACCTCGGCAAAGCTGATTCGTGAACGATTGGCGAGTGGATGATTTTTCGCCACGACCAGGACGAACCGATCGCTACGGAAGGGAAACGTGCTGAGTCCGCCGTAGTCCACCGTGCCGGCGACGATGCCGATGTCAGCATGGCCTTCCGCGATTAGGCCAACGATCTCGTCGCTCAGGCGCTCTTCGAGATCCACGCTGATGTCCGGATAGGCCATCAGAAACGAACTGAGCGTTTCGGGAAGGAATTCGGTGAGCGCGTTCGTATTGGAGAGAACGCGAACCTGGCCGGCGAGGCCGCGGGCATAGGGCGAAAGGTCCTCCTGGAGGCGCTCGGTCTGTGCCAGAATTCCGCGTGCGTGCTGCAGCAGGGTCCGTCCCGCCGGCGTCGGTTTGACGCCCGCCCGCCCCCGCACCAGGAGGGGGGTGCCGAAGGCCAGTTCCATCTTGCGGATGCGGGTCGAGGCGGCTGCCAGCGCCAGGTTTGCACGTTCCGCGCCGTGCGTAATGCTGCCGGCTTCGACGATGTGCCGGAACAGGTTGAGGTCCGTAAAATCGAAGCGCATAAGGGCTACCTTCTTATTTCGCGAAGGCAGGCTACACAGAAAGCATATTGCAACAGGCTATTTTCAGGTTCAAGCTTCGCCAATTATGAAGTAGCGACTTGGGTGTCCAGGTCAAGGGGATTATTCGCACACCCCCGCTTGCGACCGCTTGCTCTTCCTCCCATGCACCGGTCGCTGGTTTTCGGAGATTCGCGATGGCCGAATTTGAAGCGGGAACGGCGGCAGGAGCCCAGCGACCACGGCCGCTGTCTCCGCACCTGCAGATCTACAGGCCGATGCTGACGATGGTGATGTCCATCGTACATCGCATCACCGGCGCTGCGCTTTATTTCGGAATGCTACTGCTAGCGTGGTGGCTGATCGCAGCAGCCAGCGGACCGAACGCTTACGCCAACTTCGAGTGGTTTTTGGGGAGTTTGATCGGCCAGCTCATCCTCTTCGGTTACACCTGGGCGCTGATCCACCACATGCTGGGTGGCGTCCGCCACTTGATTTGGGACACGCTGCACGGCTTCGAGCCGACCGAGCGCGAAATGCTCACGTTGGCCACGTTGATCGGCTCGATAGCACTCACGCTCATACTCTGGGTCGTTGGCTACCTCGTCATGGGGGGCCCGCGATGACAGAAGCTTCGCATATGCGAACGTCCACGCGCACGGTACGCGGACTTGGTGCGGCTCATTCCGGCACCGGACATTTTTGGCATCAGCGCGTCACGTCGGTTGCCGCAATCCCGCTGACAATCGGGTTGCTGCTCATTATCACAGCGTTGCTTGGGCGCAGCCATGCCGCAGCCGTGCAGATTCTCGGCTCCCCAATTGTTTCGATCATCGTGCTTCTGTTCATCATCAACACCGCCTACCACATGTGGATCGGCATGCAGGAAATCATTCTCGACTACGTCCATGACGAGAAATGGAAACTGCTGAGCCTGATGGCTAACACGTTCTTTGTTTTTGCAGTCAGCCTGGCGTCGGTATACGCCGTTCTGAAGCTGTCGTTCGGAGTCTGACATGGCGGCGAATGGAAAATCGAACGACGCGCCCGCGATTAACGGTCGTGCCTATCCCGTCGAGGATCACAGCTACGACGTTGTTGTCGTCGGTGCTGGCGGCTCCGGGCTGCGTGCCGTGGTTGGCTGCAGCGAAGCCGGGCTGCGCACGGCCTGCATCACCAAGGTCTTTCCCACCCGCTCACATACTGTGGCCGCGCAGGGTGGTATCGCCGCCGCTCTCGGCAACATGGGCGAGGATGATTGGCGCTGGCATATGTACGACACGGTCAAGGGCGCCGACTGGCTCGGCGACCAGGATGCCATTGAATATCTCTGCCGCAATGCACCGGCCGCCGTGTATGAGCTTGAGCATTGGGGCCTGCCGTTCTCGCGCCGCGAGGAAGATGGCAAGATCTATCAGCGTCCCTTCGGCGGCATGACCACTCATTACGGCAAAGGCACCGCGCAGCGGACCTGCGCCGCCGCCGACCGCACCGGGCACGCCATGCTGCACACGATGTACGGGCAGGCACTGCGCCATTCGGCGGAGTTTTATGTCGAATATTTTGCCATCGACCTCATCATGGATGAAGGCCGCTGCCGCGGCGTGATTGCATTGAACATGGATGACGGCTCGATCCATCGGTTCGCAGCAAACATGACCATCCTCGCCACCGGCGGCTACGGGCGGACGTACTTCTCTTGCACGTCGGCACATATCTGCACCGGTGACGGCAACGCCATGGTTCTGCGTGCCGGCTTGCCGCTGCAGGACATGGAATTCGTGCAGTTCCACCCGACCGGCATTTACCCGGCGGGCTGCCTGATCACTGAAGGATCGCGCGGCGAGGGTGGCTATCTGGTGAATTCCGAAGGCGAGCGCTTCATGGAGCGCTACGCGCCGTCGGCGAAGGATCTCGCCTCGCGCGACGTCGTCTCACGAGCCATGACAGTCGAAATCCGCGAGGGCCGAGGCGTCGGCAAGGACAAGGATCACCTTTTCCTGCACCTCGACCATCTCGATCCCGCTGTGCTGCACGAACGTTTGCCAGGGATCAGCGAAACCGCGCGCATTTTTGCCAACGTCGACGTCTCGCGCGAGCCGATCCCGGTGCTGCCGACCGTGCATTACAACATGGGTGGCATCGCCACGAATTATCACGGCGAGGCTTTGACCAAGAAAAACGGGACAGATGACGCGGTGATCCCAGGCCTAATGGCGCTGGGTGAAGCCGCTTGCGTGTCAGTGCACGGTGCCAACCGGCTTGGCTCGAACTCACTGATCGACCTTGTTGTATTCGGCCGTGCGGCCGCGTCGCGCTGCGCCGAAGTCCTCACTCCGGGCGAGGAACAACCGCATTTGCCGAAGGATTCAGCAGATCTTGCGCTCTCGCGCCTCGACAGATTCCGCAGCGCGTCTGGCGGCACCCCCACAGCGAAGCTGCGGCTCAACATGCAACGCGTAATGCAGGAAGATTGCGCTGTCTTCCGTACCGGCGAGGTTCTGGACCAAGGGCACAAGCGAATCCATGAGATCCACGATGGCATGACCGACGTTCACGTCAGCGATCGTTCGCTGATCTGGAATTCGGATCTGATCGAGACATTGGAGCTCGACAACCTGATCGCGCAGGCCGTCGTCACCATGGATTCTGCGAGGAACCGTACCGAAAGCCGCGGCGCGCACGCGCGCGAGGATTATCCGGAGCGCGACGACAAAAACTGGATGAAACACACGCTGGCGTGGATGGATGCAAAGGGCGCCGTGAAGATCGATTACCGACCGGTACACACCTACACGCTTACGAATGACGTCGCCTATATCGAGCCCAAAGCGCGCGTCTACTGACGGAACCTTGTCATGGTCGAATTTACGCTACCCCGAAATTCGAAGATCACGGAAGGCAGGAAATGGCCGCGTTCCGCCCACGCCATTCACGTCTCCGAATTCCGTATCTATCGATGGAACCCCGACGACGGCGAGAATCCGAGTCTCGACACATACTACGTCGACCGTGACGATTGCGGGCCGATGGTTCTCGACGCGCTCATCTGGATCAAGAACAACATCGATCCGACCCTCACCTTCCGGCGCTCATGCCGCGAGGGCGTATGCGGCTCGTGCGCGATGAATATCGACGGCACCAACACGCTCGCCTGCACCAAGGCGATCGACGATTCGCGCGCGCCGGTGAAGATCTATCCGCTGCCACATCAGCCGGTGGTGAAGGACCTGGTGCCCGATCTGAAAAACTTCTACGCGCAATATGCCTCGATCGAGCCGTGGCTGCAGACCTCGACGCCCGCCCCTGAAAAGGAGTGGCGGCAGTCGCACCACGATCGCGCCAAGCTCGACGGAATGTACGAATGCATCCTGTGCGCCTGCTGCTCGACGTCTTGCCCGAGCTATTGGTGGAATTCGGATCGTTACCTTGGTCCGGCCGCGCTGCTGCAGGCAAACCGCTGGGTCCAAGATAGCCGGGATGAAGCAACCGGCGCGCGTCTCGACAACCTCGAGGATCCATTTCGGCTTTATCGCTGCCACACGATCTTAAATTGCTCGAAGGCTTGTCCAAAAGGGCTGAACCCCGCGAAGGAAATCGCCACGCTGAAGAAAGCGCTGGTCGATCGGCAGCTTTAACGCGTCATTTCGCTTGCCGTATCGCGCCATAAAGCGCGCGATTTTTTGCTCCGCACGACATTTTGGGCCCACTTGCTCGGCCAAAGAAACGACACGAAGACCGGCGTCGCAGCGATTTTTTTCGACCTCATACGAACGCCGCTTGAGCGGCTGAAGGAGGTCATGCAGGGTCTGCTCGGTTCGCGGGGTTCAGTACGTGCGGTGTGCCGGGCTGCTGGTGTTGCATGCGACCCTGGTGTGCGCCGCCTGCGCTCCGGTCTCCAAGCTGCCGCCGTTGCCGACCGGTGAGATTGAGGCCGAGCAGCGCAGGCAACAGATTGCCCAGCTTCGAAACTACCTTGGGCAAATCAGCCGCTTGGATAACGTCGCCTTCCAGCTTCGCACCGCCAACCGCGCTGACTGCAAAGAGCGGACCTCGGCCCAGATCGGCCTCCTCGCCGGCACAGTGCCAGGTCTGCCGCGCAAGTTCCGTTCATTCTCCCATGAGGCACTGTCGGTAAGCTGGACACATGCGACGGTGCTATCGGTTGCGGACAATTCCCCGGCTACGCTTGCGGGCATCGAGAGCGGCGACCAGCTCCTGACTTTCAACAATGAGCCGGTGCCACGTCACGGCACCGCTGGGTGGATCGGTGGCTATGTGCGCAACAATGGCCAACGGCCCATCGAGGTCCTGATCCGGCGCAACGGCGCCGACGAGATGCGAGTGGTTGCCCCCGTGATTGCCTGCGCCATACCCATCGAGCTTCAGGTCGACTCCAGCATCAATGCGTTCACGACCGACGATCGCATTGTGGTTTTTTCCAGCCTCTTGCGCGCCGCGCGCACGGATGCGCAACTCGCCCTCGTGATCGGGCACGAACTAGCGCATGCCAATCTCGGTCATCTGGATAAGCGGCGCGCAAATGCAGCCACCGGCTGGCTCGGCGGGATGGCAGCCGATGTCGGCATCATGCTTGGCGGAATGTCGACATACGGCGCCTTTTCCAAGGCATTGGCTGAAGCGGGTGCGCGGGCTTTCAACGTCGCATTCGAGCGCGAAGCCGATTATGTCGGTGCTTATTACGCCGCCCGTGCCGGCTACGAGCTTGCCGGTTCGGAAGACATCTGGCGCACAATCTCCCTGGAAGACCCCGACAGTATCCGTGTTGCAACGGATCACCCGATTACACCGGTACGATTTGTCCAGATGCGGAAGGTCATTGAAGAGATCGAAAGCAAGAAACGTCATAATGTGCCGCTGGCTCCGGAGAGACGTTTCATCCGGACCGATGTTGACGCGGTCGAAGCCGCGGGCGAAACCTCCCGCTGAGGGCCTCGCAAGCCCGCGCTAGTCGCACTTTCTGGCTTGGCAGAGCTTTTCCAGTTCGGGGAATGGCTTGTAAGCGGCGTTGCCGCATTGCTCTTTGGTCGCCTCAACCAACTGGGTGAGGTGACCCGCGTAGAAGTAGCCAATACGATCCTTGCTTCCGGTGTAGTGCTTGTTGGCATTGCGTGAATCCGATCGCACGCAGACGACATACCGCTGGTCTCTGCCCGCCGCGCTCAATACCGGTTCGCTGATGAAAGCACCGCGGATATTCGCCGCATCCTCAAGCGTGGTGGACATCGTGAAGAGGATTTCATTTTTGTAGTCTGCGGGAAATGTATTGGGATTTTCCTCGGGCTGCTTGCTGCCGCTGCCGGAACACCCGACAAGCCCCATTGCAAGAACCGAGAGCAGGCAGGTATACGCCGCGACCTTCACCACCAGCCTCCCCGCCCCCTAGTCGAGTTTGAACTTGCGCCGCCGCTGGCCGAGCGTGCGAAGCCGCAGAGCGTTGAGCTTGATGAAGCCTTCGGCATCGCGGTGGTCGTAGGCAACAGCGCCTTCCTCGAAGGTCACGAGTTCCTGATCATAAAGCGAATATTTGCTCTCGCGCCCAATCACGGTCACGTTGCCTTTGTAAAGCTTGAGCCTGACGCTGCCGGTCACCAGCTCCTGGCTCTTGTCGATCGCGGACTGCAGCATCTCTCGTTCCGGCGTGAACCAGAAGCCGTAGTAGACGAGTTCTGCGTATTTCGGCATCAACTCGTCCTTGAGATGCGCCGCGCCGCGATCGAGCGTGATCGATTCGATGCCGCGATGCGCGGCCAACAGTATCGTGCCGCCCGGCGTCTCGTACATGCCGCGGGACTTCATGCCGACGAAGCGATTTTCGACGAGATCGAGCCGCCCGATTCCGTTCGCTTTGCCGAGATCGTTGAGCTGTTTCAGCAGGACCGCAGGTGTGAGTTTTTTGCCGTTGATCGCAACCGGATTGCCTTTCTCAAAGTCCACCGTAATTGTGGTGGGCTTATCGGGAGCCTTCTCAGGATCGACCGTGCGTGAGAACACGTAGTCCGGCACTTCCTGCGCTGGATCTTCGAGGACCTTTCCCTCCGACGATGTGTGCAGGAGATTGGCATCGACCGAGAACGGCGCGTCGCCACGCTTGTCCTTGGCGATCGGAATCTGATGTTTTTCGGCGAACTCGATCAGCCTGGTGCGCGAGGTGAGGTCCCATTCGCGCCACGGCGCCACCACCGTCACGTCGGGCTTGAGCGCATAGTAGGTCAACTCGAACCGCACCTGATCGTTACCTTTGCCGGTAGCTCCATGTGCGACCGCATCTGCCCCTACTTTCTCGGCGATCTCGATCTGTTTTTTTGCGATCAATGGTCGCGCAATGGACGTGCCGAGCAGATACTGCCCCTCATATAACGCATTTGCCCGGAACATGGGGAACACGTAGTCGCGCACGAACTCTTCGCGAAGGTCCTCGACGAAGATGTTTTCCTTCTTGATGCCGAGCAGGAGCGCCTTCTCACGCGCAGGCGCGAGCTCCTCGCCCTGTCCCAGATCGGCGGTGAATGTCACGACCTCGCAGCCGTAAGTGGTCTGCAGCCACTTCAGAATGATCGACGTATCGAGTCCGCCGGAATAGGCGAGCACGACTTTCTTAACGGTTCTCTTGGTTTTGCCGTCGGGCATTGGACGAACTGCCGCAGTGAAAAATTGCGGCGGACTATAGGGCCAAAGGGCAGCCTCGCAAAGCGCGTCCTCGTTAACGACCTTACTTTGTCTTTCGACTTCC
>Ga0126377_10003828_pt1 | contig 10778 bp, 7 predicted proteins | sample PanSoiMetPlot_22_FD_92647 | JGI IMG/M metagenome (GOLD analysis project Ga0126377, IMG submission 92647) | Tropical forest soil microbial communities from Panama - MetaG Plot_22 | ecosystem: Environmental > Terrestrial > Soil > Tropical forest > Bulk soil | place: Panama | collected 2016-02-17
CGTGGAGTAGCTGGTCACGGCGCGTCCTCTCGGGTCGACTCGGGTCGACTCCGGTCGTCTCGGGTCGACTCTATCACCCGCTGCCGGGTCGAGCGCAGCAGAGCACGTGCGGGTCGAGGTGCCGTCAATCGAAGTCGGTGGGCAGGCCCGGGGAGGCGGCGTGCTCGAACATGCGCTCGATCTGGAAGCCGAGGACGCGGCCGATCGACAGATCGGCCGGAATGTCGCCGCGGGCGAAGAAGGCGACCTCGCTGGTCTCGGGTCCGGGCGCGGGGGCGCCGCCGGCGATGTCGCACACGAAGAACAGCTTGAACACGTGGAAGGGCAGGGGCGGGTGATGGGGATGGCGGTCGCGGTCGTAGACCGCGGCGAGCTTGCGAACGGTGACCTCGAGCCCCGACTCCTCGCGCACCTCGCGGATACAGCTCTCGCTCGGCGACTGGTTGACGTCGGCCCAGCCGCCGGGCAGCGTCCAGCGGCCGGCGTCGGCCACCTCGCGGACCAGGAGGATGTGTCCGTCTCCGCGGAACACGGCGCCGCGCACGTCCACCTTGGGCGTGGCGTAGCCGGTCTGGCCGGCGAACAGGTCCTCGATGGCCGCCGCGTCGGCGCTCGAGTGCTCGGCCATCATCCGGGCCGCCAGCGTGCGGATCGCCTCGTAGCGCTCGCGGTCGTACGCATCGGCCGTGAACGTGAGGCCGCTCTGCGCGATGGCCTGGAGCTCGCGCGCCCACCGCAGCCAGGTGAGGTCGTCGGCTGTCATCGTTCAGCCGCGCTCCGGCTCGAAGGCGAGGCCGCGGTGCTCGGGGCGGAATCCGCTCGCGAGCAGGAGCGGGGCCAGCGGCGACGATCGAGCGGGCTCTCCGTCGGCGGTCTCGAGGCGCAGGGCGCGGCGGCGGGCCAGGCGGGTGAGGAGCGGCATGCCGGCGCGCAGCGCGGCGGCGAGCTCGTCGCCGGCCAGGGCCGTGAAGCTGGTCATCGCCTTGCCGCCGGCCTCGAGGTAGAGCGCGAGCTCGCCGCGCCAGAGCAGCACCAGGGCGCCGGCGCGGCGGCTCGGGCGGGCGCCGTCGGCCGCGCGCGGCTCGGGCCAGGGCAGGAGCGCGCCGTACGGGTTGGCCGGATCGCACGCGGCCAGCGCCACCGCGCTGCCATCGCCCGCCGCCGGCGCGCGCAGACGATCGATGACCGCGGGCAGGGCGAACTGGCGGCCGTCGAGGCCGGCGGCGAAGTAGCCGCGCCGCACGCGCCCGGTCTCCTCGAGCACGCGCAGGACCGGCGACAAAGGCGCGAAGCCGCCGGGCAGCTCCTCGGCGGCGGCCGCCTCGCGGCTGACCAGGCCGTAGCGGTCGAGGAGGACCAGGGCGCGGGCGAGGGCGCGCTCGGTCGGATCCACGTCGGCGCGCGCCCGCTGCGCGACCAGCGACCAGCGACCGCCGCCCGCGAACGGCGAGGCGCGCACCGACCCGGCGGAGCGGCGCGTGCCCGGGCGGGCGCGGCGCGGCGCGCTGCCGGCCGGACGGCGCGCGGCGCGGCTGCGCAGCGGCGCGAAGGTGTCGTTGGTGACCAGGCCGGCCCACACCAGCTCCCACAGGGCGCGGGTCAGCGCGTCGCCCGACAGGCCCGAGGCCTGCTCGAGCTCGACCTGGAACGAGGCGCCGCGCGCGGCGAGCGCGGCCAGGATGGCGCGCTCGGCCTCGCCGAGCGGCTGCTCCGCCTGCTCCGCCAGCTCCGGCGCGGGATGCGGGGCCAGCGCGAGGCGATCGCGGTCGTAGAGCGCGACCCGCCCGTCGCTCGCGCCCAGCCGGCCGCACCCGATCCACAGGAGCTCGCCCATGGCGCCCAGCTGGTCGAGCATCGACGGGTGGAAGTCGGGCACGCGGGCCGGCAGGATGCGCGCCTCGAGATCCGACAGCGGCAGGGGCAGGCCGACCAGCCGGCGCACCGCCTCGCGCAGCGCCGGCAGCCCGCCGGGCCCGCCGCGCCCGATCCCGTGCCAGGCGGGGAGAAAGCGGGCCAGCGCCGGCGCATCGACCGGCGACACCTGGCGGCGCAGCTCGTCGAGGGTGCGCCGGCGCAGCTCGCGCAGGACGTCGGCGTGCACGACCTCGACGCCGTGCCCGCCGGGGCGAAAGCCGCCGCGCTCGAGCTGGCCCGACGCGACCAGCCGGTCGACCGCAGCGGCGGCGCGCGCCGGCGGCACGCCGAAGTGGGAGGCGAGATCGGCCGGATCGAGCGGCCCCAGCTGGCGGGCGCGGCGCGCCACCAGCGCGTCGAGCGCGTCGTCGTCGCCGCCCCCGATCGCCGCGGGATAGCGGGCCGCGTCCTCGGCCGCGATGAAGCGCGGCTGGCCGGCGACCTCGATCGGCGCGACCCGCCTCTGGCGCTCCAGCTCGGCCAGCCAGGGGCGCGCGTCGCCGGCGGCGCGCCGGGCGATCTCGTCGGCGTCCAGATCGCCCAGCCGGCGCAGGAGATCGTGCACCTCGTCGGCGTCGCGCGCCTGCCGGTCGGGGGTGAGCCGCTGGCGCTCGCGCTCGACCTGCTCGACCACCGCGCCGTCGAGCAGCCGGCGCAGGTCCTCGTGGCCGAGCAGGTCGCGCAGGAGCGTGCGGTCGAGCGACAGCGCCTGCGCACGCCGCTCGGCCGGCGGCGCGTCCCCCTCGTACATGAAGGCCGCGGTGTAGGCGAAGGCGAGCGAGCGCGCGAACGGCGACGGCGCCGGCGTGTCCACCACATCGACCCGCACGTCGCCGCGCCGGATGGCGGCCATGAGCTCGACCAGGGCCGGCATGTCGAACACGTCGCGCAGGATCTCGCGGTAGGTCTCGAGCAGGATGGGGAAGCTGGGGTGACGCTGGGCCGCGCCCAGGAGCTGCTGCGCGCGCAGGCGCTGGGCCCACAGCGGCGCGCGCTGGCCGGGCCGGCGGCGCGGCATGAGCAGGGCGCGGGCGGCGTTCTCGCGGAAGCGCGAGGCGAACAGCGCCGAGCCGCCCAGCTCGGCGGTGACCCGGTCCTCGATCTCGTCCGGATCGAACAGCAGCGCCTCCGGCCCGGGCGGCCGCTCGCTGTCGGGCAGACGGAACGCGATGCCGTCGTCGCTCCACAGGGTCTGGACCGGCGCGTTCAGTGACGGCGCCAGCGCGGCCTCGATGGCCAGCGCCCACGGCCCGTGCACCGCGCCGCCCAGCGGCGACAGCACGCACACGCGGAAGTCGCCCAGCTGGTCGCGGAAGCGCTCGACGGTGATCGCCCGGTCGGTCGGCAGCGTACCGGTGACCTCGCGCTGCTCGCGCACGTACTGGAGCGCGTTGTCGACCGCGAACGGATCGAGGCGGTACTCGTCGGCCAGCAGGCGCCGCGCGTCGTCGGCCGGCGACTCGCCGATGACGCGCACGAGCGCGCCCAGCGCCCGGCCCAGCGCCGGCGGGCGGGGCGGCCGGTCGCCGCGCCAGAACGGCATCTTGCCCGGCTCGCCCGGCGCCGGGCTGACCAGGACGCGGTCGCGCTCGATCTCCTCGATGCGCCAGGTGGTGGCGCCGAGCAGGAAGGTCTCGCCCGCGCGCGACTCGTGCACCATCTCCTCGTCGAGCTCGCCCACGCGCGGGCCGTCGGCGCCGAGGTGCACGGGGTAGAGCCCGCGGTCCGGGATGGTGCCGCCGCTGGTCAGCGCGATGAGGCGCGCGCCGCGCCGGCCGACCACCGCGTCGGCCGCCCGGTCCCAGGCCAGGCGCGGCGCCAGGTCCGCCATGTCGTCGGACGGGTACGCGCCCGACAGCATCTCGAGCACGGCGGCCAGCGCCTCGCGCGAGAGATCGCGGTAGGGATGGGCGCGGCGGATCACGCGGCCCAGCTCGGCCACCGACCACGACTCGATGGCGCACATCGCGACGATCTGCTGGGCCAGCACGTCGAGCGGCTTCTCGGGCACGCGGATGGGCTCCACGTCGCCGGCCCGCATGCCGCGGCACACCACCGCCGCCTCGAGGAGATCGCCGCGGAACTTGGGCAGGACCGCGCCGCGGCTCATGGCGCCGACCTGGTGGCCGGCGCGCCCGATGCGCTGCAGCCCGCGCGCCACCGAGCCGGGCGACTCGAGCTGGATGACGAGGTCGACCGCGGCCATGTCGATGCCGAGCTCGAGCGAGCTGGTGGCCGCGATGCAGCGCAGGAGGCCGCGCTTGAGCAGCTCCTCGGCGGCGAGCCGCTCGCCGCGGGCCATGCTGCCGTGGTGTGCGCGGGCCAGCTCCTCCCCCTCCATCTCGTTGAGCTGGTGGGCGACGCGCTCGGCCAGGCGCCGGCTGTTGACGAACACGATCGAGCTCCGGTGCGCGCGAACCAGCTCGTGGATGCGGCGGTAGAGCGCCGGCATCAGGCTGGTGCGCTCCTCGGCCGACAGGCCGGGCATGTCGTTCTTGTCGGGCTCGCCGCCGGAGGCCTCGGGTCCGGCCGGGCGGCTCATGTCGGCCGCCGGCACCTCGATGATGACCTCGAGGAGCGGCGCCTCGCCGGCGTCCACCACGATCACGGGGCGGTCGCCGCCCAGGTAGCGCGCCACCTCCTCGAGCGGGCGCTGGGTGGCGGACAGGCCGATGCGCTGCGGCTCGCGCGGGCACAGCGCGCTCAGCCGCTCGAGCGAGAGGGCCAGGTGCGAGCCGCGCTTGCCGGGCGCCAGCGCGTGGATCTCGTCGACGATGACGGTCTCGACCGAGGCCAGCCCGGCGCGCGCCTCCTGGGTCAGGAGGAGGTAGAACGACTCCGGCGTGGTGATGAGGATGTCGGGCGGCTCGCGCAGCTGGCGCCGCCGCGCCGACGCGCTGGTGTCGCCGGTGCGGACCGCGACCGAGGGCGGGCGGAAGCGGAGGGCGCGGCGTTCGGCCAGGGCCGCGATCTCGGCCAGCGGCGCGGCCAGGTTGCGCTCGATGTCGTAGGCCAGCGCCTTGAGCGGCGAGATGTAGAGCACTCGCGTGCCGCCCGACGCGAGGCGCTCGCCGGCGCCCAGCCGATCGAGGCAGGCGAGGAAGGCGGCCAGGGTCTTGCCGCTGCCGGTCGGCGCGCACAGGAGCGCGTGCTCGCCGCTGGCGATGCGCGGCCAGCCCAGCGCCTGGACGCGGGTGGGCGCCAGGTGGCGGGAGGCGAACCACTCGCGCACCGCCGGGCTGAAGCGGCCCTGGACCGACCCCTCTGTGCCGACGTCCACTCGACCTCCATAGTATGGGCGGGCCCGCGGGACAAGGCGCGCGGCCGATCCCGGGGGACGGAGGGCTCAGCGCGTCGTGATCTGGAAGACGTTGCCCTCGGGATCGAGGCCGTCGCAGATGGCGACGTCGCCGGTGCGGTGGGTCTCGCCCATGCGCGCGCCGTGCCCTGCCAGCGACGCGCGCGCCGCGTCGATGTCGTCCACGTGGAAGGCGAGCTTGATGGCGCAGTCCTCGCGCGCCCGCGGCGGGCTCTCGATGCCGATGCGCTCGGCGACCTCGTGCGGGAGGGCGTGAAGCGCCAGCGCGCAGCCGCCGGCGTCCAGCCTGACGAAGCCATCGGCCGGATGGCCGTCGATGACGCGCAGGCCGAGCGCGCCGGTGTAGAACGCGGTCATGCGCCCCGTATCGACGGTGAAGAGGATGGCCTGGGCGAGTCGCATGAAGGGCATGCTCGGCCCTGCGGGACGGCAGGGCAAGCGTCCGTCTCGCGCACTGAACCGGTCGCGGTCGGGACCGTCTGCGCCGGCGCCTTGGCTGCGCCCATAGTATGCTGGGCCCATGCAGGACGAGACGCACGACCGCACGCGGCTCGAGATCGAGGCCGCCGTGTTCCGCCGGCTGGTCCAGCACTTCCGGGACCGCACCGACGTTCAGAACCTCGACGTGATGAACCTGGCCGGCTTCTGCCGCAACTGCCTGGCCCGGTGGTACCGCGAGGCGGCCGAGGAGCGCGGCCTCCCCGTCGAGGACGGCGAGGCGCGCGAGCGCATCTACGGCATGCCGTACGCCGAGTGGAAGGAGAAGCACCAGAAATGACGTGGCGTCTCCCCCTCCTCGCGCGCGTCGATGCCGGCCAGGGAGCGCGCGTGCGAAGTGGCCCCATCGCGCGCCACCACGCCGAGACCATCACGGTGGCGACGCGCGGCCGCGGCATCACCGACATCACCGAGGAAGTGGCCCGCATCGTGCGCGCGTCCGAGGCCGACGACGGCCTGTGCAACGTGTTCCTGCACCACACCAGCGCGTCGCTCATCCTGTGCGAGAACGCCGACCCGACCGTGCGCAGCGACCTCGAGCGCTTCGCCGCCCGCCTGGTCCCCGACGGCGATCCACTGTTCGAACACACCGACGAGGGCCCGGACGACATGCCGGCCCACGTGCGCACCGTGCTCACGCAGTCCTCGCTCTGCCTTCCCATCGCCGGCGGCGGCCTCGCGCTCGGCACGTGGCAGGGCATCTATCTGTGGGAGCATCGGCTCAGCCCGCACCGCAGACAGGTCACGGTCAGCGTCGTGGGCACCTGAGCCCGGAGCCCGCCGCGGTCCCTCCGACGTCGCCATCGGTGGTGATCGATAGGGCTGGCCGGCCGGGCCCGGGGTCAGGCAACATCCCGACCAATGGACGAGGACCGCTGGGACTTCGTGATCGTCGGATCCGGCTTCGGCGGCAGCGTGAGCGCGCTGCGCCTGGTCGAGAAGGGCTACCGCGTGCTCGTCCTGGAGAAGGGAAGGCGGCTGGGCGCGGCCGACTTCCCGACCAGCAACTGGCGAGTCCGCCGCTGGCTCTGGCTCCCTGCCGCCGGCTGCCGCGGCCTCTTCCAGATGACCTTCCTCCGCCACGTCACGGCGCTGTCCGGCGTCGGAGTGGGAGGAGGCTCGCTGGTCTATGCCAACACGCTTCCCATCCCGGGTGAGGGATTCTTTCGCTCGCCCAGCTGGGCTCACCTGGCCGACTGGAAGGCCGAGCTGGCCGAGCACTACCGCACCGCGCGCCACATGCTGGGCGCGGTCGAGAACCCGAACGTCACCTATCCGGACGAGGTCATCCGAGAGCTGGCGGCCGACATCGGGCGCCCCGACCACGTGCGGCCGACGACCGTCGCCGTCTACTTCGGCCGGCCCGGCGTCACCGTCCCCGATCCCTACTTCGGCGGCCGAGGGCCGGAGCGGACCGGATGCATCCAGTGCGGCGGCTGCATGCTCGGCTGCCGGTTCGGAGCAAAGAACACGCTCGACAAGAACTACCTCCATCTGGCCGAGCACCTCGGCCTGGTCATACGCGCCGAGTCGGAGGTGACCGTGCTCGAGCCCGACGCCGGCGACGGCGGCGGCTATCGCCTCGAGGTGCGCGAGGGTGCGCCCGGCGAGCGCAAGACGCGGGTCTACCGGGCCGGTCAGGTCATCCTGTCGGGCGGCGTGCTCGGCACCCTCGATCTGCTGCTGCGCATGCAGGAGCGCGCGCGCCGGCGAGCGGGCGGGCTCGACCGGCTGTCGCCGCGGCTCGGCCACTTCGTGCGCACCAACTCGGAGGTGCTGATGGGCGTCACCACGCGGCGGCGCGACGTCGATCTCTCGCGCGGCATCGCCATCGGCTCCATCCTCGACACCGACGATCACTCCCACCTCGAGCCGGTCCGCTATCCCTCCGGCTCCGGCTTCTTCCGCATGCTCATGGCGCCGCACGCGCCAGGCGAGATCGGCGTGGTCAGGCTCGCGCGCGCGCTCGCCATCGCGCTGCGCCACCCCGTCCTCACCATCCGCGCCTATCTCGTCCCCGACTGGGCGCGCTACACGATGATCCTCCTCTACATGCGCACGCTCGAGGGACACCTGCGCATCCGGCTGGGTCGGCCGCTGCTCCGCCTGTTCCGCCGCGGCCTCACCACCGAGGTGTCGGGCGGCCCGCGCCCCAGCGCGTCCATCCCCGAGGTGACCGAGCTCGGCCGCAAGGTGGCGGCGCGCATCGACGGGTTCGCCTCCAGCATGATCACCGAGACCGCCCTCGGCATCCCGACCACGGCGCACATCCTGGGCGGCTGCGTGATGGCCGACGGGCCCGAGGCCGGCGTCATCGACCATCGGCACCGCGTGTTCGGGCACCCGGGCCTCTACGTGATCGACGGCTCCGCGGTGTCGGCCAACCCGGGCGTGAACCCGTCGCTCACGATCTGCGCGCTGGCCGAGCGGGCGATGACCTTCATCCCGGCGCGCGCCCAGGCGGACGACCGGCCAGGCCGCGGAGGACCCGAGAAGCCCGACGATCGCGATCGCGATCGCGTCCAGGCCCGGGCTGGCTCCTGAGCGCCGGGTCGTTCCCGCCGCGGCTCACTCGACGCCGGGCCGCACGATCTCGAACTCGACCCGGCGGTTCGCCGCGCGGCCCACCGCCCGCGTGTTGGGCTCGAGCGGGCGCTCCTCGCCGAAGCCGATCGCCTCGAGCCGCTCGGCCGCCACGCCGCGCCCGACCAGGTAGGTCCTGACCTCCTCGGCCCGCCGCTGCGACAGCTCCTTGTTGTGGTCGGCCCCGCCGCGGTCGTCGGTGTAGCCCGCGATGCGGATGTGGGTCAGCTCCGGGTGCCGGGTCAGCACCGCGGCCAGGTTGTCGAGCACCAGCAGCGAGCGGCGGCGGATCTGGACCCGGTCGGTGGCGAACGTGATCGGCTCGAGCGGGCGCACGCGGTCGGGCGCGATCGCCACCAGCTGCGCGTCCTTGCAGCCCTGGTGGTCCGGCGTGCCCGCTTCGTCGGGGCAGTTGTCGAGCCGATCGACCACGCTGTCCTGGTCGCGGTCGGTGTCCGGGCAGCCCTGGTTGGCCGACGGCCCGGCCTCGCCCGGACATCGATCCTCGGCGTCGGCGATCTGATCGCCGTCGTTGTCGCCGTCGGGGCAGCCGTCGTCGTCCTGGAACCCGTCGACGTCCTCCGGCTCGTCGGGGCACGCGTCGCCCGCGTCGACCACGCGGTCGCCGTCGCGGTCGGGCAGCTCGTCGGGGCAGCCGTCCTCGTCGTCGAAGCCGTTCAGCGTCTCCGGCTGCGACGGGCAGCGGTCCTGGTCGTTGGCCAGCCCGTCGCCGTCGCTGTCGGCCACCGCGGGGCAGCCGTCGGGCGGCACGCCGGCCACGCGCGGGCACGCGTCCGCCGCGTCCGCGACGCCGTCGAGGTCGACGTCGTGGGTCACCGGCCGCTCGCGCACCAGGCGCCCGATCGCGTACGAGGCGCCGAACAGCGCGGCGTAGTGATTGGTGCCGCCGTCATCTCCCGTGCGCGGCGCGCGGTAGAGGCGGCCGTCCGCGCGCAGGGAGAGTCGCTCGCCGACCGCGAGCTTGGCCCCGACGCCGATGTGGGCGACGGTGTCGGCGTCGTTCGACAGGACGTCGGCGTCCGAGCGCACGCCCATGGTGCCGAGCCCGACCAGCGCGAACGGCGTCACCCGCCCCGGCAGCTGCAGGACGACGTGTCCGCGCGCGCCGAACAGGAGGACGCCGGCCCCCGCCCCGGTCTCCTGCGGCATGATGTCGGCTTCACCCTCGACCCCGGCGAAGCCGAACGGGAAGAACGCGACCCGCAGGCCGTAGTCGGGGCCGATCCGGTCCAGCTTCTTCTGCAGGGTGTCGTGCGGATCGTAGAACTCGTGCCGGTCATCCGGCGCGAAGGCGCCGCCGAACACGCCGAGCTCGAGGCGCGGAGGATCGGCGAGCGCGGCGGTGGCGGGCAGCGCGGCGAGCGCTGCCGCGCAGGTCGCCACGACCCCCACCCGTTCGGCAAACCATGCCCGACGCGCGCACACCCGACGCGTGATCATCGCATGGAAGCCGGAGGATCGCCCGGCGAGTTCACGCCGCGCGGATCGCCAGGCAGGCGCGCAGGTGCGAGCCGGCCATCCAGCCGTCCACATGCTTCCGCGCCGGCACGCACCCTTTGCGGGTCAGTGATTCGCGCGCTTGCGGCTGAGCTGGGTGAGCCGCCACACCAGCCAGCCGCTCCAGTCGCGGACCATCGGATCGCGGTCGCCGCGCGCGGCCTGGCGCAGGAAGGGCAGGGACTGCCGCCCGATCGAGTTGACGAACATGCGCGCCGCCTTCTTGCGGGTCTTCTTGCTGCCGAGGGCGCGGATGAGGTTCTGGTTGAGGATCTGCTTGCCGCGGTAGAGGTCGTTGCTGCGGATCGCCGCGTCGTAGTAGTCCATGCCCAGCGTCCACCAGCCCTTGCCGAAGTAGAGGTTGCCGAGCAGGTACGGGACGTAGGCGCTCCTGGGCTGATCGCGGCGCAGCCCGATGAGCGCGCGGATCGCCTCCTCGCGCTTGCCGGCCCTGATGAGGGCCACCGCGCCGGGAATCGAGTCGGCCTCGGGCGCCACGCCGGCGGCCGGCTGCTTGACTGCCGCCGCGCTCTCCGGCTCGGCGCTGTCGACCGTCGCCGAGTCTTCCCCCACCGGCGCGACCGGCTCCTCGCGCTCCTCGGCCGGAAGCGGCGGCTCGGTCGGGACCTCGTCGCCCTCTCCCTCGCCGGCGGACTTGTCGTTGGCGGCCGCGCCGGCGCCCGCGACTGCACCCGCGGCGGCGGGCGCGCGACCCTCGGTCGCCGCCTCGCCGCCGGCCGCGCCGTCGTCGCGTCCGGCCGGCGGCGCGGTCCGATCGGCGCCCGTCGCCGGTTCGCGCTCCTCGGAGGCGCCGCCCCCTGCCGCCGGCTCCGCGCGCTCGCCGCCGGAGCTCGATCCGCGCTCGGTCTCGCCCGGCGCGGCCCTGGCACCGGCCTCGTCGGCCGGCGGCGCCTCGGGCTCGCGCTTCCCGGTGGCCTGCTCGGCC
>Ga0126377_10003829_pt1 | contig 10778 bp, 7 predicted proteins | sample PanSoiMetPlot_22_FD_92647 | JGI IMG/M metagenome (GOLD analysis project Ga0126377, IMG submission 92647) | Tropical forest soil microbial communities from Panama - MetaG Plot_22 | ecosystem: Environmental > Terrestrial > Soil > Tropical forest > Bulk soil | place: Panama | collected 2016-02-17
AGCTTTTCATTCTCAACCCCCGTCAGGAAAATGTGATCATCCCAAACGACCGGTGAGGAATGCCCTGGCGCCAGGGCGCATTTCCAGAGCAGTTTGGTGGATGGGCCAAACTGAATGGGAGGTTTGTCCACCTCGGCGACGCCCGATCCATTGGGTCCGCTGAAGCGAGGCCAGCGGGCCGGCGTTGGCGATGGGTTTGCCAGCGATTCAATCAGCAGTAAGCTCAGTAGCGCAAATGTCAAAAGTCGCATCTTTAGTATTCCCTACGTGATTCGTGTTTGTTAGTGTTCATTCGTGGCCGAAAGATTTCCTTGAGCGCTATTGCTCAAGCGATGCTGGCTCACAATCGCATATTTATGCGTTTATTTTTTGATCGGGATCATTTGATGAGGGCATAACGCAGAGCTCACCGGGCCGCCCTGGAAACTTAGAAGGATAGTACATGAACCAGATGGCGGCTCCGGCGCAGCGATCGTTAGGCATTGGAGTCCCAGTTGGTGGACAACGCTTCGTTTTTGCCAGCTCTACCTTACTTACGGAATCTTTGGGTCCACCACAGAGATGAGCTTCAGTCCCTTAATCAAGAAATACGCCTTGTAAGTGCCTGCGCCATCCGTGAACAGAGGTTCATCCTCCGGCCGAGGCGGCCAATTCATCTGGACATCAAATGGTAGCTCGGGGTTCTTCCTAATGGAGGCCTCAAACTTCGGTTGTTCCGCGAGATTCACAATGTTGTCTGCCGGTATAAAGAAAAACTGCTGGCCAATCAGATCATCCGCCAATGCCTCCGATATTAGGCTGGCGATCCCCAGCGTCAGGATATGAAACGGCTTGATCCCGGCCACCTCAAAATCGGTCACTTTGCCAATAGTACCGGCAGAAACTGCGGGGTCATCTGCCGCCGCGGCTGAAGCGATAGCAGCAGCCCCTTTTTTGACTGCATCTTCAATGGCTGCCGCTATTTTATCCCGAATATCGTCGGCGTCGCCGGATTCATGATCCCAGATGGCGACATGGATGCCGATTCCCCCGCCTGCTGGAATGAGATCGCCGAGAGTCCGCATCTTGAAGATCGTGTCCTGCGGATGCACATTCTCTTGGATTTCTGTTCGTATCGTCTTCACCAACTTATCCGTACCGATGTGGTTCGGATTGATGGAGAACAACGAGATGACCGCATATGGCTCGTCCGGGCCGATATCCTGGGTTCCAAAACATTTCACCGCCGACAGTGTCACCTGGGCGAAATATTCTGTTTGGCCGGTTGGGGACGCACTAAAGTCTGTCAAGCGGATAGACCCTAGCTGCATCTGCTGTTGATAGCTGCCGTCCGCTGCCTTTTGCACCCCACCGATTGGGACGCCGAGAGGGCCATAATCCGCTCCTGTCCGCCTATGGAAATCCTTGATACTGTGCGTGGCAATAGCATCACGCACAGATTTCGCCGCGAACTTCCGTACCAGGCTGTTTACTGAAATTGGACTATCGCCGAGGCCACACCTGGTCGCAAAGTCAACTACACTTGGCATTGCACACCTCCTCGTTATGGTTCTGCAGTACTCACCTACCGTGCTGTGCGCCTATCGAGCCACACTGATCACAACGGCCGCTTCGAACTGCAGAGTCAAATTACTGTTACTCTTGTTGTATCAGCTACTGCGTTGAGCAGTAATTGCCTCTATATCGAGCATCTTACCAATACCACTTGAGGTTTGATTGACACCGCCGTTAGGCCTCTCTGTTACTGTAAAGCAATGAGAATGGGAATTAGACCTTGGCCAGATGCCAGCGGGCGCAGCGCCTTGCCTATAACTGAACCGAATGCCTTGAACGGATCATCAGCTTTCATCGCGTGACCAGGCGTGGGAGATGTGGTGAGCAGATCGCCCACTTCAATCGACGCATAGCTCGCGTCCACTTTGCAACAAACCTTGCCCAGTAGCGCGAGCGGCTTACGGTCGAGCTGCGAGTGCTGCTTATCGAGGACGATACCAGGCTTGAAATCGCCCGCACCTGAGATAACGCCAGCAACGCGTTTGTCATAGGCTTTTTGGCTCTCATTCAATATGCCTTCTTCGCCGAGTACCATAACCGTCCCCGGCTCAATTGACTCAGCCGCAGCTATGTCGAATTCTTCAGCACAGTCGGCGTTAGCCAACCGGATGTCACCGGTCACTTCTACATCTCCTTCAAAGAGTCCGGCCAGCCGCCCACCTTTCCCGAAAATCCCAATGCCTTCAGCGCTGTCGTTCGTTCCAACCACTGCGCCATGTACGGCGGAGTGGCTAACCCCACGCACACCCTCGCCCCTGGCGCTCTCGCCGAACACGCCCGCCGCCTCATTGTCACACGTCCCAACCACTCCACCATGAAAGGGAGAGTGGCTAACCCCACGCACCCCCTCGCCCCTGGCGCTCTCGCCGAACACGCCCGGGCCAGCGGTGTCGGTTGTATTGTCGTTGACGCCGACGACAGCGCCATGATTAGCAGCATGGCTGATGCCACGCACACCTTCGAACTGCGCGCTTTCGCCAATGACGCCAATTTCACCTGAATTTGCTACTTTTCCGATTACTGTCGGCATGAGAAATCTCCTTTGTAATAGATAATTGAAAAACACCTACTGCGCGACAACCCCCATAGCGTCGCGAGCATTACTACAAAGCGATACTTCGTTCTGCTTTTCATTGTGGTATCTCTCAGTGTGAAGTACACAACTACCTGCATGAAGTACGACCGAAACATTGCTATGACGCGAGCCAGAGCATAAAGCATCACCTCCCTTCAATCCGCTCCTTGGGAGCCTAACTCCAGAGTTAGGCGCCGTCTCGCATTGAGTCAAACACTCTTCACTGACTACCTTCTGTTACTCGTGTTCCCTGCGCTGCCACCAGCCGCCACTTGTTGTTGCGCTTCACGTAGACTCGGATGTATCGGACTTTATCTCCCCCGGCGTTTCCAGTGACGAACCCAGTTGAGACAGCAGTGTCCCCATAGATTCGCACTTTGCGGTCCGTCTGCTCGGCCTTCCCGGCAAAGAGAGTGCCAGCTGTGACCCCATCTATGAACTGCTGCTTGGTTTGAGCCTGACCAGTAGGAGTTCCGCCAAGATAGTCGTCAGTCAACAGGTCCTTGGTCACCGTCGGGTCTTTAGCCGCACGAGATTGGACCCACTGGTCTTCTATCTTCATGATCTCGTCTTCGGCCTTGCTACTGGATGACTTATTTGCGGCCTGCGCAAAAGCGAGCAAAGGCATCGCAAACGCAAGGACCGTAACTACTAGGAATCGTTTCATTGGGTTACTCTCCAATGTTAGCGGATGCTTTAACCAGGCGGTTTCCCATTGCAGCATCCAAAATAGCAATGGCCGCCTGACTAGAATTAGGCGGGGTTTCCGAGGAGCCCTAGCCTGTCTTCTTTCTCCCATCACTTCTATTTGTTGCTGCCGTGCAGCATCGCAATGTCGAGCGCGACCTGGCCGGTATCGCCGGATTGCGCATGTTGGCTCCTGGCATTCACGTCGACGCCACGAGCTTTCGAACTGCTTTATTGGGATTGCTGCTGTGGAATATCGCTCAGTTGCGCGGCGACTAACCTCCAGCGCCCCTGCTGCTTCACAAAGACGGCTGTGAATCGAGTGTTGCTGGTGAAATCTTCGTTTGGGTTCTTGCCTTTCAGCGTCAAGACTCCGGTGGTTACTGCCGTATCGCCATAGACCCTGACTGAGCGGTCTTTGTCGCTGGCTGAGGTGTACTTGAGTCTGCCGGATTTATAGGCGTCCATCAATTGAGCTTTGCTCAATATACCAAATGACTGCGTAACGATGTAATCATCAGCATAGAGGCGGTCGAGCGCCGCTACATCAGTACGACCGAGAGCTTCGATAATCTCATCCGACACCTTATTGACCTCTTGCTCGGCCTTGCTGCTCGGAGCTGCTTTCTTGTCACTTGTTTGACCGAGGGCTAAAGACGACATAGCCATCGCCAGAATTGCGATTATCAGGATTCGTTTCATGGTTGGTCTCCTTTTGTAGGTTGATTTATTGAGTCTCGACAAGCAGTTGAGGCACTCAGTTCAGCGTTAGAGCGTGACGACCAGGAATCCCTCTCACCGGTCAGATTCCTTACGCCATTCCTTCACTGCCTTGATGCGCTGCTCGATGACTGGCTGAAGGTCCGGTTTGAGTCTGAGGCACTTGGCAAAATCACGTTGCGACGCGTCCTCCTTGCCTTGCAGCAGTCTGGCCACCCCTCGATTCAGGTAGGCGCGAGCCATACGCGGGTCGAGCTTGATGGCCTGGTCGAAATCGGCTATTGCGCGGTCCAAGTTCCCTAATTCCAGCTCGACGCCGCCCCGATTGTTGTAAGCGGCGGCGTGTCGGGGGTTGACCTTAATTGCGCTAGTGAAGTCCGCAATCGCGCTCTTCATCTCACCTTTGGCAAACCGGATGTTGCCGCGATTGTAGAAAGCCTTGTCGCATTGATGGTCGAGTTCGATCGCCCGGTTGTAATCGGCCAGCGCCCGATCAAGGTCTCCTTTGCGTTCCCAGATCCGGCCGCGGTTGATGAATGCCACTGCTGAGCGCGGGTCGAAGGCTATGGCGAGGTTATAATCGGCGATGGCCAGATCCAACTCACCTTTGGTAAGCCAATCGTTGCCACGGTTGAGGTAGGATGCCGCCGAGCCGGCGCGCGAAGTCTGCGCCTGAACCTCCAAAGCTGTCACGACCAACGAGAAAACGATCAAACAAGGAATCCATCGCATGGCTGCAAATTCCTTTCATTATATTTTCGACACAGGCTGACCAACTATTACTTCGACAATATCCGTGTTCCAGGTACCCATGCTCTCAGTTGCGCCGTCGCGCCGCCGTTTACGTTGAGTGTCTGGCCGCTGATGAGCTGAGGCGCGCTCGGCGCCATTCGCGGTACTGATTAGCCCACTATGTCTGTGCGAGGAGATGAGTACTCGAATCGGGGACTTAGTGTCACTAGGCAGGTTTGTAGATTTTCGCATCAGGACGCTGGCGCAAAACCGGCGAATAGTCGGCTTGGACGGAGGGAAAGGGGCGCGGCGGTGACCGATTAAATTATCCGTGTACGCAGGGCTTTGGCCACGGCTTCAGTTTTGGAGTGCACGTGCAGCTTCTCGTAGATTCTTTGCAGGTGAAAGGAAATAGTGTGGGTAGTGACGCCAAGTTCGGCAGCCGCGGTTTTGTAATTGTGGCCGTCGGCAAAGAGCGTCAACAGGCGAATCTCGTGCGGCGTCAGTCGCTCATCAGGCTTTTCAGGCGGATGAATATCGCGAAACAGTTTGATGACTTTATGCGCGACCTCCGGCGACATCGGCGCGCCGCCGCTCGACGCTTCTTTCAAACATTCGAGCAATCGCGCCGGCGCCGTTTTCTTCAACAGATACCCGCTCGCGCCCGCGCACAGCGCCTCAAAAATCCGCTCGTCATCATCGTAAACCGTGTACATCAGCAGCGTCAGTTGTGGGTAACGCTCTTTTAAGAGCCGGATGCCTTCGATGCCGCTCATCCCCGGTAGTCCCACATCCACCAGCGCGACGTCAGGCGGATCGGCGCCGATTCGATCGAGCGCGGTTTCCATTGTGCGAAAGCTGCCCGTGCAGCGAAAGCCTTCGGAGCCGTCTATCATTATGGCCAGGCACTCGCGGATTTTGCGCTCGTCTTCAATAACCGCCACCTTGACCGGGCCAGAGGCGGGCGAAGATGACGATGTGGTTTTGATCTGGTCGGACATATCCGCTTCCTGGGAGACGTACGGGAGGCCTCACGTATACCCTAAAAATGGCGCTTGAGCCACTAGGAAGATTCCTAGATTGGGTGATGACAAAGGCTCTCAGCCTCGGCGACCGAGCGGGACCTTTAGAGTCACGGTGGCGCCGGCGCCATTGCTCGAGCTTAGTTCGAATTTGGCGCCCAGCCTCTCAGCGCGCCGGCGCATGCTCATCAGGCCAGCGCCATCGCTTGCCGCTGAGGCGTCAAAGCCTTTGCCGTTGTCGCGCAATTTCAACAGCAGCCAACCGGCGCCAACCTGTAACTCGACCTCCGCTTCCGCGCAATCAGAGTGCCGGGCGATGTTGTTGACGGCCTCTTTGAAAATCAGAAAAACTTCCCGGCGAGTGTCCGCGCCCAGTTTCGCATCCTGCTCCTCGCCCGGAGCGTGAAGCTTAAAGACGATGTTGCGGGCGCTGAAGATCTCGCTGGCGAAGCGGCGCATGCGCCTGGTCAGGTCATGCACGTTATCTTTGTTGGGATTGACCGCCCATACGATGTCGCTCATCGAATCCACCAACTCGCGCGCGGCGTCCGCGATCTGCGAGAGCGATTCGGCCAACTGCGCGTCTCCGCGCCGCTCCCGCCTAAGGACATCGCTGAGCATCGCGATCAGTGAAAGATTCGAGCCGATGTCGTCGTGCAAATCCGAAGCGATGCGCGTCCGCACCCGTTCGAGTTCGAGCAGCCGCGCGAGGCGATAACGAAAAAGCGCGTAGAGCGTCAGCGTTCCGGCGGCGCCGACCAGCAGCATAAACCACGGGCGGCGCCAGACGGGGGGCAGGATCGTGAAGCCAAATGAGGCGGGGTTCGCGCTCGCGGCGCCTTCGGCGGTGACGGCTTTGACCAGCAGGCGATATGCGCCGGGCGCCAGGTTCGCGAAATCAACGGTGCGGCGCCCGCTCGGCTCGCTCCAATCGTTTTGCGCGCCTTCGAGCCTGTATTGATACCTCAACTCCTCGCCGAGACTCGCGCCGAGCCCCAGGAAATCAACGCTCACCTGTGTCTGAGACGGCTCGAGCGTCAAGGCGGGCAGGCTCTCATCGCCGAATTCGGAGACAGGCCGCCGCTCGCCCGCCACACGCAAGCCCGTCAACAAAATGGTCGGGGACTGGCGCGGCCTGTCCTGCTCGGGAATCAACCGCGCCAGACCGCCGCTCCCGCCGAACCACAGCGCGCCCTGCGCGTCGCGCGTCGCGCACTCGATCATGCCTGGCGGCAAGCCGTCGGCGGTTGTGTAGTGTTTGATTTGTCCGTCGTTCGGGTCCAGGCGGTCAACACCGCGCGCGTGGCCAACGTAGATGCGTCCGAAATTGTCTTCGATCAAATTCATCGTGCTGTCGGTGGCAAGTCCCTTGCTGCGGTTGTACCAGACGATTTTCAAGGATTCGGCATATGGGTCGTCAATACGCCCCACGCCATTCTGGGTGCTGGCCAACCAGAGCCTGCCGGCGTGGTCGATGAAAAGGCCATAGATCGGGGTGTCCGGCCCTTCCCCGCGCGTGGGTAGCAGCGTGAGGCGTCCGTCGCGGCGCCGCAGCAGGTAGCCGTGACCGTAAAATCCCGCCCATAGCGTTCCATGACGATCTTCAGCGAAGCACGTCAGTGAAAAAGTTAGGCCATTCACGTCGCTCGGCCTGGGTAGTTCATCTGTGTAATCGCGTAGCAGTTGAGCGCGACTTTCCCACTTCAACACCCGACCGTGGTACATCGTGCCGATCCAAATGTCGCCTCGCGAGTCTTCATAAAGGCGAAAGACCTCATCGTCAGGAATGGCGATGGCCTGCGGTATGGTGAATGAAAGCCTCTCCAGCCGGCTGATGTGGGGAAAACGAAACACCGCTTTGTTCTCCGAGGGCAGCCACCACTGTCCCATCCGGTCTTCGACAACAATCTGCGCGGCGCCCCAACCGGCGCTCACATTGGCCGGCATCTTCGGCGTGACCGGGACGAAGCGATTTCCATCAAAGCGATTGATCACGCGCACGGCGACCATAGCTTTTTTATCCGAACGCATGACGATTTGTTTGGTGATGGCGAAGAGTTGACCGCTATGTGAGTAGATAATCGCGTTGACATGCCGAAAGGCCGAACCGTCGCGCTCGGTGTAGCGCACGAAGCCGTTGCGCGCGATTTGCTTGACGTCACGCGCGGTCGCCACCCACAGGTCGCCATCGCGGTCTTCGCGAAAGCTCCCTATCCCCTCGTCGCACAATCCTTGCGCTTCGCCATAAACGCGGAATTGCGGAGAGGCTGAGGCATGAGGGTCAAAACTGGCGGCGCCACGCGCAGTCCCGATCCATACTTTGCCGTCCGCAGTTTGATAGAGCGCGGCTATCCAGGAGTCCGGCAGGCCGTCCTTTATTGTGTAGCAACGCGAAAAGATCGGACGACCTGGAGCGGGTTCCGCGACAAGCGAACACAAGCCGCCCGTTCTGCTCATCCCCGCCCAAATCCCGCCCTCATCCGTTTCGAGCAGCGTGGTGATGTATCCAACTTCGTCGCGCCCGCGCTTGGTCAAATAATGTTCGATGCGCCCGTCCTGGAAAATGCGGTTGAGCCCCTGTCCATTCTCCATCCCAATCCACAGAGATCCTCTCCTGTCCTGAATGATCGCCGAAATTGGCAGAGACTTGCCGGGTCTCTCTTTCGGCAGGTCGAGGCGGTGGAACACGACTCTGCCGTTGCGCTCTTCGAACCAATATAGTCCGTCGTACGTCCCACACCACAGCCTGCCTTGCGCGTCCTCGAAAAGAACCTCCATGCCACGGGCGTCGTTTTTTTCCGGCCAGTAGGCGACGAACATCGGCGCCGTCGTGGCGCCGATTGAATCGGCAGGGTTGCGGCGCCCCTTAGGATTGAAGCGCGCCAGTCCATTCCCCGTCGCAACCCAGATCGCGCCGCCGCGCGTTTCGAGCAGGTCATTGACGATGCGATGCGGCAAGCCGTCATCAGTCGTATAGTTGGTGAAGCCGTAGCCGTCAAAACGCGACAGCCCGTCACTCGTGCAGAACCACAGAAAACCGCGTGAGTCTAGTTTGATCCGATTGGCCCGGTCGCGCAGCAATCCGTCGGCGGTGGTATAGGTCTTGACCGGCAACTGTTCGGCTCGAGCGCCGCGGGACAGGAACAGCCCCGCGCCGAGACACAATGCGAGAATGGCTATTGAAAGAATGCCGGCGCGGCCTGTGGATAGCTTGCCGAACGCGCGTTTAACGACCTCCACGGCTTCGCGCATCGAGATCGATTGTCGAATATCGGATCGAGGGAGCAATCTCATTTTTTCGCCTCGGCAAGATATCTTCCGGATATTTGTGGTAATAGCCTGCGCGACTCGCCAGATGACTGTTAACAGGTAGCGGAAATCGCGGTAGAGCGCCTCGAAGTAATCGGGCGACGTGACGGTCGCCTCACCGCGACGAGAAGGGCGATGTGGCTTATCAGTTTTACGGAGTGAGGCTGTCACAGAGCGACGCGGAACGACCTAAAGCAGTCATCGCTCAAGCGAAGCGCATGAACATGCTCCATTGGGCTGGAACCAATACGGCAAATCGGCTGAATCGGTTGACGACATTCGAAGGCTGCCGCTAGTCGAACGGCGCCGCTTAACCTACAGCTAACCGATCGCTTAACTCGAAATTAAATGCTTGAGACCTATGCAGATAGGCCGTTGACAACGCAGTTAACAGTTAACCGTGACTTTGTCCATTCTGAGATCGGCGCGAGCGCCGATCTCAGAATGGACAAAGTCGAGAATAGGGCGTGTCGTAAATACTTCAGTTTGTGGCGGGCTGTCACCACTCACACAGGTAGATAATGGATGCGAGATTCGCTCAGGTCTTCTTCAAAGCCTCATAGACCCATAACTGCCCGTGCGGCGAAACCTGTCCATGACGTCGATGGGCGGTGCCAGACCTTCGCGGATCGTCCGCAGGTCTTCGATGATCGCGACCTTGATCGGATCGGGCAATGATGCGGAATTTGTTGAAGCGGTTGAAGACATCTCGATATAGCTCACTCTCAGCTGCGTGGCGCCGCCCTACTCACACAGGTGGGTATTTGCGTCATCGCGAGTCGGCGCGTGGGCTGAGCGGCAAATTGAGCTTGACGGCTGCGCCCTGGTTTGCCTGACTCGCGGCGGAAAGATGGTTGCGCTCATCGGCTCGCGACGCGCGTTTATGCAGGCGATTAACTCCACCGGAACTCTCATCGCCAAAATTGCGGGAGTTCCATAAGCTTGCCGAGAGTTCTGTTTGATGGGGGATGTTAACGCCTCCGGTACGACAGTGATCAAAAAATGGAACTTGGGACTTCCAGGCAATGCGCATAGTCTCGTAAAATATCCCGCCGTTCCAATAGCTTTACCAAGATTTCTTCGGACGCGAAGAAGGCGTCAGCGCTTGCGAATATTTCTCGATCAGCGGGAAATTCTGGTCAACTACGTGTTCCTCGCATTGCAGAGTAGTTGGCCAGAAAGCCTGCCACCAAAGTATCACCAAAGTTCGGCGCTATACCAGGCAATAAAGATCTAGTCAACAATTAGTCCGGGATCCGTGCCCAGATATGATGGCCGTTGTCATCAGGAAGACAGGGACAGGACCATAATCACGCGCCCCCAACGATCACAATAAAACTAGAAAGGATCAAGATCATGAAACGAGGAATCCCCATAATTTTGACGGTACTGGGTCTACTGCTCAGCCTCGGGCTGCTCAGACTGTGGCTGTCGGCTCCGACTACCGGCGGTCCACCGCCGGCCCTGCAGGGAGAGGCCGCGCTCAACCACCTCAAAGGGCAGGGGCTAGATGGCTCGCTGCAAGAGGCTGTGACGGCGGCGAGTTACGGCTTCTATCGGGAGCCGAAGCGGAGGGGCGACTGGCTGGCCTATAATCCCGCGCAGCGACTGAGCGCCCGCTTGACGCCGGATGGCTTGCAGGTCGTAACCGGAGGCGATGAAGGGCGAGCGCGTCGCCT
>Ga0126377_10003830_pt1 | contig 10777 bp, 6 predicted proteins | sample PanSoiMetPlot_22_FD_92647 | JGI IMG/M metagenome (GOLD analysis project Ga0126377, IMG submission 92647) | Tropical forest soil microbial communities from Panama - MetaG Plot_22 | ecosystem: Environmental > Terrestrial > Soil > Tropical forest > Bulk soil | place: Panama | collected 2016-02-17
CGTGATCGCGAAGCGGAGCGTCACTCGTGACGGCGCCACGCTCTCAACACCAACGTGCAGCACTACCTCGCCGGCATCCGTAAACTTGACCGCGTTGCCGAGGATATTGAGCAGGACCTGACGGAGACGGCCGGCGTCACCCAACAGTTGATCCGGCGCATCGGCGGCAACGTGACATGCCAGCTCGAGACCCTTTTCGCTCGCACGAAGCGCGAGGACCTTGGCGGCGTCTCCAACCACCTCACGGAGGTCGAATTCCGTGTGCTCGAGATCGAGGCGCCGCGCTTCGATTCTCGAGAAGTCGAGAATGTCGTTGACGATCTCGAGCAGCGAATCGGCCGACGACTTGATCGTGTCGAGATAGTCCTTCTGCTCGGGCGACAATTTGGTCTGCAACGCCAGCGTTGTCATCCCCAGGATGCCGTTGAGCGGCGTGCGAATCTCGTGGCTCATGTTGGCGACGAAGGCGCTCTTGGCTTCGGCGGCTTCCTCGGCTCGCACTTTCGCGAGCTCCAGCTCCTTGACGAGCTGCGCCAAGCGCCCGGTTTGCTCCTCGAGTGCGAGGCGGCTCTCCTCGAGATCGTGCTCCGCGGCCTTGTGTTCCGTGATGTCGCGCGCCGCTGCGTAGATAATCTGCTGCTGCGGAAACGGCGTGGACGTCCAGAGCAGCCAGCGAATCGTTCCATCCTTGTGGAAGTACCGATTCTCGAAATAGGTGATTTCGTGACCGTCCGTCAGTCGTGCAGCCGCTGCACCGGTCGACCCCCGATCGTCCGGGTGGATGAAGTCGATGTACGGGCGCGCAAACAGCTCTGCCTCCGTATATCCGAGCAGCTTGTGCCACGAGGGATTGAGCCGTTTGAAATAGCCGTCGAACCCGACGATGCAGAACATGTCCAGCGACAGGTTGAAGTATCGATCGAGCTCTTCCTGTGCGCGGCGGCGATCGACGAACAGACCGACCTGGTTCCCGACGCTCGTCAGCGTTGACAGCAGATCTTCGTCGGGCGCACGAATCTCGCTGCTGAAGAACTCCAGCACGCTCTGCACCTGCCCGCGCAGCAGGATCGGGAATCCAAAGGCGGAGTGGAGTCCCTCGCGATCAGCGATGGAGGCTCGCGGGAAGTTCGGGTCGCGAACGACGTCGGGGATCCACACCGGCTGTCCGGTGCTCCAGACGCGGCCAGGGAGGCCGACACTCTGCCGGAACGTCGTTTCGCGGCTGACCCGATCGAATTCGGGAAACGCGTCACGCGAGCGGCGCCACGTGTCGACGCAGCGGAGCACTTCGGCTTCACCATCGATCCGCCAGAGCGCACCGTATTCCCAGTCCAGCGCTTCGCAGATCGCCTGCAGGATCTTCGGCGCGGCGTCGCCGAACGTCGCCGACTCGACAAGCGCACGTGCCGCGACGTGCTCGGCAGTCAGCCGCCTCGTCGCGTGGGCCTCCACGCTCGATCCGTGCGCGTCCAGGACCATGGCCGGATTCCCTCGTGATTATAGGCCGGAGGGAAGGCGAGAATGGAAAAGGGGAGAAGGGGTGCCCCTTCTCCCGTTCCCTTTAGGTATGCGCGGGTTGCTTTCCGAAGGTCTTCATGAACTCGTCCTGCCGCTGTTTCATCTCCTGCGGCGTGAGTTCCTCCTTCCGGGTCGCGATTGTCCAGCGGTAGCCGGCCGGATCGATGAACGTGCCGCAACGATCGCCCCAGAACTGGTCCGCCATCGCGCCCATCGGGCCCGGTGGCACCTGACCACCGGCCTTCACGGCGCGATTGAACAGCGAGTCGGCATCGTCAACGTAGATCCAAAGCGAGATCGGCGAACCACCCAGAGCTTTGGGTCCTTTCGCGCCCATCATCGCGTCGTTGGCCATGAAGCGCGAATTGCCAATCCGCAACTCTGCGTGCAGGACCTTTCCGTCAGGTCCGACAGCGCGGCCGAGTTCCTCGGCGCCGAGTCCCTTCTTGTACCACTCGATCGCCTCCGCGGCATTGTCGAGAATCAGCTGCGGCGTGACCGTATGAAATCCTTCAGGAATCGGGCTCTTTGCTTTTGCCATTTCCTTCTCCTTTCGCGATCAGGATCACAACTTGCCATTGTGATGTGACGATCCAGCGACGGCAAGCTGGGCCCTTTCAGCTACCAGATAAACGAATGGGACCAGGCGAGATCGACAGCGATCCAGTAGAAGTTGTTTACCGTGGAGCGCAGGCGAAGCTCGACGCGTCGTCGGTGCTGCCTGAGCCTTTGTATTTCGCGACGAGCGGGTATTGGCACAGTGGGCGGGTGCGATCGACCGTGCCCGATGTCCGGTGGGAGGCAATGATGTGCGCCGGTGCGCTTCCGGTACGGACCCACTCCTCGGCGGCGGCAACCTTGTCGAATGCATCGGTGCCGGGGCCGCCCTGACAGTGGCCCATGCCAGGGACGAGATACAGCGCGATCGACTTGCCGGCCGCATTCTTTCCAGAGGCTTTCAGAACGTCGTCGTAGTAGTCGATGCTGTTCAACGGGGCGACCTGCTGGTCGGACCAGCCGTGATACATGAGCAGTTTGCCACCTCGTGAGAAGAACGGTTTCAGGTCAGCGGTCGGCGGTTTCAAGCCCGTGGCCTGGTGCTCCAGTTTCGAAATGTCGGTTGAAGGATTGAGCGAGGCGGGATCCCATGTCGGATCGTTGAACACGACATAGCGCAACGCCTCGAGCGCAATTCCGTAGGGTTGCGGGCCGGCGAGAGTGGCCCAGCCAAGCTCGGATCCGGGATGCAGCATTGGAAATGAGAGCGTCGCTCCGGTCTTCGGATCCTTCACCGGCGCGTACATCGCTCGAGCGGTTTCGACCTGGGCTGGCGTCAGACAGGTTGGGCCATCGGCGCCCGAACACGCGAGCACCTTGGGGTCGAACACGCAGCGATTGGGGCTGTCAATGACGCCGTCTTTCACCCCGTCGAGCGCGTCGCAGGCCTGAAGCGCAGCGTCGTGAATCGCTGGGTACTTTTCCGGAGGGATGTAGCTGTCGCTCGTCCGATGGACCATGCGGTTGAACTGCAACCGCACGCCGTGCAAGCGAGGCGTCGTGACCGGCGTTGCGCCGGCAATGATCGCATCGTAGTCCGCCGGATACATCGACGCTTCGGTCACACCCTGGCGTCCGCCGGTTGAACAGCCGTTCCACAGGGCCAGTTTCGGAGCGTCACCGTAAAAGGCGAGGATGAGGGCCTTCGCCTGAACCGTCATCTCGTGCACCGCGCGGTGACCGTAGTCCACAAGCTTCTCGGGGTGATTCATCGCAAACGCGGCGCCGGGAGTCGAATGCCCCGTGTCGGTGCTCGCGGTGGCATCGCCGCCGGCAAGTGCTGACGCCATCGCGCCGTAGGAAATCGTACCCGCCCAACCGCCATTTCCAACCGCCTGAAACTTGCCGTTCCAGTTTGCCGCGGGGAGCCACACCTCGATCTTGATATCGGAATCGGTCGTCGGCGTCAGCGTCGCTGCCACGCGGCAGAATTCCGGAAGCGTCGCGTATGGCGATGACGTGCCTGCGCGTCCTGCCGCGCCGGGCGGCGTAAAGGCGCCGGCTGCGACAAGCGAAGTAGAGGTCACGGCGCCCTTGGCAAGCGGCAGTTTGCCGAGCGAATCACATGACCCGGCCGCCAACATTTCGGTGATCGGAGGCGGTTCGCCCGAGAGCTCTCGAGAGCCGACGCACAACACCGCCAGAAACATCAGGCACGCCGTTGCACCGCGCATAGTCATCACCCGCGTCTAGTAGGAGAGCCGTGATGGCGAGGCACTGTACCACAACGTCCCCGCCACTACCGGCAATCACACGCGACCCGCCTTCGCACCGTCGGACCGACTGGCGCTGCGGCGAAACAAGGCTACGCGACAGAGCGAGCAAGGGCGCTCTAGAACGAGGCACGCAGCGCGATCCGCACGACGCGCGGCGAGCCGGGCGAGATGTTCGTGTTGCTGTCCGCATTGACGAAATAGCTTGTGTCGAACAGGTTTTCGACATTCGCCTGCAGCCGCCAGTGCCTGGCAAATGGAACATACGCCGCGACGTCTGCCCTCGTGTAGCCCGGCAGCGTCACGGTATTGTCGATGGCCGCGAACATGCTCGAGCGGTGAATGAGTCCGAGCGCCGCGCCAAAACGGCGAGCTATCTCATAGTTATTCCAGAGGGAAAGGGTATGGTGCGGCACCTGACCGACCTGGGCGCCGGAACGTGCCGCTGCTGTCGCGCTGGTGACGAAGGCATCCTGATACGCGTAGCCCCCCGCAATGCTCCATGCCGGCGTCAACCGGCCGTTCAGCCCGAGCTCGAACCCATTGGTCCGCTGACTGCCGGTTTGCACGATGTGCGTGGGATCGTTCGGATCGGTGGAACGGGTGTTCGTACGATCCAGTCGATAGATGGCCGCGTTCACCGACAACGATGAAAGAGCATCCCACTTGGCGCCGATCTCGTAGTTGTTGAATTTCTCCGGCTCGAGCTGCTGAGTGATCACGGTCAACGACGAGAACTGGTCGCCGGAGCCGGGAAGATACGACACGCTGTAGCTGCCATAGAGCGACACCGGCGGAAGCGGCTTGTAGACAATCCCGGCGCGCGGAGACGCGAGATGATCGACGCGCTCCATCTCCTCACCGTTGCGATTGTTGTGGTACTGGAGCTCGAACCGATCAAATCGAACGCCGCCTACGGCCTGCAGGCGCCTCGAAATCGCGACCTGGTCCTGGACGAATACTGCCGCCACGTTCGCCAGCACATGATTGTCCGCATCCGTCAGGCTCTGTCGAAACGTGACGGGCACCGTCGTGGTGGGATTGGCCAGGGGCACGCGAATCGACGTGGCGTCATCGTTGAAAAATCCGGTGTTCCGGAAATTGTCGGTGTCCTGGTGTCCAAACTCCACGCCGGCCAGCAGCGTGTGCTGGAGCGCGCCGGTCTCCGCACGGTAGGTGGCGTCTGTCTGGCTGAAGAAGTTCGTGCGGCCCGTGGCGTTGTTGTACGCCGTCAGCGTTACCTGCGATTGATCGGCCGAGACCGCGCCGGGGACATAGTTCTGGTAGAAACGGTCGTAGCCACCAATCGAAGCTCTCTCCCGAATAGTGAAGTCACCCGCGCGATGCTCAATCGCGAGCGACCCGACATGCGCGCGTGCACGCACGTGACTGTCAGATGGATTCCCGAAGTAGGTCGACGGATCGATGTCCAGCGGAAGGCCCTGAAATGATGAGATCCCTCGATCGGCGACCCGCGTGTCTTTCAGATACTCGTACCCGGTGGTTATCCGCGTGTTGCCCGACGTGAAGGTCAACGTCGGATTGACGCCGCCGCGTTCGAGATTCACGAAGTCCCGAAAACTGTCAGAATTCTCGAAAACACCATTGAGGCGGACCGCAACCTTGTCAGACAGCGGCTGATTGAGATCCGCGGTGACGCGCTTGTTGGAATGGCCACCAAGCTGGAGATCAACGGCCCGAAGCGGCTGGAACGCGGCCTGCTTGAGTACCCGATTGATCACGCCGCCGCCACCGCCGCGGCCGAAGATCATCGCGTTCGGCCCCTTCAGCGCCTCGATGCGCTCCAGGTTGTAAAGATCGCGGTAGTACTGCACGTCGTCGCGCACGCCGTCCACGAAGAAGTCGGCAGACGAACTGTTGCCCCGCATGATGATCTGATCCCGATTGTTCTCCCCCTGGTGGTAGGACACCCCGGGCACGTAGCGGACCACGTCGCCGATGCTGGTCATCAGCTGATCTTTGACGAGCTGTTGATTCACGACCGTGACTGACTGCGGCACATCCTTGAGCGGCGTCGGCGTCCGCGTGGCGCTGCTGATCGCGGCCGTCTCGTATCCCGAACGGCCGCTGACGCTGACCTTTTCCTGCACCCCCGACAGCTCCAGAACGATCCGCACCGTATCGGATCGATCGGCGATCGCGGTCACTTCGCGCACCGTGTCATGAAAACCGGGGGAGGTGATCGTCACTTTGTACTTGCCGGGATCCAGCAAGAGCGTGAAGCCGCCCGCTTGATCGGTCACCACCGTGGCAGCCGGACGACCAGAGTCAGCCGCGGCAGTGATAAAGGCGCCTGACAACGGCGCCCCTGTTGGATCGAGGATCGTGCCGCGCAGCACGAATCCGGGAGCAGCGACTTGTGCGGACGCTGCAAACGCAGAAGGGATCGAGACGATGCAGGAGAGGAGAGCTAGGACGAACCGGCGCATGCGAACACTCCGGGCTCATTTGCGCTGACGCCGGCCGGTTCGTAGAATTGCGAAGTCGGACGAGTCACACGCGCGAGCGTTGATGGGTCTGCCGAGACCACGTTCGATAGGCCCGCCGGGTGTTGCCGCACTCGGTGGGCCGTTTTCTTATCTGGGACGCCTACAGTTCGATCGTCTCCAGACATCAGCCAAGATGAGACTCAGTCTCATTTCGGTTTCTCAGCATATATCCGACCAATTTGGTCGTCAATAGAGATTCAACAATTCTTCAGGGTTGATTCGTCCGAGCGAGAGAGCGTGGGGAATCCCACCGATTCCGAGGCAAGGCGCGAGCGAGCGCAGCGAAGCAAGCCACCGGAGCGGAGCGGGGCCCCAGGGCCCCCGCGAGCGACGGTGTAGGGGAGTCCGAGGGGCAAAGCCCCTCGGATTAAAAAAGCACGGCGAGATCGACGATTGTCTGCGTGCGCGAGTTGTAGATGATCGCGTGACCATCAATGACGCCGCGCGAATAGCCGCCCGGAAGCACGGTCATCTGGCGCTCGACGGCGACCGGAAACGGCTGCATCTTCTTCTGCCATCCCGGCGGCAGTTGTCCCGTTCTCCGATATTTCTTCTGCAGTCCTGGGGGAAGGGCTCGATAGCGCGGGCCGTAGTACTCCCGAATGATGCGCACCTCACGCGGCTCGAACGAGAGACGAACGGCCACGCTCCTGGTGACGTTGACCGGTTCGGACTTCGCCTTCTTTCCGTTGCCGTGGTCATTCCCGGCCGGGGCTGCGTACAGCGTGCCCGACGCCAGCAGTCCTCCGATGAACAAATAAATCGCCCGATTCATGACTGACCTCCCCGCGCTCAGCATTCCTGCGTTCGCGTCGACCGCAAGGACCCTGCCGACATGCTGCATCGTCGGGCTCGGACTAACTACCCGCTAGTCAAGAGTTTGACTGCGCGCTCTGCGAGCGATCTCCGACCGCCGACCACGGGAACTGCTACTCCACGGACAGGATCGTAATGGGGGTCAGACCGGGGTCAGACTGGGGTCAGACCTCTTCGCAGAAATTGCCAAGGGGTCTGACCCCAGTCTGACCCCGGTCTGACCCCTGACCTCAGCCGAGCGCTTCGAGCAGGCGGCACGTGTCGGCGAGTGGATCACTTCCGCGGATCTCGACCGCCCAGTGCCGGCAACGATCGGTTGCGCGCGGATCGGCAAGCAGCGCGGACAATTCAGCGGCCAAGCGTTCGCCGGTGAACTTGCCGGGAAGAACCCACCGGCCAACGCCCAACCGCCAAAGACGAGTCGTGTTGTCAGGCTGATCGAATCCCAGCGGCATCGTCAGCTGCGGAATTCCAGCGGCGAGCCCTTGCGCGCACGTGCCGATGCCGCCGTGATGGACGACAGCAGCGCAACGTGGAAGGACCTGGGAAAAAGGCACGTACCGCTCGTGACGCACGTGAGGGCCGAGCCGCGACGGCAACTGGTCCGGATAGCCCGTCAGAAACAGCGCGCGGCGACCGAGACGTTCGGTCGCGTCGGAAGCCGCGGCGAAGAATGGCCCGGCGGCTCGGTTCGCGGAACCGGGCGTAAACAAAATCGGCGGCGGACCCGCGTTCAGAAAAGCCTCGAGCTCTTCGCTCGCCGTGTGCACGTCAGCCTCGTCATACAGTGGAAATCCGGTCAGGCGGAGTTGTGAAGGCCAGTCTGGCTGCATGGGTGCGAACCATTCTGGGAACAGGCCAATCGCCCGGCGCGGCGAATGCAGCCATTCGCCGAAGACGCGTGAGACAGGGGGAAGACCAACATCGTGCCGCAGTTGATTCAGCGCCGGTACGATATGCGGATCGATCAACCAGCGATCGATGCTCCACATCGCCGCGCGTTTCAGCCAGGCCGGCCATCGCGTCAGGTCCAGACCGGGAATGTTTGCGGGCGGCTGAAACGTCGACCTGAAGATCGACGGCGCGAGATGAATCGTGGCCGCCGGCGCACCGTGCTTCTCTTCGAACACACGCGCCGCAAACGCAAGCGCATGCGACACCAGAATCGTGCGCCCGGGTGTGTATGACGCTTCGATGAGGGCATAGCTGTCGCGGACGTGCGACGCGACGGCCTCGAGCACGAGCGTCAGCCCCTTCCGGCTGTGCCAGAGATCGGGATGCCGCGTCATCTCGTCGAACTGCGCTTCCGAGACGGATTGAATGAAGCCTAAACCGGCGCGCTCCGCCGTCGCCCGAAATGGCTCGGCCGTGATCATCGTGACGTCGTGACCGCGGCCGCGCAGGGCCCGCCCGATGCCGATGAACGGATGAACGTCGCCGCTCGAACCGATGGGCGTCAGCAGGAAGTGCGCCACTGAGCTACGGGACGTTTGGTGAGACGGAGCCTCGCGGCTTCTCGCGATCACGCGTCACCGCGCGATCGAATCGCGCAGCGAGAGCGGGGAAGTCGTCCCTCGGTCCGTTCCATCGCAGCTGCTCGACGTCATCGAACAAGAGGATGTCGGTGCGAAGCGTGGCGAGCGTACGAAAAAGGAGTGCATCAGTCTTTCGCTCGACGAGCGTCCTCGCCAGCGCGGTCGCGTTGAAGGCGTTGACACGCCAGTCGCGTGCGTCCTCGGGAATCGACTCCAGATGAAGAAACTTCGCGAGCACCGCGGCCGACGACTTCGCACCCCAGCCTGGAAGACCCGGGTATCCGTCGGCGGCGTCACCGACGAGCGCAAGGTAATCGGGAATGGACTCCGGAGCGACGCCGAATTTTTCGACGACTCCCGCCTCATCGCGCGTGACGCGAGTACGCCGATTGAGCTGAACCACGCGCGTACCGCGAACGCATTGCGCCAGATCCTTGTCGGGCGTGCAGATGACGACGCGCTCGACGCGAGGATCGCGCGCGCACGCCGCCGCGGCTGCGGCAAGCGCATCGTCGGCCTCACATTCGATCATCGGCCACACGACGACACCGGCCGCCCGCAGCGACTCCTCGAGCGGCGCAAACTGCGAGAGCAGATCGGGATCAATCCCGGCGCCCGTCTTGTAGCCGGGCCACAGATCGTTGCGGAACGATTCGATGACGTGGTCGGTTGCGACAGCGACATGCGTGGCGCCGCCGCTGACCATCTGAAGCACCGACGTCACCACGCCCCGCACGGCACCGATTTCGTCCCCGCTTTCGTCCCGCGCCGAGGGCAGTGCATAAAAGTACCGAAACAGCTCGTAGGTGCCGTCAATTAGGTAAACTTCCAAGCGTCGCTCCACCACAACCCTATAGGACGCGGATGTTCCCGATCAAATGGATCGGAATTGTCCATTGAAGGACGACTATGAGCTTCCTGTCTGACTTCCGATTTGCCCTCCGATCGCTGGCGAGGGTCAAAGGGCTGACGTTCACGGTCATCGTTACGCTCGCGCTCGGCATTGGCGCGAACGCCGCCATCTTCAGCGTCGTCCGAGGGGTGCTGCTGCGTCCGCTGGTCAACCGCGACGAGAGTCGGCTCATCTACATCCGCCAGAGCGCCCCCGGCGTCGGGGCGGAGAACACCGCCTTCTCGGTTCCCGAAATACAGGATCTGCGCGGGCGTGCCCGTTCGATCACCGCCTTCGGCGAGTTTTCGACGATCGGGTTCACGATGGTCGGGCTCGGCGAGCCTCGTATCGTCCGGGCCGGCGTGGTCGACGGTTCTTACTTCGACGTGATGGGGCTTCACCCGGTCCTCGGCCGCCTGCTTGGTCCCGGCGACGACGGTCCGAAAGCGGAAGGGGCGGCAGTTCTGACCTATCGGTTCTGGACGACAACGCTCGGAAGCGACCCGTCGGTCCTCGGAAAGACGGTGAGGCTTGGCTCGCGCTCGGCAACGATCGTCGGGGTGCTCGAGCCGTCGGTGCCGTATCCGTCAGAGACCGAAATCATCGCGAACATCGTGACCAGCCCGCATCATCTCTCTGCAACGATGGTGACGGGGCGAATCCACCGCATGACACAACTCTTCGGCCGGCTCGCACCAGGTGTCGATCTGGATGCCGCGCGCGCCGAACTGCGCACGATTCACGGTGCGATCGTGCAGGAACATCCCGAGTCGTACGCGAAGAACGCGGACTTTCGAATCGATGCGGTCAAACTGCGCGATCAGATTACATCTCCGGCGCGGACGATCCTTTTGGTGCTGCTGGCGGCGTCAGGATTGATCTTCATCATCGCGTGCTCCAACGTCGCCAACCTCATTCTGGCTCGCTCGGTGCGGCGTGAAGGGGAACTGGCGATTCGCGCCGCGCTGGGCGCAAGCGCCGGAGCGCTGCGCCGGACGCTGCTCGCCGAGAGCCTGATTCTCTGCGGCGCGGGGGCCATTCTTGGCGTGATCATCGCCCGGCCGATGGTGGCGATCCTCGCCCGCTACGCAGCGCGCTTCTCGGTCCGCGCGCTCGACGTCGCGGTCGACTCGAGTCTGCTTTGGGTTGGTGGCGGGCTGGCGATTGCCGCGGCCGTCCTCCTCGCCTACATTCCACGTCTGCCGTCGCCGCACTCGCCAAGCGGCCTGGGCCTGA
>Ga0126377_10003831_pt1 | contig 10776 bp, 9 predicted proteins | sample PanSoiMetPlot_22_FD_92647 | JGI IMG/M metagenome (GOLD analysis project Ga0126377, IMG submission 92647) | Tropical forest soil microbial communities from Panama - MetaG Plot_22 | ecosystem: Environmental > Terrestrial > Soil > Tropical forest > Bulk soil | place: Panama | collected 2016-02-17
ATCTCGATCTCGATGATCTCGATCAGGCGCATCATCCGCTCCTGCGTCGAATAGGTTTCAAGCAGCCTCTGTTTGTCGGCGGTCTCGAGCTTCATCTTGTCGGCGAGCTGATCGACCAGCTGGCTGGGATCGGCGGCGCGCAAGGCGGCGTTGATCTGATCCGGATTGCCGTCCTGCGCGATCTTCAGATACTGCTCGATCAGCGAAATGAGTCGCGAGAGGAACGGCGCGATGCGTTTGTTATTTTCAGCAGTGACAGGCGCGCGGCGCAGCGTCGCCAGGTAGTACCCATCCGTCTCCTCCACGCGCACGGCGCGGGCCCGCTCACGGCCCTCGACCAGAACTTTGATCATGGCCTCTTCGGGCTTGCGCAGCGAATTGGCGATGTATGCCAGCGCGCCGACCTGGTAAATCTGATCCGGCGCCGGGTCCTCGACAGTGGCGTCATGCTGCGTGGCCAGAAAGATGATTCGATCCGTCGCAAGGGCCTTCTCGAGAGCGACCACCGAAGACGGGCGCCCGATATTAAAGGCTGCTTTGGTGTGAGGAAAGACAACGACCTCGCGGATCGGAACCATGGGGTATCTGACGACGTCATTGGGAGTTCTATCGTGAAATTCCTGCATTGCCAGTAAAACCTCGTTATGTATCCAAACTGCAAACTTCTTTCAATCTGTTCTTTCAATCTGTTTTGGAGAAAGGAGCGGCTGATCGAGCATGGTCGCGTTTGAGCGTTCCATCTCGGCTCACAACTTCGCGTTCCCAGAAAGCATAGTCATATTCCCCCGCTTTGACAATATCCTTTGAGAATATCCTTTCGGCGTATGAGCCGCTTGATTTTATCGCTCCGCTCAGGTAGACAATCCCCAGCAATTTTATCGAGAAAGATAAATGCAATCACATCGCGCCCGTACCAGCCCAATAATGGCCGCATTCGCCGATAATCGAGAGGTCTTCTCGCCGAGCGTCTACTGTGCTTGAATCCGGCCGGATTTATTTCGCTTTGAGGGATTATGAAAAAAAATCGTCTATTGATCCGCCTGTTCGTCTTCGTGATCTGTTTCGGCCTGGTCTGGCCGGTCGGCTATGACGTGGAGGCGCAAAGCCGCGCAAAAAGCCGCGCGAAAAGCCACGCGAAAAAAAGTTCTCGCGCCAAGAACAGCCGCAGAAGTTCTAGACGCGCGCGAAGCGCCGGACGAAGTTCCGCGGCCGCGACGCCTCGTCCGGCCTTCGACAAGATAATGTCTGAAAATCGAGCGCTGCTGAGCGAATCTAGCGACGCCGAATTGGCCGCATCGCAGATCGATGAGAATAAGCTGCGCGCCTATATCAAATATCTGGCCGACGACCTGCTCGAAGGCCGCGGCCCCGGATCACGCGGCGGGATGCTCGCGGCCAAATACATCGCGGCGCAGTTCGAAGCTCTCGGACTCGAGCCGGCTGACGCTGACCGGAGTTTCTTCCAACAGGTTAAGATGATCGGGTCGAGAACTGATCCTTCGACAAAGTTAGTGATCAAAAGCGAGGCCGGCGGCGCCGAATTCGGATTCGGCGATGATTTCGTCGCCGGAACCGACCTTGAGCAGGCCGAAATCCCAATCAACAGCGACATAATCTTCGCCGGTTACGGCGTCAGCGCGCCTGAAAGCAAATGGGACGATTACAAAGGGCTGGACGTTCGCGGTAAAGTTCTGATGATGATGGTCAACGACCCGCCCGCGACGACAGCGGAGCCGAACCTCTTCGGCGGCAAGGCTCTGACCTATTACGGCCGATGGACGTACAAATACGAAGAGGCGGCGCGGCGCGGCGCGGCGGGAGTGATCCTGATTCACACAAATGACTCGGCCGGCTACGGATGGAACGTCGTGCGCAATTCGTGGAGCGGCGCGCGGTTCGGTCTCGCGCCCGAAGCGAACACGCAGTCTCTGAAAATGAAATCGTGGGTGACCGAAGAGACCGCCCGCAAAATCGCGCAGTTGGGGGGAAAGGACCTCAATCAGCTGCGCCAATCGGCCGGCTCGCGCTCCTTCGCCCCGACGCCGCTCAACGTCAGGGTCGATATGACGCTGCGGACGCAGTCGCAACGCCTGACTTCGCCGAACGTAGTTGCGATTTACCGCGGCAACGATCTGACGCTGAAGAACGAATACGTGGTCTACTCCGCGCACTGGGACCACCTGGGCGTCAGGCCTGACCAATCTGGCGACAATATTTATAACGGCGCGGTAGACAACGCGACGGGAATCGCCGGCATGATCGCTATTGCGAACGCTTTCAACACGCTGGCCATGAAGCCGCGCCGCTCGATCCTTTTCATCGCCACCACCGCCGAAGAGCAGGGTTTGTTGGGCGCCGAGTATTACGCAAACCATCCGCTCGTCCCGATTCAGCACACGGTCGCCAATATAAACCTTGATTCGATGAACGCGCTGGGCGTGACGACGGACATCACGCCGCTCGGCGCCGACCGCTCGACGCTGGGCAAATTCATCGAAGACGTGGCTAGGGATAACAACGTGACGGTTTCGCCTGACCCTAGACCCGAGCAAGGCTCCTTCTACCGCTCCGATCATTTCCCGTTCGCCAAGGCTGGCGTCCCGGCCGTCAGTTTCAATCCCGGCGTGAAGTTCGTCGGCCACTCCGACAAATGGGGCGAGGAGCAGTTTCAGGACTACAATCAGCATCGCTACCATCAGCCCTCCGACGAATATAGCCCGAACTGGAATTTCGGCGGCATGATTCAACAGGCGCGGCTGGCTTTCTGGACAGGCCTGCGCGTGGCCAACGCGACCGATACGCCGCAATGGAACAAAGGCGATGAGTTCGAAAGGGCGCGTTTGAAATCTCTCGGAAGGGCGCAGTAAGAAGGACAAGGGGACTAGGGGAGGGGGAGACAAGGGAATTTGAATTCTTTCTCTCCTTGTCTCCTTGTCCCCCCTTCCCCTTGTCTCTCAGTCTCTCTGTGGCGATTCAATCACTCAAACGTACCCGTTCTCTTCAAACCACCTGACTGCTTTCTCCAGAGCCGTCTCAATCGGGTTCTGCGGCAACCCCAATTCGCGGACGGCCTTTGACGAATCGTAATACATAGCTTTTCTCGACATCTGCGCCGCATAGAAAGAGACCTGCGGCTTCTTGCCCAGGCGCGCGAGTATCATCTCGTCAATGAAGGCAACGGCGATCGGGATGAGGTGAGGGACGGCGATTCGCGGGGCGCGTTTGCCTGTAATCGCCGCCAGGATTTCGAGCGTCTCTTTGAGCGAGAGATTGCGGGCGCCCAGAATGTAGCGCTCGCCGGTTCGCCCCCTTTCCCAGGCCAGTATGTGCCCCCGCGCGACGTCTTCGACATCGATCAGATTGAGTCCCGTGTGGACATAAGCGGGCATTCGATCTTGCAGGAAGCGCAGTATGATCTCGCCCGTCGGAGTGGGTTTGACATCTCGCTCGCCGACGGGCGTCGACGGATTGACGATCACCACATCCAGCCCCTCGCGCGCCGCCTGGAGCGCGGCCTGTTCGGCCAGGTACTTCGATTTCTTGTAATCGCTTACAAGCTCCTCGAGCCTGGTCTGTGTCTCCTCGGTTCCGAGCGCGCCCGGCGCGGGAACTCCGATCGCTGCGACCGAACTGGTGTGAATGAAACGTTTGACCCTCGCGGCTCGCGCGGCGGCGAGCAGATTTTTTACGCCGTCAACGTTGGCGCGGTAGATCGAGTCGCGATCTTTCACCCACAAAGAATAATGGGCCGCGACGTGAAATACCGCGTCGCAGCCCGCTATCTGTTCGGCGAGCTTGCGCCGGTCATCCAGATCCCCTTCGACCAACTCGATGGGTGTCCCGGCGATGTTTCTCCGGTCGCTCTCCGGGCGAACCAACGCCCTGACATGATGCCCATCGCGCAACAACGCCCGCGCCAGATGGGCGCCGATGAAGCCGGTGGCGCCTGTGACGAATGCTTTCATAAGAACGGGAGTGGGGAGAGTGGGGAATAGGGAGTGGGAAGAGAGAGTCGGAGACCATCCCCCACTCCCTATTCCCCACTCCCCATTCCCCGCTCAAATTCCCATCACTTGAACGTGGACTTTACGGTTGTTCGGGCCGTCGAATTCGGTAAGGAGAACGTTCTGCCAGGTTCCTATTTTCAACCTGCCGTCGATGATCGGAATGGAAACGCTATGGCCGACTACAGCCGCGCGAAGGTGCGCGTCGGCGTTTCTGCGATCGCAGTCGGAAAGCAGCGGATCATTGTGTTTGTAATAGACGGCGCTCGGAATGAGTTGTTCGAACAGATTGGTCATGTCGGAGAGGAGCGCGCCCTGGACTTCATTCATTATCAACCCGGCTGTGGTATGCAGGGACGAGATATGAACGATGCCGTCGCGGATCGGGGCCTGCTCGACGAACGCGGCGATCTCTCTGGTGATGCATTTCAATTCGACTCGCTCGTCTGTCCTGATAACGAACGTGGTGGAGGCTATTTTGTAATTTCCCTCTTTGGTCTCTATCTCTGGATACGTCTCTACCGCCGAAAGCGCTAGATTACTCATTTATTGTTCTCCTTAGTTTTTATCCGGGGATCATCATTTCCCTGAAAACAGGCGAGAAACTCTAGGCGCCTGCCCGCGCCTTGTCAACAGGCGCAAATCGCAGAGATTGCGACGCGGCCTGTTTCACGCGCCCATCGCCGCCTGCAGGTTCACTCGCAGGGATCGAAGCGCGCGGCGGACAGTTAACAGTAATCGGAGCGCGGCGGACGGGCGGGCCATCATCGCCGAAGCCGTTCGCCAGCCGTTTATTCGTCCATCGGCGTTATAAACCCGATTGAAATCCGGTATGTCGCGCCCAGCTTCATCGGATATCACGCGCAATGCGGCGGCAGGCAGATCGAGTCGCGCGCAGGCGTCGAGCGCCTGGTAAGTTTCCATATCTACGGCCGCCGCGCCGTACCGAGCGCCGAGCGCCAATTTCTCTCTCGCCTCCGTGACGATCCTGCCGAAGGTAATTCCGGGCGCTTGAATGAAAGAAAGGCCGGCGCGGGTTAACGCCCCTGACAGAAAGCCGGACAACAGCGCATCGCCAGCGGCGGCCGCGACCTTTTCACGGGCCTCTTTATGATCTGGGCGTTCGCGGAGGGGAAAATCAATAGCGCGCGCGTCGTAACAAAGATTGTACAGAACGGCGTCGCCTACTCGGAGCCGCGGATCAAGCGCGCCCGCCAAACCCGCGATAATCAAAGCGTCATAGCGGTTGTTCCTGAGGTGTTCCGCGAGTCGTTCTGCGAATCCGACCGCGCCCATCCCCGATTGCAAAATCGTGACCCGGCGGCCGCCGAACAGCCCGCGGCAGATTTTCATGCGGGGCTCTTCCAAAAAGGATTTTCCAGAGAGAAGACCGGCGGCGATTTTGAATTCGACATCGACGGCGGCCGCGACGCACAGATTGGTGAATCCTGAAGCTCCTGGTTCACTCATCGCGTCGCAAGGCGGCGCTGCTCGACCCATTCGAGTAAACGCCTTCCGATCACCGCATGGTCAGTGGTAAGGTCGCCAACCTTTGCGCATCCGCACAGCATCAGCGCCACGCGTAATTCGTCGAAGAAGGCGTTCAGAAAAGCTTCGACGCCGTTGATCCCGCCCGAGATGTAAGCGCGCAGGATCGGGAGCGCGACGCCGACGACTTTCGCGCCCAGCGCCAGCGCCTTCGCCGCCTGCAACCCCGTGCGGACGCCGCCTGACGCGATCAGGTTCAAATCGAGCGAACGAAGCTCGCAGACGCTGGCGGCGGTAGGGACGCCCCAGTCCCAGAAGGCCTCGCCCAGATGCCGCATCGCGCGATTGCGGATCGTTTCGACCCCGACCCACGAAGTCCCTCCGGCCCCAGAAACGTCAATCCATTCGACTCCGGCGTCACGGAGTTTTATTCCCGATTCGCGCGCAAAGCCGCAGCCGGTCTCTTTGACGATGATCGGCAACGGGGATTCGCCGACCAGCCTCTTGACGGCGTCGAGCGAGCCGCGAAAATCGTGGTCGCCGTTCTCCTGAATGATCTCCATCGCCGCGTTAAGGTGGACGCACATCGCGTCCGCCCCTATCTCCTCGGCCAGCCGCGTCACTTCGCGCGAGCTCAACTCGCGCGCCTGCGCCACGCCCAGGTTGCCGAACAACAAGACATTCGGCGCGACGTCCCGCACCTGAAAGGTCTTCTTCATTTCGGGGTGGCGAAGCGCCACGCGCTGCGAACCCACGCCGAAACCGACGCCCATTCGATCGGCCAGCGCGGCCACCTCCCGATTGAACCGGGCGACCTCTTCCGCGCCTCCGGTCATTCCCGTGATGATCAGCGGATACCTCAAATGTTTGCCGAGCGCGACGACGCCCAGATCGATGTCTTCGAGCCTGGTTTCGGCCAGCGGCTGATGAACCAGTTCGACGTCTTCAAAGAGAGTGGTCTTCCGGCGGAACTCCACATCCTGGTTCGCGCAGAGATCGAAATGACTGAGCTTGCGATTGACGATTTCAGTTGATACCGGCATGTGAACGTTCACCCATAAATCTTCCCACAGAATAAAAACTCAGCAAAACCGCGCCAACTCGCTTCCTCGATGAGTGAGCCGTCTTCAACGCACGCCAAAGCGGCGCCGAGGAAAGAAGAAATACTTCGATTCTCCCACCCGAGCGGGCCGCAGAATCCGTATTTTTCCGGCTCCTCTCTTTCCATCTTTTCCGCAAGCTCAGACTCTTCAACCAAAGCTTTCACGAAGACTAAAAAACTCTCTCGATCCTTAACCTGTTTAAGAAGCTCCAAAACCCCCACCGTCCTTACTCCTTTATGACCTCTCTTCTTCAAACGTCTTTGGCATCTCGCTGCGAAAAACGCGCGCCACGTTATAAATATTCCTCCGCTCCGGCGCGTAATAGAGCCGAGTGAAGAGATCGCCGAGCAGCCCCAATCCCAGAAACTGAATTCCTCCCAGAAAAGTCACGGCGGCGAAGAGCAGCATCGGCCCGTTTTCAATGAATATGTTTTCGCGCCAATAGAGTTTTTTGAATAACAACCAACTGGCCAGCGTCCCGGCCATCGCGATCATCGCCGCCCCGACGCCGCCGAAGAAATGCAGGGGACGCGAGAAGTAACGCACGATGAGGCGGATGGTCAGAATGTCGAACATCACGCGGAACGTTCGCGATAAGCCGTAATGAGATTTGCCGTTCACGCGCGGTTTGTCTTCGATTGGGATTTCGGCGATGAGCGCGCCTTCTACGCTGGCCATCGCCGGGATGAAGCGGTGCATTTGGCCGTAGATCGGGATTCTTTCCAACACTTCGCGGCGATAAGCTTTGAACGTCGTGCCGAAATCGTGGATCGACACCCCCGAAGCGCGCGCCATCAGCTTGTTCGCGACCCTCGACGGAAACGCGCGCAGGAAACCGTCCTGGCGGTTCTGGCGCCAACCGCTGACCACGTCGTAACCTTCTTCGAGCTTCGCCAGAAATCGCGGGATGTCTTCCGGCTGGTGCTGCAGGTCGCCGTCCATAGCGATGATCACGTCGCCCTGCGCGTAATCGAATCCGGCGGCCAGCGCCGCGGTCTGGCCGAAATTGCGGCGCAATCGTACGCCTGTTACTCGCGGGTCGAGCGCGGAGATTTCTCTGAGTATCGCCGGTGTGCGATCAGCGCTCCCGTCATCGACAAAGACCAACTCATAGTCTTCGCCAAGATCCTCCATCACTTTTGTCAGACGGTGATAAAGAGGAGGCAGATTCTCTTCTTCGTTATGAAAGGGGACGACAATGGAGTAAGGACATTTCACTTCTAAATACTCCTGCGAAAAATCCCCGGAACTGTCAAATTGGACTTATACGTCTCTGGAGACTTGACAGCTCCAGGGGCGATTTTCATTCTTATCCAAAGTTGTATATGCCGGAAAGAAAGCAGCTTACCATCGGCCCATCAAAATTGCCATTCGCGCGCCGATTTCAGTTCGCCTTCCGACCGGTCAAACCCGACAAAGACGGGCTCCGGCGTGAGAGGGACACCGAATTTTTCCACCACTCGCCCTTGAATCTCCTTCATTAACCCGATCACTTCACGCGCGGTCGCGCCCCCGCGGTTGACAAGCGCCAGCGTATGCTTCGAAGAGATTCCGACGGCGCCGCGGTTGTAGCCTTTATGAAATCCTGCGCGTTCGATCAACCAGGCGGCGGGAACTTTAACCATGCCGTCGCCAGCCTGGAAATTCGGGACCTGTTCAGAGTCGCCGATCAGATTTCGCTCCCGGGCGATCTCTTCAATGCGGGCGAATGTTTCGGATGTGATGACGGGGTTTTTGAAGAACGACCCCGCGCTGCGGCAATCCGGGTCGTCGGGCGCGATCAACATCGCCTTTTGCGCGCGAATGCCGCGCACGGCTTCGCGCGTCAGCCCGAGCGAAGGCTTGGTCGAAAAATTTGAGAAGAAGTTTCTGAGGTCGGGATAGCGGATCGCTGGCTCTCCCTGGGGTTTCAACGCGTAAGCGACCGCCGTGACGACGTAGCGGTCGCGAGCCGTGGTATTAAAGACGCTGGCGCGGTAGCTGAATTGGCATTGCTCGTTACTCAGTTCGGTGAACACTCCGGCGAGGCGATCAAAGGCGCGAACCGAAGCGATCGTCTCGCTCACCTCCTGTCCGTAAGCGCCGACGTTCTGTATGGGCGTGCCGCCGACGCTGCCCGGAATCCCGCTCAAACATTCAATGCCCGCCAGATCGCGCTCGACGCATTGGCTTACCAGTTCGTCCCAATCCTCGCCGGCCAAGGCGGTGACAACGACCTCGTCGTCTTCGTCTCGCCAGGTCACGCCTTTGAGCGCCACGTGGACGACCAGACCGGGGAAGCCTTCGTCAGCCACCAGAGCGTTGCTCCCGCCGCCGAGGATGAAGAGTGGAAGACCCCGTCGTCCGGCGAACGAAAACGCCTCGAGCATTTCGTCTTCGCCGCGCGCTTCGACGAAAAAGCGCGCGGGGCCGCCGATCCGCAGGGTGGTCAACGGCGAGAGCGGAACGTTTTCCTGAATCAGTCCCTGATCGGGCATCGGTTATATAATATTCAAGAAAAAGCGTTTCAGCCATGATTGAACACGAAGAGGATCGAGGATGGAGAATCGAAGATCGAGAATCGCCTTGCGCGAATGTCGCTATCCTCGATCATCGATTTTCTATCTTCAATTCTCTTCGTGTTCATTCGTAGCTGAAATTCTTTCTATAACTCGCCGCGCAGAAAGGCGCGAACCTTTTTCAAATCTTCCCAGGCTTCGCGCTTCTTGTCGGGCGAGCGCAGCAAATAGGCCGGATGGAACGTCGGCAGCACCTTGATTTCTGGAATACGCGGATAACCCTGGAGCTGGCCGCGCATCTTCGTGATGCCGATTTTGGTATCGAGCAGAGCTTGCATCGCGGGATTGCCCAACGCCACGATCAGCTTCGGGTGAATCGCCGCGATCTGGCGAAAGAGAAACGGGATGCAGGCTTTGACCTCGTCCGATTCGGGCGCGCGATTACCCGGCGGTCGCGATTTGACCACGTTGGCGATGTAAACTTCTTCGCGCTTCAGATCGATCGCCTCGATCATTTTGGTGAGCAATTGCCCCGCGCGGCCCACAAAGGGGCGCCCCGTGGCGTCTTCGTCAGCGCCGGGCCCTTCGCCCACGAACATGAGATCGGCGCACGGCGAGCCCTCGCCGAAGACGATGTTCGTGCGCGTTGAGAAGAGCTTGCAGCGCTGGCAATCGCCGAGGTCGCGGCGAATGTCTTCGAGGGTCTCGTTGGAGTATTGAGTCTCGGCCGACAAAGGCGCGGATTCGCCGAAAAGCGATGACTCGCCGAAGAGCGAGATGACGGCGGCGTTCTCTTGTTTATTTGGCATTGTGATTGTTGTTTTCGGGATAAATTGTGGCGGCGGTATGATTGTCGACGCGGGCGGCTCCTGGCGTTTCAGTTCAGACGCGGCGGACGTTGTTTCGGCCACTTGCTTTTCGACACAGTCTTCGAATTTTGGCTCTGACGCTGCGGGAGCCGATATCTCGCCAATCCGCGTCAAACCAAGCTCGCTGTAATAACGCAGATGCTCTTTGGCCTGAGCGATCAATTCCCTGAGTTCTTCTCGCGGATCCATATCGTCAGCCTGCCGACCTTCGCAGCTCGGCGATCTCATCCAGCGCCCGATCCGCCAGCGCGCGTTTGCTTTGTAGCGGCAGTTCGACGCGCGAGCCGTCGCGTTTGAGAATCGTCGCGGCGTTGGTATCTGCGCCGAATCCGGCGTCGGCTCGCGTGATGTCGTTGGCTACTATCAAATCCAGCCCCTTTTCACGCAGCTTCCGCTCGGCGTATTCGAGCAGCGATTGCGATTCGGCAGCGAAGCCCGCGACGATGCGGCGCTCGCGGTTCGGGGCGGCGCCAACCGCTGCGATTATGTCCTCAGTCTCTTCAAGCTCGATGGTGACCGTCTTGCGGCCCTCTTTCTTGATCTTCTGCTCGGCGAGACGGGCCGGGCGGAAATCGGCCACGGCCGCCGAGCCGATGAACACAGTCACGTCGTGAAGGCGCGACATCACGGCCTCGAACATTTCGCGCGTCGAACGGACATTGACGGTTTCGACATTTTCCGGCGGCGCCAGGTTGACCGGCCCCGAAATCAGAGTCACGCGAGCGCCCCGGTCACGCGCGGCTTCGGCCATCGCATACCCCATCCTGCCCGACGAACGGTTGGCGATGAAACGAACCGGGTCGAGGTCTTCGAC
>Ga0126377_10003832_pt1 | contig 10774 bp, 3 predicted proteins | sample PanSoiMetPlot_22_FD_92647 | JGI IMG/M metagenome (GOLD analysis project Ga0126377, IMG submission 92647) | Tropical forest soil microbial communities from Panama - MetaG Plot_22 | ecosystem: Environmental > Terrestrial > Soil > Tropical forest > Bulk soil | place: Panama | collected 2016-02-17
AGTTTCGACAACATCGGCGCATGGATCATGGGTCGCAACATGTTCGGCCCCGTGCGTGGTCCGTGGCCCGATGAGAACTGGAAAGGTTGGTGGGGCGACAACCCGCCCTATCACGTTCCCGTCTTCGTGCTCACGCAGCATCCGCGGAAGTCCCTGTCGATGGAAGGTGATACCACGTTCCACTTCGTGACCGGCGGCATTCACGAAGCGCTGCAACTCGCCCGGCAAGCCGCCGCAGGCAGGAACATCCGGATCGGCGGTGGTGTTTCCACCGTGCGGCAGTACCTGCTGGCCGGCCTGATCGATGAAATGCATCTGGCGATTTCACCCGCCCTGCTGGGCACCGGTGAATCCCTCCTGGCGGGAATCGACCTGCACGCCGCCGGCTTTCGCTGCAGCGAGCACGTCGGCACCGCCAACGCCATGCACGTGGTCCTGACGAAGGAATAGCAACGCTCACACCGTATTTCTACGGCTTCTCCTGCGGGCGCGACGGATGGAACACTGCGATGGTGCGCCGCGACGTGCCAATAGCAGGTCAGGCGTTCGATATGGAACGAGCACGGCTATCGCAGCAAGACACGGACTATCAGTTCACCGCGGCGGTGGTCGGGCGCTATCTGCACGTCACAGGTGCCGGGCGTCACACAGCCGACAACATGCGTCGATTCCTGGCCGATGCCTACCGCGCTGCGACGGACCGCGGGTGCGATTCCGTGCTGCTGGTCCTGCGTTTCTCCGGACCCAGCCTCGATCTGGGCAGCATCTATTCCGTCGTCACGGAACGAAGCATGGATGGCAGCCGGCTGAAACGCATCGCGTTCGTGGATACGAACGCGGAACACCCGCCCGAGAGGGCCGAATTCGCCGAAATGGCCGCGAACAAGCTGGGCGTCAATGTCCGGCTGTTTCGCGGCGTTGCCGAGGCCGAGCGCTGGCTGTTCGACGACTCGACCTGATCTGATCTGGCCGTTCTCGGCCTACCTATCTGAGCGTCTCTCGCTTCACCGCCACGTCGTAGCGCAACGCACTGTTCGCTTCGCCTCGCCCCGCCACCTTGCTGCGCCCCATCCACAGCCAGGTGCGACCATCGCTGCTGCGCGCGTACTGGAATTTTCTGCGTACAATCGCACCGATGCGCGGCACTTCTTCTTCCTCGATGAGCAGCGTGTCGTCGTCCGCCATGGGTTCGGTCGGATCGCGACGCAGGATCCAGCCGCGGGGATAGAACACGTACGAGCGCAGACCCGGGTCGATTGGAACGGCGGTGATGAACGTATCCTGGGCGTCGAGCAGATCCAGGAATGCCGTGTATTGCGGATCGGCGTTACCAAGCACCTGCACACTCGCTTCGGGGTAGAAGCGTTTCATGCCCGCGCGAGCCAGGCGAATGGTCAGCGGGTCTGCGAAGTCCAGCGGCTCATCGCGCACCGGCAGCAGCGGTATCCAGTTTGCAGGCACGGGGGTCTGCAGACGATAGACGAGTTGCGGCGTGTCGAGGCCACCGTCGAAGGCAATCCGCTGCTGAAATGCGAGCGCGTGTGCTTCGAGCTGCCGGTCGAGCGGTTCACCGGAAACGCCCTGCACCGTGTGCTCGATGGCCCAGGCCAGATTGGCCATTTCATCGCGTACCAGCGTGGTCTCTTCGAGCACCGCGCCTTCGACTGCTTCGAGACTGTCAGGCAGGAACATGGTGTGCTGCAAGCGCCCCTGCAACTCGGGTGCAGCCGTCATCGAGTACAGCGTCCACAGCGCGTTGCCCGGGTTCTGGATCGGACCGACCTGCGTGACGAGTCCGAAGCTGTCGGTGATGGTGAACTCGGCGACGCGATGCAGCCATCCCACTGGCAGTCGCACCGGTGTGAGGAACCAGTCGTTGCCGAAGGTCAGCGCGAATTCGGTCACGCTCATGCGCAGCAGGTCGGTAACACCGGCTTCCGCGCCAGCGAAGTTCACGTCACCGTCTTCGAATTCCCAGAAGCGTTCCGCCGGCATGCCGGGATACCGCACCGGGGTCGGATGACGCGACGCGACGGCGAACGTCTGCGGAACGGGCGGGTCCGCCGGTGTCGCGTGCGCCTGAAAATCCTCCCAGTCGACATGCGCGTCGGTGTACTCGGCGGATTCGAGCCGCGTGTCGCCCGCCTTCAGCGCGAAGGCATACTCCATCCGGTTACGCTGCCAGGAGGTCTGTGCGGTGTCGCCTTCGTAGAGCATGTCATCGAGCCAGGCGAGCCACTTCGCCAGCATCGTCCTCGCGTCGTCGGCGTCCGCACCCGCCAGGGCAAGCCGCGCAGGCAACCCGTTCAGAGAGCTATCAGGATTGCGCAGCGGCCGCAGCTCGTTCGCAAGCTTGATCGCATCGATGGTGCGGCTGTCCAGGAGCCGTGACCACAACATGCCGGCGCGATCCGCATCCGGATCGGTCGGCTGCGGCAGGTCCAGGCGGTATCCCGCGAGCAATGCCGCGCGCACTGTCGGGTTGGCCATGCGCAATGCGTGCATTCCTGCTTCACCGCGCAGGCGCGGATGTGTCATCCAGGCGGGCTCTGCTTCGACACGCGTTTCGATCGGCACGTCATGCTCGCCGATCGGCTGCCACGGCGCATCGGCTTTGGGCCCGGCGCGAAAGGCATCGACTTTCACGCCCTCGATCCGGAACGAGAGCCGTAGTGGCGTGCCTGCATCCTCGCCCTGGAACTCGTTGAACTGCCACTGCCGCGCCAGCATCCACAACGGATCGGCGAGCGGCGCCGCGAGGCCCTGCCGCAGATTGATCGCGGTCGGCTGAGTTTCCAGGCGCGTGATGCCGGTGATCGACGGCTTCTTCTGCCCCACCAGGGTTTGCGTGGCGACGCTCTTGCTGAATTCGTAGCGCAAGGCCATGGTTCATTCCTCGCTCATACCTTGCCCAGCGTGAACGCCGCCACGTGCTGCGACTGCGCCGACGCCATTCTCACCCGTGCCTCGCGCATGAGTTCGAGCATGCGCACACTCGGCAGATCGTCGGTGTAGCCATGCGGCAGGTAGTTGCCGGGCAGTACCGCGCCCAATCCGCCTGCGAGGTCCCGCGGCCGCACACCACGCAACTTCGCCAGGTCGAACGCCTCGTGGATCACATCCATTGCATCGTCGAAACTCCACGCGTCCTGATTGGCGCGCGGCGGCAGCGCGAGCAGGATGGTCTGCGGCGGTCGCGCGCCGGGTGCATCGAAGTGGAAACCGATGGCGGCGGTCTGGAACGGATCGGGGATGAACTCCGGCCAGTCATCGCAGACGAAAGCTGCGAGGCTCTGATTCGCATCGAGCGCAGCCAGGCCCGCTGCATGCAACGCGAGCGTCATCGACGGCGCAACGCGCTGAATGTTGCGATAGGGCGTACCGGGTTGAGCAGCCAGGTAATCATGCAACTCCTCCGGCACCTCCCGGGAATCGAACGGAGTGCCTTCCTTCTCGACCCAGGCTTCCGGCAGCGCTGCCCAGATCTGCCCGGATCGATGTGGAAGCTGCACCACCTTGATGTCGCCCAGCGCGAGGGGCTCGCACAGCGCTTCGTGCGCTGACACGACCGCCGCGAACCGATCCGCTCCCTCGTGCACGCGGGCAATCTGTGTCAGCCAGCCGTTGACGCGCCACGGATCGTCGACCGTCAGCGCATTCTGCTCGGCGAGCGAAGCGTTGAACTCACCGGCGTAGGGACCAATGGCAAACTGCGGCAGCACCGGGAAGTCCTTACCGAAGAGGCGCTTCAACCGGTTCATCGCGTGTTGTGCGCGCTGAGCTTCACTCGCTGACACCTGCCCGTCCTCGAGCGGCGGCGCAGAATTGGCGGCATCGCTGATTGTCTGCAACACCGGCGTCAATGCCGCGATCGCCTCCGCCGCGCGCGCATCACGTGTCGCCGGATCGGCACCGACCGCATCGATCGCGAACACCTGCGCCGGCCACGCAGCCTGCGGGAACATGTCGGCGATGCCGTCCAACGCAGCGAACAACGCGTCGGCGTCGGCACTTGCCAGCACGACAGCCCGGGCTGTATCGAACTCTGCCGCCATCGTGTCTGCGCGACCGACGATTTCGTCGACGAAGACACCAGAAAACTCACCCATCTCGGGCAGTGTTACCTCGATAGCATCGTCGATCCGCACAAAGTCCTTGCGCGTGGCGAAGCGCGACTTGTCGAGCAGCGTCTTGAGCGTGCGCGCCATCGCCTCGAAATCCGCCAGCCCCAGCGTTTGTCCATCCTGGGCGTCGGCGTCGATGTCGATGCTGGTGATATTGCTCTTGTCAGCGATCTTTGCGATCAGCGCCCGGGCAACGGCGCTGCGAAAACCGGTGGCTGCGGTGTCGCCCGCACGCTGCTGCCCGGCGCCCTCTGCGAGCATGACTGCCGACAGAGGTGAGATTCCCAGGTCGTTCCACTGCGCCGTTGGCGGATTGCCGTCGAGGAAGGGCTGGCCATTGAGGTCGACGCGGTGGACCTGACAGGTGAAGCGGAAGCGCGCTGGTTCCCCTAGCATGCTGGCCAGCCACGCATTCGCGGCTGGCTCGGCGAGTGAGCGTCGATCCTGCGGCCAGTTCTGTGCCGCCGCGGGACAGAGCACCGCGATGCGCTGCGTATAGCTCGCGCCGCCGCGCGGTGTACGGTCCACCTGTGTTTCGATCGGCAGCGACTGTTTGTCGGCGACGGCCATCGCTGCCGCCGCGCGTTCCATGTTGCCCTGCGCGATCTGGTATGTGCCTTCAGCCAGCAACAGGTCGCTGACGCTGTCCGCAAGATCGAAGGCGTCGGCGATGATGCCGCGGATCGTGTTCTGCTCAGCGAGCGTGGGAGCGGCTGCAGGCGGTTGCAGTCCGCCCAGCGATGCGGCCAGTTTCGTAAACACTTTGGCCGGATCGTCTTCCCATTCCGCGAGCAGTGCGACGCCATCCACTACATCGCGCGCACCGATCGATTCTTCCGGTTCGTTCGAGAGCGGAACGCTGCCGGCGCGCCAGGGATATGCCAGGCGCAGCGGCCAGATGAACTTGCCGAGCTGACCATCGCGCAGAGCGCGCTCGATGCGGTAACCATAGAGCGCCGCCAGTGGCTGATCGCGTCGCAGCCCCTGCAGCACATCGAGTGCCCGACGCGTGCGCTTCGAGTCCAGGCAGATGTCGAAAGCGCCCTGCTCATGATTGGCCATGAAGCCGCTGCGCAACATGGCCGCCCCCGCCGCTTGCGCCTGCGACGGCGCAAGCAGGAAACCCTCGCTGGGCGGCGTCGCATCGGGTCGCAGACCCTCCACCCACGCATAGGCGCCGAGGTTCAGCCCGAGCGGATGCGTGGCGCGCAGCGTTTCGAGGCGGCGATTGGCGCGCGCGGCGATCCACGCATCGAGCCGGTACGAAAACGTATCGAGCGTGGAGCGGAAGGCGATGTTGAGCTCGCCAATCGCGCGGCCCTTGAGATAGTCGAGGCTCAGCTTTACGCCCCCCAGATCGCGGGTCTGACGGAAGATGCCGGTGAGACCGTCATACAGCCTGTCGGCCGCTTGCCAGGCCGGACCCCTGGGCTCCGCCGGCATCTGCGCCGCGAGTGTCGTGGCCACGTGTTGACCCAACGTCGCCTTGCCCGTGATGGCGGGAATCGAAACGCTCGCCAGCTCCTTCGGTGTCTGCACGGTGAAGATGGCTTCGTTCTCGGTCACCGCTTCGACATACGGCATCATCGGTGTGCCGCGGGCCAGCACCGAAGTGATTGCGTTGCTGTTGATCGCAAATCGCTCGACTGCATCGCCCTGCTCGAGCTGTACCGAATAGGCCGCGAGCGTCTGCAGCAATGCGGGTCCTGACTGACACGCATCGAGCACCGACTTGCCCACTTCGGGCCGCTGGACCGCAGCCGTCGCTATGGCCTCGAGATAGTTGTTGTCCTGGGTGAAGGTGGCGTCGTCCGCTGCTTCCTTTCCCGGTTCCTTGGCATCCGCCAGCACCCAGGGCACGCCGGCCAGGTAGCCCGGTGAGTACGGCGGATCGGGCAGGAAATCGTTGCAGTAGCCGATGTGCACATCCCAGAAATTGTAGGGTCCGACCGCCGCCATCACGTTCTTCACGAGCTGGAAACGTCCTGCACTCTGCGAGTCCAGGAACGCGCTCGGCGCCATGCAGACCTCTTTGACTTCCTTGTCGCGATAGAACGCGGTCTGCGACCACGCGGCGGTCTGCAGAATGTCTTTCGCCTTGTCGACATCGCCGTCCTGCAGCCGCGGCACGTTCGCGGCCGCGATTTCCCAGATCGGCCGCAGCACGCCCAGCACTTTTCCGAGCACGGTCTCGATGGTCGAATCGCCGGCGCTCACGAAGCCCTTACCCACCAGCGGCAGGATGCCGTAGGGCTGTTTGTTGGCCCGCAGGATCGGCAATGCGCCCGTTGGACGCACGTAGGAAACAGCGTAGCGACGCAGCGCGTAGATCTTTGCCGGATCGAGCTGCTCCTCGCCGTCGACGTACGGGTTCCACATCTTCAGGAGGTAAGCGCCGAAGGTGCCGCGCCAGAGCACATTCATCATGTGCAAGGCGGTACGCTGGTCCGTCAGATGCGCGTTCTCGATGTTGGTCTCGGGCAGCTCTTGCGGATCGAGCCCCAGCGACCACGTCAGCAGCTGCAGCGCATCCTGGTCCTGTACCTGCTTGCCTGCGGGCGCGGGCAAACGGTTCGCGCTGGAGCTGTAACCGGCAGGCGCATTCTCGGTGTTGTTGGTCGGCGTACCGAGCGCAGAAAACCCGAGCCCCGTGGCATCGCGATGCGCGGCGAGCAGATCCGTGAAATCGACGGCCGCCTCGGCGGCACTGCGGGTCCATTCGAAACCCACGATCACGAGCCGCTCCAGCGTGCCGTTTGCAAGATTGAAAACCACGCCCGGCCGGACGTGCTGCTGCGTCACTTCGATCGCCATGCCTTTCGCCACCGCAGCACCGAAATCCACCATCCACGCGCGGTCGCCACCCAGCAACGCTTCGGGATTGTCAGAGGCGAGCCAGTCGGGATTCAGGATCAGCTCATCGGGAATCGTATTGCCCCAGACGCGAAAAATTTCGTGGCGGCCGGGCCCGTACCCGACGGCACAGAAGCGTTCCGGCAAGAGCACCGCGCGCGTAGTCCGGGCACGGCTGTCGATCGTCTCCTGCGGCTCGAACACCGGATCGGCCTGCTCGCCCTCGGGTGGTATCTGGTTGGTGGGTGTGAGAACGCGCACCAGCCAGCTCGCGCGCCCGCGTCCCTGTGCAGCCGCCAGATCGCGCAGGATCCTCGCGGCTTCCTTCTCATCGTGCGCAAAACGCGCGGTCCAGTACGCCTTGCCCGCCTCCAGTTCCGCGGCCGTGGGTGTCGGCTCGTGATCGATGGTGTGAATCTCGTCGGGATAGATGCGGATGCGCAGCGCAGTCGGCCCGCCCGGCGTCGTGAAATAGCGCGTTTCCAGGCGCACCGGCAGCATGGCAATGGGCTGATGGCCATCGAGGCTACCGACGAGCACGGCAGGATCGCGCCCGGCGAGCGCGCCATTGGCAAGATCATCGAACTGCCGGTCGAGACCGCGGCGGCGCTCCACGATGCTGCCGCGTGCTTCCTGTGTGGCCGCAAGACGCTGTCGCAGCGCGGCGATGTCGGCCGCAGTCGAGCCGCCGCGCACGGCCGCATCCACCGCCTGGCGTGCCGCTGTGACGTCCGCTTCGGCGCTGCGTTGCTGCGCGAGGAGTTGCTGTTGCTCGCGTCGTATCGCAGTGAAGGCGTCCAGACTGATGTCGATACGTGGCATGGTGCATCCTCGCTTCAACCGCCTGGCGTCTTGAGCGCGCTGCCGCGCCAGTAACCACGGAAGGGCCGCTGCAGAATCGCGTCGGCGATTTGCGCGGCGTGCGAATCGTTGCCGAGCGCCGGCTGGGCCGACTGCGCCAATTGCAGCTTGCCCAGCCCGAAGTAGTTACCTGCAGCTACATTTACATCGTCCCAGTCCACGTCCTGCCAGCTCGCACCGTTCTGGCCGTTGCCGACGCGTTCGTCGAATCCGAAGCGCGGCTCGGTCATGTGCTCCTCGACCAGGAAGAAGAACGTCTCCATTACCTGTGGATTGATCGGGAAGCCCACATACGTGATGTCGCGACCCAGGTGCCCGCGCAATACCGGCATGACAGCGTCCGCGGGATTCATCTCACCCGCGCCACCGGGGCGAAGATCGCCCTGCTGCAACGGGTAGGCATAGATCAGCAGGTTCGGAAAGCGCTCGAGCAATCGTCCGCGGAACAGCAGCACGGTCATCGGCACGCTGCCCGGCTGCTGGCCGAGCGGCACCGCGGCGTTCCAGCGATGAATGAAATCGATATCGGTCCTGCCGTCGAGCCATTGCCAGAAGCGCTGGAACGGAGTGCCGCGCTGATCGGTCGGCAGACCCTGCCAGAGCATTTCCCGCCCCATCTCGTGGTTGGCGCCGATCAACAGAGCCTCCACGAAGCGCGGATTGGTCTGGACCGTCATGACGAAGTCGGTTGGCAACACGCCAACGCCCGGCAGGAAAACGTCCGGCGCGAGCGTTTCGAGCTTGCGCGACAGCGGGAACGGCAGCTGCGGAAAAGCCATGACGCGATCGAAGGTGTGCGGGATCACGTAGCGCAGGCGCTCGACCAGCGCGCTGTCCAGCGTGGCGCTGATGAATGCGTTCTTCATTGCACCGTCCGCCCAGTTCACGCCCTGTGAACCGAGACTCAGTGCGCTTGCGAGCCGTGCCGGTACGGTGCGATCCGCATCGATGCGCTTGCGCGTCTGCGCCACATTGGCAGCAGTCGCGAAATCGACTGGCTGGATCGGGATCACCGATGCAGCCGGTGGCACGACGATGTGCTGGTAGTCCTTGAAGGCCGCGGAGTAGCGCTGCAGCGTCGCATGATCCTTCACTGCAGGCGGCACGGTGATCGTCGGCAGCACATCAGCCGCGGGCGGCGGCACTTTCGAGAATTCGCCCGGACGGCCGAGCCCGATCTTCACCTGCTCGACGCTGCGGCCCAGTGTCGACGGCGGCAGCGTGTTGAACACCGCGTTGTTGCCATAGAGCTTCAGCGCATTCAGCGGAATCGTGGCGACCGCGGTCATCGGCGCACCGGCCGTGCGCGCAAGTCGCTCCGCTTTGCCACGGACAACCGCACGCAGCGGACTGCCGAGCTGCTTGATGACGCCGCTGCGCCCGTCGATTCGCAGCGCCTGCGCGATCACACCGGCTTGTGATGCGGACAACAGCACGCCTTCGGTCCCGCGCTTGCTGCTCTGGCGGATCACGCTCTCGATATCGCCGGTGAGCGGCATCTTCGCCACGCTTTGCAGCTGCGCCAGCCGCATCGAGTGAGTCTCTGTCAGCAGCCCGCGGTGCCAGACATCTCCCATCAGCGGCGGCTTTCTCTTCATTCCGGATGCGGTCTCGCGTGCCGTGACGTTGGCTTCCTGGATGGCCTTGATCTGCGTGCCTGTCATCGAGCCTGCCAGGCCGGTGTATGGCATGAGATCGACGACGGTCTCGAGGTTGCCGGGCAGCGGTATGGCGTCGAAGTCACGGCTGGCCACGATGCCGTCCGGCACAAAGCGATTGGGATCGACGCGAGTGAGGCGCTGCGCGGCATTGGCGAAGTTGTCGACGACCGCGGTCATCTGGGTGGTCACTGAAGGGAGATTCAGCCCGCGTTCGCGCCAGCGCGCCTTCTTCAGCGCGGCGCGCCGCGGATTGACGAGCCGGCGCATCGCGCCATCGAAGAGCTCGTGCGGCAACGTCGCGCTCTCGATGCGACCATGCAGCGACTGATCGCTTGCCAATGCGATGCGCGCACGCACGGGCGCCATGACGGCGAGCACCCGGTCGGGCGAGAGCTTCGCCAGGTGTCGCACTTCGATGCGCTTCAGCACATCGCGCGCCAGACGCGCCAGCGAGAACGCACGTTCCGCGGCCAGAATGTCGCCGAGCTGCTCCCACGCCGCGCGCATGAACTCGTCCTGGTTCTGCCGGACGATCTCAGTGCCCCAACCTGCCGCCAGCCGATAGCGCGGCTGCAACGACAAACCATCGAGCCAGTACGTGGCGACTCTGCTCGGATCCACGGTGTGACGCTTCGCCGGAAACTCGCCGTAGATCGGCGGCGACAGCGACGGCACATGGTCCGCCGCCTCGGTGCCATTCGCGAGATTCCTGGCGCCGCTGTTGAGAATGTCCGCCAGCTTGTCCGCAAAGACGTCGTTACTCGCGGCGGGCTTGAACCCCAGCGCGATCAAGGCGCCTTCGAAGACCGTCTGTCCCGGCACCGTGCCTTCGAAGAGCAACCGGTCGCCGTCGACGTAGACATCTCGCTGACCGATGTGGCGCAACTGCTCCCGAAAGGCCTGATCGCCGCCGTACTGCGAGGGCGTGCGCAACCGTCGCGCCAGCGTTTCGATATCGCCGACCGGGCCCGTGGAAAACGTCCAGGAGAAATAGACCGGCAGCTCGACATCGTTGGGCGCCTGCTTCGACCACGCCGGTCCCAGCGTCGCCATGGAAACCGGTTGACCCAGCCCGCGCAGCCGTCCTCCATCCGTCGCAGGCACGACGCAGGCGATGTAGTCAGTGCGGGGCTTGAGTCGCCGTGGGCACACGAGCCGTGAGAGGTTGCGCTCCGGTGTGCTCTGAAGTTCCAGCGAGAGCGCCTGCGCACCAGCATCGTCCGCGGTGACGCTCGAGACGGCTTGTGCATGCGCCCACAACGAGGATTCCGCCAG
>Ga0126377_10003833_pt1 | contig 10773 bp, 8 predicted proteins | sample PanSoiMetPlot_22_FD_92647 | JGI IMG/M metagenome (GOLD analysis project Ga0126377, IMG submission 92647) | Tropical forest soil microbial communities from Panama - MetaG Plot_22 | ecosystem: Environmental > Terrestrial > Soil > Tropical forest > Bulk soil | place: Panama | collected 2016-02-17
ACTCGAGGTCGGGGTCGCCGAAGAGCGTCTCGCGGCCGGGCGCCTCGAGGCCGTAGCCGAGCGCCGCGACGGGCATGCCGGGGTCGGTGTGCCACCAGCGCGCGCCGCGCGGGCGCGGGCCGGGCTCGGCGCGCTCGAGCGCGGCCGCGGCGGGCTGCAGCGGGCGGCGGCGGGGCGGCCGCGTGCTGACCAGCTCGAACCACGTCTCCACGCGGTCGAAGTAGCGGTAGCGGAAGCCGGCGCGCGAGGCGCGCACGAGCAGCACGCGGAAGCAGTCGCCGGCGGCGAGATTGAGGCCGACGGAGGTGATGGGGCGGTCGCTCGAGATGAGCGCGAGGTCCGCGTCGGGGAAGCGGCGCACGGAGATGCCGGTGCCGGCCTCGATGCGGCGCACGTCGGCCACGGCGTTGGCGTGCTCCTCGGCCCAGAGAGAGGAGAGGGCCATGGGGTCGTCGAGCACGGCGGGCAGGTTCTCGAGCAGCCACGCGTAGCCGAGGGCCCAGCGCTCGGTGTCGGGCATGCCGGCGGGGAGGCGCGGGGAGAGGGGCGAGGCCGGGTGCGCGGTCAGCTTGCGGACCGTCATGTCCACGGCCAGGGCCTGCGGGCCGAGATCGCCCTGCCAGGTGGAGAAGTCGCCGGTGGCGGCGGCGGCCAGCAGGACCGGGGCGCGGGGCAGGGCCTGCTCGGGGTGGAGGAGCGCGAAGGCCGAGAGCGCGCCGTCGGTGTCGTAGTGATTGTTGGCCACGACCTCGAAGTCGCCGACCAGCGCCTGCTGCTCAGCGGGCTGCAGGCGCGCGAAATGCAGCGCGATCCCGGTGCTGAGATCGTGCTTGAGGGCGGCCGGCGTGTTGTTGCCCGGCCAGTGGCTCAGGCTGCGGAAGCCGGGCTCGGTGCCGTCGACGTAGAGCGTGCGGGCCGGGTCGGCCGCGTCGGGAAGGAACGCGAAGACCCGGCGCGACGTCAGAGATCGCAGGGCCGCACGGTGGAGCGCTTGTTCTCCTGCGTGCGCATCGCCGCCTTGTCCAGCGCCTGGCGCACCAGCTCCGAGACCGCGTCCGGCAGGTCCCCGGAGCACATCAGACCCTTGGTCTTGATGTACGCCTTGATCTTGCTGCCGATGACCAGGCTCTCCCTGCTTTCGACCTCGTTCTCCATCGCTTTGCTTTCCCTGAAGGATGGTGGCTGATGTCGGACCGAGGCCGCAGGATACAGCCGGACGCGCGGCTGCGACTGGGTTTTTCCCCGCGTGCGGGCCCTTCCTGCGGGTTGAATCGACGTTTTGGATTGGTAAGACCATCCTGTTGGACCACCCTCATATCAAATTCCGTGAATCGGACGCCTCATGAAGACCCTCGCAGCTCTCGCCCTGTCGCTCGCCCTGCTCCCCGCCTGCGCCTCCAGCACTGCCGGTGACTACTTCGTCAACCGCGGCGGCGACCTCGTGGACATCGTGCGCCTGCACGTCGCCTTCGGCAAGGCGGCGTCGGCCAAGGTGGAGGCCACGCGCATGCTGCACCTCGGCATCGGCTGGGAAGACGAAGTGTGGGCCTGGGGTCTCGCGAACCGCGAGGTCGGGCGCTGGCAGGAGTCGATCTTCACGTGGGGCCTGATCCTCGGCCACCACGATGAACGCATGATCAAGGGCATCGACAACAACCGCCTCACCGGCAGCTACGGCTGGACCTTCGGCAAGGGCGGCGGCAACGTCTTCGAGGTCAGCGACCGCGACAACTGGCTCGACCTGCTCACGCTGCGCGCCACGCTGATGCTCGGCATCGGCGCGGACGCCGAGCTGCGCGTGGGCGAGGCCATCGACTTCCTCTGCGGCATCTTCCAGTTCGACCCGTCGGGCGACGACAAGGCCTACTCGCAGATGAAGAAGATCGAGCCCGCACCGGCGGCCGCCGAGAAGCCCAAGGCCGGTTGACGGCGTGCGCCCCGCCCTCGGGCTCCTGCCCAGGCTCGCGCTCCTGCTGACACTGGCGGCCGCGCCGGCCTGCCAGTCCAACGGCACCTACCTCGGTGACCGCGCCGCCGACCTCGGCGACATCATCCGCGGGCACATCATGATGGGCGAGGCCTTCGCCGCGCAGGTGGAGGTCACGCGCTTCCTCTCGCTGGGCTTCACGTACTCGAACGACGCGTGGGCCGCCGGCATCCTCCAGCGCGACGTCGGCACCTGGCACGAGTCGATCCAGTCGCTGGGCCTCATCTTCGGCCGCCACGACGAGCTGCGCGTGGTCGGCGCGCCGCGCGTGAGCGGCAGCTACGGCTGGCAGTTCAAGGGCAAGAACGCCGGCTTCCAGAAGGCCGACCCGAAGAACCCCGTGGACTGGGCCACGCTGCGCGGCACGGTCGCGCTGCTGATCGGCATGGACCTCGAGGTGCGCGTGGGCGAGGCGCTCGACTTCCTCGTCGGCTGGTTCGGCCTCGACCTCGCGCACGACGACAAGCACAAGTGACGCCGCGCTGAGCGCGGGCCGCGCGCTCAGTCCTGCAGCTGCGCTTCCATCAGGTGGTGCGTCTCGAACAGGCTGGTCCAGTCGCCCTCGGCGGTGAAGGCCTCGAAGGGCGCGGGGTCGTTGGTGCGCGAGGGGCGCACGGTGATGGCGAGGCCGATCGCGGCGCCGGGCTGCAGGCGCAGGCCGTCCACGCGCGGCGCGCCGAGCGGCACCAGGACGTCCGTGGCGCCGGGGCCGAGGTGCCGCGGCAGCACGGCCAGCAGGCGGAAGCGGCCCTCGACGTCGTGCTCGCCGGCCACGAAGGCGTCGGGCACGGGGCGGCCGCCGACGTAGACGCCGGTGGGCTCGGTGTTGGCGCGCAGCGCGATGCGCGCGGGGCCGGCCCACACGTCGGAGGCCGGCGCGCCGGCGGTGCCGGTGTTCACGTCGGTCTCCCAGCGGCCGAGGTCGCTGCCGACCAGGTCCACGAAGGCGTCGCAGGCGCGGTCGGTCACGATCTCGAGCGCGAGCGCGTTGTCGTTCCACGCGGCGCTCAGCACGACGGGCAGCTTGTTCGGGTCGGCGGGCGTGGGCACGCGCGCGAGGAAGTGCATCTCGCGGCCCTTGGTGATCACGCCCGCGAAGTTGGAGAGCGGCCACGGGTCGGCGCCGTCCTGCACGCCGTCGCCGTCGCTGTCGGCGTAGAGCGGGTCGGCGCCGCGATACAGGCCCGCGGCCAGCTCCGCGAAGTCGGCGAGGCCGTCGCCGTCCGTGTCGGCGCTGTCGGTGCGCGTGCCGAGCCGCGCCTCGTCGATGGGCAGGCGCGTGTCGCTGTCCGCGAGGCCGTCGCCGTCGGTGTCGGTGATCTCGAAGGGCCGGTGCCATGGCGGGCCGAGCCGGCTCCAGCCGTCGAAGCTCGCGAGCAGAAGCGCCGCGCCGTCCCAGGCCTCGCCGCCGTTGAAGGGCCGGCCGCGCGCCTGTCCGAGGATTCCCAGCGGGCCGAAGTCTTCCGGGAAGTGGCCCGAGGGCAGCGGACCGATGACGGGCTCGGCCGGCGCGGCGGGCGCTCCGGTCAGGCCGCCGGCGCCCGCGTTCGCGCTGGCGGCGGCTGCCTCGCTCGCGGCGACCTCGGGGCTGAACGCGCCGACCTCGTTCGCGAGCGACGCGAAGACGTGTTGCAGCTCGTGCGTGAAGCTCCACGCGGTGGCGGGGTCGGGGCCCAGCGCACCGAGCGGCGTGGGCACGCTCGTTCCGCGGCCCATCGCGCCGGCCGTGCGGCCCAGCAGCCGGAAGCCGCCCCAGTCGCCGCCGATGTCGTCGGCGATCGCGTACACGATGCCGAACTCGTCGTCGCGCACGCCGAGCTGCCGCAGCCGCTGCTCGATGTCCAGCATGCTGGGGCCGGCGGTGGGCGGCGTGGGCCCGGGCACGGGCAGGATGGTGAGGTCCAGCACCAGGCGCCCGAGCGTGTGGCGGTAGATGAAGAGGCGCGCGGCGTTCAGGCTGGCCTCGATGGCCGGCCGCTCGCCGGGCTGCAGCGAGTCCACGAACAGCGCCACGAGCACGGGCACGCGGCCCGGGTCGCGCAGGCCGGGCGGCGCGCGGGTGTGGGTGCGCACGCGCGTCTCCTGGCTCCTGGCCGTGATCGGGTTGTCCAGCGGGTCCACGCGCCGCACGGCGTAGGAGTAGGCCATGCCGGGCTCGACCGTGTCGTCGTAGAAGACGTCGCTCTCGGTGCGGCCCAGCGCGTGGTCCTCCTTGGCGCCGGCGTCGCGGCGGAAGACCTCGAAGGGCGGATTGCCCTGCAGCTTCAGGCCGACGACGCGCAGGCCCGGCGTGACCACCGGCGCGGGCGGCGGCGGGTCCAGCGCGGTCACGAGCACCGGCCGCATCAGCCCCTGCAGCGAGCCGAGGCGCGGCTCGATCGAGAGCGGCCCCTGCACGCGCGTCTGCGCGCGGTTGCCCTGCTGCAGCGTCAGCGCCTGCCGCGGCGAGACCACGAGCTGTGCCTTGTCGGTGAGGTCCGGCCGCCCGCCGAGGCTGTCGCGTCCCAGGATGCGGTACTGGAAGCCGCCGCCCTCGGGCAGCGTCTCCGGCACCGCGTCGAGCGCCAGCGACACGACGTCGAGCTGGCCCACGACCTCGACATCGGAGAGCGTGATCGGCGCGCCCTCGTCCGTGCGCTCCACGCCAATGGCGAGGCCGGTCACGCGCACGTCCAGCAGCCGGAACACCGCCTGCTCCGCACCGTGCACCTCGAACTCGCCAGCCTTGAAGCGGCGGCCGCCCTCCTCGATGACCGTCAGGCTGACCAGCGCCGCCGCCTCGCTGCCCGTCGCGACCGCCACGCGCCGCACGATCTGGCTGCTGCTGAACTCGAGCAGGAACTCGCCCTCGGACAGGCCGGGCGCGCTGACCAGCGTGCGCGGGTCGTTGTCGAGCATGGCGTCCGAGCCGCCCACGTCCAGCGGCGGCGTCTGCAGCGTGAGGATCCCCAGCTTGCGCCAGCCCAGCAGGTCGAAGCGCGAGAACACCGTCTCGCCGAAGGCCGGCGCGGGAGCCGGCCCGGGAGCTGGCCTCGGCGGGGGCGCGGGCGCAGCGGCGGCGCGCGGTGCGGAGAGCGACGCGGCCGCCGACGCGAGCACGGTTGCGGCCGCGAGACGACGGAAGGCGCGGGGGGCCGATGCGGGGAGGCGCATCACTCGCATAAGTCGGCCCATCATGACCGAAAGCCCGCCGGCTTGCCACGCGCGCCCGGCCGGCGCCGCGGCCGCACAGGGGCCGGCGCACGGGCGGCCGCTCGGGCGGGCCTGCAGGCCAAGGCCTTCCGGACGCGCCGGCGGCGTTGAACGCGGGGTCGGCGCTGACCTATCGTGACCGCCCCACGCGCGGTTGGGCGCCGCGGCGCAAGGCCGTCCCTGGGGTTCCCACTTCATGACCAGCTTGAACCTCGGTGAGACGCCCCTGGCGCTGCCGGACCTCGAGCAGCTCCTCCAGGGCACCGCGCCGCCGCTCGCGCTGGATCCCGCGGCCGCCGGTCGTGTGAAGAGTTCGCGCCGGGCTGTGGACAACGCGGTGGCCGAGGGCCGCGTCTGCTACGGCATCAACACCGGCTTCGGGAAGCTGGCGCAGGTGACCGTGGCGGAGGACCAGCTCCGCAAGCTGCAGGTCAACCTGGTGCGCAGCCACGCGGCGGGCGTGGGGCCGCCGCTGGAGCTGGGCGTCTGCCGGCTGGCCTTCGCGCTGCGCATCGCCAACCTCTGCCGCGGCTACTCCGGCGTCCGCTCGGCGCTGATCGAGCGCGCCCTGACGGTCTTCAACGCGGGCATCGTGCCCGTGCTGCCGAGCCGCGGCTCCGTGGGGGCGAGCGGCGACCTTGCACCACTTGCCCACATGGCACTGGTCTTGCTGGGGGAGGGCAAGGCGTGGCGCGGCAGCCTGTCGATGAGCGGCGCGGAGGCGCTGGCGGCGGCCGGCCTGCAGCCGCTGCGGCTCGCGGCCAAGGAGGGCCTCGCGCTGGTCAACGGCACGCAGGTCTCCACCGCGCTGCTGGCCGACGCGGTGCTGGCGGCGCGGCGGCTCGGCCACGCCGCGGACATCGCCTGCGCGCTCACGCTCGAGGCCTACAAGGGCACCGACAAGGCCTTCGACGAGCGCATCCACGTGCTGCGCGGCCAGCCCGGCCAGCAGCGCGTGGCCGACAACCTGCGCCGCATGCTGGTGGAGAGCGAGATCCTGCCCAGCCACCGCTCCTGTGCGCGCGTGCAGGACCCCTACAGCCTGCGCTGTGCGCCGCAGGTGCACGGCGCCTCGCGCGACGCCCTCGCGCACGTCACCGAAGTGCTGCTGCGCGAGGCGCACGCCGTCACGGACAACCCGCTCGTGCTCGACGGCACGGACATCGTCTCCGGCGGCAACTTCCACGCGCAGCCCGTCGCGCTGGCCGCGGACTACCTCAAGCTGGCGGCGGCCGAGTGGGCCAGCATCTCCGAGCGCCGCACCGAGATCCTCGTGAACCCCGACCTCTCCGGCCTGCCGGCGTTCCTCGCGCACCAGGGCGGCGTGGAGAGCGGCCTGATGATCGCACAGGTCACCGCCGCGGCGCTGGTCTCCGAGAACAAGGTGCTCGCGCACCCGGCCTGCGTGGACAGCATCCCCACGTCGGGCGGCAAGGAGGACCACGTCTCCATGGCGCCGGCCGCCGGCCTGCAGTGCCGCCAGATCGTGCGGCACTCCACGCACGTGGTCGCGATCGAGCTCATGTGCGGCTTCCACGCGCTGGCGCTCGAGACGCGCCTGCGCCCCGGCCGCGGCGTGCTGGCCGCGCAGCGCGCGCTGGCCAGGGTGCTCAAGCCGCTCAAGACCGACCGCGTCCTCTCCGGCGACATCGAGGGCGTGGCCGCGCTGATCGAGGACGGCTCGCTGACGGCGGCGGTGGAGAAGGCGGTCGGGCCACTGGACTGACGTCCACTACGCGCGCTCGTCACGCATCACAACTTTGTCGTTGTCCGGCACGACGACAAAGTTGTGATGTGTGACACCGGCGCCCGGCGCGGGCTCGATCCGAAGCGGCGACCGCTCGGACTCAATGGCCCGGCTCGAGCAGCTCCCGCACTCGCGGCTCGAGCGCAGCCGCCACCGCCTCGTGGCCGGCCAGGCCGAGGTGGTAGTCCGAGCGCCAGTAGAGCGGCTGGCGGTGGCCCTGCAGCGCGGGGAGCAGGTCCAGCACCTCGATGCCGCGCTGCGCCAGCGTGGCGCCGAGCAGGAGGGCCATGGTGCGGTTCAGCGCGAGGTCCGCGGGGCTCATCATCAGCGTCTCGGCCAGGTCGCGTCGCCGCGGCAGGTCGTCGCCGTCCACGTCCTCCTTGGTGGGCAGCAGCGCGACGAGGAAGCGCGCGCCGCGCTCGCGGGACAGGTCGGCCATGCGCTCCACGGTGGCGACGGTGGCCTGCAGGCCCACCTCCGCGTTCTCGGGGCGGCAGGAGAAGTCGAAGGCCTGCGACAGGCCCTGCGCCATGACCTCGCGCGCCTTGCCGCGCGCCGCCTCGAAGCGCTCGCGCGCGTCCACGGGCAGCCGCGGCCACGGCCGCTTGGTGAAGAAGTCCGAGTAGGCCATGGCGTTGCTGAAGTCGTTGCCGGTGCAGATCACCAGCAGCACGAGGTCGGGGTGCAGGTCGAGGTGCTCGCCCAGCGCCGCGAGGTGCTCGTACGGGCCGGTGCCGGTGGTGGCGGCGTTGATGACCTCCGCGCCGCCGGGGAGCGCGGCCGCGAGCCGCACCTCGAGGCGGTTCGCGAAGCTCTCGTCGTTGTTCACGAGGCCGAAGGTGTGCGAGTCGCCGATCACGAGGACGCGCGGGCGGCTCTTGACCTCGGCCGTGGGCGCGTCCTCGCGGAAGCCGTGCTCGTTGGTGCGGATCACGACCTGGCCGTCGGCGTGGTCGGGCCAGGGCAGCTTGCTCTCGTGGTCGGGGCGCACGCGCACGATCGTGACCGGGTCGTAGAGCATCCACTCGCTGGTCTGGAGGTGCGGTAGCAGCGCCTTGACGGTGGCCTCGTCGAGGACCGTGCCGGGGAGCTCGCTGGGCAGCGTGCGCGCGCTGCCGACGGCCGCGCCGTGGCCGAGCGCGCCGCCCTGGTCGCGCCCGTGGCCCGCGCCGCCCGTGCCGCCGCCGAGCCCGCCCGCCGCGCGCCAGCGCAGCAGCGCCAGGCAGACCGCTGCCGTCAGCGCGAGGATCAGCAGCTTGTAGAAGGTCTGACGCCGCATGGCGTTTCCGGCGGGATTGAGGCGCGCCGCGCGGTGCGGCGCGGGCACACGATAAGATGCCCGCCCCCTGCGTGAGGAGGCCAATGACGGAGGCGAAGTACGTCCCGGTGCGCGCGCCGCGCGGCGCCGAGCGGAGCTGCAAGAGCTGGCTGACGGAGGCCGCGCTGCGCATGCTCATGAACAACCTCGACCCCGAGGTGGCCGAGGACCCCGAGCACCTCGTGGTCTACGGCGGCAGCGGGCGCGCGGCGCGGAGCTGGGAGGACTTCCACCGCATCGTGGCGGCTCTGCGCGCGCTCGAGGACGACCAGACGCTGCTCATGCAGTCGGGCCGGCCGGTGGGTGTGTTCCGCACGCACCGCGACGCGCCGCGCGTGCTCATCGCCAACAGCAACCTCGTGCCGCACTGGGCAAACTGGGAGCACTTCAACGAGCTCGAGCGCCGCGGCCTGATGATGTTCGGGCAGATGACCGCGGGCAGCTGGATCTACATCGGCAGCCAGGGGATCGTGCAGGGGACGTACGAGACTTTTGCCGCGGCGGCGTCGCGGCACTTCGGCGGCACGCTCGAGAAGCGGCTGGTGGTGAGCGGCGGGCTCGGCGGCATGGGCGGCGCGCAGCCGCTGGCCGCGGTCATGAACGGCGCCACGTTCCTTGCGGCCGACGTCGACGGCCGCCGCATCGAGAAGCGCCTGCAGACCCGCTACCTCGACGTGATGGTCGAGCGCCTCGACAGCGCGATCGACCTCGCGCTGGACATGCAGCGGCGCGGCGAGGCGCGCTCGGTGGGCTGGGTGGGCAACCAGGTGGACCTGCTGCAGGCGCTGGTCAAGCGCGGCGTCACGCCCGACGTGCTCACTGACCAGACCAGCGCGCACGACCCGCTCAACGGCTACGTGCCGCGCGGCCTCGCGCTGGAGGAGGCCTTCGCGCTGCGCGCCAGTGATCCCGCCGGCTACCGCAAGCGCTCGCTCGCCACCATGGTCGAGCACATCGCCGCCATGCGCGCGCTGCAGGACAAGGGCGCCGTGACCTTCGACTACGGCAACAACCTGCGCGGCTTCGCGACCGAGGCCGGCAGCAAGGACGCCTTCAAGATCCCGGGCTTCGTGCCCGAGTACATCCGCCCGCTCTTCTGCGTGGGCAAGGGGCCATTCCGCTGGGCCGCGCTGTCGGGCGACCCGCAGGACATCCGCGTGACGGACGAGGCCGTGCAGCGGCTGTTCCCGCACGATGCGCCGCTCCTGAGGTGGATCCGCCTCGCGCAGGAGCGCATCGCGTTCCAGGGGCTGCCCGCGCGCATCTGCTGGCTGGGGCTCGGCGACCGCGCGAAGCTCGGGCTCGAGATCAACCGGCTCGTGGGCTCGGGCGCGATCACGGCGCCCATCGTGATCGGGCGCGACCACCTCGACTGCGGCTCGGTCGCCTCTCCCAACCGTGAGACGGAAGGCCTGCGCGACGGCACGGACGCCGTCTCGGACTGGCCGCTGCTGAACGCGCTGCTCAACACCGCCTCGGGCGCCACGTGGGTGAGCTTCCACCACGGCGGCGGCGTGGGCATGGGGTACAGCCAGCACGCGGGCCAGGTCATCGTGGCCGACGGCAGCAAGGAGGCCGCCGCGCGCCTCGAGCGCGTGCTCACCAACGACCCCGGCACCGGCGTCATGCGCCACGCACATGCCGGCTACGAGGACGCGATCGAGTGCGCGAAGTCGCAGCGGCTGGACCTGCCGGGGCTGTCCTGAGCGGCGTGGGACCGGCGGGCGGCCGGGCCCGCAACCGGACCGCGCGCCGCAGGTTTCCGGATTTCGCAGGCGCGGAGCGGAGGCGGCCGCGGGGCCTCCGCGCTATGCGCCCCTCATGCTCGAACAGCCGCTGCAGACGCCGGGCGAGGTCCTCCGCTCGAACCAGCTGATGGTGTCGATTGACACGCAGATGTGCGAGCTGCGGCGCCGTCTGCGCGCGCTCGAGGAAAACCTGGAGTGGGCCGAGGAGATCCACCGGATGCCGCTGCGCGGGCCGACGCTGCTCGCAACCCGGTGATCTCCGCGAGCGTGCGCTGGCGTCAGGCCGCCGCGCCGTGGCACTTCTTGAACTTCTTGCCGCTGCCGCACCAGCACGGGTCGTTGCGGCCGAGCTTGGGCGCCTTGTTCACGATGGGCTCGGTGGGCGGCGCGTGGTGCGCGGCGCGGCCGGACGTCGCGGCCTCCACGAACTCCGCCGCCGTGCGCTGCAGCGCCTGGCGCACCTCGAAGGCGTGCGCGAGCGGCACCGTCTCCTCGAGGTGGTCGAAGTAGTGGCCGAGCAGCGCGGGCACGTGCGGGATGGCGGGGTCCTTGCGGCCGAAGCGGCCCGGCAGCACGTGGCCGAGCAGCTCGTGCAGCTCCTGGCCGTCGAGCAGGTGCGGCGCCTTGCCGAGGTCGTCGTAGGCGGCCAGCAGGAACTGCTCGAGGGCGGCGCGCTCCTGCCCGGGCGTCAGGCCGGCGCGCCGGCCTGCGTGCGCCGAGTCGAGGAAGGCCGCGAGGTCGAGCGCGACGCGCGAGCTGGCCATCAGGCGCGCGCCGACAC
>Ga0126377_10003834_pt1 | contig 10772 bp, 8 predicted proteins | sample PanSoiMetPlot_22_FD_92647 | JGI IMG/M metagenome (GOLD analysis project Ga0126377, IMG submission 92647) | Tropical forest soil microbial communities from Panama - MetaG Plot_22 | ecosystem: Environmental > Terrestrial > Soil > Tropical forest > Bulk soil | place: Panama | collected 2016-02-17
ACTTGCAATTCACGTCGCCGACGCCGCGCACCCGGATCTTCATGGTGCCGTAGAGCGAGCCGCCCACCTCCGAAAAGGTGTCGACCACGATGTAAGTGACCCAGATGAGCGCGAACAGCAGTGCGAATTGCTCGCGCGGATAGAGCGTCGCGAGCTCGGCGCCGATCGGGATCAGCACGAACTTGAACAAGGCCCAGAGCGTCAGGATCGCCATGCAGTTCGCGCGCGAGAGGGTGCCGTCCATGATGCGCGTCTGGGCGCCGAACATGGTCGCGCCCACGAAGCCATTCACGTAGAAGCAGGCGAGGAATACCCAGTTCGCGACCACCTGGTCGAACAGCGATTGGGACGTGAAGGCGGTGGCGAAGTTGTCGCTCTTCCCCGCCGCGAGCTGCGCATAGAAGATGAAGCACATCGCGCCCGCGAGCGTGATGAAGCGGCCGCGCCGGCCGATCATGTCCGCGATGCGGATGCGTCGTTCGGAGTACTTGCGCAGCAGCCCGTTCAGCTCGAAGGGCTGCGACATGCGCGAGGAAAACACCGCGCGACGATCTTCGCGGCTCATGCCCACGAAGAACTTCAGCAGCAGGTTCTTCACGCCGTACCAGACCACCGCCCAGAACACGTTGAAGAACAGGAACGAGAAGAACAATGTCGCGAGCGTGCGCGAGTCGAAGTGGAAGTCGCCCGCGATACGCGTGCCGAAGCCGGAGAACATCGCGAGCACGCAGAAGAGCGTGAACGCGGCGTTGACGGCGACGGCGATGCGGAAGATCCGGTCGGCGAGACGTCGCCGGTCGTCCGCCGGCGCGATGACCGCGTCCGTTATGTTCGAAACGAGTGTGATGCTGTTCATGTTGCCCTCCCACCTAAACGAACGACGGGCATCTTATTCGACGAATGTGGCCCACATCCGGGAAATTTTGCACTTCACTTGAGGGTGTTCCCGGGCCAGCGCATAGTGGGCTCATGGCACGCTTCCTCGAAGTCGCGTCCGTGGCTTTGTTAGCCACGAGTGCTGCATGGTCGGCTGCGCCTGCGGGCGCCTGCAATGCGCCTCCCGGCGCGACGAGCGTCGCCGCCTCCACCCGGCGCGATACCGCGGGACGCGCCGTCGCGCTGATCAACATCAACGGCCAGGGTCCGTTCCGCTTCATCATCGACACTGGCGCCAATCGCTCGGTGCTCTCCCAGGCGCTCGCCAGCCGCCTCGGGCTCACGCAATCGGGCGAGGGCCTGGTGCATTCGATCGACAGCGCGGAGCCCGCCCCGCTCGTGAATGTCGAATCGCTCTCGTTCGGCGGACTGCACCTCTCGGGCGGCGACACGCCCGTGCTCGACGGTCCGATGCTTGACGGCGAGCACGGCCTGCTGGGCGTCGACGGCATGATCGGGCGCCTGTTGCACGTCGACTTCACCCGGCATTGCGTGGAGATCTACGAGAATGCCGCGCAGATGCCGATGCAAGGCTGGTTGAGCGTGCCCGCGCACATGCGTTTCGGCTCGCTGCTGATGGTTCCGGGCGAGATCCAGGGCGTGCACGTCAACGTGCTGATCGACACCGGCTCCAACATCTCGCTGGCCAACGGGCGTTTTCGCGACGCGCTGCTCGGCGTCGCCGCACGATCGGTGGAGTATCACGGCGGCCATGCGTTCACCGGCGGGCGACCCATCGTGCTCTCGCAGGCGGTGTGGACTCCGCGTCTGCGCATGGGCCGAACCATCGTCGACAGCGTGATCGCCTATGTCGGCGACTTCCACATCTTCGATCTCTGGGGCCTGCAGGACGAGCCGACCCTGCTCATCGGCATGGATGTGCTCGCACACTCGCGCGAGATGGCGATCGATTACGAGTACGGCCTGGTGTATTTCCGCAAGCAGCCCCGCGGCGATCCCCGGGGCATACACCGCGGGTCCGGCGGAGCCGTGGTCGCCGAGAGATGAGCGAAGGCCCCTGAGGCCTGCCGGTCGATCAGGATCTCTGGAAATCGCACACGCCGCGCAGCTTCGCGACGCTGTTCCCGTGGCCAGAGGCGTCGAGGTCGACCTGGTAACCGTTGGCGCGATGACTGGTCGCTTCGTACTTGGTGATCGACTGGATGCCGACACAGCGCGGCTCGTCGGCACTCGTGTCGATGCCGACGATGACCTGCTGGAAGATTTCCTCTTCGGTGGCAGCGGCGTTGTTCATGCAGGTGAGGCCGACGACGGCATGAACGGCAGGCACGCGGTCTTTCAGGGCCACGCTGCGCGCGAGGTCCTGCTGGTCGTAGCCGATCGTGCCGTACTGCACATCGACGATCCGCAGGTTCTTGGCGAGATCACAGCCGAGCCGGGAGGCGTGCTGCTCGGCCTGTTCTTCCACCTGCGAGACGAGGGATTCACGGGAAGCGGCGTTCGCGTTGCTTCCGCTCGAGATCACGACGAGAAGGGCCACGGCAGCTCCGACACAGGCACCTATGACCCAGCGCGGCACCTTGCGGCCCACTTGCGTTTGCGAAACGTTGTCTGACATGGCGGCGGCTCCTTGTGATGCATGAAATGTAAGCAGCCGGTCGCGAATTCCAGAGGACCTGAAACCCATTGTGTAAGGGCAGCGGTGTGAGTTCCCTCACAAATCTGCGTGCCACGCGATCCCCTACGGGTGGGCTTGAATCTTCGGCTCGAAGAACGGCCTCGAGTTGCCGAGAGGCGAGCAGATCGTCAGCATTCGACCAGCCGACAAGCTCGTGCCGCGCTGTCGTGAGAGAAATTCAAGCCTCGTAGAGAAGATCGCTGCACTGATCAAGGAGGACGGATATGAACAAGGGGTTCATCACTCTCTGTCTGCTCCTCACCGCGACTCCGCTGTGCGCTCAAGAGCAGATGCCCGACGATATTCGTCGGGCTGCGCCTCATCTAGTTCGTCCGCTTTCACTAGCCGGAACGGCAGTCGCGAAGCGGGTAAGCGCAAGTGACTTGTCTGCTCAATACAAATTCTTGCGAAACATGCCCTCCGCCTGGGTGGAATACACGCCATTGGGTGTCACGCACCAGATCCGCGGCGAGCTCGGATTGTCTTTGCCGAACGGAGGTGCCGATCTCACGGTGGGAGACTCGGCTCCGGGGCTTCTTTCACTCATCAAGCCAGCGCTCCTCGCAAGGGGTACTGAAACGCTGACCGTTACGCATAACAAGATAGTTGGCTACAACAGAGTGATGGGCTCGGATGAGAGAGTCATCAAGCTGGAACAGTCGATCCGCGGCATTCCAGTGAAGAGCGCAAACGTTGCTCTGAGCGTCGATAGCAAATCAGGTGTTATCAGCGTTGTTACGGCGAACTTTCTTCCCGACCGCGGACTGCCACAAAAGCCTGGGATAAGTGCAAGTCAGGCAATTGCCTCCGTCATGAAAGAGATCTCCGCTGGAGGCTCAGAGGCACCCACGCCCAACATCTCTCCTCAATCGCCCAAGCTCGCGTACGTTTTCGGCTCCTCGATCGGCAAACCAGATCTTCCCGGTGGGCTAGTTTGGTGCGTGGAGTTCGATGACGGCCAGGAACTGAAGGAGGCTCTCGTCGACACCGTAGATGGCAATGTCGTTGCCATCAGGCAACTATCGCGGTCGTTGCTGTCGCGCTCGGTGTACTCAGCGAACACGGATTTCGACGCGGCAACAGTGCGGTAACCACGTTCGGCTGCCAGCGTTCAGCCCGATGGCAAGCTCATGCCTAGTTCGGCGAACAGGAAGCTCATCCAGGTCGCGGCTTCTTCGATGCGCTCGGAAATCGAGTTCCCGATGCCGTGACCCGAACTCTTGTTGATGCGCAAGAGCACGACCTGGTGCGAGGAAGTTGCCGCCTGCAGCGCAGCCGTGAACTTGCGCGATTGCATCGGATTCACGCGGCCATCGTTCTCGCCCGTCATCATCAACACGGCCGGGTAGGGCGTTCCGGATTTCACGTGGTGATAGGGCGAGTAGGCATACAGAGCACGAAACTGCGCCGGATCCTTGACCGAGCCGAATTCCGTGGTGTTGAAAGAGCCGTTGGGATCGAGCTCGACGCGCAGCATGTCGTAGATGCCGACGTGTGACACGACGGTGTGCGCGAGATCAGGATGCTGCGTGATCATCGCGCCCATCAACAGGCCGCCGTTCGATCCGCCGCGCAACGCCAGGTGCGCCGAGTCCGTGTATTTCTGCTGGATGAGTTCCTGGGCCGCCGCGGCGAAATCGTCGAACACGTTCTGCTTCTTCGTGAGATTGCCGCCGGTGTGCCAGCGTTCGCCGAATTCCGCGCCGCCGCGGATGTTGGCCTCGGCATACACGCCGCCCGCGTCCAGCCAGGTGCGCACGTTCGCATCCACGAAATAGGGCTGCGTGCTGACGCCGTAACCGCCGTAGCCGTAGAGCAGCGTGGGATTCCTGCCGTTCAGCGGCGTGCCCTTCTTGCGCACGATGTTGACCGGCACCCGGGTGCCGTCCTTCGACGTCGCGAAGATGCGCAGGACCTCGGCATCGTCGAACTTCGCGGGACTGGTTTTCGCGAGCTTCGTCGCCTCCGCTTTGCCATTGCGGACGCGCATGTAACGGTCCGGCGTGAGATAGCTGGACACTTCGATCAGCAGATCGCCATCGTCGAGCGTGACGAGATTGTCGAAGGCGGCGATATCGGGCAGCGCAATCTTGTGCGCGCCCTTGCCATCGAGGCCGTGCGAGCGCACTTCGTTTGGCCCGCCGACGATGTAGGTGACGTACAGCTGCGACCTGCTCAGCGAGAGTGCTTCCTGCCCCGCACTGATTTGCATGGCCGCGTCGCTCTCCGGAACAATGATCGTCGCCTGCGAAAGTTGCGTCGCCGCGGGCGCCAGCTTCAGCACCTTGCCGTTCGGCGCCCCGTTGATGGAAATCATGTACAGCGCGTGATCGGTGCCGATGGTGGCGCAGACGACCTGGTCGGCGAAGTCGGAAACCTTGCGCTTCTTGCCACCGGTTCCGAGTACCCACTGCTGCCACTCGCCGCCGTCGCCCTTTTGCACGCTCGCCAGCACCACGTCCGGCGCGTAGCGGTTGTAGAGAAAAATCTCGGCGATGCGCGGCAGTCCATCGGCAGTGCCGAGCACCAGCGGGTCTTTTCGCCAGTCCTGGCCCAGCGTGTGGAAGTACACCTGCAGGTTGAAGTGCCGGTCTTCGGGCCTTGCGTTTTCGTCGGGATAACGCGTGTACCAGAAGCCCTTGTTGTCCGCGGCCCAGGCCAGCGATCCGCCGGCAGTCGGATATTGCACGCGCGGAATCGTTTCGCCGGTCTCCTGGCCCGTCGCCGACTCATATATATGCAGTGTTCCGTCTTCGCTGCCATTCTTCGAGAGCGATACGGCGACCAGCCGGCCGTCGTGCGAAGGCACGAACCAGTCGATGGCCGTGAGGCCTTTCACGTCCAGTTTGTTGGGGTCGAGCACCACGTGTCGCGTCGCCGGATCCGCGTTGGCATCGAGCGTGACGATGGCCGGCTGCTGCGCTTTCGGATCGACGTAGCGCCCGAAGAGTTTTCCGCCCGCGGTGCTCAAGCCCTCGTAGTAAGGCGAAGTGCCGCGCATCAAGGTGGTGAGCCGCTGCTCGAGTGGGGCGTATGCCGGAAGCGACTCGAGATATCCCCGCGCATATTGGTCTTCCGCCGCCACCCACCGCTGGGTCTCGGGGCTGTCACGATCTTCGAGCCAACGATAGTTGTCGACCACCGTGACATCGAAGTACTGGTCGGAAACCGGCTTCTTTTCAGCGATGGGCGGCGCAGCTGGCGCCGGATTCGCTGCCGATGCGGCGGTGACGGCAAGGGAGATAGTGGCAGCCAGGAGACGGAACTTACGCATATATCTCTCCGCTCATTTCTGTTTCGCGAGCGACTCGTTATATCGAATAGCGTCTTCGACATACACGAGTTTCTTCGCCAGCATCTCGTCGAGGCTCGCGAGTTGCGCTGATGTCCACGTGGCCGCAAGTGCATCATGGATGCGCTTGTTTCGAGCCTTTCCCGACTCGAGTTGCCACTCGTTGCTCCGCGGCGGAACCGCATTGGGATCGGAAATTCCCGTCGACCTGACGTATTGCGCGTATTCCGAGTTGAACCGCTGCTCTTCGGCGTAGAGAGCCTCCACCAATGCGTCGACCTGGCGGATCTGCAGGGGCTCGCCTCCATCCTGGGTGACCTGCCTCTGAAACTGGTTCGCCTCGTTTCGTTGTGCCTGACTGTCCAGGTACCGCTGCCAGCGTTCGTACTTCTCGTCTCCCAGCATCTCGCGGAGCTGCGCCTGGTAGTCGTTTTCCAGTCCCCGGACCTCGGCCAGGACGTCATCAGCGGGCCGCCCAGCGGAAGCCGCGATCAGCTCCCGGACCGCGATTTGCTTGTTGCGCCCGAGCTCGGCCATTCGATCGACGTCTTCGGAGCTCATTCGAGCGATGCGGATGGCGTCCGCGCGTATTCGTTCGCCGTACCGGCGGCTGTCTTCGTCCTGTGCCTGACGATAGGTCGGGTTTTGACGTCTAACTGCTTCCTGCTGCAGCCCCTCTCGCATCTGCGCCAGATCCTGCTCGTTCCGGGACTGGCTGCCGCCCGAAGTCGCGGCCGGTGGATTCAATCGGGCCGCGGTAGTGGTAGCGGCAGGAGCAACCGGCCGGGCTGGCTGCGCTGCAGGATTGTTCACAGGAGGCGAGTTGTCGGCGAGGGAACTGTCCGCGTGCGCGGGTGGTGGTTCGGGGATGGCTTCATTGTCGCCTCCCTCCCGCACTAACCACCACGCCGTCGCGCTGAAAACCCCGATGAGACCGATCGCCAGCAGCAGGACGGGCGACTTGCGCATGGAGCGTCTCCGGTTGGTGGCGACCGTCGCTTTCGACTGCAGCAGCCCGCGGTGGTTCCGTGCCCGCCGCTCGCGACGCTACGCCTTTCCCGTAGCCCGAATATTCGCGTTCAGCCGGAATTGGTTGGCCGGATCGTATTTGTTCTTGAGCGCCAGCAGCTTCGGATAGTTGTCGCCGTAGGTTTCACGCAGCCGGCGCTCACTTTCCGACGGCTCGGTGTTCACGTAGTAGCCCTTGGTGAAGGGCTCGAACGCCTTCCACAGGTCGCGCATCACCTGCGCGTTGTGGGCGTCCTGGGTGTGATCGGTCCACGCGGCGAACATCAGCAAGTCCCACTGCGACTGCCGATTCCAATAGGCCGTCGCCGTGGGTTTGACCTGGGCGACCGCGCCACCGAGCGAGCCCAGGCCTATCCCCTGGAACCACTCGGGCGCGTTGTCGGCCGCATGCACCATTTCGCTCACCAGCGAATCGGGGATGCCGTTGAGAAATCCGGACTTCACGTAGAAGCCGAGGCCGGCGGGCAATGCCGGGGGCGCAGCGCCCGTCGCACCCAGTTGCGCCAGCACGTAGGGTTTCGCGGCCACCGTGTCGAGCAATGGCTTGCCGAGTTTGCCGAGGGGTGCGATCAACTTTTCGCCGTCGCCCGGGTTGCCGCTGTAGAGGACTTCGATGCCGACGTACTTCCCCGGGGGCAGCGGCGAATGGGGGCCCATGACGCTGATCCCGCCGCTCAAGTGCAATTCATTCGGCGCTTTCTGGCCGAGTTCGAAAAAAGCATCGAGTACGCTGCGGGTCTGCTCGTAGGGATACACCCTCGTGCCAGCCAGCACCGGGTGATCCAGCGAGTGCAGGGCGTACTCGAAGGTGGTCACGACTCCGAAGTTGCCGCCACCACCGCGCAGCGCCCAGAAGAGATCCGGATTCTGTTTGGCGCTCACCTGCAGCACCTTGCCGTCCGCCGTGACGAGTTCGTAGCTGCGCACGTTGTCGCAGGACAGTCCGTAGGTGCGCATCAGCCGACCTTGCCCGCCGCCCAGCGTGAGACCGGCAATGCCGGTGTCCGCGGCGGTACCGAGCGGTGTTACGAGGCCCGCAGCCTGCGTCTTCGAATCGAGCTCCGCGAGCAGAACGCCGCCCTGTGCTTTCGCGACGCGTTTCGTCTTGTCGACCTGCAAGTCCTTCATGAGGCCGAGGTCGATCATCAGCCCGCCATCACAGGTGGATTGCCCGGTGATGCTGTGGCCACCGCCTTTCACCGCAGTCAGCAACTCGTGCGAACGCGCGAAGCTCACGGCGCGCACGACGTCCGCGGTATTCGTGCAGCGCGCAATCAGCGCGGGATGCCGGCTGAATGCGCCGTTCCAGACGCGCCGCGCCTGGTCGTATCCACCGTCTTGCGCCAGCAGGATCTGGCCGCTGAAGCCAGCCCGCAGGTCCTTGATATCGGATGCCGCCAGCGAGACCTGCTGGCCGGATAGGCCGATGGCGGCCACGGCGTCCGGCAGCACGCCGCTGGAAGCATCGGCCCACAGTCGCGACGCCGGCAGCGCGGCCGCAGCGACAGCCGCTCCGCTGATGAAGCCGCGACGACTGACCCTGAATTTCGAGCCTGACAGTGCAAATGGCGGGAAGGCGATCATGACGTGCTCCTCTTCTTATTATTCCGGTTGGGCGGTCAGCCCGAGGGCGCGCCAGATTCTCACCCCTTGGGGGCCGTGAGTAAACGATCGCTCGACCGAAGCCATCCGCGGGAAATCCGGTTACTTCGCCTTCTCCCTCGCCGCCTTCACCGCCTCCATGTCGATCCTCCGTGCGCTGCCGATCTTGCAGTAGTAAGCCGACCCCGCCTTGCTCGGCCCGAGCAGCTGCACCGAATCCGTTCCGGGCGTCACCGTCCCGGACGCGTTCGTCAGCGAGACGAATCTCGAGGTGGCGAGGCCGGAGCACTTCTGCGGCAGTTCCAGTAGATAGGTCTGGTCCGACTCGTCCAGCACCGTGAGTGCCTGGTCCCCGACGGGCCTCCAGCCCGGCTGGGGACCCTGGAGGCGGGTGATGCGGAAGCTTTCGACGGGTGTCGAATGGTCCTGGTAGAGCTTCAGGCGCTCCGTGGCAGATGAAAAGGTACCGGAACTTGCGCAGCCGGCGAGGGCCAGCATCGCCGAGAGCAGGATTGCCGCTTGCTTCATGAAGCCTTTCCTTGTCTTGCGTATTGCGTTCCCGCAATCCTGCTCGCCGGCGTGGTGGCGCGTCGTCGGGCCTTTGGCCCATAGACGGACATAATCAAGGGAGCGGCAATTGCTTGCCGCTCGAGATTGAGGATGGCGATCTCGGTTTTGCGGCATACCTTGCCTTAGCATCGGGAATGCGATGAACGATTCGATCCGCAGTAAAACCGGCCAATCAGCGGCGCTGCTGGTCGGCATCCTGTTGACGATCGTCGCCGTGGTTGCGCATCGCTTCCTTCCGGAACGCCGGCTGGTGCTCAACAGCATGACCGGTGCGACCTATTTCCTGATGCATTCTCCCGACGGGCCGCAGGCGCGGGTGGAGTGGGTCGACCAGGCGCGCTTTCACTACACCTGCCAGTTCGCCGCCGATGTCGCCGATCCGAGCTGCAGCTTCACCTACCTGCTGTATTCGAAGAGCGCCGATATCGGCACCGATCTTTCGCGTTACCGCACGTTGAAACTCGGAATTCGGTACTCCGGCAATGCACACTACGTGCGCGTCAGCATCCGCAATTTCGACTCGAGATTCTCGCGCCTCGAGGATTCGAACTCCTCGAAGTACAACTACGTGAACCTCGCGCCGAAGGATCTCGCCCAGCCGCTGGCGATCGGCATCAACGAGTTCGCCGTCCCGGAGTGGTGGCAGACCCAGTACGATCTGCCGAGAAGCTACGGCCAGCCCGACCTCGGCAATGCCACGGCGATCTCCATCGACTTGCTGGGTGAGCTCGGCGGCTCCAGGCACGATATCCAGATCGACAGCATCGAGTTCGTCGGCGACTGGATCAGCGCCGAGGCCTGGTATCTCGGCATCCTGTGCGCGTGGATGATCCTGGCCGCGGTCTACGGCGCGTCGCAGTTGCTGATGCTGCGCCGGATGCATCGCGAGCAACGCAGGGAAATCACCGAGCTGGCCGACAGCAACGCGCAGCTGCAAGGCGAAAAAGAGAAGTACCAGAAGCTGTCGACGCTCGACGCGCTCACCAGGATTCTGAATCGCCATGGCATCGAGCAGTTCATCGAATCGCTGCGAACCGCCAACCTGCCCACCAGCGTCATCGTCATCGACCTCGATCACTTCAAGCGGGTCAACGATCAGCGCGGGCATCACATCGGCGATCGTGTTCTGCAGACCGTGGGCGAAATCCTGCGGGCGCAGACGCGCAACACCGACGGACTGGGTCGCTGGGGCGGCGAAGAATTCGTGCTGGTCTGCCCCGGTGCCACCCTGGCCCGGGCCGCGGACCTGGCCGAGAAGCTGCGGCGCAGGATCCTGGAAACGAACTTCATCGCTGAAGATCCCCTATCCATCACGGCCAGCTTCGGCGTGGCGACGACCCAGCCCGGCCAGGATTTCGAAGACGTCTTCCAGCAGGCGGACCAGGCGCTCTACCTGGCCAAAGGCCGTGGCCGCAATTGCGTGGTGGCTGCGACCGATGACCAGATGCACAAGATGACCGGGGCGCGCAAAGGCACCTGGGCATTGCTCAGCGGTCGCTTCAAGCTGCACAAGTAGATAGGGCGGTGGCGGGCAGCCACCCCGGGCGGCTTCAATACTCGCGATGGGGCAGTTCCGCCGCCGCGTTGTCGCGCGTGAACTCGGTCTCCCGCGAGATCACGCGCCTTGGAACCTGCTTGCCCGCCGCCAGATCCTTGGCCACGGCCATGAGCTGCGGCCCCAGCAGCGGGCTGCACTCGATGCTC
>Ga0126377_10003835_pt1 | contig 10770 bp, 10 predicted proteins | sample PanSoiMetPlot_22_FD_92647 | JGI IMG/M metagenome (GOLD analysis project Ga0126377, IMG submission 92647) | Tropical forest soil microbial communities from Panama - MetaG Plot_22 | ecosystem: Environmental > Terrestrial > Soil > Tropical forest > Bulk soil | place: Panama | collected 2016-02-17
CCGCTCGGCCGCCTCGGCCTCGCGCTCGGGAGCCGGGTCGTCCGCGGGCTCGTCCTCGGCGAGCGCGGCGATCCGCTTGCGCCGCCGCAGCTCGTCGAGCGCCGCGTTGCGCGCGATGCCGAACAGCCACGCGCGCTGCGTGCCGCGGCGCGGATTGAACGAGCGCTGCTTGCGAAAGGCGCGCTCGAACGCCGTCGCGGTGACCTCTTCGGCCGCCGAGCGATCGCGCAGCAGCGAGGACGCGTAGGCGTAGACCGCGTCAGCGGTCGCGCGGTACAGCGCCTCGAACGAGGCGGCGGCGGTCGCGGGCGACTGGTCGATGGCCATCGTCAGCGTCTGCTCCACATCCGTCCTACGGCGCGCGGGCGGATTCGTCACGCGGCCACCGAAACCCGCGGCGGCCCGAAGGTATCGTCACTGTGTGAGCCCCCTGGGCGCGACAATTGGCGCTGTGGCCCTGCTGATGTCTCCCGCGGTCGACGTTGCCGGCGCGCGGACGGCCGACTCGATCCTGCACAGCAAGCGGCTGTGGGCGACGGTCAACGTCTGCGACACGGTCGGTCATCCGGACTCGTTGGGTATCCGCGGGTCGATGCCCGGCAGCGGCGACAGGCGCGAAGAGATGTTCATGCGCTTCCAGGTGCAGTACTTCAAGCCCTCCGACGAGCAGTGGCACGACCTGGGCCAGGCCGGCGACTCCGGCTGGGTCGACGTCGGCACCGCGCGCCCGACCGCGCGCCAGGCCGGGCGGACGTTCACGATCACGCCGCCGCGACCCGGCACGCCGGCGTACCTCTTGCGCGGCGTGGTCACGTTCGAGTGGCGCGAGAACGGCATCGCGGTGCGACGTGCGCGCAAGCGCACGAGCGCCAACCATCCCAACACGGCGGGCGCCGACCCGCCGGCGGCGAGCGCGGCGACATGCTCCGTCAGCTGACGCCGCTGCTGGTCGCGCTCGCCCTGCCCGCGTCGGCGGGCGCGGCGTCGCATCCCAACCTGTGGGCGACCGTGAACCTCTGCGACCCGCCGTCCAAGCCGGGGGCCGTCGGCATCCGCGTGTCGATCCCGCGCGAGAAGGGCGCGCCGCAGCAGTGGGCGCGCATCCGCCTGCAGTGGTTCGACAGCAAGGTCCGCGCCTGGCGCCGCGTGCGATCGGGAGGCGACGCTGGCTGGGCCAGGATCGGCATCGGCACCCGCCTCGTCGAAGGCGGCACGACGTTCACCTTCCCGCCGCCGCCGACGGACTCGCGGCTCGTGCTGCGCGGCGTGGTCGACGTCGAGTGGCGCGACGGCCGCGACGTGGTCGATCGCGCGCGCCTGCGCACGAGCGGCGGTCACCGCGACGCGAAGGACCCGCACCTGAAGGTCTCGCGGTCGTCGTGCGAGATCATGCGGTAGCGAAGAGCCGCGGGTCGTTGGTGATGATCCCGGTGACGCCGATCGCGTCGAGCGCTGCGATGCGCTCGGGGTCGTCGACCGTCCACACGTAGAGCTCGCCGCCGGCGGCCTCGATCGCCCGTGCGAGGCGCGGCGTCACGAGCGCCCAGTGCGACATGACCGCATCGATGCGGCCGTCGCGGATCGCGCGCGCGGCGCGGCGCGGCAGCACGAGCTGGGCGTAGCGCGCTGCGGCCAGCGCCGGGAGCCGCGTCCAGGGGTTGCCCAGGTAGTTGCGCCGCACCTTCGGGACCGACCAGCCCAGCCGGATGTCGGGCGCAGCCGCGCGCACGACCGGGAGGCTCTCCTCCTCCATCGTCGAGATCAGCGCGCGCTCGGCCAGGCCATAGGCGCGCAGCGCGTCGATGACGGCGCTCTCGTAGCCGGCCATCTTCAGGTCGACGTCGAGCTCCACGCCCGCCCATGCGTCCTGGGCAAAGTGCGCGAGCCCCTCCTCGAGCGTCAGCGGCGTCCCGCGCGCGGCCGCCGCGAAGTCGTGAGCGAGGACGAGCCGTCCCGAGCCGTCCCGGTGCTCGGGCAGCACGTCGAACTCGACCATGTCGACGCCGGCCGCGAGCGCCGCGTCGAAGGACTCGAGCGTGTTGCCCGGCGCGATGAGGTCCGCGCCCTTGTGGCCGATGCGCTTCAGTGCTGGCACGCGTCGCACCAGTATGTCGTGCGGTTGTCGTCGCCCTGACCACGCTCGCGGATCGGCGCGCCGCAGCGCGGGCACGGCCGCCCGGCGCGGCGGTAGATCGTCCGGTGGCGGTCCTGGTAGCCGTCGCTCGCGGACTCCTGCATGCGCGGGCGCACCAGCCGGACGATGCGCAGCGCCTCGTCGTCGGACACCGCTCCCGCCGGCCGCCACGGGTCGACGCCGGCGGCGAAGCACCCCTCGCTCTTCCACAGGTTGCCGATGCCCGCGACGGTCTTCTGGTCGAGCAGCGCGTCGCCGATGCCGCGGGTGGGGTCGTCCTGGCGCAGGCGCGCGAGGAAGCGCCGCTCGTCGAACTCCGGCGCGACGATGTCGGGCCCGAGCCCGGCGATCCGCTGGTCGAACCGCGCGCGCGAGGCGGTCATCAGCTCGAGCACGGGGCCGTCGAACTGCACGACCTCGTGACCCTCCGCTCGCATGACAAGCCACGCGCGGCTTGGGGCCCGCCGCCATCGCTCGCCGGTCCGGTGGATGTCCCAGGCGCCGGTCATCCGCAGGTGCGAGTGGATCAGCAGGTCGCCCTCGAAGCGCAGGAAGAGGTGCTTGCCGTGCGCGTCGACGCGCTCCACGGCGCGGCCGGCGAGCCGCTCGGGCCAGCGGTCGGCGCCGAAGCGCCGATGCGGCGTGGCGAGCTCGTCGGGGACGCGCCCGCCGAGCACGCCGTCCATGCGGCTCGCCGCGTAGTGGATCGTGTCGCCCTCGGGCACCCCTTTAGAGTGCCCGCTCGAGCTCGAGCTCGTCGCGGATCGGGATCCCGGCGACCCCGGTCGCCGAGATCTCCGGCTTGGTGCCGCGGGCGATCTCGACCGCGCGCGGGAGCAGGGCGTCGAGGACGAACCCGTGACGCTGGTAGAGGCGCAGCGCGGGAAAGTTGTCGTTCGTCGTCGTCACGCGCACCCGCGTGCAGCCGTGCGCGCGGGCGGCGTCCGCGACCGCCTCGACGAGCGCGCCGCCGATGCCGGCGCCGACCGTGAGCGCGTTGAGCGTGACGAGCTCGCAGCGGTCGCCGTCGATCGCGTAGGTGGCGAGGCCGGCGCGTTCGTCCTCGACCTCGGCCAGGATCGCCGGGAGCTGCGCCGGGCGGTGCCGGCGCCCGTCGCCGTACGCGATGATGTCGCTGCCCCAGGCCGCGCGCAGCACGGCCGCCGCCCACTCGCGCTCGTCCTCCCGCAGCCGCCGGACCTGCACGTCGCCGTGGGGCGCGATGAGCTCGAGCCGGTTGCCGAACGGGTCCGACACGTAGAACCGCGGCCCGTCCCACCGCACATCGTGGCCGGCGGCGTCGAGGTGGTGGGCGAGCACCCGCAGCTCGTGCGCCTGCGAGACCGCGAGCGCCGGGTGCGCCTTCCAGGCCGGCTTGAAGTCCTTCTCGATGCCGACGTGGAGCTCTTGGTCGCCTGCGCGAAACCAGACGCCGCCGCGGCCCAGCAGGCGCTCGGGCTTCCTGATCTCCTGCATGCCGAGCAGCCCGCCGTAGAACGCGCGCGCCGCGTCCTCGCTCCCCGGTGGCGCGGCCACCTGCACGTGGTCGACGCCGGTGATCATGCGCTGAGCGTCAGCTTGCGCGGCCCGGCGCGGAAGCCCAGGTCGATCAGCAGCGACTCCCAGTGCGAGCCGACGACCGCCTCGCCGTCGACCTTCTCGAGCGAGAGCTTGCGCCCGCGCCCGCTGGTCACGAACGCGGCGAGCGCCTCGAAGGAGGGCCGGATGCGCGGATCGTCGTGGTCGGCGAGGACCGCGATGCCCTTGCCGCCGCGCTCGACGTAGAGGACCGGCTCGGCGCCGGCGAGGACGACGTAGGCGCCGGCGACGCGCTGCGGCCGCCGTGCATCGTCGGCGCGCTTGGGCCACGGCAGCGCCGCGCCGTACGGTTGCGCCGGGTCGGTGGCGGCGAGAACGAGCGGGGCCGCCTCGGCGTCGGCGCGCTGCGAGCGCAGCCGCTCCACGGCGCCCGGCAGCGCGAACTGGGCCCCGCCGAGGCCCTCGATGAAGTAGCCGCGCCGGCAGACGCCGAGCGTCTCGAGCTGGCCGAGGGTGTCGTAGAGGATCGAGAAGCCGCCGGGAATGCCCTCGGCGAGCACCTGCTCGCGGGTGACGATGCCGTAGCGCTCCAGCAGCAGCTCGGCCAGCGTGCGGCGCCGCTCGCCGGGTTCCGGCTCGGCGCGGAAGAGGGCGGAGGTCAAGGACCAGCGGCCCTGCACCTGGGCCGCGGCGCCGCTGCGGCGCGACGCGAAGCGCTGCCCGGGGCGGCGGCGGTGGTCGCGGGCGCGCTGGGCGCGGGCCAGCGTGAGACGCGGAGCGCGCAGCGGGGCCCACGCGTCGTTGGTCACCTCGCCGGCCCACACGAGGTCCCAGAGCGCCTCCTGGATCTGCTCGGGCGCGATGCTCAGCTCGGCGAGCAGGTCGGTGAAGAAGCAGGGCGCCCGGGTCAGCCGCTCGCGGATGAGGTCGTGCTCCGGGGTGTCCGGACGCTCGGACTTGTTCGGCGGCGGGCCGATGGCCTGCACGTCGTCGCGGAAGTAGAACGCGACGCGGCCCGAGTTGCGGCCGAGCGCGCCCGCGCCGACCCAGACGAGCTCGCCGCTGGCGCAGAGCTGGTCCATCCACGTCGTCGAATACGTGCCGCAGCGGCGCGGGAGCACGTCGCGCTCCCAGACGTCGGCGGGCAGCGCGAGGCCCTGCAGCGGCACGAGCACCTCGCGCAGCCGGTCGACGCCGGCGCCCGCCGCCGGGTGGCGGTCGACGCCTTGCCACGACGGCAGGAACGCCGCCAGGGCGCGCTGGTCGGCGGCCTCGATCTCCTTGCGCAGCACCGCGAGCGACGCGCGGCGCAGGCGCCGCAGCACCTCCGGATCGCACCATTCGCGTTCGCTGCCGTCGGGTCGTAGCTCGCCGCGGACGAGCACGCCCTCGCGCTCCAGCGCGGCGAGCGCGCTTGAGAGGTCGACGCCGTAGCGCGTTCGCAGCTCGGCCGTCGTGAACGGGCCGTGGGTGCGCGCGTAGCGGGCGGCGAGCTTCTCGAGCGGCGCCTCGACATCGGCGATGAACGCCTCGGGCAGGCCGCTGGGCGGGACCGCGCCGAAGGCGTCGCGGTAGAGCCCGGCGTCGTCGGCGGCGATCCAGCGCTCCTCGCCGGCGAGGCGGATCCGGACCGCCCGCCGCTCGCGCTCGAGCTCGGCGAGCATCGAGGCCGGGTCCAGGCCGGGCAGGACGCGATCGGCCGCCTCGACGTCCGTGAGGTCCCCGAGACGCCGCAGGATGTCGGCCAGCGCGTCGCGCGAGTCGGCGCGCGTGCGGTCCGAGCGGTGCTGAAGGTCCGCCTCGACCTGCGCGAGTGCCGCGGGGTCGATGAGCTCGCGCAGCTCGTCCTGGCCCAGCAGCTCGCGCAGCAGCTCGCGGTCGAGCGAGAGCGCCGCCGCCCGGCGCTCGGCGTTGGGCGTGTCGCCCTCGTACATGTAGGTGGCGACGTAGTCGAAGAGCAGCGACGAGGCGAACGGCGAGGCGGTCGGCGTCTCGACCTCGACCACCGACAGCTCGCGGCGGTGCAGCGCACGCAGCAGCTCGGTCAGGCCCGGCAGGTCGAGGACGTCGCGCAGGCACTCGCGGTAGGTCTCGAGGACGATGGGGAACTGGGCGTAGCGCCGGGCGACCTCGAGCAGCGACTGCGACTTCAGGCGCTGCTGCCACAGCGGCGTGCGCTTGCCCGGGTAGGCGCGCGGGATGAGCAGCGCCCGGGAGGCGTTCTCCCGGAAGCGCGCGCCGAAGAGGGCGCTCGTCCCGAGCTCGGCCACGACGATGTCCTCGAGCTCGTCGGGGTCGATGAGCACGAGGTCCGCGCCCGGCGGCTCATCGGCGTCGGGGAGATGGACGATGATCCCGTCGTCGGACCAGATCGCGTCGGACTCGAGGCCGTACTCCTCGCGGATGCGGCGCGAGAGCGCGAGGCCCCACGCGGCGTGCACGCGGCCGCCATAGGGGCTCAGCACGCAGAGCCGCCAGTCGCCGATCTCGTCGCGGAAGCGCTCGATGACGATCGTGCGCTCGCTCGGGACGACCCGCGTCGCGTCCTGCTGCTCGCGCAGGAAGGCGACGAGGTTGCGCGCGGCGAGCTCGTCGAGGTCGTAGTCGCGCTCGAGCACCTCCGCCGGCTGGTCGACCGCCCAACGCGCGAACGCGCCGATCTCGCGCCCCAGCTCCTTCGGCCGCCCCACGCTGTCGCCCTTCCAGAACGGCACGGCGCCGGGCACGCCGGGTGCGGGCGTGACGATGACGCGGTCGCGGCCGATCTCCTCGATCCGCCAGGTCGAGGCGCCGAGGAGGAAGGTCTGGCCGGCCCGGGCCTCGTAGACCATCTCCTCGTCGAGCTCGCCGACACGGCGGCCGTCGGGCAGCACGACGCTGTAGAGGCCGCGGTCGGGGATCGTGCCTGCGTTCGTCACCGCGAGCTGCCGCGCACCCTTCCGAGCACGGATGGTGCCCGCGACGCGGTCCCACACGATCCGCGGGCGCAGCTCGCCGAACTCCTGCGACGGGTAGCGCCCGTCGAGCATGTCGAGGACGTTCTCGAGCAGGTCGCGGCTGAGCTCGCCGTAGGAGTGCGTGCGCGTGACGAGCGCGAAGAGCTCGTCGACCGAGATCGCCTCGGGCTCGGCGGCCGCCGCCATCGACACGATCTGCTGGGCGAGGACGTCGAGCGCGTTGCGCGGCACGACCGTCGGCTCGATGCGCCCCTCGCGCATGAGCTTGGTGACCACCGCGCACTCGAGCAGGTCGGCACGGAACTTGGGGAAGATGCGGCCCTCGCTGGTGTCGCCCACCGAGTGGCCGGCGCGGCCGATGCGCTGTAGCCCGCGAGCGACGGACTTCGGCGACTCGACCTGGATGACGAGGTCGACCGCGCCCATGTCGATGCCAAGCTCGAGGCTGCTCGTCGCGATGAGGCACGGCAGCTCCCCCGCCTTGAGCATCTCCTCCACGACAAGGCGCTCCTCGCGCGCCAGCGAGCCGTGGTGGGCGCGGGCGATCTCCTCGTCGGCGACCTCGTTGAGGCGCAGGGCGAGGCGCTCGGCGCCGCGGCGGTTGTTGACGAAGACGATCGTCGAGCGGTGCTGGCGGACGAGCTCGACGATCTCGGGGTAGATCGCAGGCCAGATCGAGCGGCGGCTGACGTCGCCGCGCTGTGCTGGTTCGAGGAAGTCGCTTTCGACGCCCTGATCTGGCTCGACCATCGACTCGACCGGGACGTGGATCTTGAGGTCGAGCGGCTTGCGGATGCCGGCGTCGACGATCGTCGCCTTGCGCCGCGGCCCGACCATGAACCGCCCGACCTCCTCCAGCGGGTTCTGGGTCGCGCTCAAGCCGATCCGCTGCGGGTCGTGGTCGCTGAGCTCGGACAGGCGCTCGAGGGTCAGCGCGAGGTGGGCGCCGCGCTTCGTCGAGGCGACGGCGTGGATCTCGTCGACGATGATCGACTCCACCCCGCGCAGCATCTCGCGCGCCTGCGAGGTGAGGATCAGGTAGAGCGACTCGGGCGTCGTGATGAGGATGTCCGGCGGGTTGCGGCGCATGGCCGCGCGGTCGCGCTGGGGCGTGTCGCCGGTGCGGATCCCGATGGAGACATCGGCGCCGATCCCGCGCAACGGCGCGCGCAGGTTGCGATCGACGTCGTAGGCGAGCGCCTTCAGCGGCGAGACGTAGACCAGGCGCGTGTGGTCGGCGGGCTCGCGCGACAGCGCGTCGAGCCCCCAGAGGAAGGCGGCAAGGGTCTTGCCGCTCCCCGTGGGCGCCGAGATGAGGACGTGCTCGCCGGTGGCGATGGCCGGCCAGGCCTTGGCCTGCGCGGGCGTCGGAGCCTCGAACGCGCCCTCGAACCAGTCGCGGACGGCGGGTGTGAACTGTGACAGCGGCAACGAACCCGAGGGTACCTCTCGGGTCGCCGCGGTCCGGTGCGGCTAGCCCGCATCGGCGGCGCGCCCGACGACGACGTCGATCGCAGCCTCGTGGCCGCGGAGTTGCAGCGTTCGCGGCACCGCGCCCGGCAGGACCGAGTCGAGCCCGTCGTGAACGCCGGCGGCCACGACGATCTCGCCGCCACGCGCAGCCTCCTGCAGGTGCGCGGCCAGGTTGACGCAATCGCCGAGCGCGGTGAAGTCGACGACCGCAGTCCCGACGTTGCCGACGTACGCCGTGCCGGCGTTGACGCCGACGCCGACGTCGAGCCACGGCCCTTCGGCCGAGCCGTACCCCACGCCGCGGAGCACGGCGGCCGCGGCCTGGACGGCCTTGCGGCGGTAGTCCGGGCCGGCGACGCCGGGAATGAACAGCGCCATCGCCTCGTCGCCGATGAGCTTGTCGATGAGCGCGTCGTGGCGCAGGAGCGCGTCGGTCGCCACGGCGTAGAAGCGGTTGAGCAGTGCCGCGTAGGCGCTGGCGTCCGTGCGCTGGCCGATCGCCGACGAGCCACGCACGTCCGCGAAGAGGACGCCGATGTCGACCTCGGCGCCGCCCGGTGGCAACGCATCGCAGCAGCGGTTGCAGAGGTTGGGGTTCTTGCGCGACGGCGAGTAGCCGGCGAGGCGCGCGACCCGTCCGCCGATGCCGCCGAACGGGTTGGCACAGACCTTGCAGCGCGGCGCCGACGGCACGTGCCGCCACACGTGGCGGCTGACCGCGAGCGGCCGGTGGCCGTTCTCGAGGATCTCCCGCCACTCGGCGTCGACAGCGCTCACGCCGCGATCCTCTCACGCGTCTTTCGCAAGCTCGCGGGCCCTCGCGAACACCGCGTCGAGCATCGGCTCGGTGAGCTTGCCGGTGAACGTGTTCTGCTGGCTGGGGTGAAAGCAGCCGAGCATGGTGAGCCACTCGCCGTCGTCGAACTCGGCGCCGTGGCCGAACCGGGGGCGCGGGCGCGGCGCCGGGTGGCCGAGCGCCGCGCGCAGGCGCAGCGCCGCGTCCCAGGCGAAGGCTCCGAGGCACACGACGACGCGCAGATCGCTCAGCAGACCCAGCTCCGCGACGGTCCACGGCAGGCAGGCATCGCGCTCGGCGGGCGTGGGCTTGTTGGCGGGCGGGGCACAGCGGACCGCGGCGGTGATCCAGGCGCCGATGAGCGTCAGCCCGTCGTCGGCGCCGACCGACGTCGGCTGGTTGGCGAAGCCGGTGCGATGCAGGCCGGCGAAGAGCCAGTCGCCGGAGCGGTCGCCGGTGAACACCCGCCCGGTGCGGTTGCCGCCGTGCGCCGCGGGCGCCAGCCCCAGGATCAGCACCCGGGCCGCGGGGTCGCCGAAGCCCGGCACCGGCCGTCCCCAGTACGTCTCGTTCGCGAACGCCGCGCGCTTCTCGCGGGCGACCTGCTCGCGCCAGGCGACGAGGCGCGGGCAGCGCCGGCACTCGACCACCTCGGCCTCGAGGCGCGCGAGCTCGTCGGTCACGCGCGGTCGAGAGCGCCGAGCATGAGCCGCGTGATCACCGGCTCGAGCGCGAGCAGGTCCTGCGGCTCGCCGGTGCGCAGCGAGCGCGAGGCGAGCTCGACGGAGGCGCCGATGACCGCGAACGCATCGTCGCGCGAGGCGAAGGACTTGGCGCCGTACTGCGGGGCGGCGCGGAGGTTGTCCCGATAGAGCGAGTCAGCGAACGCGTCGAGGATCGCGTCGCGGCGCGCGGCGGCCTGCGGCCCGGCGCCGATGATCTGGACGAGCAGCGTCTGCGCGGACGCCGGGTAGTCGGCCAGCGTCTGCAGGAACGCGCGCACGCCGGCGGCGACGCGTTCTTCGTAGGAGGCGTGGCCCTCGGCATCGGATGCCGCGGCCATCGCGCGCATGACCTCGGTTGCAGCCTCGTCGAACAACGCGAGGATGCACTCCTCCTTGTTGCCGAAGTGCTCGTAGAACGTCGCCTTCGACATCCCGGCCTCGCGGGCGATCGCCTCCGCGCTGGCCTCGGCGTAGCCCATACGGGCGAAGACGTCGGCCGCGGCCTCGAGCAGCCGCCGGCGCTGCACGCTGAGACGCACCTCGAGCGGAGGAGCGTGACGACCCCTTGGGACGGTCGGTACGGGGCGCTCAGCGGCGGCCATGGGCCCAATGGTATGTACGCTCACGGTCCCCATGCTGCATCGAGTCGTTCCCATCGCCCTGCTCGCGACCATCGCGCTCGCCGGCTGCACCACGCAGGCGAGCAACAACGACTCCTCCGGGAAGTTCCAGGGCGACCAGCGCCTGGTCGCCAACACGGTCGAGGACTTCGAGACCGCGGCGTCGAAGGGCGACCAGAACAAGATCTGCCGCGACCTGCTGGCCAAGTCGCTCGTCGACCAGTACGCGCAGCACGGCGGGACGTGCGAGACGGCGGTCGACGGCGCGCTCAAGGACACCGACTCGTTCGGGCTCACCGTCGAGTCGGTGGCCATCAACGGGGAGCAGGCCACCGCCCGCGTGAAGGCCGATCGCGGCAAGCACGACGTCATGCAGAACATCACCCTGACCAAGCAGGGCGCGGGCTGGCGGATCAGCCAGTTCGGCTAGCTCAGCGTCCGCCCGTACTGCCGCTCGTAGTAGGCGCGGTAGTAGCACGAGCGGATCGGCTCCCACCACCACGCCTTGTCGCGGTACCACGCGACG
>Ga0126377_10003836_pt1 | contig 10766 bp, 8 predicted proteins | sample PanSoiMetPlot_22_FD_92647 | JGI IMG/M metagenome (GOLD analysis project Ga0126377, IMG submission 92647) | Tropical forest soil microbial communities from Panama - MetaG Plot_22 | ecosystem: Environmental > Terrestrial > Soil > Tropical forest > Bulk soil | place: Panama | collected 2016-02-17
ATAGAACACTAGAGAAGAATGTAGGCTATGAACTAGCTCACAAGAATTCTATCTATCTAGATACGCAATTATTTCTCAGGTACAACGATCAACGTTCGGCAGCAGATCCCAAGATCGAACCGATAACCATCTCAATGACAAAGAACATGTTACTGAAAGATGGATTAACTATTCTAAATCAGATAATGGCAAATCGTTCCGGCGATTTCTTTTATTTCTATGCTGCTGGAATTGGTTCTAGTGATGCATCAGTAGGACAAACAAAACTAGATTCAGAAGTTGCAAGAGTAGATATTAGAACAGATGGCATTTTAGATGCATTCGGTAACGTATTATTTCAGAGAGCTAGATTTGCAACAGGCATTCCCTCAAACACAATTCGGGAGTTTGGTTCATGTAATGCATCAGAAGATCCCAGTATATTCTGCTGGCGTGCAGTATTACCTGAATCTGAGAAATTAGAACATATACAAAATTCAACATGGTTCAGTGGATCACATTATCTAATTAGTTATTCACGATAAGATATGGTCAATCAATCGTTCGCTCAATTATACTGCTATAACTGTAGGCATAACATTACAAGCCATTATTATGGCAGAGTAACGAAGGCACATAAACAACAGAAAGTCATGCCATGGCATTGCGAAGAATGTGATTGTCAGAGTTTTGTAGGCATTAAAGAATGAGCTCTTGGCTAGATGTACGTTATAGATCAATAGATCCACTCTCTGCAAGATTATCAGATCTGATTCAGAAACAGATCGATGCAGAAACAAAAGATATGGAGGTCACAGATGAGGACACGATCGAGCCTATTGTACCGTTAGAATCTAGAATGATTATGCGCGATAATCTATTTCGCGCTAAATTAAGAGATGTAGTAACAGGACAGATCACATTCCTACCGCAAGATCCAGATGGTAAGGACATGAGATTATGGTTATGGAATGAGCATGGCGGTCGTTATCTTACTGATCATTCATTCATGAATAATATATGCGAGCTATTAGGCACTGATCAATCTAAACTCATCAACAATACCGATGATGATGGCATATCAGGTACAAGAAATGTTAACAGAATGATTAACGATCAGCATATCAAAGTTTACGATAATTCGAATGTTCGCATCAAAGAAATATCAGCAACAGCGACGGGCTTTACTGTTCTTGTAAGATTATATATTTCATTTTTAGCTAACGAATCATTAACTGGCAGAAGGGCAGTTCTATTCTCAAAGATAGATACTGAGCAGGTAGATTTTGGTTATGCTGCTCATCTTAGCGAATCTGGTACGATGTACTGGTTTGTAAAAGATAACAATAGAGAAAGATTCGTTACGTTACCAAATGCGATAACAGGTATACATACAATCAATCAAGCAGATTATGCCTATACTGATTTCGCACCTGAAGATTTCTACACAGCAGTTGGACAAGCACCACCACCTTGTACGTATCCATATAACGACTGGGCTTTTCAGTATGAATTCTCAACTAAAAAATTATACATTATCAAGAACGGCGTAAAAGTAGCAGAATCAGGAAATATAGCAACAGATCCCCGAGCTAGTGGCTTAGTAGGCTGGTGGAAACTGCAAGAGGGCGGTGATATAGGCAATACAACAACAGAACCCATTACTTACACTAGAAAGGTCTACAACAACGTAACGACAGGCAATGATGGTCTGATTACTAATGCAACATGGTCAGCAGTAGGTTTGAGAACAGATGAGGCATATCTAAGATTCGATGGAAATAACGATTTAGTCGATGTCAACAATTATACTGCAATTCAAAATTTATCTGCGTTTACTGTATCATTCTGGTATTACAGGCAAGCAACGCCTACAACAGATGGCTATTTAGTAAGAAAGGGAACTGTTCTCAGTGCTAACAGTTGGCTAGTATATTATAACTCAACAGGATTTTGTCGTTTCAGTTTATGGAATAATTCTACAACGAGATTCGATATTACATTTAACGCAGCATTTCCCACTACAAACTGGTATCACGTAGTAGCAAAAGTTACGTTAGGCAGTACAGGTAAAATATTCGTTAATAACGTAAAAGTGACCGGTGGCGGCAATGTTACTGGAACTCTTGATACAGGAGCAACGGTATTCCGTATTGGCGGCACTACTACAGCAAATACACCTACCGGATTAATTCATGATGTGATGATCTGGAATCGTGAATTATCTGATGCTGAAGTTGCAGCGATTTACAATCAAGGACACCCACATGCTGGCTTTCCAGCATGGGCGGGGCAACCGCCGCCACTACCGGACATTCCAGAACCCATTACCGTTCCATTTACTCAGATTTATGATGTACCACAACCAGCAACTAAAGAATACGTACGTTTGCATAAAATAGTTGCAAGTGGTTTTACTGCTCGCTATACTGGCGTAGATGGCACTACAATAGCCGCTGTAACTGCACCATTCGCTTCTGCTGGATACGATCAGAATACAGTACCTGCAGGTGGCGGTGGTACTCCAGAAACAGTATGTGATATTTCACAAAGCAGCAGTAGCCACGTAGAATTATCATCAAGTGAAAATTTCAGGGCAGGAAATCAGTTAGCAGCAGGTAGTGGTCATATCGGTAAAACTGTAACTACAATAACACCTAGAGGTAGAAAGCAGGGAAGCCCAACTGGTACGATGTACGGTCGTGTATGGAGTTCGGCTGGTGCATTAAAAGCCACTATAGGCTCTTACGCTGTTACTTCATGGTCTACAACTGATGGCAATCAACCGGCATTAACAGGATCAGCAACTTCAATACTGGCAGCAGGTGATGTCGTAGGAATTGAATTTGCTGGTGGTGATTCTTCTAACAACGTCGATGTCGATCAGAACGATAGCAGTCCTGATAGTAACTGGACAGGTGTAACAGGTACTACAGGCGGTTGGACAACTGATGATATTGGAACTGGTTCTATCGGTATGTCTGTTACTGCAACAGTTGGATCAAGTACTGAGGTCAAAATGTTTGCTGGTGATGATGGAACTACTTCATTCGGTATCTATGTACCTGCATCTGGTTCAGTTCTAAATGGTAAGAAAATCACTCGCATAACGATGAAAGCAATGGCCGTAGGTGCGCCTACTGGCAATCTAAAAATGATGATATTCAAATCAGGAACAGATATTCAGATAGGAGCAACGATTGCTGCTAATACAATAGCCACTGGTTCGCCAGGTGATCTTGTATTCACTGATGTTAATAATGGCTTAGATACTGGTTATGCTCTTGTAGTCGGTGACACTGTTGCTCTTGATTTAACAGGTGGCACAACGAATTCAACAAATTACATTAAAGTGTATACTAACACTACTTCACTAGTAGCAAACGTAAACGAAAGACGATGGGAAGATACGACTAAACCTCCTACGTTAGGAACATCATATGCATGGGTTAACTACGCAACTAATGACCCTGTTATGAAACTTGAGACAGGCGGCTATAACCTTCCACAACAAGATCCCTGGGTTGATATGAACGGAACAACAGTACGCGCGGGTAACAAGATTGCCAGTGCATCATCGCCATGTGTTGGAAAGAAGATAACAAAAGTTAGATTCAGATGTAAAAGAATTGGTGCAGCATCAGGTACGGCAACATGCGTCATTAGAGATTCAACCAATGCTATTGTCACAACGATGGGAACAAAGAACGTAAACGATATCGGTACAAGTGCATTCGAGGATGTTGATTTTCAGAATCTAGGCAATACAAGATCAGCAGCAAACGGGGATCGTATTCTCCTTGAATATGTAGGAACAGCAATCGATTACATCCAAGTTAACTTCAAGAAAGATGCAACTGCAACTGGAACAGGATTATATGAAATCGGCACGACATACACTACGAGTTATACCGACACCAATGCATGGGATATGTCAGGCTCATTCTTTGAGGGCGGTACACCTTCAGATCCATTAGCACGTACCAGAGTTGCTATTAAAATTGCCACAACTAATTCGACGATAAAAGCAGCAAAGATATCTAAATTCAAAGCAGTAGTGAGAGTTCAAGGTACTCTACCCGGTGACGTAGTTTGCAGAATTAGGAAAGCAGGTACAGATACTATAGCCGCAGAAATTGGGACAATAGTAGCAAATACAATACCTCTAGCAGGTGCTATTTCTGAACAGACATTTACAAAAGAACCTGTAGCAACTTACGCAATACAAGTTGGCGATTATCTTACATTAGAATACAATGATGGCAACGATACGAATTATCTTGAAGTTATGAATACGCCAACTGATGGATTCAATTCAACAAATACGCACATGTCAGATTGGAATGATATAGCATATGCAAACTTTACGACAAAGGATGTTGTTGGCACTATCTGGAAAGATGGATATACAATTATCCCAACCATCGAGGAACAACCACCGCCAAGAGATGAATATTATTCACATGATCTTCATTTGTTCAGTGGCGGCTATAATTGGTCGATAGATGGTCCAGCAATGAACCCATGCAATGGTATATTCACTGATATCAGATTCTATCGCAAGCTCGTAACTACCGCTGAACTGCTGAACGTATACTTGAATCGTTATGATAGAAAGACAATACACAGAGGTGAAGTTTCGTATCTTGGATTCTTCTGGATGCCGCCATTCACATAGTTAACTTAGGATCGTAATGGTATGTCGCTCCCATAATTGAGTACGAGTTTAGGCAATGATTGGACGGATGAAACGCCGAGCCAATCGAGATTTACAGCGAAAACACTTTTCGTTGGACCGGGTAGCGATATAGGAAACATTACAACGCAGAATAATTGCCCTCTTGCTTTATGCACAGAAGACGGTGGCGGTTTCTTCAAAAATAATCTATACGCAAGGCATTACGACGATACAACCGCGCAATGGACAGGCTGGGATAATGCAAAGTGGAAACATACGCACACAGATAACGCCGATGATGGAGGTGCTTATTATGAAATGGATGTCGCTAACATCGAAAGAATACACGATGATCCACCATATCTTACAGTGTTTCAATTCTTCGGTGCTAAATCTGGTACAGGTGCAGATATCGCCGATGCAAATGCTAACAGTTCTCTCTTTCTCAGATTAAGAACTGGTGTTGTAGCAAATAACTACGCATACATAGCAAAAGGCGGAACTAGATTATCGTTTGCTTACAAAATAGAATGGCATGTTAAAATGGAAGTCGATGGCGGTAACGCACAGATTCTTTGGAGGGCAGGACCGGGTATGGAATTACCTCAAGATAACGCCGATGTCGTTGAAAAGAAAATAGGATTAGAGGGTTGCACCGGTTCTGGAACTAAGGTGCAGGTCGTAAATTGTGATGGTGTTACTAGATTGATAACACCAACAACGATCGATATGGATACAGGTCAAGCAAGAGGCTTCATGCTGAAATATGTGCCATCTACGAATTTAACATACAAAGATACACTTGCAAGTAACATCGTAGTTTCAGCGAACATACCCGGCTCTGGTTACATTCTATCAGATAGATTAGTACGTTATGGCATTAAAACAACGAATACAACAGAGAAATTGATGTATCTATGGCGGCATGCATTATTTGGCAAGAGTAACGACAGCGACTATATTTAGTAGATAAGATAGAGATGGTTAGTCCAATTCAACTCGAAGGCAGGCCGTACAAAACTGTAAAGTTAAGGATTCCGAAATCGGCGATGGATAAATTCTTGATGTCATTTCCCGCAGGTTTTGTTGTCAGAGTTTATGCCCCGCCGACGGAAGATCCTACTCATCCGCTCAATTACGTGCCATCAAACATACATACCGTGACTATCCAATGCAATGAACGCAATCCCAATCCTAGAGAGCGCCTACATATGCATGATATTGATGATATTCTATCGAGATTAACTGAAGTTGATCGAAGAATAAAGATCGTATCAGATAAAGTAACCAAGAAAGAACAGCCGAACCTGCTAGAAGGAAAAGAAGAAAATACGATGCGAGTTGAACATTTGATTGATTCACCCGCATTAGATGGCGAATTAGATTATTTGCGTTCAAAAGCAGAAAATATTAGAGAAGTTGAGGTAAGGCAATCATCGCTGCAAGCAATGAATTCAATGTATTCAAAAGCTAAAAAAGATTACATTCGCAGCATGTTTCGTAATTCAGAAGCAGAAGAGCAAGAAGAGCGAAAGGTATTCGATGGTAGATCAGAGAAGGTCTACAAAATGCGCCAGGCTGAAATTTAGCTAATCAGAAATGTCAGCAACAAGTCCAGAAGATTTTAACGCGTTTCGTTTAAAATGGTATTACTCATCGCACAGCATGGGTATCGAAACATCGTTAGGCGGAGCAAAAACTACAGTAGAAATATCACAGCTCGAATTACATAATCTATTCACTAAAGTAACAGATGATCAAGCCGATCTAGGCAAAACAACTTTCAAATGCATCTATGTTTACAATTCACATCCTAGAGAACCTATAAGAAATCCGATTATTACAATCCCCGCAAATAGTTCTAGTTCAGATGATCAATTAGCAGCCGGTTGGGGCTTAGCAGCCATTAACGGCACTGAGCAAACGATTGCTACAGAATCAACTCCCCCTACTTTAATAACATTTAAAGAATCACCAACTAGAACTGAAGGCAGCGTTTTAGGCAGAAGTATACCGCCATTATCCCACAAATCAATCTGGATTAGAAGAGTTGTCAATTTTAATGCACAAGAATATCCAGGCAATGGCGCGGTTATTCGATTACTAACTGATAACGTTGTACAAGAAATTATCGATGATGATCAGTTCCCAGTACCAGATGATGATTATTCATGGACAGAACACGGCGAACATGATAGTAACGAACATTATTCTAAGATCTGCGATCGTGTTCGTCACAGAAATGCAAACATGAATTGTTCAACTGGTAATTGGACTCGTTCGCAGAGTTCAGGTGTAGCAAGCGCAAGGGCAAGCAATGCACTTGCAATCTGCGGTCGTAATCTTGTTAGCGTTACAAAGATGGCATTTGGCAGAGATGACTGCGAGAACTCTGCACAAGAAAATCATTATAGAAATACATGGGGTTTAAGGAACAGACATCATTCATGGCAAGAACAGAACGTACATTATCTATTCATGGACACAGCAAACGGAAAACAGTACTGGGATGAAACTTCTAAGCAGTACGAATTTGTTGTTAAAGATCTTGCAGCAGCGCATTCTGATGCAGCAACAGATTGGATTATTGTCTTTACGAACAGATGTATGTACGGATCACCGACTACAACTTCAACTAAATACATACTGAAAGATCTGCGTGATCTATATCATCCAATTTTTGAACAGAACGGCGTTCATTTCGTAATACAAGGTCACCTCAATAACTATCAGAGAACTGGCATTCTACATCACAATGCAGCAGATAGCGATAATCCTTCAATCATAGATCAAGGTTCAGATCCTAGCTACACGATTGGATTAGGCAAACAATCGTTTGATGATGGCTCTAACAATAGCGGCTGTATCTTTATCACAAACGGAGCAGGCGGTAGAGGGCATGATAATATCAGTTCGTTGGCAGCATTTACATTGTATTCAAACGCAATTCATTATGGTTATGTGTACGCACGGCATAGAAATGAAGAGGATTTCAGGAAAATTAGTATTTCATTTTATGATGAATTTGATAAATTTTTAGATAAAGTAACAGTCACTAAACAGTTAGTTTAGTGGCCACCACCACCACTTTCTTTTTCAACTGCTGCCGGTTCTACTTGTGGCTGTTCTATGTTCTTCTGAATCTGTTCATCGACTGCTGCTTGTTCTAATTCCTCTTCTGTGATGTGAGCAGAGAAAGCAGTATTAAACGCCGAAACTGGACCAACTTTCATGTTATCATGATGCATACTAGGCGGCTTAGCAATTGCACGTAATGCCTTCTTACCTTCCATTTCTTCAGGACATGATACACAATCTTTGTCGCCTTCTGCACCAGATAGAGCTTTGATCTGATAACCTTTCTTATCTTCTAATGTATCGATTGAAAAATGCGTTAATTGTACATCTTTTTCATTTAACGATTTATTCAATTCTCGAACAAACTTATCGACGTTTCTTGTAAGATCACCCTCATAAGCAATTTTGATAGTTGCATTAATTTTATTGATTTCTCTTCTCGTAGTAGGAGCATTACCTAATTCGATTTCTTGTACCCGTGACTCTTTCATTTTCGTTCAATAGATATTAATCAGTATATAGAATCTTAGGATAATGGTATCAGAAACAGAGAACCAGAATGAAGAATCTAAAGAAGAACAAGCAGAAGAGGCAAAAGATCACGATTTAGGCAGTAAAGAAGAGGAAGCACACGCCAAAGAAGGCGAATAAGTTATAGTTAATTAATTCTAGAACGCTCAACTGAGTTCGTATCATATATGAGTAAACCCGAACAAATGACCAACTTGCAAAAACAGAAAGAGCAAGAAACGCAAGCAAACAAAGCAAAAGCCGATGCAGCAGCAGGTAAAGGAAAAGGAAAAGAAAAGAAAGAAGATCCAGCTAAAGATCTTGATATAAACAAGCGTGCAGATTTTCACCGCAAGCGATTAGAATATCTTACATTAAAGAAATCCGGCGATAGAGCAAGAGCCGCACAAGCAAAGAAAGATTGGAAAGACTTCGCAGAAGATAACGGCATAGATATAGAAAAGGAAGAAGAAGAAGAAGAAGAACAGCCAGCTCAATTACCGTTTGGATGGAATGAAGAGGAGCTAGATATATTACAGAAACAACAGGCTCAGAAGCAGGGAATTCCAGAAGATAAGATCGAAGAACGAAGTAAGGAAATAGAAGAAGATCCACTCAATCAGATTCCTAATCTAGAAGAAAATTCAAGCAAGAAATAATTAATTAATTAGTTTCTTTATTTTCCATTTTCATTTTTTCGTTCGGTGAATTTAACTAATGCCAAACGATCCAGCAGGAGATACTAAGATATATCCAGATTCAACGACGTGCTTTAAGTGGGCTTATGAACCCAGCGGCAACATAAAGGCCGGGGAAAGGCATAACATAGGCGCAGAGTGTGAGGGTGAGGGCAATCATGCCACTGCATTACAACGTGGTTACATGTGTGATCCTTGTGATTGGAAGAACGTAGAAATGAAAGTGCATCATGACGGCGATACTGGCGATGATGAGATCACATTATACGGTCGAGGTGGAAGGCATACTGATGGTTGCGCATGCTGTGGTTTTGCTTACAAGATGGGTTTTCGTACTAACGGCAATGTGCGCTTAGCTAAAGAATCATGGCATGTCAATTATGATTGGCCTGCAGAACAGAATGGACCATCATTACCAAGAGGCAACTACCCCGGTGTTTGCCATGTTATGTTTAACGTTAATGATAACAAAGCAGTACGATGCCAGGGTTGGGTAGATCCCGGCGGCAATAATCAGTGGCAGAAAGTTGTCGATTACACTGATTCAGGTAGCGGTTCAGGAGGTGGCAAATGTGGTACTAGCGAAACACAACCCGGTACGTGGGGCGGACCGAATGTTGTATTCAGATGCGATGATTTTGGTTATAATTTCAAAAACATGACTGCAAGAGAAATTGGCATATCTGCAAACAGTGGAACAGGGCAGAATGCACCGAGTGGCGGTTATCCTTTAGGCTCTGGTACTCCTTACGGTTCAACAACACCACCAACTGGTAACGGTGGTAATACGTCACCCGGCACTGATTATCCCGGAACTGGCGGTACTACAGGAGGAGGGGGAGCAGGTAACGATAGCACAACTGGAACTGGCGGTACTTTCGCTTATCAAAACTGTGCATGCGCAAATGGCAATTGTGTTGGTGATTGTGGCGGAACAGGAGGTGGTACAGCAGCGCCGGGAGGGCCAGCACCAGAGGCAGGGGCAGGTGCACCAAGCACAGCAACAGAACCAGCGCCTTTAATTACAGTATACAAAGATCTCGGCTTATTCTGGAATATTCGTGTTGATTTAGAAGATAATTGCAACGTATCTGGAAATGCAAATGTTGCACAATACATTGAAGTTTATACTACAGCAGCAACAGCAGGCGTTTATCAGCAAATATTTTCGAATGGTCACATAAAGGCAGGGCTAAAAGTAAGATCTGAAGATTCGTCGCTCTGGCGAGAACGTATCAGAAAAGTAACTGTAGTAATGAAGAAATCGAGTACTGCATCAATACCTGGCGATATTACTTGTGAGATCAGAGATCGTAATGGCAATCTATATCATACGTTTGATACAGAGATCGCTGCTGCAACATTAACGCTAAACGATGCATCTTATGATTTCATTTCAAACAACAATGATTATCGTTTAGAATCTGGTGATATGATTTTACTAAATTATGAAGGTGGCAACACTTCTGATCATGTTCTATTAGCGCATTGTAATACTGATACAACAGATGGATTTGATACAACGTACGTCAGAAGTACAAACGGAACTAATTATGAAGTCATACAAGTAGAAGATTTCGCAGCAACAATAAGCGCATAAACATGACATGTCAGGTTTAATCCCTCCCCCTGGTCCCCCAGTATGTGATCTATGTCCAAGAGCAGATTATACTGTAAAGTTTTGCACTAAATGCAGTCATTGGCTTTGCGAAGATTGCAGAAATGATTATCCAAAAAGAATCAAAGAATTCGCTAAAGAAAAAATATTAGGCAGAAAACTACCAAGAAAACAACCTCCTCCAAATCCATTACAAGAAAATAGA
>Ga0126377_10003837_pt1 | contig 10764 bp, 9 predicted proteins | sample PanSoiMetPlot_22_FD_92647 | JGI IMG/M metagenome (GOLD analysis project Ga0126377, IMG submission 92647) | Tropical forest soil microbial communities from Panama - MetaG Plot_22 | ecosystem: Environmental > Terrestrial > Soil > Tropical forest > Bulk soil | place: Panama | collected 2016-02-17
AATGCCACTCGCTGACATGCGATGAACGACTGGCGCTGTATGAGGCGTGGGCCAGGGCCGGCGGCGCACATGGCCTCGCGGTGATCGCGCACGTCGGCGACAACTCGATCGAGAATGCGCGCAGGCTCGCGCGCCGTGCTGCTGACCTCGAGCTGGCCGCGACCAGCGCGATTCCGCCCATGTACTTCAAGCCAGCCGATCTGAACGCGCTTGTCGACTGGTGTGCCGACGTCGCGTCATCCGCGCCTCACCTTCCGTTCTACTACTACGACATTCCCAAGCTCACCGGTGTGACGGTGCCGACCGAGCGTTTCCTGATCGAAGCGCGTGCCCGCATTCCGAACTTTGCCGGCGTGAAGGTCACCAATCCGGATCTCGTGTCGTATCGCCGCAGCCTGGATATCGCCGATCAGACGCTCGACCTGCCCTGGGGGACAGACGAGGCACTGCTCGCGGGCCTTGCGACCGGTGCGCGATCGGCGGTCGGCTCGACCTATAACTTCGTGCCCGGGCTTTACGTCGATCTCATGGACGCGTTCAACCGAGGCGATCTGTCGGAGGCTCGCCGACTGCAGTCGCTGTCCATTGCGATGGTTGATGCGATCGCGGCGACAGACTTCATTGGAACCGCCAAGGCGCTGATGGTCCGCCTCGGCGTTCCTGTTGGTCCCGCCCGCGCCCCGCTGCGCAATCCGAGCGACGCCCAGTTCGAGTCCGTTATTGGTCGCCTCGGCGAACTCGGCTTCCAACGCTGGAGCGCACTGAATCCCTGATCACTGATCACTGATCACTGATCCTGAATCTCTTATCCCCGCATCCCTCATCCTTTCATCCCTCATCCTCAAATCCCGCGATCCTTGACTCTCACGCGCGATTCGCTGATTCAAAGGATCCGACGATCCGCGCGTGGCGGGTTTCCCTCCTCGATTTCGATTTAGTTAGTGAGGGCCATTTCTCCGCGACTTAAAGAAGCGGACGGCTCAGAAGGAGCTCCTATGTCCGAAGTCAGTGCAACAGCCAGGGCGCCTCGAGAAGCGCTGAACGGTGTCAACACACCGGTGCTGCTGGCCACCATCAACGCCGTCAAGGAAACACCGGCGCTCGCGAAGTTCCAGTTTCGCGCGTCCAGCCGATGGATCGAGGGCACGTACAGCGAATCGCGAGTGGAATCGTTCAGTGGTGCGGGCGGCGAACACACCCACCAGTCTCAGTTCACGTATACCGCCGACCATCCGACGGTGCTCGTCGGCGGGGATCGCGGTCCGACGCCGATCGAGTTCCTTCTGCACGGGCTCGCCGCGTGCATCACCGCGGGAATTGGCACCGTCGCTGCTGCGCGCGGCGTCAAGCTGACCTCGGTGGAGTCGCGCGTCGAGGGCGACGTCAATCTGCTCGGCGTCCTGGGTCTCTCGGACGAAGTTCGCAACGGCTACGAGCGAATCCGCATCACTTTCGACATCGCTGGAGATGCGCCGCCGGAGAAGCTGCGGCAGATCGTCGAGCGGTCGAAGGCGCGTTCCGCGGTGTACGACGTGCTCACGAACGGCGTCCCCGTCGACATCACCATCAACGCGAGATGACCGGCCGTGCCGCATATCACGACGGTCGTCATCGGAGCCGGACAGGCGGGCCTGGCGATGAGCCACTGCCTGTCCGAGCTTCTGGTCGATCACGTCGTGATCGAACGAGGCAAGGTGGCGCAGCGCTGGCGCAGCCAGAGTTGGGACTCACTGACCCTGCTGACGCCGAACTGGATGACCCGCTTGCCGGGATTCAAGTACGAAGGAGACGATCCGGACGGCTTCATGTCCGCCCCGGACCTGATCGCGCTCCTCGACCGCTACGCTGTTTCATCGCGCGCACCGATCGTCAGCGACACGTCAGTCATACGTCTTGTACAGACGGGGGAGCGGTTTCGCATTATTACGGACCATGGTGCGTGGTCGTCTGATTCAGTCGTCATCGCCACCGGTTACTGCGACCTGCCCGCCGTTCCAGCTTCAAGTCTCGGCCTGTCGACGTCCATTACACAGCTCGCACCGGCGAACTATCGCCGGCCCTCCCAGTTACCGCCCGGCGGAGTTCTCATCGTCGGAGCCTCTGCCACCGGTGTGCAGTTGGCGGATGAGATCCAGCAGTCAGGGCGAGAGGTCACGCTCGCCGTCGGCCGTCACCTTCGACTGCCGCGTCACTATCGTGGACGAGACATTCTGTGGTGGCTCGACCGGCTGGGTGTGCTGGACAAAGCGGCCGACGCCGTCCATTCGATTGAGGCCTCACGCAATCAGCCGTCTTTGCAGTTGGTCGGCAGACCGGATCATTCATCGCTCGACGTCGGAACGCTTCGCGAGCGGGGCGTCCGGCTCGTAGGACGCGTTCGCGCGATCAGTGGCTACGACATCAGTCTCGCCGATGACCTTATCGCCAGCACGGCTGCCGCGGACATCAAGATGGCCGAGATTCTGACGCGGATCGATCGGCACATCGACTCGACGGGAGTGCCTGCGGAGGGTCCGGAACCCTTTCGTTCAACCTGGCCGCATACCGACAGCTCGCCCGAGCGCCTCGATCTGAAGTCGGAAAGAATCCAGACCGTCATCTGGGCCACCGGGTGCCGTCGCGCCTATCCATGGTTGCAGGTACCGGTTCTCGACCGGCGCGGCGAGATCGTGCACAACGGCGGGTTCACGCCGGCGTTCGGGTTGTACGTGCTCGGCATGAACTTCCAGCGGCGGCGGAACTCCAGCTTCATCGACGGCGTCGGCGGTGACGCCTGGAAGATTGCCGAGCAGATCGCGTCTTCCGTCTCAGGCGTACGCGTCGCCTAGGAATTGAGTTTCATGAAATTCGATGTCGTTGTCGTCGGCGCGCGCTGCGCGGGAGCATCAACGGCCATGTTGCTCGCGCGAGCTGGTGCGCGCGTCGTGCTCGTCGATCGAGGTGTCTACGGTACCGACACGCTCTCGACGCATGCGCTGATGCGTGGCGCAGTCCTGCAACTCCATCGCTGGGGAGTCCTGCCGGAGATTGTCGCCGCTGGAACACCGCCGGTGCGCTCCACTACGTTAAGCTACACCGGGCACGACGTCACAGTGCCGATCGAGCCGAAGTTTGGCGTCGGAGAGCTGTACGCGCCACGGCGCAAGCTTCTCGATCGCATCCTTGTCGACGCCGCAGCAGACAGCGGGGTCGAAGTCAGGTACGGCGTTCGCGTCGATGACGTCGTCAGGGACAATCGAGGGCGGGTGCGCGGCATCGTCGCGCATGACGGCCGAACACGTGACGCGATCGAAGCGGGCCTGATCATCGGCGCCGACGGGCTGCACTCGACCATCGCAGAGCGAGTGGGCGCCGAAACCATCGCCGTGGGCCGCTATGCGACCGGAACCCTTTTTAGCTATTGGGAGGGTCTGCCGGTTGACGGCTACTACTGGGGTTTTCAACCCGGCGTGAGTCTCGGCGCCATCCCTACGAACAATGGCGCGACCTGTGTGTTTGTTTCCGTAGCATCGACGCGTTTCCGCGACGACATTCGCGGCGACAAGACGACCGCTTATCGCAGGCTGCTTCGCACGGCTGCATTCGAGGCAAAGTTGGACGGTGCTCGAATGGTGGAGCCGATCAGAGGCTTTGGCGGGCAGATCGGATTCATCAAACGCAGCACCGGACCTGGTTGGGCGCTTGTCGGTGATGCTGGATACTTCAAAGACACGCTGACGGCCCACGGCATCACGGACGCGCTGCGCGACGCAGAGCTGCTTGCCCGCGCCGTCATCAGCGGGACCGCCGAGGCATTTGCGGATTACGAGAAGACGAGGCACGATCTGTCCCGGCGCCTGTTCGAGGTGACCGACGAGATTGCATCGTTCGACTGGACAGACGAACACGTGCAGTCGCTGCATCGAGCGTTTAGTTCGGAGATGTCGCGCGAGGTACGTGCACTTGCCGCGCTGGAGCCCTTTCCATGCCTGTTACCGTCGGCCAGCGGGCCACGCGAAGTCTGACCCTCACCGCCGCGCACGTCCGCGCCTTCGCAGAAATGTCAGGTGATTACAATCCGCTGCATTTCGACGAGGCGTTTGCGGCGCGGACGAAGTTCGGCCGGCTCGTTGTTCAGGGAGGACTGACGACCGGTTTGCTGCACGCGCTCGTCGCGATGGACATGCCTGGACCTGGCACGGTGTTTCTGAGTCAGAACTGGAAATTCACGGCGCCGGTCTACATCGGCGACACGATCACTGCGGAGGCCGAGGTCGTCTCCAAGCATGCGTCGAAACCGGTCGTCGAATTGCGTGTGCAGATCAGGCGCGACGATGGGACGACGGTTCTCGAAGGCGAAGCCTGGTGCTTCACCTTCGAACTGTAATCCGAGGGGCTTCGCCCCTCGGACTCCCCGACACGCTCTCTCGCTCGCCGCTTCGACGGCTCGCTCCGTTCGCGTGGCTCGCTTCGCTGCGCTCGCTCGCGTCTTTTCTCGCGGAGCCTCCCCTTGTCACGTCGAACGGGATTGACCCCTTGGTGGTACGGCACTTTATTTATAGAAGTAGTAGTCGGCCTCGTAGGAGACCAACCGTCGGGTGTTGACGTTTCCTGCCGAGCACTCGGCGATTGGTGGCTTCAGGCCACCGACGGTGTTGACGCGCTGGATGTAGCGCGTGCCTGCCACCTTGTCCCCCAACGTCCGCCCCAGCTGGGTGCCGCTCATCTTAAGCAGCAGCCACTCGATCGCGCTCGGGTCGACGATGGCGCCCTTGTCTCTCCTTGCCCACACCGCGCTCGTGTCGCGCGAGTGCTGCCAGGTCGCGTCGATAACACCGTCGATCGCGTTCTTGCTGTGAAAGTGCGTCAGGATCTGTTCGCCGTACGCGTCGTAAATCGTCGCCTGCGGACCGATGAATACCCAGTCATAGGCGTTGCCTGCGACCACGCAGATGTAGTTCTGCGTGCCGATCGCGTGTCCGGCGAGAAAGGGCTTGAAGCCTTCGGGTGCGTCGAGCCCCTCGGGCACCACCGGGGGAATGACCTTATCGGCGGCGTGAACACCTGTCGACAGGAGCGTGGTGACGAGAACGGCGACGACAGCCTTCGTCATCGAACCGGTTGTGGACGCCTGGAACCGTTCAGCGAAACGTCGGGCAATCATTGTCGAAATCTCCTTAAAGACACACGGGTGTCGTGGCGCTGCCGCGACATTGCGCAGCGTCCGGTTACATCGCAACGTTGGCAAACACGTGCAGAAAAGGTGAGCGTGTGACCGCCTGGCGATCTCAGCTCGGAGACAACTGCTGGCGTGCGTGTTGCGGAGAGGACGTCCTGTCCCCTGACTCAGAAATCGAAATCTGCCGGCGAAAGCCGACATTGGTTTCCAGGAGCGAGTAAAGCTTCGCCTTGGACGCGGTCGAAGCTTGTAGTAGCCTTTCGGCGCGGGGTATCAGCCGTGAAGTCTGCTCTGTCGACGCTCGTCGCTTCCGCCGATCAAGGGGATCGCGAGGCAGCGGACACGCTCTTCGCGACGCTGTACGACGAGCTGCATCGCATGGCGCGGCGCGAGCTCGCCAAGCGCGGCGCCGGCGTCACCCTTGGCGCCACCACGCTCCTGCACGAAGCCTACCTCGATATCTCGGACCGGGACCGCGCGGCGTTTCCCGATCGCAATCGCTTCATGGGCTATGCGTCGAGGGTGATGCGCGGCCTCATCATCGACTACGCGCGCCGGCGGCAGGCGCAGAAGCGTGGCGGCGAGTTCGAGATCACCTCAATCGCCACCGACATCGCCGGCTCGGTTCCTGACGCCGACGGGCTGTCGCGCCTCAGCGACGCGCTGGACGAGCTCGAGAAGACGGAGCAGCGGCTGGCGCGGATCGTCGACCTGAAGTTTTTCTGCGGGTTTTCGTTCGCCGAGATTGGGCTGATGCTGGGCATTTCGGAGCGCACGGTCCAGCGCGACTGGGAAAAGGCGCGCATTTACCTGCATCGCGTCCTCCGGGAGGACCTTCCCGGGAGCTGATGTCGCCTTTCGCCCGTCGATTCCGATCTCCTATGTGACAGGCGTGAAATGAACGAAATCGACAGCGGCCGCTGGCAGCGGGCGAGCCCCCACCTGGATCGGGTTCTTGGCTTGCCTGCGGACGAGCGCGAGGCCTGCCTCCGCGACTTGCGGGGCGAGGACCCGCAGGCAGCCGAGGACGTGGAGGCGCTGCTGGCCGAGCACGCCGAGTTGAGCGCCGAGGGGTTCCTCGACACGTCCGCCCCCATCCAGCCGCTGCTGGAACCGTCGCTCGCCGGTGTCACGGTCGGCGCCTACACGCTCGTATCCCTGATCGGTCACGGCGGCATGGGGAGCGTCTGGCTCGCCTCGAGGAGCGATGGCCGCTTTGAAGGCCAGGCCGCGCTGAAGCTGCTCAACGCTGCCCTCGTCGGTCGCGCCGGAGAGGAACGTTTCAAGCGGGAAGGCACGATTCTCGCTCGGCTCACCCACCCACACATCGCACGCCTCATCGACGCCGGAGTCTCCACGGCCGGGCAGCCGTACTTGGTCCTCGAACACATCGCCGGCCGCCACATCGATCGTTACTGCGACGAAAAGCAGCTGGGTGTTGAAGATCGTATTCGGCTGTTTCTCGACGTTCAGGCGGCGGTCGCTCATGCGCACGCGAGCCTGATCGTGCACCGTGACCTGAAACCGTCGAACGTCCTCGTGACGGCCGACGGCCAGGTGAAGCTGCTCGACTTCGGGATCGCGAAGCTGCTCGAGGACGATGGCGCCCAGCTGGCGGCGACGATGTTGACGCGCGAAGGCGAGTTTGCGCTTACGCCCAAATACGCCGCGCCGGAACAGGTGGCTGGCGGTTCGATCACCACTGCCACCGACGTCTATGCGCTTGGTGTCCTCCTGTTCGAGCTTCTGACCGGCAAACACCCAACCGGTGCGAACAGTCGCTCGGCCGCGGAGTTTGCGAAGGCGATCACGGAAACTGAGCCACTGCACCTGTGGGCGGCAATAGACGAAGGGGCCGGCAGCGATTCGACGACGCGTGCGACGCAGCGCGCCACGACCCCAGAGCGGTTGCGTCAACTGTTCCGGGGCGACCTCGACACGATCGTCGCGAAGGCGCTGAAGCACAACCCGGCCGAACGGTACGAATCGGTCGCGGAGTTTGCCGACGACTTGCGCCGATACCTTGCGCACCAGCCGATCACCGCGCGGCCGGATACGCCGGCCTACCGGACTGCCAAGTTCGTCCGTCGCCATCGACGCGCGCTCCTGGCGACTGCCGCCATTCTCGCGTTCGTCGTCTCGTTGATTGCTTTTTATACGGTGCGGCTCTCGACCGAACGCGATCGGGCCAGGCTCGAGGCAGCGAAGGCGTCAAAGGTCAGCGAACTGCTCACACGCTTGCTGACGGGTGCCGATCCCTACCGGACACCCGACGCGAAGGAACCAACCGTCCAGAACCTGCTCGACCTCGGTGCCGAGCGTGTGTCACGCGAACTCGGCGACGAACCCGAGGTGCAGACCGAGATGCTGACCGTGATTGGTCGCACCTACCAGCGAATGGGACTTTACGCGAAAGCCCTTCCTCTTCTGGAGCGAGCGGTGGCGATCGGTCGAAAGACGCTTGCGCCGAGGCACATCGCCCTGGCGAACGGCTTGAACGAGCTCGGCGTCGTCCATCGCGAACTCGGACACTTCGCCGAGGCAGAGCCGTTGCTTCGCGAGAGCCTGACGATGCGGCGCAGCCTGCTGGGCAACGTGCACAAGGACGTGGCCGTCACGCTGGTGGAACTGGGGCGCGTGCTGGATGATGTCGGTCGATCTGATGAGGCCGAAAAAGACTTTCGGGAATCGCTGGAGGTCCGCCGAAAAGTGTTCGGTGAAGAACATCGTGAAACGGCAGTCAGCAAGAGCGAGCTGGGCCGGAGTCTGCTCCGGCGTGGCGATCTTCCCGGCGCCGAGCAGCTGCTTCGCGAGAATGTCGAAACCACTCAACATGTGTTGGGCGCCGATCATCCCAACACGGCCGCAGCGAAGGGGATGCTGGCACAAGTACGGCTCATAGAGGGCCGCGTGGACGACGCCGAAGCGCTGGTTCAGGACGCGCTCTCGGTCAAGCGGCGTGTCTTCGGCGAACAACATCCTGAGTACGCCGTCACATTGAGCGTCCTGGCTGGCGTGCGAGAAGTGCAGGGCCGCCTGGACGAAGCCCAGACGATGTACGAAGACTGTCTTCGGATCACGCACTCGTCTCTGCCGGATGACCACTGGCGCATGCTCGGGTTTACCGTCAGCCTGGCGCGGGTGCGAATTGCGCGCGGCGATGGCGCCGCGACCGAGCCGTCATTACGTCAGGCGCTGAACGCGCGTGAGCATCTCTACCCGCAAGGGGATTGGCGCATCGCCCAGGCGCAAAGCCTGCTCGGCGCGTCGTTGATTGCGCAAAAGCGTTACGCGGAAGCGGAGCCGCTGCTCGTGGCTGCCGCCGCAAACCTCAAGCCCATTCCCGGCGCTCAAGACCGCGAGCGTCTCGCGAATCGCACCCGCCTCGCCTCGTTGTACGACATCGTCGGGCGTCCGCAACTCGCCGCGAACTACCGTTAAGGTCTACGCAGCGTGCGGCGCTGCAGCCAATAGAGCGGGACAAACGACGCGATGGCCGCAATCAGATGCTTGAATGTGTGCCCGCTCCAGAAGCCGGTCCATTCGAAAATACGTTCGTCGTAGAGTTCGGCGACTTTGGCGAGGCCGTACAGCACCAGTAATGCCCAATACGCTCCTGCGTAGGTGTAACGCGATCGGAACAACAGAAAGATGATCGGCATCGCGAGCATCGGATAGAACTGCACGACGGCGTACGGACGAAGGTCTCCGTGGCCACGCGATTCGGTGTAGGCCCAATACAAGACGCTGATGAGGCCAATGGCCACCATTGGTACGAGCATGCGACGTCCGAAACGCTGGTTCACGAACTCCGTGACGACGATCGCGAAGATCGACGTGAGCATCAAGCTCAGGCCCAGTCGATCCCAGAGCAGCGTGGCGTTCGTTGGAGTGGCGTGGTAGTACGCCGAGCCAAAACAGGTCAGTAGTCCTCCGACGAAGAACACGAAGTAGGCGGTGCGTTCGCCCGGATCCTGGAATGCGATGGAGTTGCGCCCTCTTCGGATCAGCCACCAGCAACCCAGGACCCCGATGATGCCGAACGGGACGTTCGACACCACATTCCAGAAGTGAGGCACACCAAACAGCGTTCGTTGATCGGCGAAGTCGTGGTAGCTCGGATCCTGGGCTAACGGCGGCTGTGAGGCAACCACCGCGAGAACTGCCAGGCTCAACACCAGCAAGAGAACTTCACGCCACCTGCCTCGATGGTGCAGAGTCGCCGACATGTTTGGTTGTCCTGTTGTCACGCTGTTTGCTCGTCAGGCCCGGCAGATGTTGTCGCTCGAGCGCCGATCAACGTAGTATGCCACCGCGCGTTGCCATCGAATGGAGGGCTTGGATGAATCGCCGCGAATTCCTCGAAACCGTCAGCGCCGCCGCCGTTCTCCCGGCGATCGGCCGTCAGCAGGCGCCGGCAAACGAATGGGGCTCGTTGGTTTTTGATCTGCACTTCCATCTGCGACAGCAGCCGGCCAGCAACATCCAGCACCTCGACGGCGCTGGCGTGACGAAAGCGAACCTGCTGACGCGGGGCGCCGCCCTCGAACAGGTCAAGGCGCTAGAGGCAACCGCGCCCGGCCGGTTCACGTGGTTCAACAGCTACGACGTCACGAAGCCGGACGCGGAACAAGTGCTCACCGGGGCGGTCAAGGCGGGGGCGCAGGGATTTGGCGAGATGAAATTTCACGTGGCGGCTGACGGCCCCGAGCTGCGCCGCATGTATGCGCTGGCGGCCGAACTGCACGTGCCGATCCTGGTTCACTTCCAGGAAGTTGATCACTTTGAGAACGAAGGCACGTGGAGCAGTGGGTTCGCGAAAACGTTCGAGTCGATCCTGAAGGCGTATCCGAAGACCACGTTCATCGGCCACGCGGATGCATTCTGGGCCAACGTGAGCGGCGACTATCACAACGAAGCGGCGTATCCGTCCGGACCGATCAAGCGCGGCGGCCTGACTGACAAGTGGCTGGGCGATTATGCGAATCTCTTCGGCGACATGTCTGCCAATTCAGGCAACAACGCCATGTCACGCGATGCGCAGTTCACGGCAGACTTCCTCAAGCGCCATCAGAACAAGCTGTTCTTCGGGAGTGACTGCAGCTGCAGCGACGGCCACGGCGGCGGCGTCAGCCAGAGCAACAACCCGGCAGCGTCTCGCCTCGCAGGGAAATGCGTGGCGCGGGAGACACTGGGCGTGCTGAAGCGGTCGGCGTCACCCGAAGTGTTTCAGAAGATCGTCTGGGGCAACGTGCACAAGCTGCTGAAGATTCCGGCGTAACCGGGCTAGGAAAATTCCTTCCAGTTCGCAACCAGCGTTTCAACAGTCCGCATGTAGTGCTGCTGCAGCAGCACTACGCCGGTGTCGGCGTCGCGATTGACGATCGCGCGTTGAATCGCTTCGTGCTCGCCGCGATGATCACGTGTGCGGTCGACGTTTTCGAGCAGCAGGTGCCGATACCGGTACGCGCGTTCCGCGAGAATCTGGCAGAAGGCGATCAACGATCGCAATTCGCACGCGCCGTACAGCGCCTGATGGAAGGCATCGTGACGCCGCTCCCACTCGGGATCCAGTTTGCCGTCCGCGGTGTAGGTCGCCCGTTTCG
>Ga0126377_10003838_pt1 | contig 10762 bp, 25 predicted proteins | sample PanSoiMetPlot_22_FD_92647 | JGI IMG/M metagenome (GOLD analysis project Ga0126377, IMG submission 92647) | Tropical forest soil microbial communities from Panama - MetaG Plot_22 | ecosystem: Environmental > Terrestrial > Soil > Tropical forest > Bulk soil | place: Panama | collected 2016-02-17
GAGCACGCCCTGGCCGTCGACACGCAGGACGGCGGAGCAGGAGCCGCAGACGACGTATGCGCCGGGGCCGGGCGTGGGCCTAAAGCCAGTGACCTGGACACCGAGCTCGGGCAACTTCTTACAGACGGGGCACTGGAGGTTATTCCGGGCTATGGTCGGGAGCTCCTCCATCGGCCGCCTCCCCTCCGTGTCCGACAGGACAAAACAGGATCGGCTCCTCGGCCGTGTAAAACATGGGGCAGATCTCGCAGAAGAACGCGTAGGGCAGGCCCTTGTCCTTGGCGTCGGCTCCGATCCCGTCGTAGTTCAAGATGGGACGGGACATTGCCACCATCATCTTCTGCAGCGACCAGGCGAGGCCCTTCTCCCCCCAAAGGGTCTCGCCGAGGGCGCAGGAAGGGTCAGCGGTAATCGCGTAGGGGAGCTCGTCCTCGGGCCGCTCGTAGTAGGCCTCGTGGATGTGAAACAGATGCTCCTCTTGCGGGGTGCCCTTCTTAAACACCCGCAGGACCACGCGGTGATTCCACGTCATCTTCTACCTCCTCGGGGTCGGCAATCAGCGTATGGGCGACCTGACCCCAAGGGATACGTACCACACCGAGCGACGTCGGGATATCAATCCCTCGCTCGCCCTCAATCCCCCGCACGTCCCAGATCACCTCCACCGGCCGAGGGATGTGGGGCAGCTGCTGGATCTGGACGAGGGCGATCTTCCGGTAGTGGGTCAGCTTCCGGTGCCGCATCAAAACCTCGGGAGCACCTTCACACCGTGCTTCCTGCAGATCATCCTCGTCGGCGACGTCAGCCGCGAGTACGTCTCCAGCTTCCCCACGTCATACCCCGCGTACTGGAGCAGCCTCCTCATGCATCCCCCCCGCCGGTACTCCCCCCGGGTGTAGCAATAGTCCACCCGATACGGTGGCAACCCGATGACCCAGGCCACAATGAGCGTCGGGGCCACCGGCGGATGCGCCACGTGCGCTGCAACCGTTCCCCCGAGGGTCGCCCTGAGATGCTCCCTAAGGCCGTCCACGTAGGCAACCGACCCGACATCCCCATAGCAGCCGCGCAGCGACCGACCCCAGGTATCAAACACGAACCCGAGGTCCTCATCCTCCAGGGGCCGGTAGCTGAGCTCAATCAGCTCTCGTCCAGCATCGCTCGGCGGCGCGTAGCCCGCGGGCGACCATCCACCATCAAGTCCCAAACGCCTCTCCTATCCTCAGCGAGCAAATCCTCCACAACCGGATCTCCCTCCAGCTCCGCCCGCGTCCTCCCCCTGATCCGCTTCACCAGCGCCGGCTCCGCAGCCAGCACCATCTCGCGCAACGTCTCCCGGCGCGCGTGGCGCGCGTGGCGCATGGCCATCAGCCCGAGAACAAACCGTCGCACGGCCCCATACGACACCCTCAGCTCCAGCACCCTGCAGATCTGCCTAAACGATACGCCCTGGCCGTGCAGCTCTACAATCCTCCGCCCCACCCCCGGCGGAAACACCGTGCGCGGCCGCCCCGTGCCATGCCTCTTGGGCACCCCCCTCAGGTCCACCGTCACGAGCGCGGCCCGCGCCTCCCCAGCCTCCACCCGCCCGAGCGCCGGCAACCTCCCCAGCGGCATCGCCCGGTCCTCCACCGCCCTCCCACCATCCCCTCGCCGGCTCGCATAGAACCGCCGCTGGAGCCGCCCCGCCCGATCCAAGTACCGGTCAGGGTCTGCCAGCCCCTCACGCACAAGCCGCCGCTCCCACAGCGCCTGGAGGCGCTCCGCCCTCACAGGTCCTCCTCGCCGACGTTCCCGCCGGCAATCTCCTGGAGCTCCTTGTCCGTGGCCTTGGACGCATCCCACCCGTTCGCCTGGGCCCGCGACTCCTGCCCCAGCGTCCGCAGGATGAACGCCAGCTTCTGCACCATCCGAAACTCATTCACGGGCAGCACGCCGTGCTCCTCCTCCGTCAGCTCCAGGAGCGCCAGCTGCCGGTCACACAGCTTGCGCATGGCCTCAATCTGCTCGGGGAACGACCGGTTGGGCGCCGGCCCCTCCTGAATCCGACGGATCTTCTCCTTGTGGCGGTCCGTCAGGTCCTGCGCCTTCTCGGCCACGATGCGCCTGCGCTCCACCCGATCCCCACGGGCCACCACCTTGCGCATGAAGTCGTGGTCCGACCCACCCTGCCTGGGGAGGTTCGCCGCCAGCTCACCGTCGATGACCGCAGCCCCAGCCATCACCAGCCCAGAATCGCAAAAGGACGTTCCAGATACGGGGGGTAGGGCCCGCGCTCCGACGCGAGGCGTCGCCCCCGGCCACTTTTGACATTCTGCGGGGGGTGGGGGTCAAAACCACACACAGAAAACCCCGCGCTACAGCGGCGCGCTGTCGTGAGGTTGCGCACAATCAGACCTCCCACGCTGCGAAGGGCCAAGCCGGTTATCGATACCCCGACGGGGTACCGAGGTTGCCGTAAGGCCGCTGGCCCTGCGGCCCACGGAACTCGTCGCCACGGTGATTTGGCTGCGCCTGGCAACCATCCAGGGGTAACGCCAGGGGCGCTGGTTATGCCGCCGCCCAGCATTCCAGGCCTATGTTGCGTTGCAGCACCGCGGCGCTCCCTCATCATCCCTCCCACATTTCCCCAGCAATTACGGGGGTGTGTAGCCCGTTGCCTAGGGGTGCAACATCTGTTGCTCACCAGGTATCGGATTACGCACCCTTAGCGCATCGCTGCCTAGTCTTTACAGGCACTTGTACATGCATTACACTGGCATTACAACTGCATTACAAGTAGACATGGAAACGACGCAAGCCACCGAGATTCAGCCTGGTGACCTGGTGACGGCCGATGAACTTGAGGGCGCCATTTGTGAGGTCATGTCGGTGGGCGGAGGTCTGGTGGTGGTGCGGAGCGGCGAGGATTGGGAGCGCATCGCGCTGTGCGTCGAATCGGTTCAGTTGTTCGCGTAACCGTTCGGTAACGCCCGTTTCGGAGGTAACCACATGACCACCTTGCTCTTGCTCCTGAATCTGGTCCTTGCGCCGATGGCCAAGCCTGGCACCTGTGAGACTGTCGGGCCGCGTCTGGACGGCACCTACGTGACGATTTGCGGCGGCCGCGTTGCGGCTGTGTCCGACGGTCGCGGCAACGTGCACCGGAGGCCTTTCTAATGCTCTCCGTCATCAAGTGCGCGGTGCAATGGCTCGACCCTGTCACGCACGAGCCGACCCCCGACCACAATGACGCGGTCGTGATGATTCAGTGCGCCGATTACGAGATCCCTAACAACGACGCGTTTTGGCAAGTGTCGGAGTTTATCCCCTGTTGCCTGCAACACCTGCAACGCATGCCCACCGACGGCCGTTGGCAGATTGTCGACATGGCTCGCAATTACCGCATGGTCGCTACCAAGAGGGAGGTTTAACCACATGTCCGGATACTGCGACTGCGCTTGCCGCGATTGCTTCGACATCGCAATCACTTCCACCGACAAGAACGCACTCTGCAACCTGTGTAAGGACGCAGGGTGCGATGAAGACGGAGAGTCAGAGTGTGCGCGCGACGACGCGTACGGTGCCGACGATGAGACGAAGGAGGACAAGTAACCATGGCTACCAAGCGTCACACGTCCGTTACCGCCGAGAACTACTTCGACGCCGCGCGCGGCCTTTACTGGTACTGCTCCGATTGGCACGAGGGACAGTGGTCGGGAAAATACAGCATCCTGTCCGCGCGACTGCAGTACACCCCTGCCATGTCGGAGCGCGGACCGTCGGATGATGATGAGTCGTCGGCGTTCTATGCCGAGCTTGAGGCGGGGCAATGGGACGCTACGGAATTGCTCGACGCGATCGACGCTGCTTACAACCAGGCCCACAAGTAGCGCGCCTCTAGCCTTGCGCTAGCCCCTCACCGAGGGGCAATCGGAGGGTAAGAGCATGAGCATCGTTCTAGGAGACGACGGCACGCTGGACACTGTTCTCCATTGCACCGATTGCGGACAGGAGTTCCGGTACAACTTTGACCCGTCGAACGACATCGGTGAGGACCAGAGTCCCGACGACGCCTATGACGCTTTCGTGGCATGGGCTATCGAGGATGCGGCTGGCCAGCATGAGGACACCGACGAGTGTCGTACGCGCAAGCATGGCGGGGAGGAATAGCTATGCCCACCTACAACGGACACAAGAACTGGAATCATTGGAACGTCGCCCTCTGGATTGCCAACGATGAAGGGCTGTATCGGCTCGCGTTGCAGTTCCTGCGCGAGTGTGGTGGGCGCACCGGTGCCGCCGCTGAACTCTTGCTGTCAGAGTTGCGGGCGGGGGGCAAGGAGAAGACCCCCGACGGTGCGCCCTACACGCGTACGTCGCTTCGCGCGGCTCTGCGGGGGCTGTCGTGACCACCGTAACCGGTACCGCGCCAGCCTACTGGGCTAGCTACCTCATCAACGGCGATGCGTCTGGCATCGACGATAGCGACGTCGAGCAGGCTGACAAGTTCGCGGCGTGGCTCGGCGGCAACATCGTCTCTTGCTCTGATGATTCGTTCTTTGCCCACTACCATGACGCGCGACAGTTCGGGACGCTGGCGGCGGATTGCCTGGAATACACGGCCCTGATCCACACGGAGGTTTGACCCATGTCCATCAGCAACGAGACCCGCATCAAGCTTGAACGTCGCATCGTCCGTACGCTCATCCAAGAGTTAGCGGCCGCGGGGTACCTCCCCGTCAAGGTGTGGGACGGCGGGGAGTATGTGGCCGTTTCAGCCCTTGATGAGACGATGGACGCGGTTTTCGCGGTGGATGACTCGACGATCCATTTCGCGCCCAAGGACAAGCCGGAGGAGTGGGGGCGACGCGGGGTCCTCATCATTGGCGGCAACGGTGAGGACATCATCAGCGACTGGCATTGCGGCGATAAGAAGTTCTCGGAGGCCGTCGACGCGGCCGCGAACGTGGCGCGGGAGAGTCTGTAGTCATGGTTACGCGCGCAACTAGAGGCCTCATCATCGAGCTTACGTGCGAGCCTGAACACGAGTCCATCGAGGGGAACTGCTCGGCCATCGACCCCGAGACGGACGCGGAAACGGCGCGGTGGATCCGCGAGCAGTTGGCGGCGGGCAACGAGTGGGCGTGGTGCATGGTTCACGTACGCGTGACGTACATGGTCGGCGCCGCCGAAGAGTTCCATATGGCCGATAGCTACCTCGGTTGCTGCAGCTACGGCAGCAAGGCGGAGTTCAAGGCCGATCCCTACTTCAACGACATGGTTGACGAGTGCATTGCCCGCATCAACGCGCAACTTTCGGAGGTCTAACGTGCACAAGATGTCCATTGCCCACTTCATCCAGGTTACGCGCCTCACCATGAAGGTGGAGCGCGCGGCCAGTAACCCTCACCTCGTGTCCGACGACGGTTGGGCGCGTACCGCGCACCACTGGCGGTGCACCATCAAGCGCGGCGCGCGCCGCATGGTCGTCCCGTTCTCCCAGGGGAGCGCGCACACGGACGCGCCGACGCTGGAGACAGTGCTTGATTGCCTGGCTTCCGACGCCAGCGGCTACCTCAATGCCGACACGTTCGAAGCCTGGGCGGGGGAGCTTGGGTACGACACGGACTCGCGCAAGGCGGAGCACACGTACCGCACCATTGAGGTACAGACGGCTCAGCTCGGCAAGCTCCTCGGTGAGGAGCTGATCATGCGGCTGACCTGCGAAGTGGAGCGGCTGTAATGGCTCGCTCGCGCAATCCGAAGTCGTTCACGCTGCCCCCTGTGCGCGTGACGAAGGCGCTGTACGATGCCGTTCAGCATCGCTGCGACAGCAGCAACCCGCCCATGAACCAGGCGGAGTTCATTCGGCGGGTGCTGATCCAGTTTCTCGCCGTTCGCCCCGACGCAGGGAGGTAGCCCATGTCCGACTGGTTGACTGTGCTCATGTGGGTCGGGATCGTCTACGTGTGCGGGTGCTGGTTGCAGCATCTCATCTTCGCGGCGACCCGGGACGCCATCATCGCCACGCGCCCAGCGAAGGCTGACCCGCCAGCGCGCGAACCGGATCCGGTCATGCGAGAGGTCGTCGAGGACATGGGCCCGATCAGCGGGGGATACCGATGATCCCTCCCTGGTTCGCGGATGTGCTCGCGCGCTACGCTCGCGTGGCCATCGTCGGGGGGCCCGGCACCGGCAAGAGCACGCTGGCCAGCTACGTAGACGATCGGCCGGTGCTGGGCACCGACGGCTACACCGATGTCCCCTGGGCGATGATCCCCCGGGCCGTCATCAACGCCGTGTCCGAGCTCGGGCCCCGCTGGTGCATCGAGGGGTGCCAGGTCGCGCGCTGCCTGCGCAAGGGGCTGCGCCCTGACGTGGTCGTGGTGCTGCGCACCCCCCGGCGCCCCCTCACCGATGCCCAGGCCACGTTCGGCAAAGGCGTCATGACCATCCTTGCCGAGGTCCGGGGGTCGGGCCTCACGTTCATCGAGCCTCAAGCTCTGTCCCACATCAACCGATAAGGAGAACCCATGATCGCTCGCACGCTCCCAGCCCTCGCCCTTGTCCTCCTGCTCGCCTGCAGCTCCTGTGGCTCCAGCAGTGGCGCCGACTCCACGCCCACGGGGGCAGGGGGAGGCGGTGGCCAGTGTCTGGCCGTGGGCACCGACTGCACCGCAACGCCCAACGCCTGCTGCTCGGGGATCTGCTTCAACAAGGTCGGCGACCCCGCCCATCACGCGGCGTGCGCCGCTGCGTGCACGTCAGACGGCGACTGCCTGTCCGGATGCTGCACGATGCTCGTCAGCACCGCCCTTCGCGCCTGCGCGCCGCGGGGGTTCTGTCCGGAGACCTGCATGGGGCCCGGGACCGCATGCCTCTCCAGCGATGACTGCTGCGCGGGCCACACCTGCGTGACCCCCTCGAACACCTGCGCCGCCAACTGCGCCAGCAACGCCGAATGCGTGTCCGGCTGCTGCGCCCCGCTCCAGGGTGGGGGCGCCGTCTGCTCGAACCCGATCTACTGCCAGTAGGCAAGGGGGTGCGGACATCGTGATCGGGTGTCCGCACCCTTCTCAGTGCACCGTCGCTTGTGGCGGGCGGTCCTCGGTCAGGGCGACCACGATCGCGTGACCAGCCTCGGCTTCGGCCCACGTGCCATACCGCCGCTGCTCCCCATCAGGGAACACCATCGTCTCGAACACCAGCGGCGGCCCCCGGAGAAAGTTGTGGTCCAGGCCCAGGAAGACGGTCGACACGAAGTAGCCGTTCGGCAGCTCCGTCTGCGCGACCACACGGTCTGCGGTATCGAACCAGCGCGCCCAGGTGAGGAGGTCCTCACAGGGGACCAGGTTGTGCTCCTCATCGAGCATGTAGCGGTGAGTGGGCGGGCGCACCGAGCGCAAGATACACCGCTACGATCCCCGTGCCTATCTGGCCGGGTGCCGGCGAGGCCTGGCCTCATCGGGTACTGCGTCCTGCCTGGGTGTGGGGGCTCCGACTGCTACCGCGTGGGGATCACGGGGCACTTCCACGCAGCTCTGATCGGTTGGCCTGCTCCCACTGGTCGGGCCGCGCCCCTGCTTGCGGCGTTCCCCCACCTTCCCAGGCTTTGCGGTAGACCTGGGCGGCGTGCGTCCCTGAGGGCGGGGTTCCCGGGGGGGCCATTTGGGTTCCCGGGCCGGCTCGTCACCTGGCCCTCCCCTTCGTTCCCCCCAAACGAGACCGTTGGGTCCGGCGAGCGCGGCTCAAGCCTGGACCCGATAGCGTTTTCGTAACAGCGGCTGCCCCGGTGCAAGGGGCCCGCTTGGGCGGCGGGCCTCCGGCGTGCGACCGATCGGCCCCTGGCGGTGGACTTTACCTCCCCGTCGCCAGGGGCCTTTCCTTGTCGGGCCCCCGTCATGCCGCCGGCTCCGAGATCAGCTCCGCCCACAGCTCCAGAAGCTCATGCATCCAGGTCGGCAGCGAGGTCCACGCGCTCTCTGCGACCAGCGCCTGGCCCAGGATCGCGATGCGCTCGGGGGGCAGGCCTTTTACCTCGTCCCTGATGAAGGTGAGCAGCTCCATACCCGGAGTTGGGGTATGAAGGGGAGCGTTCACGGTGCCCAATCCTTCCGGCGCTTGTCAGCGTCGGCGAGCACGTGAATTGCGCGCATCATCAAAGTACGGGATATACGCGAAAATCGGTTACCAATGCCGACCAGGCCGCCCGGGTGTCCCTCGGGGCCCGGCCCTAGGTGGCGAATGTTAGCGTGTTTGTACGCAATGAACGCCAAGCGAGCGGAGTAGCGGCCCAGCGCCATCAGCGCCGACGAGAGCAGGAGTCGCAGCCGCCTGACCATCTCCGTCGACACCTACCACCGCAGCGATCGGCTGGGAAGGTACTAGCTCGGAACAGAAAAAACAGCCCGGCGCGTTCCCAATGGCTGCCCGCAGTTAATGCGAGTTCGCCAAATCGGGGATCGAAGATCATTGCGCCTACATGCCCGTGTTTGGTTGGTTCGCTCCTCGTGGTTGTAAACGAATTGGAGGAGCGAATGGAGCCGACGCTCGACGATTGTTTGGCCGCGTTCTATATCGCCAGGAACGACCTGGCGAAGGCCGAGGAGGACGCGCGCAAGCTGTTCAACCAGCTGGAGGACGCCTCCAGGCTGGTCAGGGAGAAGCGGGCGCTGGTGGCCCGGTGCCGGAGCGAGGTCCTGGAGAAGATGCCGCCGGAGGGGAAGGCATGACCGGCGAGCTGGTGGTCCGGCAGGGCGACGGCGCCGTCCAGGAGCTGACCGTCGATGATCTGGCCCGGCAGGTGGAGAAGATTCGGGAGGTCCAGCGCAAGCTCATGAAGGCTGACGTCCACTACGGCGTCGTGCCGGGGGCGGCGTCGCCCAAGCCGGTGCTGTTCAAGGCGGGGGCGGAGCTGCTCACGATGCTGTTCCGGCTGGCGCCGACCATGGAAATCGTGCGCTCGGTGGAGACGGATACGGAGATCACGTTCGTGGTCCGGTGCACGCTCATCCACCTGGCGACCGGCGTCTCCTACGGCTCGGCGATCGCCTCCTGTTCCTCTCGTGACAAGAAATACGGGACTAGGAAGGGCAAGCGGCTCTGCCCGCGCTGCAAGCGGGAGACGATCTTCGCCTCCAAGGAGGAGCGCGGCGGCGGGTACTACTGCTGGCGGCAGAAGGGCGGCTGTGGGGCGCAGTTCGCCCCGGGGGACAAGAGCATCGAGGGCCAGGTCGTTGGCGACGTGCCCAATCCCGATATTTGGGATTTGCACAACACGATCTTGAAAATGGCCGAGAAGCGGGCCCACGTCGCCGCCATCCTGGCCGTGACCGCGGCCTCCGATGCCTTCACCCAGGACCTGGAAGACGGTGCTGAGGAGCCGGCACCACGTCCTCACCAGAACTCGGCCCCGGCTCCCAAGCCGCGCGAGCAACCGTCGGCCGACCCGGGCCACGTGGCCGCGCCGACGGGCAAGCAGATGCGCCGCTATCACCAGCTGCGTGAGCAGCTGGTGCTGACCGAAGAAGCTGCGCGGGAGAAGGTGGGGGATCTCGTGGGCCGGAGCATCGGGTCCGTGTCCAACGAGCTGACGGGGTCGGAGATGAACCAGGTGATTGCAACGATGGAAAACCAGTTGGGAGGTGGTCAATGAATGCAGTCGGCAAGAAGAAGAAGCACGACCCGTGGTTGCTGTTCCGGAGGGAGCTCATGAAGATCGTCAAGGGTGCAGTGAAGCTCCCCGTGAACTTCGGGGACAGGGTGCGGATCGAAACGGTCAGCGGGGAGGTGATCACCGGGCAGGTCATCGCCTCCTCGGTGGTGGGCATCGTCCTGGCCTGCCCCCCGAACAACGTCACGGCCTGGATCCCCATGACGGCCATCGACCGCATGGTCTACGGGTCGGCCTTGTTCATGAGCGAGGCGGAGCGGCCCGAGAAGGAGGACACGCCGGCGGGCCCCAGCGACGTGCCGGATCCGCCCGAGCCCTCGGAGCCGGATAGCGACGAGGAGGACGACCAGCCGGAGACTGCGGAGGTCGCATGATCGAAGCACGCCATCTCGGGCAGTCGGAGATCTGCGGGGAGGCTCGGCGGCTCTTGGCCGAGAACCAGATCTACACGACGGATGACCTGCGCCGTGACGCCTTCATCGCCGCGGTGGCGTTGGGTGAGGCACGGCCAGGCGATCGGGAGGCCGCGGAGCGCATGAACTCCGTGGCCATGGGCGCGCTGTCGCTCGACGATCGCCTGGCCGTGGCCGGCTGGTACGCCGACTATGTCGAGGACGGCCGCCGCGGAACCATCCCCGCGACTCACAGCTTCGACCGGCCCCTGGCCATGGACCTGGACGGCCGGCTGATGAAGAAGCCCGCCGACTACACGCCCAGCACCATCATCGGCAACGCCGACTGTGCCTGGTGCACGGCCCCCGAGGGCGGCGAGACCGTGGCCGTGGTCCTGAACCACATGATCGACCGCCCCCACCCCATGCCCTTGCCCCAGGATGATCTCGGCCTGGTGTTCCTGGGCATCGTCTGGGCGGCCTTGAACGAGGTCGACCAGGTCCAGGTCGGCCGCTGCCGCCACCGCCTGTCCAAGGAGCCGCACTACGAGTGGTCCCCTGTCCTCGGGGAGGCGGAGGTTGAGAGCGCCTGGCAACGAATCCGGGCGGCTGCCACCAAGCCCACCAAGACCGTCGTCGGCGGCCACTGCGAGGCCTGCCTGGCCCGCAACTACTGCGGCGAATGGCTCCTGCCGGTGTTGGTAAATGCCCACGA
>Ga0126377_10003839_pt1 | contig 10762 bp, 11 predicted proteins | sample PanSoiMetPlot_22_FD_92647 | JGI IMG/M metagenome (GOLD analysis project Ga0126377, IMG submission 92647) | Tropical forest soil microbial communities from Panama - MetaG Plot_22 | ecosystem: Environmental > Terrestrial > Soil > Tropical forest > Bulk soil | place: Panama | collected 2016-02-17
GTCCAACGTCCGCAACAACCCGGCGGATCCGAGCACCACCCACCTGTGCAACCCGGACGGCGGTCTGAAGATCACGACGCTGCCCACCACCACGGCCTGCCGTACCCGGTGGAACGGGCTGTGCCGCATCACCATCAACTACGAAGCCAACATTCATCCGCTGTGGGGTGTCGACCGCTTCGTCGATGCGGATGGCGATGGCGTGCACGACAAGGACAGCACGGGCGCTGACATCAACCACAAGTGCACCTCCTGTCATACAACCGCGAATGCCGACGGCACGGTGCGCGTCCCGGCGGGCGATCTGGACCTGACGGACGGTGCGTCGGACGTCGACCCGGATCACTTCCGTTCCTACGAGGAACTGCTGTCGGGTGACGTGGGCCAGACGATCGACGAAACCGGCGCCCTGGTCGACGAGTGCATCCGGTTCCAGGTGGACCCGGTGACCCTGGTTCAGACCTGCGTGGCTTTCCGGCAGGTGGCTGCCCCCATGAGCGCCAACGGCGCCAATTCCTCGGGCCGATTCTTCAATACCCTCGAGGGCGCGAGTCACAAAGACTTTATGTCACAAGGTGAGTTACGCTTGCTCTCCGAATGGCTCGACATCGGCGCCCAGTACTACAACGATCCGTTTGCCGCTCCGGAGGATTGATGCCCCGCTGGTTGCGCCTGCTCATTCTTCCGGTTCTGTTTCTTGCAGCAGTCGCGCAAGCAGAAGATCCAGATTCAAAGGAGACTGGCCAGAAGATCCTGATCGCCGATCCGTTCATCGAACTGCATACGGGTCCCGGCCGCGGCTATCCCGTTTTCTACGTGGTCGAACGGGGCCAGGAAGTCGAAATCGTCAAGCGGCGCACCGACTGGTTCATGGTGCGCACCAGCCGCGACATCGAAGGCTGGGTGACCCGTGACCAGATGCTCGCGACGCTCGAGCCGACCGGCGTACCGCTGGACCTGCAGGAACCGTCGCGCGAGAACTACATGAGCCGCCGCTGGCAGGGCGGCGTGATGGGCGGCGACTTCGGCGGCGCCAGCCTCATCTCCGTGTTTGGCGGCTACGCCTTCAGCGACAACCTGTCGATCGAACTCACGCTCAATCACATCATCGGCGAGTTCTCCAACGGCGCCAGCGCCACGCTGGGGCTGATGCACGTCTTCGTGCCCGAGTGGCGCATATCGCCCTATTTCACGCTCGGCACCGGCGTCATCTACACCGATCCCAAGTCGACGCTGGTGCGGACGGAAGACCGCACCAACCAGATCGGTTACGTCGGCGGCGGTCTGCAGTTCTATCTCACCCGGCGCTTCATGCTGCGCACCGAATATCGCGACAACATCATCTTCACGAATCGCGACGATAACGAGGAAGTGGACGAATGGAAGTATCTCGGCTTCGCCTTCTTTTTCTGACTCTGGCGCTCGCCAGCACGCTGCCCGGCTGCGCCTGGTTCGGCCGCGGCCACGATGCTGCGCCCGAAGCAGTGCCGTCGGCCGATACTGCCACCACTGTCGGCGCACCGTCCTCGGAGCAACCCATCATCAATCCGCAGGTGGAACGCCGCGAAATCAAGCGCGCGCAGATGGACACCGAGGACTTCGAAGTCGGTGTCTACGGCGGCATCCTCAGCATCGAGGACTTCGACAGTCACCCCGTGTATGGCGCGCGTCTCGCGTACAACCTCACCGAGGACTTCTTCCTCGAAGCGACGCTGGCCCAGTCACGGGCGGGCCGCACCAGTTACGAAGAAGGCTCGGGCAACGTCGATCTGCTCACCGACGATGAACGCGACTACACCTACTACGCACTGTCGGCAGGATGGAACGTTTTGCCGGGCGAAGTCTTCATCGGCAAGAATCGCGCTTACAACACCGCCTTCTACCTGGTGGCAGGCATTGGCAGCACACACTTTGCAGGCGATGACATGTTCACGGTCAGCGGCGGCTTCGGCTACAGAGTCCTGCCCACCGACTGGCTCGCGGTGCATTTCGACGTGCGCGACAACGTCTACGACATCGACCTGCTGGGCAGCAAGAAGATCGTCAATAATCTCGAAGCGCATCTCGGTTTGTCGGTCTTCTTCTGAGCGAGGATGGGCGCTGGGTAAGTCTCAGTTATGAGAGGTCTTCAAGCCATGCGTTCATCGGGATTGAGAATGTGGGTGCGTGCTGCTGCGGTTGCGGCCACCCTGGCAACCTCCTCCATGGTCGGTGCGAGTTCGTCACTGGCGCCGTCGTTCACGCTGCCGTCGCGAAGTGGCGACATGGTGTCCCTGGACAAGCTCAAGGGCCAGGTCGTGATGCTCAATTTCTGGGCCAGCTGGTGCGGCCCGTGCCGGCAGGAAATGCCGCTGCTCGACCAGATGCACAAGCGCTACAGCTCGCTCGGCTTCACGCTGATCGGCGTGAACGTCGAATCGAACACGCAGGATGCCGAGAAGTGGCTGCAGCAGACGCCGGTGACGTTCCCGGTCCTGTTCGACAAGGAAAACAGGATCAGCAAGCTGTATGACGTCAACGCCATGCCCAGCACGGTCTTCATCGACCGCAAGGGCAACGTGCGTGCACTGCACCGCGGCTACAAGCCGGGCGACGAAAGTGAGTATCTGAACCAGATCCGGGCATTGCTGAAGGAGTGAGAATCGTGGAAGCGGATAGCGGATTGCGGATAGCGGATAGTCAGAATGCGGCCACTGCCGCGTCTTCTGCCATTGCAACGCGCAATCGCATCGCAACCATGCCAACCAGCCTGCGGCGCGTGCTGGTGCTCGCGCCGCTGCTGCTGGCTGCGAGCGCCTGCGGCAACATCGAGCCGTGGGTGAAGCCGTACGAACGTCAGAACCTTGCTGACCCGGTCATGTCCTTCGACCTGAATCCCGTCTCGAGCGCCTACATCGACCACGTCTATGAAGCGCGCGAAGGCGCCCGCGGCGCGCTCGGCAGCGCCGGCGGCGGATGCGGATGTAACTGATCGAGTGCGCGCACTCGATCGGGCTACTGGGTACTGGACTGCTGGGCGCTGGCTGGAAGGAAGATTGATCAAAATGCGATCGTATGCTCTGCAACTCTTCGGCTTCGTCTGGCCAGAGCCCAGAGCCCAGAGCCCATTCCACAGCCTCCGGTCGAACCGCAATGTCTGCGTTTGGCTGCTGACTGCATTCGTGGGGATGACGCTTTCTCTTGCCACTTTCGCCGGCGTCCTTCCCGAAGATCGGGCGGATCTTCTCTATCACCGCTATGACGGTGGTGGCGTGACCATTCATGGTCCGTCGCTGCTGGTGCGCAAGACGCTGGCCGAGAAATACTCGTTCACTGCCAACTATTACATGGACATGGTGACCAGCGCGTCGATCGACGTCGAGGTCAGCGGCGCCAGCCAGTACAAGGAAGAGCGCGAGCAGTGGAGTCTGGGCTTCGACTACCTGCGCGGCAAGACGACCTACAGTCTCAACTACACGAACAGCGAAGAGAACGATTACATCGCGAAGACGGCGAGCTTCAACATCAGCCAGGATCTCTTCGGCGACCTGACCACGATCAGCATGGGGTTCTCGAAGGGCGACGACACCGTGCGCCGCACGATTCCGGACCCGGCGAATCCGGAAATCCGCATCGTCGATCCGGATTTCAACGAATCGGTCGAGCGCTGGAGCTACCGCGTCGGCGTGTCGCAGATCCTGACGCGCAGCCTGATCCTCTCGCTGGGCCTGGAAGTGATCACCGACGAGGGCTACCTGCACAATCCGTATCGCTCGTTCCGCTACGTCGATCCGGAGGATGACCTGCGCTTCAAACTGGCCACGGAAGTCTATCCGCACACGCACACGAGCAATGCTGCATCACTCAATGGCCGGTACTTCCTGCCGTGGCGCGCCGCTGCGTTCGGCGGGTATCGCTTCTACACCGACACCTGGGGCATCGACGCCAACACGTTCGAGCTCGGCTACACGCACCCGTGGCACAACACCGGCTGGACCTTCGAGGCGAGCTTCCGTTACTACGAGCAGGGTCACGCGGACTTCTATTCCGATCTGTTCCCGCGCATCGACTACCAGAACTTCATGGGGCGCGACAAGGAGCTGTCGACGTTCACCAGCAAGTCGCTGCACCTCGGCGCCACGTACGAGTTCGCACGTACCGGCTGGAAGTTCATCAAGAAGGGTACGCTGAACCTGTACTACGACCGCATGCAGTTCGACTACGATGACTTCCGCGACGCGCGTTTCTCGATGCTGCCGGCCGACGATCCCGGCTTTCATCCCGCGGGCACCGAGCCGCTGTACACGTTCGGCGCGAACGTGATCCAGGCGTTCATCTCGGTGTGGTTCTAGCGCGGGAAACTGGCATACGGCCTGCTGGCTCGCCGGCACAACACGAAGAAATGCCGCTTCTCACCATGGAATCGGCTTGCACCGGATATTGCGATCCGAGGCCGACTGAAGTCGGCCCCACAGGAAGAAGGCTCCTCGTCCCCGTGGGTCCGGCTTTAGCCGGACTTTTCCTGCTTCTTGTTGCGGACAACAGCTCCGCAGATCCGTTTCCTACCCGCGACCAGAATCCGCTGCTCACGGGCTACGGCCTGCCGCTGCCATTGCCGGCGCAAATCTCCGACGGATGGACATTCGGGGCCGGTCTCAACTGGGGCAGTTCGGCGGTGATCCAGGACAGCGAACACAGCAGCCTGGTAGTCGATGCGGAAACGCAGCAATGGAATATGACGCTCGGTCACTCCCTGGGTGATCGCTGGGCGGCGCAATTGCGCGTGCCGTACTACTCCACCAGCGCCGGCAGCCTGGACAGTTTCATCGACGGCTGGCACGACTTCTTCGGGTTGCCCGAAGGCGCACGCCCGCTGCTGCCGCGCGATCAGTTGCGCATTGCCTACGAACGCGATGGCGACCTGCTCATCGACGTGGATTCGGCCCTGCACGGCGTAGGCGACATCACCGTCGATCTCGGCCGACAACTGTGGTCCACGAAAGATTCGTCGCTCGCCTCCTGGCTGAGCATCAAGCTGCCGACCGGCGATCCCGACAAGCTGACGGGCAGCGGCGCAACGGACGTGGCGCTGACTTTCGCAGCTCAGCATCGCTTCGATGAGCGCTGGTCAGCTTTCGGACAGCTCGGCGTGACCTGGCTCGGGGAAGGCGATCTGCTGCCCGACCAGCAACACAGCGTCGCCTGGAGCGGTCTCGCGGGCGTGGGTGTGATTGTCTGGCGCGGGCTGGATCTCAGGATGCAGTTCGACGCACACAGCGCAGTCCTCGGCAACGATCTGGACTATCTCGGCGAGGCGCTCATCCTCACCGTCGGCGGCGGCTGGAAGTTTCAGTCAGGCTGGCAGCTCGACTTCGGCGTCAGCGAAGACATTCTCGTCGACGCATCGCCGGATGTGGTGTTTGTGATTGGCGTGGGCAAGGGCCCCGGGGGACGGGGCTCGGGCCGCGGGTCGGAACAGGTAGCAATCCGCTAGCCGTGCGCGCACACATTGATTGGCGCCACGCGACGCTGGAATCATCTGAAATTTTCGATCCACGCCTCGAGCCCCGTTGCCTCAATCGAGCGTCCGCTCGATTGACGACCGGGTCCATCGTGCGTCGCATGTGCGTGCGCGACGAAACGCATCGACGTGTGGAATTACCGGTTCTTCCGATCTGAATCCAGCCCGGGCCCCACGCCCCGAGCCCCGTTGCCTCAATCGAGCGTCCGCTCGATTGATTCACACACGGTCTGCAGCACTTTCAGCCGCGCATACTTCTTGTCATCGGCTTCCACGACGGTCCATCGCGCATCGTCCGTACTGGTGCGACGAATCATTTCGCGCGCCGCGAGCTGATACTCGCCATAGTGGCGGCGGTTGGCCCAGTCCTCCGGGTCCACCTTGAAACGCTTGAGCTTGTCATTGTCGCGTTCCCGGAAACGTCGCAGCTGTTCCTCGCGGCTCACCGACAGCCAGAACTTGTGCACGATCAGACCGTGCTCGATGAGCTGGCGCTCGAACTCGTTGATCTCGTCATAGGCCCGCTGCCAGTCGCGTGGCGCGGCGAAACCCCGCACACGTTCCACCAGCACGCGGCCGTACCAGCTGCGGTCGAAGATGGCGATCTCGCCTCGTCGCGGCACATGTCGCCAGAATCGCCAGAGATAGGGATAGCTCAGCTCTTCGGCGCTCGGCGCCGCGACCGGTACGACGGTGTATTGCCGGGCGTCGAGCGCGCCGGTAAGCCTGCGGATGGCGCCGCCCTTGCCCGCTGCATCCATCCCCTCGAAGACAAATACCGCGCCGTGTTTGCGGAATTTTCCACGGCGTGTCAGCAGCGCGAATCGCCCGCGCAGCTGCTCCAGTTCAACGTCGTAGTTCTCGTCGACGACCGGTTTGCCGGCGTGCCGGCCACGGAATTCCGCCTGCACTGACCTGAGTTTCGCGGCGGGTCGCGCGGACTTCGGCGATGGCAATGCCTGCTTGCGCAGTCCCCGCTCCAGAGCGTCGAGAAGGATGCTGCCAGCCGCAAACGAACGGGCCTGCGGATCGGAGCCGTCGATCACATGCCATTCGGCACCGGGCTGTCCGGTCAGCCTGATGCACGCCTCACTTGCCCGCTGCAGTTCTGCGTAGTGCCGCGCCAGCCAGCGCTCCTCGTGTGTGACTCGCCAACGCGTGAGCTTGTCGGCACGCAGCTTGCGAATGCGCTCATCCTGCACTTCGCGGCTGACGGTCAGGTGCAGCTTGAGCACCTGCACTCCGTCACGCTGCAGCATGGCTTCGAGCTGACGAATGCGTTCGACCGCGCGTGGCTTCTCCCGCTGGGCCTTGCGAGGATGCCGCAACGCCGGATACATGTAGTCTTCGTACCAGCCTCTGAAAAAGAACGCGATCTCGCCGCGCGCCGGCAATGCATTCCAGTAGCGCCACAGTGTGGGCCACGCATGCGAGATTGCACGCAGCTTCTCCAGCGCGTGCACGCGTACGCGCTTGGGGTCGAGCCATTCGAGGAACTGGTTGACGATTTCGCTGCGCCCCGCAGTGGGCGTGCCCGTCACGATGACTGCGAGCGCGCAGGTCTTCCTGTCCTGCAATTCCTTCTGTGCCGAGAGCAGCGCATCGCGAAGCGGCGGCAGTACGCGCTCGTACTGCTCCCGCGTCATTGGCGCGCTTCCGGCCAGCTTCGGCTGGCGGCGGGACGCGGATTTGCGGGGCATGGGTGGCTCGGAGATGGGGAATGGGGAAACGGAAATGGGAAACGGGAGCGTCCAATCAAAGTCGGTTCATCGTCGGCGCGTTCGGCTGGCGCGCGTCTCTGGTTTCGGGCCGCGAGGCTTGCCGGCGGGCACCTGCTGCGTGATGCAGTGAATATTGCCGCCTCCCAGCAGGATCTCGCGTGACTGCACGCCGATGAGCCGCCGATCGGCGAACAGTTGCTGCAGCTGTTTTGCCGCGTACCGGTCGCGCTTCGGATCCATCAGCGGCATGACCAGCACGGAATTGCCGAGATAGAAATTGACGTACGAGGCAGCGAGGCGCTCGCCGGCGGGCCGCTTTCCGAGCCCTTCACCGCTGTCGATGCCGCCGGCTTCGGCCGCCGTGCGATACAGCGGACCCGGCTGATGCAACTTGTGAATCTTCAGCTTGCGACCCTGGGCATCGCGCGCCTCACTGAGGCGTTGGTATGCATCGAGGGAAACCTTGTACTGCGGATCGCGCTTGTCGTCGGTCCAGGTGAGGATGACCTCGCCCGGCCGCACGAAACAGCACAGATTGTCGACGTGACCGTCGGTCTCATCGTCGATCACGCCCTTGCCGAGCCAGATCACGCTGGTGATCCCGAGATACTCGTGCAGCAGGATCTCGATCTGACCCTTGTCCAGGTGTGGATTGCGATTCGGGTCCGTCAGGCACTCCTCCGTCGTGATCAGGGTGCCTTCGCCATCGACGTGAATGGACCCGCCTTCGAGAATCAGGGGCGCACGATAACGGTCACATCCCTCCATCTCGAGCACCTTGCGCGCTACCAAGTCGTCCTGGTCCCAGGGGAAGTACAGGCCGCCATTGAGGCCGCCCCAGGCATTGAAGATCCAGTCCACACCACGCATCTGGCCGCGCCCGTTGACGACGAATGTCGGACCCACATCGCGCATCCACGCATCATCGCTCGACAACTCCACCACGCGGATGGCATCCGGAAGTAGGGCGCGCGCATGCAGGTACTGCGCCCGCGAAACACCGACGGTCACGGGCTCGCCAGTGGCAATCGCAGTTGCCACCGCCGTGAATGCCTCCTGCGCCGGCTTGGCGCCCAGACGCCAGTTGGAAGTCCGCTCCGGCCACAGCATCCAGCAACCGGAATGCGGTTCGAACTCGCCAGGCATATGAAAGCCGTCCGTAGCCGGGGTCGTGTTCAATGTTTTTGTCATGAGCGCAATGGTAGACGAATTGACGCATCCACACAGAGTCAGAAGCCGCAGCGCATCGCCCGGAATTCAGCGTGACCCGGGGCATGGGGGATTTCGGAATTTTCTCCCGCGCTCGTGCGTCAGCTCGCGGCGCGCAGAAAGCGCCGCCGGTAGGCCACAGGCGAGGCACCGACTCGCATCCGGAAGTGACGACGGAAGGATTCGTCGGACCCGAAGCCTGCCATGTCGGCAACCCGGCCGATGGGGACCTTGCCGGATTCGAGCATTTCCCGCGCCAGTGCCACCCGTTCGCGTGTCAACCACTCTCCGGGCGCCACGCCGGTCGCCTCACGAAAACGACGCAGCAGCGTGCGCGGACTCATGCTGGCCCGCTTCGCGAGCGATGACAGCGAGTGTCGCGAATCGAGGTTGGCGCGAACCCAGTCCAGCAACCGCGATAGGCGACCGCTGTCTTCCTGCGCGACGGGACGCGGCACGTATTGCGCCTGGTCGCCATCGCGATGCGGCGGGATCACCAGCCGTTGCGCCACCATGTTCGCGACTTTCGGTCCGTAGTCACGCCGGACGAGATGCACCAGCATGTCGAGCCCCGCGGCTGATCCGGCCGAAGTGACGATGCTGCCGGCGTCGACGTAGAGGGCATTGGGTTCGACGTGCAGCGACGGATAGCGCCGCTGCAGCCGCTCCGCATAGCGCCAGTGCGTGGTGACGCTCTTGCCGTCGAGAATGCCGGCAGCGGCAAGCACGAAAACACCGGAGCAGATCGAACACACACGCGCACCACGCTCATGCGCAGTACGGATCCGGCGCACGAGTTCCCGTGGCGGCGCTTCGTCCGCATCGCGCCAGCCCGGCACGATGATGGTGTCAGCACGCTCCAGGATTTTCAGCGAGTGCGGCGCCGTGACGGTCACGCCACCCGCGGCACGCAGGCTGCGTCGCTCGGCGGAACACACGGCGAACCGATACCAGTCCACGCCCAGCTCCGGGCGCTGCAGGGCGAACATTTCCACGACGCAGCCGAATTCGAAGGTGCAGAGACGGTCGTAGGCGACGGCGACGACGAGCTGGGAACGGGTGGCCTTCCGTTTCATGGCGCGATCTTACCGGATACTGTCGATTGCGCCAGCGGTGCGAGGCGATCAGCAGCAGTAGACTTTGCCGCACGAACCCACCACCGCAGACCAGGGAGATGTCCATGCCTTCCACCGTTACCCGGATCGCACCCGCCGACTCCGCCACGGCGTTGCAGCACTTCGAATCGGCCCTGCGCCTCGAGACCGACTGCTGGGACGTTCACGAAGCCATGGCGCGCGGCGAACAGGACTTCGTGTTGCTGGACGTGCGCAGTCACGAGTCGTACGACAGCGGGCACGTGCCCAACGCCGTGAGCCTGCCCCATCGCAAGATCATTGAATCAACAATCGCTGCGTATGCGCCCGGTACCGTATTCGTGGTGTATTGCGCTGGCCCGCATTGCAATGGAGCCCATCGCGGCGCCATCCGGCTGGCGCAACTCGGAAGGCCCGTGAAACTCATGATCGGCGGGATCACCGGTTGGCTCGATGAAGGCTTTCCCCTGAGCCAGGAAACCACAGAGCGAAATGGTCACAAGGAGCACGCGACAGAAAGCGCGTGAAGAACGCGGGTGCATTGCTGCCCTACTTCTTCTCTTTCTTCGTCTTCTTTGCGGTTACCGCAGGGGCTTTCTCGCGAAGCTCCCTGCGGATCATGAGCTTCAGGCCCGACCAGGTCTCATCGACAGCGCAGACCTTGATATCGACGAGGCCCAGCGGCAGGCAGACTTCGCGCACGATGTCTTCGGTGATGTCGGTCACCACCTTCGAGGCCTTCTTGGGCCAGGAGATCCATACGGCGGCGTCCGACATCATTGTCTTGCGCACCTGTTGCAGGTTGCGCTCGAGATCCGCGCGCCGGGTGACGAAGCAATGAATGACCGCGGCAGTCCCGGCATTGCGACTGACCGTAACGCCCTCGGGCACCGGCGCAATCATTTCCTTGTAGGGATGCGGCGCACCTTGCACGAAGACCTTCGTGCCTGCACCGATCCCCAGTTTGCGTGCCAGCGGGGTCCCTGAGTAGCCAGCGTTCATGCATCACCCGGTAATCGCGAGCGGTGCAGCACTGTGGCCCGAGGCCGTGCGAAAGGCAATCCGCAGGCGGCGACTTGCAGCGGCGGTCAGTGTGCGCCGCTCGCTTCCCGCTTTCGTTCCCGCCACACCCACGGTTCGAGTCGATCCTTCACGGGTAATGCCCACAGACCACGCCGGGCATCGCGGGCTTCTTCCTCGACGTAGAACAGTGCTTCGTTGCGTGCATATTTCGCGTA
>Ga0126377_10003840_pt1 | contig 10761 bp, 9 predicted proteins | sample PanSoiMetPlot_22_FD_92647 | JGI IMG/M metagenome (GOLD analysis project Ga0126377, IMG submission 92647) | Tropical forest soil microbial communities from Panama - MetaG Plot_22 | ecosystem: Environmental > Terrestrial > Soil > Tropical forest > Bulk soil | place: Panama | collected 2016-02-17
CGGTCTGCAACCGCAGGTTTTAATTTGCCGCACCGAGCGAATGCTGGATCTCGATCTGCGGCAAAAGCTCTCCATGTTCTGCAGCGTCGCGGAAAAAGCGGTAATCGAAGAGCGCGACGTCGCGCACACAATTTACGAAGTGCCGTTGACCCTTCACGCCGAGGGTTTGGACCAACTGGTGTGCGACCTATTGGGCTTGAAAACGCGCCAACCCGATCTGGCAGGATGGAAAAATTTCGTTAAGCGCGTCATTAGCCCGGCGAAACGAGTCAGTATTGCGGTGATCGGCAAATACTTTGATGTCCGGGACGCGTACAAGAGTATTTACGAGTCGCTTACGCATGCCGCTGCGAGCGAAGATTGCGGAATCGAGCTTGAACTTGTCGACGCGGAATCGTTGCAAGACGGCATCGACGTCCAGTTAAAAGATATGTCCGGTGTCCTGATTCCGGGCGGTTTTGGCCTTCGCGGTATTGAAGGAAAAATAAGGGCTGCGCGGTACGCGCGCGAGCACAAGGTTCCATATCTCGGACTTTGCCTCGGCATGCAGGTGGCGACAATTGAGTTTGCGCGAAACGCTTGCGGCATCAGGGACGCCAACAGCACCGAGTTTGACAGGAATGCTAAAGAACCGGTGATCTCGTTGCTGGAAGAACAGCGCGGCGTCAAAAACATGGGAGCCAGCATGCGCCTGGGCACGTGGCCAACGAAAATCGCTAAAGGCACGCTCGCGGAAAAAATTTATGGCAGCACCGAAGTGATGGAGCGACACCGCCACCGATACGAGTTCAACATGAAATACCGTGACCTGATGGATGAAAAAGGCTTCGTCATTTCCGGCACTTCACCAGACGGAACGCTGGCCGAGTTGATCGAGCTTCGTGATCATCCTTATTTTGTTGGTTGCCAATACCATCCGGAATTTCAAAGCAAACCGAACAAGCCGCATCCGCTTTTCAAAGGATTTATCCACGCGTGTCTCGAATATCAGAGTCGTGCGACGCGCGCTCCAAGCGATCGAGAATCGCCGCCCCGACTCCCTGAGCAGGAACTCGTTCTGCAAGGATAAGATCGAGACTTAGTTCGTCCAACTCCCGTAGACAACGAAACAAATTTGCAGCGGCTTCGAGTAAGTCCTGTTTCTCGCTGAGCTCGCGAACGGCGACAAACTTCAGGGAGCGCCAGTCTGTGACCGCCCGGGCGGCCTGGAGATCGCCCTTCCTTGCTCGGGGCTTCCAAGCCAGCAATCCAACACGCTTCCCTTGTTTTGGCCTGAACGATTCGATGTTGGTGATCAAGCGAAGCGGAGTTTTTGGCGCGTAATGCATCGGCAGCTGCCCCGGTGCAGAAACTCTCTGCGGCGAGCTAACGAAGTTGATCTTGCCAAAATCGGCGAGTTGTTCCGCCGTTATCGGCCCGCGACGCAGGATGTCGATCCTGTTGTCACGCAAGGCAATGATGGTCGATTCGATCCCGTGCGCAGTCGGACCAGCGTCGATAATCAACGGGATGCGTCCACCCAGTTCATCAAAAACGTGCTGCGCGGTCGTGGGGCTGATCCGGCCAAATCGATTTGCGCTCGGCGCGGCGATCGGTTTCCCGAACGCAGAAATGATTTCAGCAAAAACGGGATGCGAACTCATTCGCACCGCGACTGTGTCGAGCCCGGCGATGACGATTTCCGGAATAATCGCCTGTCGATCAAACACAAGCGTGAGCGGCCCGGGCCAGAATTGCGCAATCAGCCTTTCGATCTGCGCACGGGAGCGGTTGTCGACGTTCGCCACGCGTCCCAACCATTGTTTGTCAGGAAGATGAACAATCAGGGGATCGAAACGCGGGCGTTCTTTCGCTTCGAAAATCTTGGCGACTGCGATGGGATTAAGCGCGTCGGCTGCGAGTCCATACACTGTTTCGGTCGGCAGCGCGACAACTTCGCCTTTGCGCAAGAGTTCAACCGCGCGCTCTGTAGCGGCTGTCGGTGACCGCCGACGGCGATCATCGATCGCCGCTACAGTTTCGGTCTTCACTTTGACAGCTTCACCGAAAGAACCGCTTCAGACTGCTTCTTGCGAAATGCTTCCAATTTTTCCCGAATCGCGTCGTCAGAAGTAGCCAGAACGGCGGCTGCAAGGAGCGCCGCGTTTTTGGCTCCCGCATCGCCGATGGCCAGCGTCCCTACGGGAATACCGCCGGGCATTTGCGCCGTTGAAAGAAGCGAATCCAGTCCCTGCAACTTCGATTGAATTGGCACTCCTAAAACCGGGAGCCATGTATGGGCCGCAATCACCCCAGCCAAATGTGCCGCGCCGCCAGCACCGGCAATGATGACGCGCAGCCCGCGTGCTGCTGCATTGCGCGCGAACTCGGCCGTCGCGTCCGGTGTTCGATGCGCAGAGAGAACACGTGCCTCGTTAGATACGCCAAGCTCATCGAGCATCTCAACAGCAGACCGCATTGTTTCCCAATCCGATTTGCTGCCCATGATGACAGCAACTAACGGCTTCGATTCAGACATGTGCGAATTGTAGGGATTTTCCGCGAAACGCCAAGCCCGCCTACGGATTTCATTAGCTCCGCACTTCGGCTCGGTGGAAACAGCCCAGTGTGGCAAAGGCGTTGAACGGCTTCTTTCGGACGCGAGCGACACATTTGGCTGAAGCCAGATGTTAATGAGATATTAGACGGTGACCCAAAACGGCAGATCAATCATTCTCATCGGCATGACGGGCGCTGGGAAATCATCCGTTGGCCACTGTTTGTGTCGCCAAACCGGCCTGACCTTATTTGATACCGATGAAATAGTGAAGTCGAAGTTTGGAATGTCGATTTCGAAAATTTTCTCGACATACAGCGAGCATGATTTTCGAAAGGCGGAAACCGACGTTCTCCGAAAAATACCTTCCGACAAATGTGCAATCATTGTGACTGGTGGCGGAATTGTATTACGCAATGAAAACCTCGACCTTTTGAAAAGACTTGGCGCAGTCGTATGGCTGCAGGCAGACGAAGGAACGCTTTTCAAACGAGCTTCCCGAACGGCCGATCGGCCGTTACTGCAATGCAAAAATCCAAGAGATTCGTTCTCCCAAATGTTACAAGCGCGTCTGCCTCTTTATGCAAAGGCCGCCGATATTCGTGTCGATACGTCGGCGCTTACAGATGACGAAGTCGCGGTAGCAGTTTTGAGTAAGTTCAAACGGTATTGTCGTAATTCAACGTCACCACAGCGTGATGACTGAGACAACTGCACATCGAATTGATCGCGAAATCCCGCAGGTCGAAATAAAATCACGGCTCGTTTCATTTGCGCGCGAGATTGGTTTTGACTCCTGCCGCGTCGCAGCCTGCGATTTAGCGTCACACGCAAACGAGTTTCGAAGTTGGCTGGAGGAAGGCGGACATGGCGAAATGAGTTACATGGAGCGCGCTGAAGAAAAGCGCTGTGATCCGCAGAAGGTTTTGCCCGGCGCGCGCTCAATCGTCGTCCTTTCGATGAATTATTTCCAGGGAGAACCCCAAGCAGGCGGCACGCCTGCCGCTAAAGGCAAAATCGCGCGGTACGCCTGGGGCGATGACTATCACGATCAGATCCAGACCAAGCTTGACCAGATCAATAAGTTTCTTCGCCAGTTCGGCGGGCAACAGAAATGTTACGTCGATACCGGGCCAGTCTTAGAACGCGATCACGCGGCGCAGGCCGGCGTGGGCTGGCACGGTAAAAGCACGATGCTAATCGACCAACGACTCGGGACCTGGTTTTTTCTCGCGGAGGTTTTGACGACGCTCGAATTGCCGTCGGACGGCCCTGTGACGGATCGCTGCGGAACGTGCGAGCGCTGCATCAAAGCCTGTCCCACGGGTGCAATCACGGCTCCTCATCGCCTGGACGCACGCCGCTGCATCTCCTATCTGACAATTGAACTTAAGGGTCCCATACCGCACGAGCTTCGGCCGCTTATCGGAGACAGAATTTTTGGTTGCGACGATTGTCTTGATGCTTGTCCGTGGAATCGTTTTGCCAAGGTATCGCGGGAGACTTCATTCTCTGCTCGCCAGTCAACGACCGGCATGTCGCTGCGGGAATATTTAAATCTGGACGACAACGAATTCCGCACCCTTTTCAAAAATTCGCCGATCAAACGAATCAAACGAAATGGTTTTCTTCGCAATGTTTGTGTCGCACTGGGCAATGTTGGAGACGCGACCGACTTGCCCATGCTTGAGCGCTCGGCCGCCGATCCCCAGCCGTTAATTGCGGAACACGCGAAATGGGCGGTACACCAGATCCAGTCTCGACACGGAATTGGGCCATCCGTTGGGAATCAGGACCGAGCTCACCCCGGCAAAGCACAATTAATTTGAATCCAAAGCCGTTCCTAGCCGCATCCCAGAATTGTTGTGAACGGGATTTCGTTTGCAAGAGTCAAACAAGCGACTGATTCTGACGCCTTCACCCCGAGAACCGCTCCTCAGATGCACCAGACCGTAAGCACACCCGCGCCGGCGCCCTTAACGGCGAAGCAGCGCCGAGCCCGGCGCAAGAAGCAAATCATTTACGCATCGATTACCTTGGTGGTGCTCTGGATCATCGCGTCGGTCTTGTGGAGCAAGCGAGAGAAACCGATCCCAGTCACCACGGAGACAGCGATTCGTAAAACGATTGTGCAAACGGTTTCGGCAACGGGTAAAATACAACCCGAGGTTGAAGTCAAGATTTCGCCCGAAGTTGCTGGCGAAATCATCGAATTGCCCGTCGACGACGGGATGCATGTCAAAAAGGGCGACCTGCTGGTGAAGATCAAACCTGACTCTTATAAGGCGCTTCTTGAGCAACAGGAGGCTGCGATTAGCGCGGCGAAAGCGACCAACTTGCAACAGAAGGCGACGATGATGAAAACGGAGCACGACCTCAAACGGTCCGAAGACTTGTTCAACAAAAAGCTGGTCTCAGAGCAGGAATACAACGCCGTGCAGGCGGCATATGACGTGGCCAAAAACACTTATGAAAGTTCACTGCACGATATCGAACGCGCGGAGGCAAGCTCGAGTCAAGCACGTGATCAACTCTCCAAGACCACCATCTATTCGCCGCTGGAGGGAACGATCACCATTTTAAACAGCAAACTCGGCGAACGTTTGGTGGCCACAGGGCAATTTGCCGGCACAGAAGTGATGCGTGTGGCCGACCTCAAGCACATGCAGGCAATCGTCGATGTGAACGAGAATGATGTGGTAAACGTCAAGCTCGGCGACAAAGCCAGCGTGAAAATCGACGCTTACGGCGATCGCAAGTTTAAGGGCGTGGTGCAGCAAATCGCCAATACCGGAAAGACGACCGGCGCAGGCACACAGGAGGAAGTGACAAATTTCGAGGTGAAAATTCGCATTGACGATCACGATGTGGCGTTGCGTCCCGCACTCAGTTGTACCGCAGACATCCAAACCAACGAGGTGAAAGATGTCGTGGCTGTGCCGATGCAGGCCGTAACCATTCGCACAGGCGAGAGCAATTTGAGTCCGGAAGAAATCGAAAAGAAAAAGCAGAAGGTCGCGCAGCGCGACAAAGGCGACAACAACGCGGAGTTCGTTGATGGGCGCGCGGAAAAGGCAACGCAGAAAGAAGAACGCGAAAAACTCGCCAAGGTTGTGTTCCTGAAAAAAGGCGGCAAGGCAGAGATGGTGAAAGTTACGACCGGCATCTCCGATGACACTTATACGGAAATCCAGAGTGGCATTAAGCCCGGCGACGAAGTGATCTCGGGAAGTTACAGCGCGATCAGTCGGAAGTTGAAGGAGGGCGCCAAGGTAACCCTCGACAAAGAGGGAACGAAGTAGTCTCGAGGAGCGACTGTCGAGGTTGCGATGGAAACTCGAAATTCAACCCGACCGCTCGGCCCGGTCGTGATCGACATTGAGAATATCACCAAAGACTACGTCATGGGCGAGGAAGTCGTTCGCGCTCTGCGCGGTGTGACCTTGCAAATACGCCGCAACGAATACATCGCCATCATGGGGCCGAGCGGCAGCGGTAAATCGACGCTCATGAACATGCTCGGTTGTCTCGATACCCCGACTTCCGGGCGCTATGAGTTCAACGGCAAGAACGTTGCCGAGATGGACGACGACGAGCTCGCGGCCGTTCGCAATCGCGAGATTGGCTTCGTTTTTCAAACGTTCAACCTGCTGCCAAGATCGACATCGCTGCGTAATGTCGAGCTGCCGCTCATCTACGCGGGGATCGATCCCGAACCGCGAGAAGTGCGCGCGACCCAGGTGCTGACAGACGTTGGTCTGGGCGATCGTATTCATCACAAACCCAATGAGCTTTCCGGCGGTCAACGCCAACGCGTCGCCATCGCCCGTGCGCTCGTGAACGGGCCATCAATTATTCTGGCCGATGAGCCCACCGGGAATCTCGATTCTAAAACCGGCGACGAAATCATGGAGTTGTTTGAGAATTTATATCAGCGCGGTAACACAATTATTCTCGTGACGCATGAACGAGACATCGCCGCCCACGCGCGTCGCACAGTGCATTTGCGCGACGGACTCATTGAGATGGACCACGTGGGATTTATTCCCGAGCTCGACCTGCCGGTTGCAGGATAATCCGACATGAAATGCTTTCTCTACGAGCTGAGCGAAAGCTGGAAAATCGCAGCCGGTCAAATGCGCTCGAACCTGACGCGTTCAACGCTTACTGCGCTCGGCGTTATTATCGGCATCATCGCCGTGACGTTGATGGGCACCGCCGTGAACGGAATATCCATCGGTTTCGATAAAAGCATGGCCGTGCTCGGCGATGACGTTCTTTACGTGACTCAATGGCCTTGGAAGCCGGTGAACGATTGGTGGAATTATCGTGACCGCAAAAAAATCAAAACCGAATACGCTGAGACCCTGAACCGCATGATCGCGGCGACCCCGAACTCGAACCTGATCGTCGCGGTGCCGACGTCGAATTTGATGCGATCCGTCAAATACGGCGGCAACCAGGTCGACAACGTCTTCGTTCTTGGAACAACGTCCGATTTCATCGTAACGTCGACAATCGATTGTACGACCGGGCGATTCTTCAACGAACTCGAATCGCGTGGCGGCGCGAATGTTGTCATGATCGGCTACGACGTCGCCGACGCGCTTTTCCCCTCCGAAAGCCCGATCGATAAATCGGTGCTGATCAATGGTCAATTGTTCAAGGTCATTGGAGTAAACACACGGCAAGGTACGTTTCTCGGTTTGTTCAGCTGGGACTCGATGGTCGCGATGCCACTCGCCGCCTTTAACAAATATTTTTCAGCCAAAAGCGAGTCGGACATACGGGTGAAAGTGAAAGACAAAACCAAACTCGCGGAGGCCAAGGATGAGCTTACCGGTTTGATGCGGCGTGTGCGTGGATTGCCACCGGAGAAGAAAGACGATTTCTCGATCAACGAACAGCAGGCCTTCAAAAGCACGCTCGATCCGGTAAAAAACTCAATTGCGATTGCCGGACTGTTTATCACAGGCTTGTCGCTTTTTGTCGGCGCGATCGGAATCATGAACATCACCTTCGTTAGCGTCAAAGAACGCACCAAAGAAATCGGGACACGCAAAGCGCTCGGCGCCCGACGGCGAACAATCCTGCTGCAATTCCTGATCGAATCGACAGCGCTTTGTCTTCTCGGTGGATTTATCGGCCTCGCGTTCGCTTACCTTATGTGCTTCGGAATCGGCAAAGCTTTCCCCTCTTTTCCAATTCATTTCTCAGTTGGACTCGTGCTGGTTAGCATGATCGTTTCAATATTGACCGGCTTGTTCTCCGGATTCGCGCCAGCTTGGACCGCGTCGCGCCTCGATCCCGTCACAGCGCTCCGATATGAATAGGAGCATTGGAGTCGTGGAGTGCTGCAGTAACGCTTATGGGAATAGCGTCGTTTTAGCATCGCTCTATTACTCGGCTCCTCCATCACCCCAGCTTTAACTTCCATGCTCTTCAGCGAAATAATTAGGATGGCCGCGGCTTCGCTTGGCGCGAACAAGCTACGCTCCGCGCTGACAATGCTTGGCATCACCATCGGTGTCTTTTCAGTCATTTCAGTCATGACTGCGATCGGCGCACTGCAATATTCGATTGAGAACGGCATCAGCTTTCTCGGGTCCAACATCTTTCAGTTCGCCAAATACCCGGCCAATATGAGCGCGAGCGGCGATGTGCAGGAAAAATTCCGCAACCGACACAACATCACCTACAAGCAGGCGCTGCATTATTACCGATTGATGGAAGGCGAAGCGCGCGAGATCTGCCTCAAAAGTTTTGGTTACGAAGTGAAAGGGCAGGCTGTCTATAATGGGGCGAAGACAACGCCTAATCTTCTCATAGTGGGAACCAACAAAAGTTTTCTCACGGCGAATGCTCATACGCTCGGTTATGGCCGCAATCTGAACGATGAAGACGTCGAGTTTTCGCGGCGAGTGATTGTCGTTGGAAAAACAGTCGAGAAAAGACTGTTTCCCCACGAAACGCCGATCGGCAAAGTTATTCGTGTGAGCGGGCATACCTACACGATCGTCGGTGTGCTCGCGGAAAAAGGGACCGCGTTTGGCCAAAGTCAGGACGACCTTATCCTCATTCCGATCACACGCTTTTTCGAGGATTACGGGGAAGCCAAACGCACTGTCAACATCGCCACGCAAGCGTTCACGCAAGATACTTACAATCGTACGTTCGACCGTGCGATCGGCGCCATGCGGATTGCGCGTGGCTTGCGCCCGGACCAGCCAAACGATTTCGAGATTTACAGCAACGACTCGCTCAAAAGCGCCTTCACTAACGTCGCTGGATATGTCCGAGTGGGCGCGTTTGTGATAAGTTTCATAGCGCTGGTCGCGGCCGGAATCGGGATCATGAATATTATGCTGGTGAGCGTGACCGAACGCACGAAGGAAATCGGCGTTCGCAAATCGATCGGCGCCCGCAGCCGCGATATCTTGCGGCAATTCTTAACCGAGGCGGTTTTCATTTCCGAAGCCGGCGGCATTTTCGGAATCGTTCTGGGGATTATCGTCGGCGATCTGCTGGCAATGTGGCTCAAAGTAGACTTGATTTTTCCTTACGGATGGGCCATCGCCGGTCTTCTTGTCTGCTCAGCGATTGGGATCGGCTTCGGCCTTTACCCGGCCTATCGTGCGGCGAATCTCGACCCCATCGAGGCACTGCGGTACGAATGATTACTGTTTCTCGCCGCGAAACATTTCTATGGGGAACTCATTCTAAGCCCAGCGCCTTGAACGTCGCATCGACATGTTTGACGTGAATATCGAGCGAGCAAAGCCGATCGATCTCTTCCGGTGAAAGTCTGGCGGAGATTTCCGGTTCGCGTTTTGCGTTTTCGGAAAATGTCCCCTCGCCTTTCCATGTTTTCATCGCGGCGCGTTGCACCGCTTCATACGCTGCTTTGCGTTCCGCCCCAGCGCTGGTCAGAGCAAGCAGGATCGATTGACTGAAATAAAGACCCTTCGTCAAAGTAAGGTTTTGCTGCATTCGGTCTGGATAAACCTGCAGCTTTTCGACAACGTCCGTCAACTTTGCCAGCATGTAGTCAAGCAGGATCGACGAGTCCGGCAGAATGATTCGTTCGGCGCTTGAGTGACTGATGTCGCGCTCGTGCCACAGCGCGACATTTTCCAGCGCCACAACGGCGTTGCCCCGAATGACTCGCGCCAATCCGCTCAACCGCTCGCCGGTAATGGGATTGCGCTTGTGCGGCATCGCCGAACTGCCTTTTTGTCCTTCGCCGAAGAATTCTTCCACTTCCAGCACTTCAGTCCGCTGGAGATGACGAAATTCGGTCGCCCAACGATCGATGCTTGAGGCGATCACGGCGAGCGTTGTCATAAATTCCGCGTGCCGGTCGCGCTGCACGATCTGCGTGGAAAGCGTCGCCGGTTTTAATCCGAGCTTCTCGCACACCGCTCGCTCAATCTTTGGATCAATATGCGCGTGCGTGCCCACAGCACCGCTGATTTTGCCGACACGAATCCGTTCGCGTGTTTGTGTCAGGCGCTCTTCAGCCCGGCCGAATTCGTCATACATCAGCGCGAGCTTCAGGCCGAACGTGATCGGCTCGGCATGCACGCCATGGCTACGGCCGATCATCGGGGTCATCTTGAACCTCCGCGCCTGGCTGCCGATTACCGTCCGGAGAGATTTCAGATCAGCCAAGAGAATGCCGCACGACTCGTTTAACTGCACCGCCAGCGTCGTATCCAAAATGTCGGACGACGTAAGCCCCTGGTGAATCCAGCGGGCCGCCGGCCCGATTGAGCCCGCAACGTTTTCTAGAAAAGCAATTACGTCGTGATTCGTTCGCTTTTCGATCTCAAGAATTTCAGGAATTGAAAATCGTGCGCGGTTGCGAATCTCCGCGGCGTCATTTTTTGGAATTTGGCCGAGCTCCGCCATCGCCTTGCAGGCGAGCACTTCGATATCCAGCCAAATCTGAAATTTGCGCTCGTCCGACCAGACTTTGCTCATCTCTGGCCGGGAATAACGATCGATCACCCGCGCAACATAAAAGCAGCCCGCGTGAGGGAAAAGCGTTTTGTTTGATATTAACACCGCGCTTCAGCGCGGTGCCGAAGCGCATGCGAGGTACTCCCAACCGCCTTAGCGGTTTTATCGCGATAAGACCACTGCAAACCGCGGAACCGGTTCTACTGATTCGTCACTCACCTCGCTGAAGCGAGTTGTTAATGAGAACCAAAAGAAAGCCGCTC
>Ga0126377_10003841_pt1 | contig 10760 bp, 3 predicted proteins | sample PanSoiMetPlot_22_FD_92647 | JGI IMG/M metagenome (GOLD analysis project Ga0126377, IMG submission 92647) | Tropical forest soil microbial communities from Panama - MetaG Plot_22 | ecosystem: Environmental > Terrestrial > Soil > Tropical forest > Bulk soil | place: Panama | collected 2016-02-17
CGAGCCTTCATTGATCTTCCCCGCGCGCTCCACGCCTCCCGGCGGCAACGTGATTTCGGCCGGCAAGAGCGTCTATGTCCCCGCGCAGGGCGACCCCATCCCTTACTTCACTTTGCAGCGCAGTGGCGATAATCATGTCGGCGAAATGTTGATCATCATCATCAGCCCGAAGCCGCTGCCGGCGCCCGTCGGGCGACCTGCGCTCGATCCGGCCACGGTTGCGCAGTGGGAGCGGTTGTGCGGCGGCCAGACCGAGCGGCGCGAAGCGAGCGGCGGAGCTGGCAAACAGTGGACGAAAGAGGAGCAGGAAGCCGACGAGGGAACGCGCAAGCTCGTGCAGAGCGACCCGCTGCCGCAGGCTATCTACCGCGTCCGGACAAAGCCGGGCGGATGCGCGCTGGTACCGGTCCCGCTGCGGATCGCGCCGTGATTGTTGGAAGCGGCGCAGCGAGCGGTCATTTCGTCGAAATGATGTATCGGGAATAGCCATTCTTTCACAGCGCGATCTCGAATATCGAGATGACGCTGGCCAAAGCCGATTTTCAAATTGCCCGCCAATACGCCTCCTGGACGCTCGACCGGAGCATGGAGCGGCGCATCTTCCGCATGCTCGAAGAAGAATATGAACGCGCTTGCCGCGTCACACTCCAGATCACAGGCGAAAGACGGCTGCTCGATCAATCGCCCGTGCTCCAAAGGTCAATCGCCGTCCGCAATCCTTACGTCGATCCGCTCAGTTTCTTGCAGGTCGAGTTGCTGGCGCGCCGGCGGCAAAAAGAAGGGAAGGCCAAGCCGAGCGACGGCGACCGGGAGAAGCTGCTTTACGCGACGCTCTTGACGACCAACGGAATCGCGGCGGGAATGCGAAACAAAAGATGATTTCCATAAGGCGCCGCTGGATCGTTACGTTGCGCCCAAACCGATGCATGAATGCGCAATGTGCGCATTGCGGTGGATTGCTGAACACGCGCGTGAATATGCTACGTAATGGGTGACGCTTGACAGCGCTCGGTTGATCGCGCATGGCTGTGACCATGATGAGGTATGAGCCGCTGCTCAAGCATCCGGCTTCTACAAGCCGATGGCAACTATTCCTATAATCCGCTTGCTGTCAGCAGCTTACATGTGGGACAGGATTGAACCACAACATATGGACTCAGCAATGAGAACACTGTCACGCGAACCTAAATCAGGTCGAGCCACAAAAGATGACACGTCGTCAAGTAACCGAGATTCCCATCATCAAACCGCTGGTCATTGAAACGCGACAGCACGAGACCGTCAGTCCGCATCGTCAAAAGATCAATCGTGGCGCGCTACCCGAAGGCTTGGATGCCGATCGGTTCTTTGGGCCGCGATTGGAAGCGACCGCGGTTTATTACAAGCATCGCCATTATATGAGCTATGAGCGGATCGTCGAGACGTTGCGTGACCGCTACCGCATGACGATCAGCGAAGGCGCGATCGCTCAAATTCTCGAACGGGCCGGGAAAAAAGCCGCGTCTGATGCTGAGGCGATCAGAGAGCAAGTCGATGCAAAAGCTCTTCAAGTCGGCCATTTATTTGCACAACCGCTTCGCGTGAGAGCCTCCTCAGATCAAGCCCGATATCTACATCAACCGTCCGATGGAGACCGAGAAACAACTCGACGAGTTGCTGGACCAGAAGGTCAGGAACGAAGCCGTCTTGAAGCTGCAACGACGATTGATCAAACATCGAGAGAAACTGCTGGTCTTCCTACACTACCCAGGAATACCGCCGACCAACAACGAATCGGAGCAGGCGCTGCGAACCAGCGTCGTTTATCGAAAAGTGACAAATGGCTTCCGCTCCGACTGGGGCGCGAAATCCTACGCCGCCATCCAATCCGTCATCGCGACTGCGATGCGGAAAGGAGAACAAGTCTTTGAGGCTCTCGTCCGTTTGATGGGACCACCCGTTCTTCTCTACTTTGAGGCGTCAAGCTCGTGAGTAATTACCTCTCTTCGCATGCCGCCGCTAGTAGTATTGTTTGGGTGGTCTGGGTGTTGTAGGAGGTAACACACCTTCTTTTATTGCTGTATCGACACATTTACCGTAGGCTTTTTGATAATCACTCCAAATTTTGCCAGCTTCATCTGAATATTGCCTACCGTATCTTCTGGTTCCAACAAATATATCAATAGCAGCTCCAATTAGCATGCCTTTAAGAATATTGAGTCCCCCAGATTGAGGAATTTTGTTAAATCCGCCGGCTTTATTAGCTTCTCTTCCTAAGGCGACAATCCCGCCAATGTCAATCTTCTCTAACTTATCGGGGGTAGATGGTCCAAGTTTCCCATTATACTTGTCCCTAAGCGCCTTGGCGGAAGTTTTATATACATCAGTGGCATTATCTAAACAGAGTTGGTATCTAACAGGAGGATCATCAAACGGTCCTGGCATGGGCCCCGTTAAAGGCCCTATCCTAGGTTGATTAGGATCAGGAGCATCCGTGCCCTGATCCTTATTAAGCTCGTCTCGTGTCTTAACCCTCGGACGCTCCGGTAACTTGCCGTCTCCACCCTGCGCAAGTAATGCAACCGCCCCTACTGCTACTGCAGCAGCAACGCCAATGATTCTTAGCCAATCAGGCGACCACGGCAGAGCATCATCCTCCAGAGATACCATCAATTGTGGAGCGTTTGAGCGTATGATAAACCCGAGTTTACCAACTACATAACTCAGGGCTTTGGCTGCGATAACGAGCACCTTAACCACCACGGCGATTATTGTTTGTACTGCTGCAACAACAGCGCTGGCTATTGCAGCAATCGCCCCGATTATGAATCCGAAGAACAACCCGTACGGATCAACGCGATTGATCGGATCGTTCCCACAATACGCATACATATTCAACGTCTGCGGATTGCCCAAACTCACCGCGCCCATCCCGATCGGATCGACCTGCGTAAACCGTCCCTGCTGTGGGCTATAGAACCGGTTAACCGCATAGTCCTGCCCTGTCGCGTCGCTGCGGTCGTAGCTCGTGAACCTCTTCTTCGACGGATTGCTCAATGTCGGGTTCTGGTAGGGATTCTCTACACCGTAGACCGACGTGAACGGCTGCATATTCCCGAACGGCAGGGTCCACTGCTCGCTCACCACAGTCCCTCCGGCGTCCGTCACCAGCCTCGTCCCCAACCGGTCCGGATGATGGAACCGCGTCTCCGTCCCTCCGGTTCCGCTGGTCGTCGCCAGCAGTCGACCTCCAAGATAGACGTAGCTCGTCTTCCAGATCAGGCCGTTCGTCCCCCACGCCTCGTATTCGGCGACAATCTGCCCTCCGGCCCAGGCGAAATACTTCGTCACTCCGCCTTCTACACTCATCAATCGCTGGTTGCCCGCGCCGTACGCGTATGTTGCGAGCGTCGTTCCGTTCGCGTCGAGCACTTGTACCTGCCGTCCGGCGCAGTCGTAGCGATACTGCTGCTGCGCGCCGCTCGCGTCGATCACCGCTCGGATTTGACTTCCGTCTGGGTGGTACTCGAACCCCAGGGTGTTGATCCGGTTGTTCGTCGGGTTGTAACTGAGGTTGGCCAGGCCGTCGAGCGGAATTGATGTACCTTGCGCAGTGGTGAAGCTAAAGTCTGCGGAGACTGCCAGATTGCCGGCCGCGTCTTTAGACTTGACCCGATAATGATAGAGCGTTCCGGCGCTCAAACTGGATAAACCCTGTGAATGCGCAGTCACAAGCGAAGTGTTGAGCGTCGTCGATTGCCCGTAGGCGGTGGTCAACCCATATTCCACCTGGCTATCCGCCGGCTCATTTGTTGTCCAGGTGATGGTTGCGGCGTTTTGGGTAACGGCGCTGCTCGACACCCCGGTTATAACAGGTGGCGTAACATCCCCGGCGGTGGCAGTCGTGAAGGAGAAGTCCCCAGAGACTGCCAGATTGCCCGCTGCGTCTTTAGACTTGACGCGGTAATGGTAGAGAGTCCCCGCAGTCAAACCGGATAATCCTTCTGAATGCGCAGTCAGAAGTGAGGGATTGAGAGTCGTCGATTGCCCATAGGCCGTGGTAGTTCCGTACTCCACCTGGCTGTCGGAATTCTCATTTGTGGTCCAGGTGATTGTCGCGCTCGTGGTGGTGATGCTTCCAGCGGTCACACCAGAGATGACCGGCGGTGTGGTGTCCCCTGGAGGCCCGCCGCCGATTGGCGTGTTCATGTCCGTCTGGATTTCAGCCTGGGTCAGCGCCGCGGTGTAAATCCGCACTTCATCGATATCAGCATTTATATAATGGGTCCCATCCAGGCCGCCGATATACAAATTATTCAGCCCGGCGCCGGTGGCAAAGACGGTTGTCCCGCTGACATATTCATCCGTGCCGGCAATTTGCCCATCGGAATAAAAGTGACACTGTCCGACGCTGGCGTCCATCGACACGGCGATGTGATGATAGGTATTATCCGCGGTAGTGAGGTAGGGAAGCGCGGTAGTCGATCCGCCACAATACCAATCTGTAGTGCGAATTCCGTAGCTCCAGGTGTTTTCATATTTGTTGATGATAATGTCGCCTGATGGCCATTCTCCTTTGCCGAGAGCGACACGGTAGTCGCCGCTCACATCTTTGACCTTCACCCACATACTCATGGTGTATCCGGTCAAACCGTCGACTTTCCAGGTCGGGCTATCGGGAATGCGCACGACTCCGCTGCCACCATCGAATGACAGGGCTTGGCCATACTTTCCGGCGGTCGTCCAGCTAACCCCTCCCAGGAGCGTACCGGTGTTATTGTTGCCTGACGCGTCTGCTGTTGTTGAGCCGGAGCCTTCGTTAAAGCCGAGGGCGACAACAGGCCCGCCGGCGGAAGAGGTCACAACCGCGGCGCCGCCCACTGCCGGGCCTGCCTTCACCCCGAGACTAGCGCTCGATTGCGAGGCTGGCTTGGCGAGCGCCATGTCCCCACTCGAGTTGATCCGGTTGTTAGTGAGGTTGGCAGAGCCAGCTAATGGGTTCGATGAACCAACGCCACTTGACTTGCCTGTCTTATCCCACCAGGCTCGACCGCCGTATAGAGTGAACGCCATTCCATTGAGCGTCTTGCCTTCAAGCCCCACCGCGCTCGCGGGGACTTCCAACTTCACCCACCCTCCACCCGCAGGCAGCGGCCCCATATGCCTCCGGCTCTCGGTCCCATCGACTCCCCACCATACGATATTGTTCGCCCCCCAATAGGCCCGATGCTCCCAGTTACCGTCGTTCCATTGCAGCATGACCGTACTCGGCATGTTGGCCGGGTCCAGGTAGACATATGTGTAGAGCTTATCTCCGGCGTTGACCTGCAGCGTCTGCGTCGCCCCATAGAAATAGTGCTGATGTATACCGGAAGCGATATTGGATTGATGGTAGGCCGCCCCTGAATATGGGTTCCCGCCCACCCACGTCCAGCTCTCGTCAATGGAAGTCGAGCCGTTCATCACGAGCGTGAAGATCTCCCAGGGTCCGACACTTGACCGGTTGGCGTTCATCTCACCACTCCCAAATTCGGCGGCGACGTAATATCCGCGATATGATTGCAGTGAGATTTGAGTGTCGTTCCCGATCGGGCCGCTTGCGCCGTCCGCCCTCCGGATGGTGAAGGTCTCCCACGTCAGACCCCAGGGCGCGCCGGCATAGACACGCCCCCCAGGCGGCGGAGCGCCGCCGTCCATGGCCCCCACATAATGTATCCTGTCAGCGGCCAGGAATTGTACGCTGTCGCCGCTTTCCAGCGCCCCGCCATTGAGGTCGACTAGCGTGAATTGTTCCCAGGACCCGATCGCCGTGCGATTGGCATAGACATCAGAGCCGCCGCCACCCTCCGCTGCGACATAGTAGCCATGCCAACTCCTCAATGAGATGCTCGGGCCGGGATAACCGGCGCTCTGGGCTGCGCCCGCAGGCACGCCGTCATCCACCCAGACCGCCTCGCCCGTGTGATCGATCATATTCCGGTTGCCGTACTGGTCATATGAATAGCTCTGAAACCAGGCCGGATTATTGAACGCATTGACTCCTCCCTTGACCTTGATCAATTGGCCCAATTTGGAATACTCATATGCCCGATTGCGCGCCTGGTTCTTCAGATCCGTTATCCCGGTCAGTTGGCCGCTCTTCGCTCCATTGTTATTCGCATCATTATTGAGCGTGTAGTTGTATTTCAGATCGACCAGGGACTCCGTCCCACGGTTCACCTTCTGGTTGGTCAACAGGCCGGTCTTCGGGTCGTAAGCGTAGTTCTCGACCATCTGGCTGCCGACGTTCAATGATGTCGTCTGGCTCGCCGCGTTGTAGACAGGGTTCGAGGCGTAGGTCACTCCGCCGAACTTCAGGCTGTCGATCCTGCTCGCGATGTCGTATGCCGGCTCGACCTTCTTGCGGATCTCTCCCGCCTCGTACTGCTGCGGGTAGGCGCTCTCCTTGAGCCGGTCGAGCGAATCCCACAGGTAGTTGGTCAGCATCGGATAGCCCCCGCGACCGGCGAAGGTCTGACGGACCTGGCTCAAGCGCCCCTCGCTGTCATAACTCAATTGCTCATTGCCCATCTCATTACTGACAGAGATGGTCGCCGCGCGCATCTTGTCGCCGCTCGTCATATAACCGTAGGTCACGTTAGGCGTGTCCGGGATGTTGGCGCTGAGATGTGTGGGCGTTCCGCCCTTGTCATAAACCACCGACTGCAAACGGTTGAGCGGATCGTTGTAATTGTAGTGCGTCTGGACGCCACGGGCGTCTACTCGCCGAATGAGGTTAGAGCGCGTATCATAGAAGAAGACGTCGCTCCATTGGCCGCCTCCGACCCACTGACCGCCGTCGGTGAGCGTCGCGTCGCGCTCGGCCAGCTTCTGATGCGTCAACTGTCCGAGTGAATTGTACCGGAAGCGCCTCGTCTGTACGCCCTGATTGACCTGCAGCAGGTTACCGGACGCGTCATAGCTGTAGGTGGTATACATCGCCCCGCCCGAGAGCGAGCCATTGCCATTCGGACTTGGTTCGGCCACCTCGACCATGCGTCCGAGCGCGTCGGAGCGCGCCCACCGCTCGCGTCCCCAGGGATCGGTCACCCTGACAGTCGGTCCGGGCTGGCCCGAAGAGCCGGGCGGGTCGGGCTGTTCGTAGGCCCTGGTCACGACGCTCCCGTCGGGGCTGGTGGTTTGTACCGGACGGTCGAGCGAGTCATAAGTCGCCGTGCTCCATTGCGGAATATCCACGTTGAAGCGATACGGGCGGGTCTGCTGCCAGACTCTGTTGAGGTTGTCGAACTTCGTGTCGACCACATCCGACACGTAATCTTTGCCGTATGCGACTCCCCTGACCACTCTTCCCAGGCCGTCGAGATTCGTATCGCTGCGCGAGGCGAAATTGGCGCCGCTCTGCCCGGCCTCGTAGGCGAAATCGCTGACCCGCAGGTTAAGATCGTCGTAGATGTGGTATTGATAGCCGCCGGTCGGCGAATATTCGTAGACCGGGCGCAGCGTGTTCGAGTCATAGACGATTTGCGAGACCCGCCCGTTGGCGTCGGTCGAGGTTAAGGCCAGGCCGGTCCAGTAATCATAGGTGGCGCTGGAGGCGTTCTGCTTGCTCGGATCGGACGGCGAGCCGCTGATCTGCGATTCGGGCCAGGCGTATTGGGTGTTGGTCGTATAGGTGATGGTCGTCTGCTCGCAGCAGGAGGAGCTTTGCACGCGCAGGTTGCCGGCGATGTCGTAAGTCCGAGTCGCGACGACCGCCGTCTCCTGATTCAGAATCGCCGCATCGGCGTAGCTCTTGATCTGCGTCACGTTGCCGCGATACCAGGTTCTCGGATCATATTGCGGATAATAGTTGCAAATATAGACCTGATCACAAATTCCGTCGCATCCAGGCGCCAGTTGGGGGCATGGTGGGAACTCACAAGGGCATCCTCCATTGCAATCCGGATCTCCCGGGTCGGGGTACCAGCCGCATTCTTCCCGAGGCGGCGTGTACGGATTGTAAGCGATATTGTGTAGTATTATCCCGGGGTTATTGACCAGATCACGACCGTCGTACTGGTACTCCGTGCGCGAAAGCCGCGTCACGTCGTCTCCCGCATAGACCTCGGTCACATTGACCAGATTGAAGATGTGCGATCCCAACCAGTGCGGCCCGCCGAAAAGCCCCCCACCTTGCTTCCACCACAGCGTCCCGGAATTTTGCAGTGACCCGTTGTAATTTCCGTCGTTCAGGTACTCGGTGTGCGCCCGGCGCAGCTGTTCCCCGCTGTATCCGTACTCGCGCACATCTGTCACCGAGTTGTAGCGCGAGCCGTAAGCCGGGTCATAGCTATAATTCGTCGCCTTCATACGTCCGCGCTCATCCCAAATTTCGGTCCGCGTCGGGCGCGGCGAACTGTAGGCCCCGATCTCCCAGAACGCCTTCGTCCTGCTCAGCGCCACGCCGTCTCGGTACAACCCGTCTTCGAGCAGCAACCCGGAGGCTATGTCGGAGATCTGACTCAACTGCGCCCCGTCCGGACGGGTAATCGTCGTCGTCCGCTGCCCGCCGCTGTCCACCACCGAGAACTGGGTCACCGGCGGCGCGTCGGTCGTCCGCCCGACCCAATCCTCCGTTATCTGCGTGTAAGTGGGAGTGTCGTTCAAAAAACCCTGAATTTCGCTGTATCCCGGCGATGACGGATGACTGTATACCTGTACGCGCGTCTGCTCTCCCGGAAACATGCTGCCTTGCTCATTCAGGCCGCCGCTGAAGGTCATGCCGCGCCTCTCGCTCACTTTACGAATCATCCCGTATCGAGAATACGAATCCCCGTCGCCGAACCAGTAGCCGGTACCCGTAGCGGGATAACAGATGCCCAGCACAACGGGGATTGAGTTCTGTCGCACCACGGGGGTGACGCCGCTGAACCCGTAATTCGGTCCTGCATCGCTCAGCGTCAAATATCTATACGCCAGGCGCACTAACTGTCTCTCCCCTCCTCCGTTCAATGCAGGCGCCGTAATCGCTGTTAAAAGATTGCCGCTGTCGTAATGGAATCGGATGACTCGACCCAGGGTGTCGGTTATTGTCTCGATATTCGGCCCTTCATTATTGCGGTAGGTGACGGTGATGAAATTGCCGTGGGCGTCGGTGACCCGCGTCGGGTACATGGCGTAATTGGCGTGAGCGCCGTAATCGATCCGCGTCCCGTTCGACAGCACGGCCCAGGCCACGATCATGTTGCGCCCGCCGCTGTTGTTGAACTGCGGTTGGTAGCCCTCGGCGTAATAGTCGATGAACGTGCCGTCGGTGGTGTGTCCCTCGAAGGTTTGGAGCGAGCTCGCGGGCGGGGCAAAATTGCGGCGCAGCGTCCCCTCATAAGGATGGCGAGTGCCGTCGCCGTCTATGAGCATATAGGTGTCGCCGGCCATAACGATCTTCCCGAAGCCCAAATTACAGCCGGGGAAGGGCCAATCGCGATCGATATCGTGGGTGATCTGCGATCCGGCCTTGTGCCAGACGCGGGAGTTGTAGTTGAAGAGCAGGCCCAGGTCGATGCCGCGCCCGTCCAACACGACGGCGGGCGCGGAGAATTGGAAATTGCCGGAGCCGACGCCGCCATCGACCGCGCGTCCGAGCATTTTGCCGCGCGTTTTGTCGATGTCATCCATGGTGTTGTGGTTCAAGCTGTTCCATCCCGAATCGTCCTCGCCCGATAGGACCAGGGCGGGACGCGCGGCCATCGGCGATGAGGCCGCGCGCAAAGCCCCCGGGAGCGCAGGCATCCCTGCCTGCTTGCTTCGCCTGGCGATCCGTTTCTGATCGCCCTGAACAGGCGCGCGCAACGAGCCTGCGGGACGCGACTCGCTCGACGATTTCTGCTCCTCGGACCGGCTTTTGATGTTGGGCCTGCGGGTTTCTCCCGTGACCGTCACCTTGACTCGCTCTTTGTGGCCCGCGATCTCGGCCATGACGACGAATTTGCCGGGGGCGCCCGAAACGAATGTTCCTGGCGCCGTGATAGTGATTGGATAATTCTTCTCCTCATGGAGCGCGCTCCACTCGGCGTCGAGACCGCTCACGGGATTGCCGTCAGGGTCGAAAGCGACGGCGTTGAAGACGACTTGTTCGCCCGTCTTGACCTCTACGTCGCCGGGAAAGATCTTGACCCGCGCCACCTTCTGTTCTCTGTCCTGCTGCGTCTCGGCCGCTTGGAGGGCGGGGCGGCTATGCCTGGGCGCTCCCTTCCCGTCCCAACCCCGCGGTTGAGCCTGGGCGCCGATAGTAGGCAGGTATTCATTGCGGAGCCGCTCCATCCGCGCCGCCCATCCGCTCGAATGCCACCAGAAACGCGCGCTCTGCCAGGAGTTGACCGCAGCCGGCGAGACGACTTCGACCACCGAGTGTGTAATCTGAGGCGAAGCTATAATCCCCTGGATGGACATCACCACAACCATTGTCAAGCACACGAAGCGATGGAATGCGGAGTGTGCGAAGCGAGTTCCGGCTGAATGCTCGAAGCAAGAAGGCAAAGAGAAAATACGAAAATAACGATGATAACGAAAACGCCTGAGCTTATCGTCGGTTTTGCGCCCTGATTCATTATTTTCGTTTGTTTCGTATTTTCTCTTCCGATTTCTTAGCTGAACAATGTAAGCGTAGAGAACTCGTACCAGTGCGGTCATAATAGGTTCCTCCAGATAACCGGCAGAAAACATACTGACGCGGTCATCGATAAGCGAAGGCGGACGATCCAATCACGTTACAGCAACGATTGTGAGACTGTTTTTGGAAAGAG
>Ga0126377_10003842_pt1 | contig 10760 bp, 8 predicted proteins | sample PanSoiMetPlot_22_FD_92647 | JGI IMG/M metagenome (GOLD analysis project Ga0126377, IMG submission 92647) | Tropical forest soil microbial communities from Panama - MetaG Plot_22 | ecosystem: Environmental > Terrestrial > Soil > Tropical forest > Bulk soil | place: Panama | collected 2016-02-17
CAGCAACGCTGCGACCGCGGCATCCAGGGCGGCTTCGTCCTTCTGCGGAATCTGGCGCTTGAGTCCGCTCAGCGAGAGCGACAGCGCCGCGAGCTGCTGGCTGATGTCGTCGTGCAGATCCCGTGCGATCCGCTTGCGCTCCGCTTCCTGGGCGATGATGAGGCGACCGGCGAGATCCTGGATCCGCTGGAGGCTGACGCGCAGCATGGCTTCCCGCTCCCGCAACGCCTCCTCCGCTTCCTTCCGCTCGAGCACGAGATCGAGCTGTGTCGCGATCGTGGTGATGACCTTCGTGAGCTGATCGTCCTCCTGGCGCGGTTCGCGGACGAAGAACTCGATCACCGCGACGACGCGCTCCGGCCCGACGATCGGGATGGCCAGCGCACCCTTCAGGCCGACGGCCAGCGCCGCCTGACTGCGTGGAAAGTTCGCGTCGACCGTCACGTCGCGGATCCACGCCGGCTGCCCTGATCTCCAGACCCGGCCGGGCAGCCCGACGCCGCGCGGAAGACGGGCGCCTTGCGAGGCGGCCCTGAACGGCTCGAGCTCCGACGCAGTACAGAACCACGCCGGGCTGCACTCGAGGCAATCACCGCCGCGCGGCGCGACCCACGCCTGCCCGATCGCCCAGCCGGTTTTCTCGCAGACGCGGCGCAGCACCACCTCCAGCGATCGCGTGAGGTCGGGCGCCGCCGCCATCTCCATGCTGATCGAGTGCAGCAGGCTGATCTCTTCGTTGGCGAGGGTGAGCTCTGTCGTCCGCTCGGCGACACGACGCTCGAGGGCAAGCTGGCTCTCGCGCAGTGCGTGCTCGGCTTCCTTCTGCGCTTCGATGTCGGTGCTGGTGCCGAACCACCTGACGATCTCTCCGCGCTCATCGCGGAACGGCTGCGCCCGCCCGAGGTGCCACATATGCAGGCCATCGAACCGCCGGAGCCGGTACTCGATCTCGAAGACCTGACCTGTTCTCAGCGACTCGGCCCAGCGCTCGAGCTTGACCGCGACTTCGTCGGGATGCAGAACGTTCTGCCATCCCCATCCAAGCAACTGCTCGCGGCTCATTCCCGTGTAGTCGAGGCAGCTCTGGTTGTAGTAATCGATGAACCCGTCCGGCCGCGCGATCCAGACGAGCTGCGGCAGAGAATCCGCGAGGTGACGGAGCGCGTCGTCGCGAGTAGTCGTGTCTTCGGCGCGAGGCATGGTACTCTAATCCTCGACTGTCCAGGACCGGGCATGCGACGGGCGAAGGTGCTGCTGGCCGACGACCACAAGATCGTGGTCGAAGGGCTGAGGAGTCTCCTCGAGGATCGATTCGACCTCGTGGGCACCGTCACCGACGGACACCAGCTCATCGAGTCGGCCAGGACCCTACGGCCTGACGTCATCGTAACCGACATGTCCATGCCGGTCCTAGGCGGACTTGACGCGTTGCGCCGGCTCAAGGCTGAGGGGGTCGAAGCCCGGGTCATCTTCCTTACGATGCACGCCGATCCCCGCCTCGCGACCGAGGCGTTTCGCGCCGGGGCCTCCGGATTCCTGCTGAAAGACGCTGCCGGCGAAGAACTGATCACCGCGATCGAAGATGTGCTGCGGGGGCGGACCTACTTGACGTCGGTACTCACCCGCGACGTACTTGCCAGCCTGACGGCGCCCGGCACCGGCGCCGAGATCAGCCTGACGCCCCGACAACGGGACGTCTTACGGTTGCTGGCCGACGGCAAGCGGATGAAAGAGATCGCGGCGATTCTCGGCCTGTCGACGCGGACGGTCGAGACGCACAAATACGAAATGATGCAGGCCCTGGGCGTCGGCTCCACGGCCGAGCTTGTCAGGTACGCCATCAAGCACGGCCTGACGCCCGAGTAGCTCCGTAGATTTTCGGACCTGCCTCCCCGTTATTTCCCAAGCCGCTGCTCCGGTGTTCTCCGCTGAAGCGTCTGGCGGTCCCACTTCTATAGTCGATACGTGATTCGGCGGACTCAGGAGGTCTGTGATGGATCGGTGGGATGAACCATTCTGGGTGGACGATGAGGGGCGACGCTGCTTCTGTCTGAGTCGTGGCACCCTGTCGCGCCTGGACGCAGTGCGCCGGTTGACGAGCGAGCCAGACCGCAAGCGACGCGACACGGTCGTCTGGGGCTCCCGTCTCGTGCACTTGTTCGAGCACGCGTTCGGACCCTGGCTCAATCAGCGCGTCATCGGACACGAACTTGTTCGACAGTGAACCAGCGGTCGCGATGACACGCGCCCGCGTGCTGCTGGCCGATGACCACGTGGATGTCGTCCGGCTGCTGCAATCGATCCTCGAGCTGGAATTCGACGTCGTCGGCACCGTCGGCGACGGTTCCGCGCTCATGGCTGCGGCCGTCGCGCTCGAACCGGACGTCATCGTCACGGACATCGCCATGCCGGTCGTCGACGGTCTCGAGGCGACAGCGGAGATCATCCGGAGAGCCCCGCACGCACGCATCGTTCTCATCACGAGCCAGGTTGAGGCGGGCGTCCAACGGCGCGGCCTCGCGGCGGGCGCGCTTGGGTACGTCGGCAAGTTGACGGCAGACGTGGACCTCGTACCCGCGATCCGCGCCGCGCTGAGAGGAGAACGGTACGTGAGCCCGGACGGCTGAACTAGTAATCACTCCGAGGGGCTTCGCCCCTCGGACTCCCCGACACGCGCTCTCGCGCGCCGCTTCGACGGCGCGCTCCGATCGCGTGGGCTCACTCGCGCGCTCGTTCGCCACTGTCGCAGTGGGTCTTGCTCCGGCTGTCGTCAACCGAACTGGTTTCAAAACCGATAGCGGGTGGCCGCGAACGGGGCGCCCCGCGGCCCGCCGCAGGGCCGTCTCCCGTGACTGTGCTTGTCGGCCCGAGGAGGCCGTGGGGCTGTTCGCGGACAGGACCCGCGCCTGACACGGTTTTGAAACCAGTTCTAATCTAATCACTCGCGCGCTCGTTCGCCACTGGCAGACCGGGTTTGAAGCCACTTCTAATCACTCCCGTCGTCAATTTGACACGCGCAGCTCAGGTCAGCATATACTGAGCGAGCTTACTAAGCTGGCTCTGTATGACGACACGTCCGGATACGCTGCAAGGGTCCTTGCCTCTCTTGGTCCTCACTCTCCTGCACCGGCGAGGTCCGTTGCACGGCTACGCCATCACGTCGCACATTCACGATCTTTCCGACGCCTTGCGGATCGAGGAGGGCTCGCTGTATCCGAGCCTGCACCGGATGGAAGAGGCCGGTTGGATCAAAGCACGAACGATCACGACCGAACACAACCGGCGCGCGCGCGCCTATGACATCACCGCCGCCGGACGGCGCCAACTCGGTGTGGAAGAAGCAAAATGGCGGTCGGTCACCGACGCGGTGAACCACGTGCTCAAGCACGCCTGACCGCAGGTCCTTCATGTCCTGGCTTTCTCGGATAGCGAATGCGTTTCGGTCGTCAGACGTCGATCGCGGTCTCGACGACGAAATGGCCTTTCATATCGAATCCCGGATTGCCGATCTCGTCGCCGCCGGGATGACGCGCGACGCAGCGGAGGCACTGGCGCGACGCCAGTTCGGGAATCGTCTGCGGTTGCGCGAGGAGAGCCGCGATATCAAGCTCCTGCCCTGGCTCGATTCACTCGTGCGCGACGTGCGCCTGGGCGCGCGGATGTTACGGAAGAATGGACCGGTGACGGCCGCGGCGATTCTGTCGTTGTCGCTGGCGCTGGGCGCTTGCATGGCGGCATTTTCGCTGGTCGATGCGCTGATCCTCAGGCCGCTCCCGGTGCACCAACCGGAGCGACTGATCTACCTGACCTTTCCCGGCACCAACCCTGACTTACCCGAAAACGACGTGTTCAGCGATCCGGCGTTCGTGCGCCTGCGAGACGCCGGCCGCGGGCGGGTCGACCTGTTTGCCATGGCGTACCCGAGCCGACCCCGCGTGACATTCGACGTCGCGAGCGGAGAGCGAGAGACGGTGCGCACACAGTTCGTCACCGGGAACGCATTCGAATTGCTCGGCGTTGGCCCGACCGTGGGCCGGCTCCTGACGATGCAGGACGATGAGCGTCAGGCGGCGCATCCGGTGGCCGTCCTAAGTCACGCATTCTGGAGGCAGCGGTTCGGCGGCGATCCGGGCATCGTCGGGCGCTGGTTCGTGATGCACGGTACGAAAGACGATCGGCAGTTCCAGATCGTCGGCGTTACCGAAGCACGCTTCAGCGGCGTCGAGCCGGGCTATTCCACGGACGTCTGGATCCCGTACGCGATGCAGGACCCTTCGACGTTTGGTAACAGCGGGTATCGAGCGCTGCGCGTGATTGGGCGGCTGAACGAGAACGTCGCGGCGGAGCAGGTGCACGGTGTCCTGCAGGCCGCGTTCACGAACTTCCGTCACGAGGACGTGGCGAACAATTTCGGTCCGGACCCGCCGGCGGACCGCGTCGCGAACTTCATCAACACGCCCCTCCGCGTACGATCCGCGGCGACCGGCGTCTCTCCGCTCCGCGCCAGGTTTCAGCGACCGTTGTGGGTTCTCAGTGCGATCGCCGCGTTGATGCTGCTGATCGCCGGCTCGAACGTCGCCAACCTCTTCCTTGCGCGAATTGCGGCGCGTCAGGACGAGATGTCGCTGCGTCTGTCGTTGGGGGCCGGACGCGGCCGCTTGATCCAGCAGTTGCTCATCGAAAGCGGGATTGTCGCTGGGGCCGCGTGCCTCGTCGGCGTCGTGCTCGCGATGGTCGCCGCCCCGGCAGTCGTGAGCCTGCTCAAGTCGACAGACGATCCCGTGTTGCTCGACCTACGCATCGACTGGCCGTTCGTTGCTTTCATCGGCGGGATGACCGTGCTATGCAGCGCATTACTCGGCCTCGCTCCAGCGTTGCGCGCGTCGAATGTCGAGCCGATGACGGCCCTGAAGGCGAACCGCGGGCGTACGTCAGCCCGCGCGCGGACGATGCGTCCGTTTGTCGTCATACAGGTGGCGTTCAGCCTGATCGTCCTCTTCGTGGGTGGGCTGCTGGTAAAGTCCTTCGTCAGACTGTCCAGCGTGAGTCCTGGATTCGCCACGTCGGACGTGTTGCTCGTGTCCTGGGAAGCCGTACAACACGTGGAGCGGAATCAACAGCACGCGGCACTGCTGCAGGTGCTCGACCGGCTCCGCGATCTTCCGGGGGTCGCCGCCGTCAGCGCGGCCGAGGGCAACGTGCTCGGCCGGTTTGGGTACAACATCCCGGTGCCCGGCACGGCGCGCGAAACGATCGAAGCGAACCTGTCGCGCGTGACGCCAGGATTCTTCGAGACGATGAAGATCCCACTCGTGGCAGGACGGACCTTCACCCGCGGTGATTTCGAACTCGAGCGTCCTACTGTCGTCATCGTCAATCAATCCTTCGCGAAACGCTATTTTGGTGACCAGCCCGCCGTCGGTCGCCGGTTCGACTTGCGCTGGGGCGGACCACGCGCGCCGCACGAGGTCGTCGGCGTCGTGGCGGACGCCCGCTACGACCTGCACAAGCCGCCGGTGCCGACGATCTACGTCCTGATTCCGCTGAACGGACACGATACCCTGCATGTCCGCGTGACCGGCGAGGCGACGACAATCGCCGCCAGGCTCCGCGAAGAAGTGCGTGCCACCACACCGCTCTTGCGCGTGACGTCGATCACATCGCAGTCCTCGATGCTGGATCGGACGGTCGTGCGCGAGCGGCTGCTCGCGCTGCTCGCGGGGTTCTTTGCGCTGGTTGGGCTGGTGCTGACGGCTGTTGGGGTGTACGGAACATTGAGCTATACGGTGGTGCAGCGTACGCGCGAGATCGGCATTCGCATCGCGCTCGGGGCGCGCGCGGTCGCCGCGGTCCGCTCAGTACTCGCGGACACCACCGGTGCGACACTGATCGGCGTCGCCTTTGGCCTCGCGGGCGGGCTGTACGCGTCGCGCTTCGTGACGACGCTGCTGTTCGAGGCCGCGCCGCTCGATGTGTCGAGTCTTGCGCTGCCGCTCGGCGTATTGCTGCTGGCGGCGTTGGTGGCGGCGGCCGCTCCTGCCTGGCGCGCAGCACGCGTCGACCCCGTCATCGCGCTGAGGAATGAGTAGAACTGGTTTCAAAACCTGATCGCGCAGAGATCGCTGAGCACGCAGAGAATCCGGGCGCCCAGTGTTCCGCTTCGCCGCCGCGCTGGTGCGGCGAAGCGTCTTCTTTTCTCTGCGGTCTCCGCGCTCTCCGCGCGAGATCCCGTGCGTTCCCACCGAGAAAGACTAAGGAGCATTTCAAAACTTGCGCCCGCGCAGAGATTCCCGGTCCTCAGTCGCCACGCAAGGCGATCACGGGGTCGATGCGACTTGCACGAAAAGCGGGGACCATGCACGCCAGCGCAGCCACTCCCGTCAAGGCGAACGCGGTCAGCGCAAAGGTCAACGGATCGGTCGCGGAGACATCAAACAACAAGCTCGTGATCGCGCGGCTCATGGACCATGCGGCCACGAGACCGAGCACGACGCCGCCGGCCGCCCACGTCATGCCTCCTCGCAGCACGAGCCCGAGGACCGACGCTCGACGAGCTCCAAGCGCAATCCGCACACCGATTTCCTGCGTGCGCTGACCGACGGCGTAGGAGATGACGCCGTAGATACCGACAATCGTCAGGAACAGTGCCGCACCCGCAAATGCGGCTGCAAGGGTCGTGGTCAGATGCGCCTGCGCTGCGCTTTCGGCAATCCAATCGTCGAGGGGCCGCAGGTCAACGACCGGAAGCGCCGGTTCGAGCTCACGAATCGCAGCCCGAACGGTTGGCAGGATCGCCTGGAGGTTTGGGTTCGTGCGAATCACGAGCGAGATCGTGCCCTGCTGAACCTGCGCTGAGGACACGTAGAGCACCGGGTTCGGGGCGCGATCGAGACTGCCACCGCGAGCGGTGCCGTCGCTTCCACGAATGTCGCCAGCCACGCCCACGACTTCATGATTGTGACCATCGAATTCGAGCACTCGCCCGACGGCATCCCCATTGGCCCAGAGACTTCGGGCGAGGCCCTCGCTGACGATGGCGACGAGCGGCGAACCGGGCTGATCCTGGGCGCCGAAGTCGCGTCCTGCCAGAAGCGGCACACCGAGCGCTCGAAACAGGCCGGGGCTCACGATTTGTTCGAGAGCGGGCGCGCGCCTTTCCTCCGCCCGGCCGGTCATTGAACGGTCGTGCACGTCGACGCCCCGGCGGACCCCTGGCGCGAACGGAGCACTCGTCATGAAACCGGCGGCTCGCACCGACGGCAGCGCTTCGATCGATCTCAGCAACGTTCGCTGGAACTCCAGCATGGCTGCCGCGTTCGGGTATTTGACTTGGGGCGTACTCACGCGCGCGGTCACCACGCCGGCTGGCTCGAACCCGAGCGGCACCTGCTGCAGCCGCACAAGGCTTTGGACCAGCAGGGCCGCCATCACCACGAGCATCGTCGCCAGCGCCGTCTGCGCGATCACGAGGCCGTGTCGCCACAGTTGGTGCGACGGACCGATCGCGCCCTTGCCATTCTGCGTCAAGGACGGCAGCAGGCTCGCGCGCGCCGCGCGAATAGCCGGAACCATGCCGAAGATGACGCCGCATGCGGTCGTGACGAACAGGCCGAAGACGAGAACTGCTCCATCGAGGCGGATCTCATCGACCCGTGGAATCGTGCCGGGAATGATCGTGCGCAATGCCTGCATTGAAGCGCCGGCAACCACTAGTCCGCAGGCACCGCTGATGACGGCCAGCGAAACGTTCTCGGTCAGGAGTTGACGCGCGAGGCGAGCCGGCCGGGCACCGAGCGCGGCGCGAACGGCGAGTTCCCGCTGCCGTCCGGTTGCGCGAGCGAGCACGAGGTTGGCGACATTTGCGCACGCGATCAGGAGGACGACACCCACGGCGCCGAGCAACAAAAGGAGCGACACTCGGACCCGCGGATCGAACATCGAGTGCAGCGGCCGCTCGATCCACACGCTCCAGTTTCGATTCGTGGCCGGGAACTCATCCTCCATGCCGGCGGCAAGGCGACGCATGTCGTCCCTGGCTTGATCCAATGAGACCTGATGGCGCAGTCGTCCGACCACGCGGAGTGTATGGTTGCCACGACTCTGCGCGATGTCCCTCGAGAGCGGGACGAAGATCTGCCCTGCACCAGCGGATCCGATCTGCGTGCGCCCGATCTCCCGAAACGCCGTCGGCACGACACCGACAATCTGATGACGGACACCGTTCAGGGTGATGGTCCGGCCGATTACCGCCGGATCTCCACCAAACGCACGTGACCATAACGACTCTGCGAGCAATGCGACCGGCGGGGCACCAGGGCTCTCGTCTTCTGCGGTCAGCGATCGCCCGACGACTGGCGCGACGCCAAGCACCTTGAACATTGATGCGGTGACGGCGCTTCCAAAAATACGTTCCGGATCACCATGTTCGGTGAGCGTGAAGTCTCTGCCATTGAAGGCCGCCAACGCCTCGAAGCTCTGGGCACGCTCGACCCACGACAGATAATTCAGGAGCGACACCCGGAAGAAAGGGCCGCCGCCGGCGCGGCTGTTGTCCTCGAAGACTTCAACGAGACGATCGGCCTCCGGATACGGTAATGGCCTCAGCAGCACGCCGTGCACGACACTGAAGACGGCGGTGTTCGCGCCGACACCCAGGGCCAGCGTCAGGATTGCCGCCAGTGCAAGCACGGGCGTCCGCCGCCAGGTGCGCCACGCATGCCGAACGTCCTGCACCAACGTCAAGATCTGCTCCTTTGGCGACGTCATGTCTCTCATTCTAGCGTTGTGCCTCGGCGTCTTCCGAATCGCGGAGAAGACAGAGGCTATCGCTGCACGGCCCTGTTGTTGCGACCGTCGATCACGGTGACCTTGTCGCTCAGCCGGTTGGCGACGTAAATCATATTCGTAACCGGGTTCACCGCCACGGCCCATGGTCCCTTATCGGCGGGCACCGTCGCCGCGACTGCATTCGTCCGTCCGTCGATTACGGACACGCTGTTGGCGTGTGTGTTGACGACGTAAATCATGTTCGTCCGGCTGTTGATCGCGATCTGCTGCGGCCACAGTCCGACTTTGACCGTCGCCATCGGCTGGTTCGACGCGCCGTCAATGACGGTGACGTCACTGCTCGCGTAATTCACGACGTAGATGCGGTTCGTGACTTCGTTGACGGCCGCCGCCATCGGCACGCTGCCGGTGCCAACCGTCGAGACAATGCTCGTCCGCGTGTCGATGACCGTGACCGCGTTGTTGTTCGGCGTCGGCACATAGAGGATTCCGTTCCTCTCGTTGAAGGCTGAGTCCCACTGATGAAAACCAGGAACCTCGATCCGGGCAGGCTCGTTGGTGACACCATCCACTACGGTCAGGAAGTTATCCTCATAGCCGACGAAGTAGATCTGGTTCGCCTTGACGTTGACCGACAGCGCATTGCCCTCCGTGCCGGCGTGAATCGTCGTCGCGGACTTCGTCTCGAGATCGATGACTGACGGATCCGTGCCGGTGCTGGCTGACACGTACAGCTTGTTCGTGGCGGGATTGAGCGCCGTCAGGCTGCCGCGTTCGGCCTTCAGCGTATCGATGATCGCGTCGGTGTCAGGATCGATGACCGAGATCGTCCCGGGCCCGCGGTTCATCGCGTACACGCGGCCGCTGCGCGGATCCAGAGTGAGATTCTTGACGTTGGCGCCGGTCTTGACCGTGACCACCGGCCCGGTCGCGCCGTTGACGATCTTGACGATGCCAAGGTCGGGAAACGCCGCATACGCTTTGCCGTTGCGCGTGTTGACGACGACGCCCTTGGGTGCGTCGGTGACACCGACTTCGGCGGTCACCGCGGCGACGAGTCCGAGAAGTGCCGCGACTGCGATCGCTACTCGGCGCGAGGTAGTATGTTCCGCCATTGGTATGCGGCGAATCTTACTGGCAATCGGCTGCGTTGCAGCAGCCCTTCTTCTCCCGCGATCCCTTGTCGCGCAGCAACCCGACGCCGCACGGCCGAAGGTGCTGGCGTTTTTCACGCCCGGCGGCGAGCTCGATCACTACCTGTTCGCGCAGCAGGCAATGCGTGCGTTCGGCGGCGCGGCGCAGGCAGGCGGCTATGCGTTTGCCGCGACCAGTGATTGGGACGCGTTGAACGAGACCAACCTGCGCGACGTCCGTGTCGTGATCTGGCTGAACGACGCGCCGCACACGACAGCGCAGCGCCAGGCGTTCGAGCGCTACATGGCGGGCGGCGGCGGCTGGCTCGGATTCCACGTCTCAGGGTTCGGCACCAACGCGTGGCCGTGGTTCACCGAGTTCATGGGAGGCGTCAGGTTCAACGCCAACAACTGGCCATCAATGCCGGCCCGCGTGAACATCGACGATCAGGCGCACCCAATCCTCAAAGGCGTGCCGGCGACATTCGTCGCGCCAATCAACGAGTGGTACTCGTGGACGCCAAGCCCGCGCACCAACCCCGCCGTCAAGGTGCTGCTGACTCTCGACGCCTCGAACTTCCCGCTCGGCGTCAAGAACACGTTGAACGGCGGAGACATTCCTGTCGCCTGGATCAACACCAAATACAGGATGGTGTACGTCAATTATGGTCACGGCGATCAGATCTACTCAGCACCGCCGTTGCCGACGATGATCGACAACATGCTGCGGTGGTTATTGGCGCAGTAGAAGTGGTGTCAAAGACGCGGAAAATTTCGTCTCATTTCGCCGAGCTGCTGGATTTTCTTCCGGACGTGCTGGCGTGGGTGAAAGATCGTCAG
>Ga0126377_10003844_pt1 | contig 10758 bp, 7 predicted proteins | sample PanSoiMetPlot_22_FD_92647 | JGI IMG/M metagenome (GOLD analysis project Ga0126377, IMG submission 92647) | Tropical forest soil microbial communities from Panama - MetaG Plot_22 | ecosystem: Environmental > Terrestrial > Soil > Tropical forest > Bulk soil | place: Panama | collected 2016-02-17
GCTGGGCTTTTTGCGCATGCCTGACAAAACCACCCTGTGGCGGTGGCGGCCTTGTCCACAGCGGCGACGTTGCCGACGAGCACTTTGTCGCGGGGGCGATGTGCGAATCGCCGATCGACTGACCCAGCGGCCGTCGATGCAGAGTTTGGCGGCGAGCAGTCGGTGAGCCATGTGCTTAACGGGTGCTTACCTCGGCCATTTCAGCGCCAAAAAACGACCTCTGAAAATGGCAAAATAGTCAATTAAATCATTGTGGTGACCCCGAGAGGATTCGAACCTCTGACCGTCAGCTTAGAAGGCTGCTGCTCTATCCCCTGAGCTACGGGGCCGATATTCCGGCGCGCTTGTACCCAAAATACGGCGGACCCGCCAGCGCAGACAGCCGCGTCCAGGCGGTCGCAGCGTCGGGAGCCATGATGCGCTGGTGGAGCCTTTAGCGTCTTCGGTGGAGGCGACGCATGTTCATAGCCTCGCTCGTAGTTTGCGGGATTCCGTGCTCTCGCGGCTCGCGTGGAAGTGGCAAGACGCGATCAAGACGCGATTACGCAGCCGCCCGTTTCGGCCATCGGTCACGCCGGCGCGCACGACCTGATACAGTGATACCGGGGTTAGAGCACGGTCGGCAAAAAGTGGCAAAACGGCTTTGCGTCCGACCGCGCGCTCTAACTCAAGGATCTGCGCGCGATCAGATGGCTGAACGGTTCCACTCAGTTGATTGCGCGCTGAGATGGAGGAAAGGCCACAACCAACCAGGGAGGAAGTCATGGGACCGCATCGTCGGACGTGTGGACTGGCAATGATATTGGTCGTCGGGCTTTCCGCGCCCACGGCCTCTGCCGGACCGCAGGAGGATGTCGCTGCCACGACCGCCAAATGGGCGACTGTTTTTGGGGAAAACAGTCCGGACAGCATCCTCGGTCTCTACGCGAAGGACGCCGTACTGTGGGGCACGCTGTCGCCCACTGTGCGAACCGGTCCGGACGCGCTGCGTGCCTACTTCGTCGCCGCATTCGCGGCATTGCCCAACGCCAAGGTGTCCTTCGGAGACCAGTTGATCCGCGTTTACGGCAATGTGGCAGTGAACACCGGCTACTACACGTTCTCGTTCGTCAAGGACGGCGAAACGAAATCAATCCCGGCGCGCTACAGCTTCACCTACGTGAAGGACGGGGAGGGGTGGGCGATTGTCGATCATCACTCGTCGACGGTGCCGGCGCCGCTGCGATAGGGCGCTTGCGTCGGCGCGCAGCTTTAAGCGAGCCCCCGTGCTAGGCGGTGAACGTCGCGGCCGCGGAGCGGGTCGACAGGTCAAGCTCGGCCAGGATGTTGGCGACGTGGCGCTTGACCGTATGCCCGCTCGGGTCGAGCGCCGCGGCGATCGTCGGATTGGACAGGCCCGCGGGCGACGAATTGCAGGATCTTGCATTCGCGGGCCCTGCCGTCCCGCGGACAAGCTTACGTTATTGCAAAGCCCCCTGCCGACACATGCCGACACCGTCGCGGTTGCGCCGCCCGGCTGGCCCCTTATGATCGGGTCGGTCCGTGGCTTTGTCGTCGTCACCTCGGGATGATGGTGTCATCAGGCCCGCACCCCATCTGCAAACGGGAACGACCTTCCAATGACCGTCCATCAGAACTTCATCGCCGGCGAATGGACCAAGGCCGCCAATGCGGCCCCCAATATCAATCCGTCCGACCTCAAGGACGTGATCGGCGACTATGCGCGGGCGACGCGCGCCGACGCCGAGGCGGCGATCGCCGCGGCCAAGGCTGCTTTCCCCGGTTACGCGCGCAGCAATCCGCAGGAGCGCTACGAAGCGCTGATGAAGATCTCCAACGATATCATGGCCCGCAAGGACGAGCTCGGCCGGCTGCTGTCTCGTGAGGAGGGCAAGACGCTGGCCGAAGGAATCGGCGAGACGGTGCGGGCCGGGCAGATCTTTGCCTTCTTCGCCGGCGAGGCGGTGCGGGCGTCGGGCGAGAAGATCGCGAGCATTCGGCCCGGCGTCGACGTCGAGGTTACGCGCGAGCCGCTCGGCGTCGTCGCGCTGATCACGCCGTGGAATTTCCCCATCGCCATCCCGGGCTGGAAGATCGCACCGGCGCTCGCCTATGGCAATTGCGTCGTGTTCAAACCGGCCGACCTGGTGCCCGGCTCGGCCTTCGCACTCGCCGAGGTCATCGCGCGTTCCGGTCTGCCCAAGGGCGTGTTCAACCTGGTGATGGGCCGCGGCTCGGAGATCGGCGAGACGCTGCTGACCCATCCGGACGTTGCCGCGATCTCCTTCACCGGATCGGTCGCCGTCGGCCGCAAGGTGGCGCAGGCGGCGGTGGGCGCCTCGGCAATGAAAAAGGTGCAGATGGAGATGGGCGGCAAGAACCCGCTAATCGTGCTTGACGACGCCGATATGAAGGTCGCAGTCGAGTGCGCGACCAACGGCGCGTTCTTCTCGACCGGCCAGCGCTGCACGGCGTCGTCGCGCCTGATCGTCACCCATGGCATCCATGACCGGTTCGTCGGCGCGCTGACCGAGCGCATGAAGGGGCTGGTGGTAGACGATGCCCTGAAGTCGGGTACGCATATCGGTCCGGTGGTCGACCAGGCCCAACTCGACCAGGACCTGCGCTACATCAAAGTCGGCAAGGACGAGGGCGCGACGCTGCACTGGGGCGGCGAGATCCTCAACCGCGAGAAGCAGGGCTTCTACCTGCAGCCGGCTCTGTTCACGGGCGTCGATAACGGCATGAAGATCGCGCGCGAGGAGATTTTCGGGCCCGTGGCCAGCGTCATCCGCGTTAAGGACTACGACGAAGCTGTGGCGGTGGCCAACGATACTGACTTCGGCCTGTCGTCGGGCATCTGCACCACGAGCCTCAAATACGCCAGCCACTTCAAGCGCAATTCCGAGGCCGGCATGGTCATGGTCAACCTGCCGACGGCCGGCGTCGATTACCATGTGCCGTTCGGCGGCCGGAAGGGCTCGAGCTACGGCCCGCGCGAGCAGGGGCGTTACGCGGTCGAGTTCTATACCAGCGTCAAGACCGCCTACACGCTGCCAGGATGACCCGTATTTAGCGTCCTGCTGCCGCTGAATAGCGGGTGACGAGATCCGCTCACGCCATTTTTTCGGCGTAAGGAGCCTAAACCGCGAAAATTGTGCCGCGGATCTGCCGCGGTTCTGCCTATTTTCCTCGCATCTTCCAGTTGTCGGCCGCGTTGAGTGATTCGAGCCCTGGAGCCGGGGTGTTGAAATCGCGACGGGGTGGCGGCTCGATGACATTCTGGTTTTGGGTATTGGCGTCGATTCCATTCGCCGCCATTGCGACAAGCGTTCATGCGCAAGATCTGCAAACGACGCCACCTCCGTCACCCCCGTCACATACCCAGGACGTGGCGCCGATTCAGGATATAGCCGCCCAGACACGAGCTCGGGGCCACGGTTGCGAACGCGCCTGCCAGCTCGAGTTTCGCATCGGCAACATAGCCAATGTGGGTGGCTCCGCGGCGTGTGACACTGGGCTCGTGCGCTGCACCATCCACTGCCAGGACTGCGTCAGCGCCTTTGCGCGCTGCAGCCTCGAGGCGAGACATGGCTCCGCGTCGCGCTGCACCCCCGAGCTGAACATGTGCCGGCCGGAAAACACGCCCGCCACCGGCAATCCAAAAGCACTCATTACCTTCGAAGGCGGCAACGGGGGCTCGGCCGAGGGCGCCGTCGTCGTCATGGGCGCGCGCAACACGCGCGAGGGCCTGCAGGCACAGTCGCTATGGGTCGGCAAGACCTATTGGGGCTGGCGCCGCAACGATCACACCCAGGTGGCCAAGCGCCATTCGCGCGTCTACGATCAGGTCGAATATCTGACCCCGCAGGGCGACAGAAAAACCGTGTATTTCGACATCACCGACTTCTACGGCAAGTTTTGATCCGGTCGGGAAAATTCTCCCTGGGCCGGCTATCATCGGCCCCCGCGAGTCTCAACAGCACGGCGGATGCTGGTCTGGACCTCCAGCCTCAGGCTGGAATGGGGTTTTGCGTCCGAATGCGCTCTCGACTATTGGGTGAGCGCTCTGGCCGGGCAGACCGGCCAATATCCACCCGGCGTGAATGCAACAAGAGGATCGAATTCTGTTCGGAGCCAATCACGGGGGATCCATGCCGGCCGTAGCCGTCCGCGGCGGGGTGGGCTGTTTTGTGGGCGCGGCGCTGCTGGCCGGCTGTTGGGTCGCCTTGCCGGCGGCGGTCGGCGCCGAGACGCCGTTGAAAACCGTCGACAGCGTGAAAATCACGCCCGAGCAGATGCGCCAGCTCAATATCGTGACGGTGCAGTCCTATCCGTTTCGCGTCCAGAAGGCGGCAATCGGCCAGATCGCCTTCAACGAGGACACCAGCACCTTGGTGCTGACGCCGTTTCCCGGCCGTGTGACCCGGCTGATCGCCAGGGTCGGCGACACCGTGCGGCGCGGCGACCCACTGTGCGAGATCGACAGCGCCGACGTTGTGCAGCCGCAGAAAGACCTCATCGCCGCGTTGACGGCCATGAACAAGGCGCGCTCGCAGCTCGACCTCGCCGTGATCGCCGAGAAGCGCCAGAAGGACCTCTATGAAGGCAAGGCGGGCCCGCTTAAGGAACTGCAGCAGGCGCAAGCGCAGCTCGTCGGCGCGCAGAACGACATGCGTTCGGCTGAGTCCGCGCTCGAAGCGGCGCGCATCCGGCTGCGCATCCTCGGCCGCACCGACGCCGAGATCACGGCCTTGCAGGACAAGGGCGCGATCAGCCGTGCCTTCCCGATCCACGCGCCGGTTGACGGCACGATCATCGCGCGCAAGGTCGGACCGGGCCAATTCGTTCGCAGCGATCCCGGCGAACCGCTCTACGCCATCGCCGACCTCTCCACCATGTGGCTCAAGGCGTTCGTGCCCGAGAACGACATCCCGCTGGTGCGCATGGGCCAGGACATCGAAGTCAAGGTCAGCGCCCTGCCGGATCGGGTATTCAAGGCACGTATTACGGCGATCGGCGCCGCGTCCGACGCGACCACACGGCGCGTTGTGGTGCGCTCCGAGATCCTCAATCCCGACGGCGTCCTCAAGTCGGAAATGTTCGCCAATTTCAAGATCACGACCGGCGAGAGCGAACCGTCTCCCGCCGTGCCGGTGGAGGCCGTGATCCGCGAAGGCGATGTCGCTATCGTCTGGGTCCAGCAGGAGTCGACGGTGTTGAAGCGGCGCGAGGTGAGCATCGGCATGGAGCAGGACGACCGCATCCAGATCCGCAAGGGCCTCAAGCCGGGCGAACGGGTCGTCGCCCGCGGTGCGATCTTCATCGACAACGAGTGGCGGCAATGATCGGGAATCGGTGCGGCCATGTTGCGTAGCCTTGTTGCCTTCTGCCTGTCGCGGCGCCCGCTGGTGCTGGTCGCCTTCGCGGCGTTCCTCGGTGGCGGCTATTTCGCATTCACGACGTTGAACATCGAGGCCTATCCCGACCCGGCGCCGCCGATTATCGAGGTCATCGCGCAATATCCCGGCCAGTCGCCCGAAGAGGTCGAGCGTTACCTCACCATCCCGATCGAGATCGCTGTCGCCAGCACCCCGGGGCTCAAGTACATCCGCTCGAACACGGTCTACGCGCTCAGCTTCATCCGCCTGCAATTCGAATATGGCCGCGACTACCACTTCGTGCGCCAGCAGACCATCAACCGGCTCAAGGACGCCGCGCTTCCGACCGGCGTGCAGCCGGTGATCTCGCCGGCCGGCACGATCGGCGAAGTCTTCCGCTACGAGTTGCGAGGGCCGCCCGGCATGGATGTCATGCAGCTCAAGACGCTGCAGGACTGGGTGGTGGAACGCCGGCTGCGCATCGTGCCAGGCGTCTCCGACGTGCTGGTGCTCGGTGGCAAGACCAAGGAGTTCCACGCCGAGATCGAGCTCAGCCGCATGATGGCCCACGGCCTGACCCTGCCGCAGATCATCAACGCGATCTCGACCGGCAACGCCAATGTCGGCGGCCGCACGATCAGCATGGGCGAGCAATCGGTCAACGTGCGCGGGCTCGGCGTCGTGCGCTCGCTGGAGGATATCGGCAACATCGTGCTCACCCAGCAGGGCGGGGTGCCGGTGCTGCTGTCCGACGTCGCCAGGATCGATATTGGTTTCACGCCGCGGCTCGGCATCGCCGGGCGCGACGACACGACCGACATCGTCACCGGCATCGTCCTGATGCAGAAGTTCGAACGCACCATGGAGGTTGTGAAGCGCGTGCGCGCCGCGGTCGAGCGCATCAATACCGACGGCAGCCTGCCGCCGGGCGTGCGGATCGAGGCGTTCTACGACCGCGGCGATCTCGTCGCCATCACCGTGCAGACCGTGCTGCACAATATGTTCTTCGGCATCGCGCTGATCTTCCTGATTCAGTGGGTCTTCCTCGGCAACCTGCGTTGCGCGCTGATCGTCGCCGGTACCATCCCAGTGGCGCTGTTCGTGGCCGTCATCATCACTGTGTTGCGCGGAGAATCCGCCAACCTTCTCTCGATCGGCGCCATCGATCTCGGTATCATCGTCGACGCGACCGTCATCATGGTGGAGAACATCTTCCGCCATCTGGCGCACTACGCGCACCGGTTCGTAGCCGACCGACCAAGCGGCCGGAGCGACAAGCTGCACCGCATCCTGACCGCCGCGGTCGAGGTCGACCGGCCGATCTTCTTCTCGGTGCTGATCACTATCGCGGCGTTTCTGCCGTTGTTCACCATGCAGGGGGTGGAAGGCCAGATTTTCGGCCCGATGTCGCGCACTTATGCTTACGCGCTGCTCGGCGCGATCGTCGCGACCTTCACCGTGACGCCCGTGCTGTCGTCGATTCTGCTGCCGGAGCGGCTGGAAGAGGCAGAGACCTTTGTGGTGCGCTCCATCCGCAAGGTCTATACGACCGTACTACCGCTCGCCGTGCGTCACCACCGACGCTCGGCGATCATCAGCGTGGTCTTCCTTCTGGTCTGCGGCTGGCTGGGCCTGCGGCTCGGCACCGAGTTCCTGCCCAAGCTGGAGGAAGGCAACCTGTGGATCCGCGCGGTGATGCCGCCGACCATCACGCTCGAAGCGGGCGTCGACACGGTCGCGCGTATCCGCACTGCGATCAAAAGTTACGCGCCGGTGCAGACCGTGTTTTCCGAGCAAGGGCGCGGCGAGGACGGCACCGATCCGGACGGCTCGTTCCTCGCCGAGTTCTTCGTGCCGCTGAAACCGTTCGACGAGTGGCCGAAGGGCCTGACCAAGGAGGCGCTGGTCAAGCAGATGAGCGAGCGGCTCAACCGCGAGTTCGTCGGCGTCGATTTCAATTTCTCACAATATATCCAAGACAATATCGAGGAGGCGGTGTCGGGCGTGAAGGGCGAGAACTCGGTCAAGATCTTCGGCCCCGATCTCGCGGAACTCGAACGCGTATCCAAGTCGGTGAAGAGCGAGATCGCCGAGGTGTCGGGCGTCACCGATCCGGCGGCTTTCAACCTACTTGGCCAGCCTAACCTGGTGATCCGCATCGACCGCGCCAAGGCGGCGCGCTACGGCTTCTCGGTAGGCGATATCAACTCGGTGGTGCAGGCGGCGATCGGCGGCCAGGAGGTCACGCGGGTCTACGAGGGCGAGATGAATTTCGCGCTCACCGTGCGGCTCGCGCCGGAATACCGCCGCAATGTCGATGCCATCCGCGCCATCCCGGTCGCCCTGCCGAACAGCGATCCGAAATCGCCCACCGCCTATATCGCCCTCGGCGAGCTTGGACAGGTAAAGCTCGAGACGGGCGCCGCTTACATCTACCGCGAGAACGGGCAGCGCTTTGTGCCCCTCAAATACAGCGTGCGCGAGCGCGACCTCGGCTCGACGGTGGCCGAGGCGCAGCAGCGCATCGCCGACAAGGTGCCGATGCCGCAGGGTTACCGTCTCGAATGGGCGGGCGAATACGGCGCGCTGGTCGAGGCGAAAAGTCGCCTCGCCATCATCGTGCCGCTCAGCCTCATGCTGATCATGATGCTGCTCTACAGCCTGTTCAATTCGGTGCGCGACAGCCTGTTGGCGCTGGCCGGCATTCCCTTCGCGGTCGCCGGCGGAATTCTGGGGCTCTATGTCGCCGGCCTGAATTTCAGCGTGTCGGCCGCCGTTGGCTTCATCTCGCTGTTCGGCGTCTCGGCGATGGACGGCATTCTGCTGGTCTCCTACATCCGCCGCGACATCGAGGAGGGCATGGGCCGCGAGGAGGCGATCATCGGCGCCGCAGAAACGCGCATGCGGCAGATCTTCATGACCGGACTATCCGCCTGCATCGGCCTCGTGCCGGCGGCGTTCTCCACCGGCATCGGCTCACAGGTTCAGCAGCCGCTGGCCTGCGTGATCGTCGGTGGTATGCTGCTGTCGCCGATCTGCAGCCTGCTCGTCATCCCGACTTTCGCCCGCATGGCGATGCCGGAGATCAAGGAAACCGGGGTCGGGCGCAAGCCCCAGGTTGCGAACGGCGAGCCCGGGCGGGCAAGAACGAACGAGCGGCGCTAGCGCGGCGCGCTCTCGCATTCGACTTCCGACTTGTAGCGTCCGTTGCGGTCCCAACTGCGTTCGACCTTGCAGCCGCGGTCGCGATACTCCTGGCGGCACTCGCCGTCCTCGTCGCATTCCTGCTTATACGCGCGCGGCCGCTCGTAGCCGGAGGCGCGGTAGCTGCGGTATTCGGAGCGCCAGCGATCATTCGGGCGGTCGCGATCCCAGGAATCCGCGGCGGCGTGGCCGCAGAGTGTCAGGATTGCGGCGCAGGCAAGCACGAATGAACCCGGATTCGTCATTGGCCTTCTCCACTGCTGTCGACCGACGACAACGCAGGTGCAGAAAGCCCGTTCCCCGGGAAAGGAATACGAGGACCACGAGTGTTCCGCCGGCCGAGATCCGGTCGTCCGAGACCCGGCCCGCGGAACGGGGCAACGCTCAGGTCAGCTTGAACTTCAACTCGCCGAGCTTCTCGATCGAGGTCGTGATCTCGTCGCCGGCCTTGAGCCACACCTGCTTGTCCTTGGGATAGCCGGAGATCACCCCTTCGGGCGTGCCGGTGAAGATGATGTCGCCGGGCTTGAGCGTCATGTAGCGCGAGATGTAGCTCACCAGCTGCTTGCAATTGAACACCATGTCGCTTGTGCTCGAGGACTGGCGCACCTCGCCGTTGACGCGGCATTCGATCTTGAGATTGTCGCCGTCGACCTGGTCGGCGGTGACCAGCCACGGCCCGACCGGGGCCGAGCCATCGAGCGTCTTGCCGAGCATCCACTGGCTCGAGCGCGATTGCAGGTCGCGCGCGGTGAAGTCGTTGCCGGTGGCATAGCCGAAAATATATTTCGCCGCGTCGGCTTCGCTGACGTTGCGCGCGGTGCGGCCGATCACGATCACCAGCTCGGCCTCGTAGTCGAATTTCTGTGCGTCCTCCTCGGTGACGGCGATCGTGCCGCCATGATTGTTGAGCGCGGTGTTGAACTTGTTGAACAGGATCGGCTGCTTGGGCACCGGATTGCCGGTCTCCGCCGCATGCTTGCGGTAGTTGAGGCCGATGCAGACGATCTTTTCCGGGTTGGTGACGCACGGACCGAACGGCGCCTTGTCTACGGCGACGAAATAGCGCGCGGCATCGGCGCTGGCAGTGGCCTTGGCGAGCAGGCGATTGATGCCGGCGGCGTCGCCCTGGCCTTTGAACAGGGCGTCGATCGTGGTCGGAGCGCTCTCGCGGAAGTCGGCTTCCGCCGCGGCGACGTTGAACACGCCACGTTCGGTTCGCAGCCCGAGGGCGGCGTTCCCGTTGGCGATCAGCGTGGCGAATGTCATGCCCTTGGGCAAGTCGCGCGGCTCGCTGGCGCGCGGGGTCTGTGCCGCGGCCGAGCCCGCCGTCATGGTTGCCGTCGCGGCGGCGGCGCCGGCCAGGGCGGTGGTCTTGAGAAACGTTCTGCGGTCTTGCGTCCCGTCTGGGATCCTGTCTTGGCTCATCGTCTCCTCCTCCTTACGCCTCGCATGGGCGCGTCTTGATCGAGCTTAGCGTATTTTGTCAGCGTGCGCGGGCGATTCCAGGGCGACGGGCTCGACTTTGAACCGGTTCCGTCGGATATGAGACCAAGTCCATGTCACGCCGTCAAAACCTCGACACGTTTGCCGTGTCAGGTGCCGGGCGGTGGATCGGGTTCCCCCGCCGCGGGGGAGGAGGATCACCAATGCTCTCGTCGGTTCGTGCCGGCCTCGTTGCCGCGCTCGTCGTTTCCTCGTCTTTTTCCACCCAGGCCGCCGACAAGTCCTTCCAACGCGACGACCTTGCCGACAGCGCGATCAGGCTCGAAGCCCAGATCAAGAAGGACGCCGGACCGGTGAGCAAACCGGTCGCGAGTTTGCGGCGCGACGCCGATGCAGCGTTCCAGCGCAGCGATTTCCGCGCCGGCATGCAGACCCTGTCGCAGGTCGTGGTCGCGGCGCCCGAGGACACGGCGGCATGGCTGCGCCTCGCGCGCACGATCCTGCAGATCCGCCCAACCGACGACCGCGAGCGGACGCTGTTGCTCGAACGTGCCGCGACGGCCGCCTACATCGCCTACCAGCGCACCTCCTCGCGCAACGAGGAGGCGGACGGCCTCGTCGTGCTAAGCCGTACCTTTGCCGACCGCAAGCTTTGGCGCCCGGCGCTTGACACGCTGCGGCTCTCGCTTGAGCTGCGCGAAGTCGCCGACGTGCGTGCCAACTACGA
>Ga0126377_10003845_pt1 | contig 10758 bp, 11 predicted proteins | sample PanSoiMetPlot_22_FD_92647 | JGI IMG/M metagenome (GOLD analysis project Ga0126377, IMG submission 92647) | Tropical forest soil microbial communities from Panama - MetaG Plot_22 | ecosystem: Environmental > Terrestrial > Soil > Tropical forest > Bulk soil | place: Panama | collected 2016-02-17
CAGAAGCGCACGCGGTGCGAGCCGGTGCGCTTGAAGCCGCGGCGTCTCAGCACGCGCCCGATCATGGCATTGAAATAGCCATGGGCCACCAGGACGGCGTCACCGTCATTGCCTTCGGCACGCTGCATCAAGATGTCGGCGGCCGCGACCGCACGGGCTTTGGCGCGGCGGTAATTTTCGATCTCGGGATGATAGCCGGCATGCCACATCACGCGCGCCATGACGGCCCAGACCGGCACCTTCATTTTTAAAAGCGGAATGCGCGGCGCTGCCAGCGGCGCTTCGTCAAAAAGCGGATCGGCGATGATCTCCGCCTCCGGCAACAGAGTGCGCGCGCTGTCGCGGGCGCGCGGCGCAAAGCTGGTAAAGACCGCGTTCAGTCCCTTCACCAGATCGAGCAGCTCTTCCGGCGGTGCACTCTTCGGATCGAGGCCGGCGTCCTGGTAGGCGTCGATATAGCGGCGAAAACCGTGATGGCCGGTACGCGGATTCGTGGCGATGGCCGGCTTGCCGTGCCGGACCAGAATCACCCGGAGCTTCAGGGGCACGGTGTCCCGGGCCACCCGCTCTATTGCTTCAGCTGCAAGCGCCATTCGATCGGATTTTTACGCGGCTCGAGCCATTGCCATGCTTAGGACTCGAAAAACAATAGGCAGGGAATCGCAGCAAGAAAACCTTTGATTTGATGCGCAGCGAATTTTTCAACCTGAACAAACGGACTCACCGTCACGTCGATACCGCAGTTGCGAAGAGAGGAGAACGATTGTTCGATCATGCCACGCAGACTGGGTTACCAATTCCAAAATTTCGGCGGTCTGCCCAACAAATGGGCACATTTTAGCTGCTTTTGCGGGCTTTCAACGCAAACAGACTAAAACTGTCACCCATAAGTCACATTTTTGCACTGCAGCGCAATTGTCTTCTCCGCGCCACTTTGCCTTTACTCGGCCTCAGGTTCAGCAGGCGAACGGTCCACGCTGAGGCTTGCTGAATCAACTCCACCTCGCGGGGTTTGCTCGCGGGACGCGACAATAGGGGAAATCATATGAAAAAAACTCTGCCACTTGTTCTCGCTGCCGTCGGCTTGGCGTCAGTAACTGCCACACCCGCATTTGCAATCGATGGGCTGAGCGCCAACGCCGCTGTGACGACGAATTATGTCTTCCGCGGCATCTCGCAAAGCGGCGGCGATATCGCGGCCCAAGCCGGCTTGGACTACAACATTCCGCAGGTCAGCGGTTTGGCCGTGGGCACTTGGGTATCGTCGATCAATTTCGGCGACGACACGCCCGTCGAATGGGACCTCTACGGCAGCTACACCTATCCCGTAAACGACAAGTTTGCGCTTATGATCGGGGGCATCCACTACACCTACCCGAACTCGCCGCATGGCGTGAACTACAATTGGTGGGAAGCCTGGGTCGGCGGTAGCTACAATTTCGGCTTCGCGAGCGTCCAGGCCAAGTTCTACTACTCCCCGGACTACATCAATTTGAGCACGCATCAGTTTTATTACACCGGGGGCGTAACCGTGCCCGTGCCCGGGCTGCCCTGGCTCTCACTCAGCGCCAATATCGGCCATACCGACCTTGACCATGCAGTGTTCCCGCTCATCAAGGACTACACCGATTGGAACATCAGCGCCGCGGCAACGTACCAGAACTTCACGCTCACGCTGGGCTATGCCCAGACCGATCTCAGCGGCGCGTATGAGGTGAAGTCGGGGGTGTTCCAGACCAACGCGCAGTTCTTCGCGATGCTCGGGTTCAAGATTCCGTAGACGCCCCGTAATTCCTGTTGGCCAAAGCCCGCGCCATCAAAAGCGCGGGCTTTTGCTTCTCTTCAATACGGGCGGTTCTCGCTTGCGTGCACCAAGCCGCGAATGATGCGGTAGAGGAACCAAATCAGCAGAATGGGAACCGCAAACATCATGATCAGCATGGGCAGCGCTAAGGCCGAGAAGGCCGGCCAGACGAAGTGGCCGCTGACCCAAACTCCGAGCGAAACGAGGGAGATCGGAAGGCTGATCATTACGATCAAAAGGACCGCAACGATCACCCAAAAAACCAATATGAGATTATCGAAGTGGCTCTGCCAAACGGTGCCTGCCGCATCACGCCGCTTGACGTAAGCGATGACGACGCCGACGAGCGTGGTTAGCCCGTTTACAAACCCGAGCAGGAACAGCACGTAGCAAAGGAGCACGAGCGAGCGGAGATTGGACTGCGCACTGTCCTCGGTGCGGTCGGATGGAGCTCCTGAATCGGTCATGGCAGGATCCTCTTCTGGCGCAAGATATGAGGGCCTGGCGGCGGCCCCGCAAGGGCAGGATTGATCCTAAACCGACCGCGCCGTATCGAAGAGAGGAGCAAAGAGGCGCGCATGGTTGATTGGGGGGCTAAGCTTAAGCGGGAATTGTCACGGCCTTTCCGAGGCTCGGGGCCGGCTGCGATTCCGCTCGATTTCTCGCCGTTCCAGAAGTCGCTCTTAAAGCAGGTGCGCGCCTTCACGATGACGTCCGCGGAGCGCATTGCTGTGCTGGAAAGCGCCGTCCGCCATCTGATCAAGAACGCCTATCCCGGAGCGTTCGTGGAATGCGGCGTCGCCAAGGGCGGCTCGATGATGGCAGTGGCCTACACGCTGTTGGATATGGGCGCGAACGACCGTGAGCTTTATCTGTACGACACCTTCGAAGGGATGCCCGAGCCGGAAGACGTGGACAAAGGCCGTTACGGCGAGGCAGCATCGCAAAGCTGGCGCAAGCATCGCGGCCGCTCCGGGCGCGGCGATTGGATCACGCACGGCGTCGAGGAAGTACGGACCAATCTGTTGTCGACGGGTTATCCGGCGGCGCGGCTGCATTTCGTCAAAGGCAAGGTCGAAGACACTTTGCCGGCAGCGGCGCCGGAAGGAGCGATTGCGCTGCTCCGTCTCGACACTGACTGGCACGCGTCGACCAAGGCGGAACTCGACTGGCTCTATCCAAAACTCGTGCGTGGCGGGATCATCATTGTCGACGACTATTTCCGCTGGCAGGGCGCGCGCAAGGCGGTGGACGACTACGTCGAAGAGCACAAGCTGGCGCTGTTCTGGGCGCGCATCGACGATGCCTCGGTTATCGGCGTGAAACCGTAGCCGGCTTTGAGGCGACATTCGAAGCTGATACTTTTTGAACTCGCAATTGCTATCGGGGTGGAACGTGCTTCAGGGCTTCGTGTGCGGCGGCCGCGCCGTTTCGTTCGCGCTCTTGGCCTTTGCGCTTGCGGCTGCCGCGTTCCCGGCACAAGCAGCAGAGCTTGTCACATTCAAAGTCGGCGAAGCGTCGCCGGCCAACACCTTCCTCGCCATCTGGATGGCCGAGGACGCAGGCTTCTATCGCGCGCAAGGCTTGAAGCTCGAAATCGTGCCGATGGTCGGCGGCCGCGAGTCTGGCCCGGAGCTCAAGGCGGGAAACATCCAGCTGATGCATATCGGCATGTCGTCGGTGGTGCGTGCCAATCAGAATGGCGGAAATTTGCGCACTATCGGCTCGCTCAGCAATGTGATCCGGCAAACCATGTTCACCGCACCGGGAATCAAGACCGCGGCGGATTTGAAGGGCGGCACCGTCGGCATCAGCAGCACCGGATCGGAAAGCGATTCCGTCACCACGCTCGCGCTCCGCCGGCTCGGCCTGACGCGCCAAGATGTCATCGTCAAGGAAATCGGCGTCGACCGTTTTGCGCCGGTGCGTGAAGGTAAAGTGGCGGCAACGGTGCTGGGAGAGCCGACCCGCAGCCAGGCTTTTGCGGCGGGGCTCAATGCAATCGTCGATCTCTACGCCGAGCACATCCCGTGGCTGTACAGCGGGCTCACGGTCGACCGGAGCTATCTGAACGGCCATCGCGACGTGCTGACACGGTTCATGAAAGCCACGATCGAGGGCAATTATCTCGCGATAGCGAACGAACGGCGCGCCAAGGCGGTGCTGGCCAAGGAACTGAAATTAAAGGACACGAAGATCATCGATTTGAGCTATGCGAATTTCAAAGCCGAAACGCCGATGAACGCCGAGATTGACTTGAAGGGCGCGGAAAACATTCTCGCCACCGTGGCGCCCGCAAGCGCAAGCCACCGCCTGGAGGATTACATCGACACCGGCATATCCGACGGGCTCAAGGCCGAAGGCTTCTTCGCCACGATGCAACGAAAATACGCCGTCCGCTGAACCTTCTGACGATCGCGTGTGCGCGTTGGGCGAGCGGCTCGGACCGGCTGGCCCCCGCTGGCTTGGAAGCGTAAAATGGCCACTTCTGCATTCTTCCAGGGGAGGGAGCGAATGCGCAACAGCATGTTGTTAGCCGCCGTTGCCGCGATGGTGCTTGCGGCGTGCAGCTCGACCACTCAGCAGGCGTCGGAGGAGATGAAATATGGCCGCGATGCGCCACCGCCGCCGGCACTACGCCTGCCGCCGCAGCAACAACGTGGGTGGGGCGGCAACGCCTATGGCTCTCCCGGCGGCACTACCTATTGGGGGCGTTTCTGAGCAGCTGACGTGCCCGCGGAGCTTTCACGCAGAAGCCTCTTCGCCGCGGCGGCGGGCGGCGCGCTTGCGCTTTCGGCGCCGGCACGAGCGGCACCTGCATCGGCGGAAAATTTCTACCGCGGCAAGACGATGACAGTGATCGTGGGCTTTGCGCCGGGCGGCGGCGTGGATTCCGCAGCGCGCGTGATCGCGCGCCACCTTGTGCGCTTCATTCCCGGCGAGCCGAAGACGATCGTGCAGAACATGGAGGGCGCTGCCGGCGTCGTCGCCACCAATTATGTGGCGACCCGGGTTCAGGCCGATGGGCTGACGATCGCTGTCCCCGGCCGCTCCTGGTTCGTCGAGGGCGTGACCAACGGCATCGGCGTGCGCTTCGATTCGACCAAGATCAGCTACATTGGCAGTCCGGGTGCCGTGAATTCCGTCCTCTATATCCGCAACGCTACCGGCGTCACGAGCTTCAATGATCTGAAAAAGTCCAAGAAGGTGCTGAGCTTCGGCGCACTTGCCAGCAACACAGCGACCGCCATGGTGCCGGTCATGCTGGCCCGCAACGGCGCCCCGATCAAAGTGATCTTCGGCTATGGCTCCAGCCAGCGTGTGATCGTGGCGCTCGAGCAAGGCGAGGCCGACGGCTTCTACACCGTGGAAGAGACGTTCGGACTGCGCAAGGATCTCATCGAGAAGAAGATCATCTCGGTGATCCTGCAGAATAAGCCCGTGCATCCGGGCGTGCCCCTGCTGCGCGACGTGATACCTGCAAGCGAGCACCCCGTGCTCAATTTGGTGATGGCGATCGAGAGTTTCGGCCTTCCTGTGGTGGGACCACCGGGAATGCCGGCGGATCGCCTCTTGATATTGCGCCGCGCGTTCAGTGCGATGTGCAACGACAAGCAATTTCAGGACGAAGCGAAGCGGGTCGATCTGCCGGTGGGCGCGCCGCTAGACGGGGCGCAAGTGGCAAAGATGATGAACGAGCTCAAGGCCTCCGCGACGCCGGACATTGTCGCCGCCTACAAGAAGCTGGGCGCGCCGGCATAGCTTGCGCCCGCACGGCGCGCGCAAATATAATCCACTCAGCTCTACCCAAGGTGAACGCCGTGCTGAAACCGACCCTTCTGATATTTGCGGCGCTTGCGACGCTAGCGCCGCTCGCCGCTTCCGCGCACCATTCCGACGCGATGTTCGACTCGCAAAAACAGCTCGTACTGAACGGCACTGTCAGGGAATTCCAGTACACCAATCCACATTCCTGGATTCAGCTCGTCGTCGCCGGCGAAACCGGCAACACGGTCGAGTGGAGCATCGAAACAGCCGCGCCGGTGGTGCTGCTGCGAGCCGGAATCAAGCCGACCGCTCTGCAACCCGGCGACAAAGTGACACTGCGCGTGCATCCTCTGAAGGATGGCCGCGCCGGCGGCTCGTTGATCGACGTGAAGAAATCAGACGGCACGACGCTCAGCTTGCGCGGTCCGGGAACGTACTAAATGGATACACCGCTTCGCTTGACTGTGGCGCTTGCGCTCGGCTGCGCTTTCGCGGCCGCAGTCGGTGCACCACTTTTCTCCGCGCAATCCGCGCAGGCTCCTGCGGCGAAGACCGTACGCGATTTTGCCTCGCTGCCGGACTGGACCGGCATCTGGATGGGCAACGGCAATTTGTTCGACCAGGCGGGTGGCAATGCCAATCGTGTGGACGCACGCGATCATCCGCCGTACAAGCCCGAATGGGAGGCAGCATACAAAGAGTTTCTCGACACCGTCGTCTCGCAAGGAAAGTTTTCCGATCCGCTGACGTCCGGCTATCCCGGCGGCATGATGCGGATGATGTCGCCGGCCCGCGGCCTGCAATTTGTGCTCCGCCCCGAGCAGGTGTGGATCATCTATGAACGGCCCGATGTGCGTTACATCTACACCGATGGGCGTCCTTTCCCGCCGAACGACGAGCTGTGGCCGACCTTCGAAGGCTATTCCATCGGCCATTGGGAAGGTGACACGCTGGTCATAGAGACGAAGAGCATCCGCGGCGGCATTCCGATCGACCGGACCGGCGCGGGGCTATCCGACGCCGCAAGCGTGACGGAACGCATCCGCAAAGTGGATGCGCGCACGCTCCAGTCCGACATCACCATTGTGGATCCGATCGCGTTCACGCGGCCGTGGAACGTGACCCGGCGCTACACCAAGCGGCCCGAGCAATATCCGCGCATGGAGAATGTCTCGAGTCTCGAGAACAACCGGAATCCGCTGGTCGAAGGCCAGACCTCGATCCGCTTAAGCGATGACTCGGACGCGTCATCGCCCTATTCGCCCGACATCAAGCGCTACGCGGTTCCGAAATTCCCCCTCCCGAAGAAGTAGCTTCGCAGGCGTCCTCCACAAACGGCAGATCGGGGCGCAAGCGCAGCGTCAGCACCGCGCCGAGCAACAACAGCGCGACGGAGACGCTGAAGGGCACGGTCCAGGTTCCAGTGACATCGATGGCGTAGCCGAAGAAGACAGGCGAAATGATGCCGGCGAGACCGAAGCCGAAGTTCATCATGCCGCTCGCAGTCCCGGCATAGCGCGGCGCGATGTCCATCGGCACGGCCCAGATGGGGCCGACGATCAATTCCGCGAACAGGAACGCAAGCGCGAGAGAAATCGCCGAAAGCGTCAGATCGTGCACCAGCACGGCGGGAATCATGAAAAGCGCGCCGCCGATGAAGCCGATCATGATGATGCTGCGCCGCGCCAAGACCAGATTGCCGGTCCGCTGCAGCACAAGATCGCTTGCCACGCCGCCCAGCGTATCGCCAATGACGCCTGCGAAAAGCACAGAGGCCGAGTAGATCGAAGCTGTGGACGTATCAAGGCCGTAGTTCTGCACAAAATAGGATTGTAGCCAGTTCTGGAAAATCCACAGCGTCCAGCCATAGCAGAAGTCGACGGTCGTCACCGGCAGGATGCGACGCGCCAGCTTGAGCCACGGAATCGAAGGATGGCTTTGGCCGGTCGCGCGCGCGGGCAGTTTCGCGAGCAGGTCCGGTGTCATCGCCGGGTGTGCACGCGGCGAGTCGCGGAAGTACCAGAACCACAGCGCCATCCAGACAAGATTGATGGGCGCCAGCAGATAAAACGAATAGCGCCAGGAAAACCAAGCGATCAGGGCCGCGACGATCAGCGCGGTCGCGGCGTTGCCGATACGCGAAAATGTGTGGGTGATGCCTTGGGCAAAACCCCATCGACCTTGCGGCGTCCATGCAGCCATCGCTCGGGTCGCGGTGGGAAAGGCTGCGCCTTCGCCGATGCCGAGCAGCAGGCGCGCGAGAAACAGCGATGCCAGTCCTCCGACCGCGCCGATCCATGCGGTGGCCAGGAAGACGACGACGGCGGACACGGCAAGCGTCCAGCGCGGGCCGAACTTGTCGCCGATCATGCCGCCGAACAGCTGAAACAGCGCATAGGGTATGGCGAAAGCGGAATAGGCAAGACCGAATTGGGTGTTGTTGAGGTTCAGCTCGCTCTGCATCAGCGGCGCGGCAATCTGGAGATTGGTGCGGTTGACGAAAAGCAGGAAATACATCGCACATAGAAGCGCGAGCACGACGCCCGGAGGAGTGAGGCGCAGCCTGATCATGCCGCGGGCCGCGTTTCGCCCTTGATTTGCGTACGGTGCATGATGCGCCGCGTCTTATCGTCGAAGGCTTCGCGACGGTGCATGGTGCAGCGGTTGTCCCATAGCACGAGATCGCCGGCGCGCCACGAATTGTACCAAGTGTACTCGTCGCGCGTGGCATAACTCCACAGCTCGTCGAGCAGCGCTTCGGAATCGGCGAGAGTCCAGCCGACGATGTAGGCATTGCGGCGGCGGCCGAGATAGAGCGCGCGCCGTTTGGTTTCGGGATGCGTGACCACCAGCGGATGCACCGCGCCCGGCGAGGTCAGCGGATCGTCGACCGCGGTCACGCCTTGGCGGACATAGCCGCCGCTGTTGTAGGTGCCGTCATGCTTGATCAAGAGGCCTTCTGTGCGCTTCTTCATTGAGGGCGGCAGCGCTTCGTAGCCGGAGTACATATTGACGAAGCCGGTTTCGCCGCCGCTGGGTGGGACCTCCAGCGCATAGAGGATGCTCGCCTTGGGCGGATCCTCGATATAAGACATGTCGGTGTGCCAGATCGCCTCCCCCGCGCCGAGACTGCCGATCGGCACGCCGTTCTCCATGACGTTGGAGACGACGTAGATCTCCGGATGGCCTTCGACGAAGCGCCGCCCGGTTTCTTGGACGGGCGCCCAATCGAGCTCGCCGAAGCGGCTAGAAAACGCGATCAGCTCGTCGTCGCTGAGCGATTGGCCGCGAAACAAGAGCACCAGATGATCGAGCCAGTGCCGGTGGATCGCCGCAAAGGTGCGGTCGTCGACGTGACGCAAATCCACGCCGGTAATCTCCGCAGCCAGCGCTGTACCCGTCGGCACCGCCGAAATAGCCCGTGCGGACCCGCGCGTCTGCCCTACAAAATCGGTACTCATGATGTGGCCCTTTCGCGGGTGATTTTGCCTGGAGGCCGCGGCGGTTACAATCCAGCTGAGACTGCTACACGATCCCGTTATGAAACGATATGACATCGTAGTGCTCGGGCTCGGCGCCATGGGAAGCGCCGCGCTGTATCAGCTTGCCAAGCGCGGCCGCAACGTGCTCGGGATTGATCAATTCTCGCCCCCACACGCGCTGGGCTCTTCGCACGGCGACACCCGCATCACCCGGCTCGCCATAGGCGAGGGGCAGCATTACACGCCATTGGTCATGCGCTCGCACGAGATCTGGCGGGAGATTGAGCGCGAGACTGCAAGCAATCTGCTGACGATAACCGGCGGGCTGATTATCTCCAGCCCCGCGAAGACCTCAGTGCTCCATGTGCAGGATTTCTTCGCCACCACGGTTGCCGCAGCGGAGCGCTACGGCATTGCACACGAGATTCTGGATGCGCCCACAATCAGGCAGCGATTTCCCCAGTTCAATATTCGCGACGATGAGATTGGCTATTACGAAAACGAAGCGGGGTTCGTTCGGCCTGAGGCGTGCATTCGCGCGCAGCTGCAATTGGCGCAAAAGTTCGGAGCGGCTATTAACACGAATGAGAAAGTGCTCGGCTTCGAAGCTTCAGATGATCGGGTCGTCGTCACATCGGAAAAGGAAACATACGCGGCCGATCGCCTAATCGTTTCAGCAGGAGCATGGCTGCCGTCATTGCTCGGCGAGAAATATGTGCGCTCCTTCAAAGTCCGCCGGCAGACGCTGTTCTGGTTCGCGCCGAAGGAATCGATCGCACCGTTCATACCGGGAAAGTTTCCGATCTATATCTGGGAGCTTCAGGGCCGCAAGCAGGCGATCTACGGCTTTCCCGCCGTCGATGGCGAAAGCGGCGGCGTCAAGGTCGCGACCCAACAATATGAAACGACGACGACTCCAGATGCGGTCGACCGCAGCCTGTCGGAACAGGAAGCGGCGGCGATGTATGATTACGTCGCGCCCTATCTGCCCGGCTTCTCGAGCAAATGCGTCAAGGCGGTGGCGTGCCTTTATACGGTGACGCCGGATGCGGAGTTCGTGATCGATTTTCATCCGGAATTTCCGAACGTGCTCATCGCGTCGCCCTGTTCGGGCCACGGCTTCAAGCATTCCGCGGCCATCGGGGAAGCGCTTGCCGAACTCGCTACATTGGGCAAGACGCGGTTCGATTTGAGCCCGTGCCGGATCAGCCGATTTTCAGACTGAGGCGTGCGCCTTGGCGCTTGCCGCCAGCGCTTCCGGCACGGCAGTTGCGAAGGCTTGATCAGGGCGCAGTAACACCGATGCCGAGCGCACGCGCTGATGCGCGGTATCGACGCCCGGCGGCACCGTGCCCTGTTCGAGCAGCTCCTTCGCGCAGCGCATCAAGCGCCGGCGCGCCAGCACGATGCCCTTGTCCGTGCCGACAAGATGCTCCTTCGAGCGATCGGCAATCGGTCCCATGCTCTCCTGAAGCGAGGCATCCTGCATGGCGAAGCCCTCGATGCCGCTATAGGTGCGGCCGGCCTTCTGCGCGGCGCGATCCATCAGATAATCGTTGTCCTTGTTGGCGACCGGACGAAAAGTCCCCGGAATCAGGTCGACATGCACGCCCCCTCCGCTGCGCATCGCTGCAAGCTCCGCGCCGCCCAGGGCTCGCGCCGGGTGATAGGTGAAGGTCCAGGTAAAGCAGTTGTCATCGTCGA